>Ga0137407_10001527_pt1 | contig 15126 bp, 10 predicted proteins | sample CZOMad2_2_16fung_FD_108410 | JGI IMG/M metagenome (GOLD analysis project Ga0137407, IMG submission 108410) | Vadose zone soil fungal communities from Angelo Coast Range Reserve, California, USA - CZOMad2_2_16fungal (Illumina Assembly) | ecosystem: Environmental > Terrestrial > Soil > Vadose...
CCGGCTATGCGGGAAGCGTCACGCGCCGATGCGTCGCGCGAGCCGCGCACGGTGCGTGCGCGTCTTTACATTCGAGATGCTGAGCCCCGTGATCTGGCTGATCTCCGGTCAGCGTCCCTAAGGCGGTGTCAAACAACAAGTGCCCAAATCATGTTCGGCGATGCTGCGGATGGATGGTGTAGTTCCAGTCGCCGTGGAAGCGATGGGGCACGAGAGTGAGCGTGGCCATCTGCGCGTCCGTGACCTCTTGGCCTTTCGGATAGGCGCCGCGATCGAGCTCACACCGCACACGCAGGCCGGTCGCGGTACGGGTGGCGCCGATCAGATTCACGATCACCGCGAGACTCACGAGCGGCTGGCCCCGCCAGTTGCTGCTGATGTACGAGAAGAGCCGATGCTCGATCTTGTTCCACTTACTGGTCCCGGGCGGGAGGTGACAGACGGTGATCGCCACGCGCGTGCGGGTGGCCAGCCGTTGCAGTTCCCACTTCCATCGCCGCACGCGCGCGCCATTGCTGCCGCCGGCGTCCGCGGTGATGAGCAACGAGCGCGCGCGTCGATACCGAGGGCGGCCCATCTTTTGCCACCATCGCCCGATCGTTCGCACCGCGAAGGTCGCCGTGTCGTGGTCAATGCCGACACTGACCCACCCGGCGTTGCGGGTAAGATCGTAGACCCCGTAGGGGATAGCCTTGCCGCGCTCCGGAATCAGGAAGTCGTGGACGCGAACCGGCACGGGCTGGCCGGTCGGTCGCCACTGGCGTCCCGCGTTCTTGAAGTCGCCGACCAGTTCCTTCTTCTTCGTATCGACGGAGATGACGGGCTGCGTGGCCCGTTGGAACCGCCGGACATGGTGATTGATGTACCGGAACTGGGCATCGCGGTCCGGATGGCTCGCGCCTTCGCGCGTCTTCCGGTTGGCCTGCAAACTGTAGCCCGCCGCTGCGAGGAGTTCGGCGACCAGCTGCCGGCTGACGGCGTGGCCCATGCGCTGGAGTTCCGCCGTCAGGTGCCGCACACTCCGCGAGGTCCAGCGCAGCGGCGACATCGGATGGCCCGAAGCGGTGGGCTCCACCAAGCCTTCGAGATCGGCCAGGAGCGTCGGATCTTTGTCGCGCGTCTTCTTGCGGCCACCGCCAGGGCGCCGGATCCGGCCGGGCGGGAGCGGCCGTTTCGTCGTCAGCTCGTGGAGCCCGCGCTGAATCGTCGCATAGGCGATCCCGGTCGCGCGTGCCACCCCCGTGATGCCACCCCGGCCCGCAGCCCGGGCCTCCGTGGCCGCCCAGATCCGCCGGGACCGCTCCGTCAAGGCCGGTGCCAAGGCTCGGTACTTCGCCCGGCAGAGCTTGACGTCCACGCATCCAGCATACGAACTCGGTCTTCATATTCGTGCAGTTATTCTCTGACAATGCCTTACCCATCTGCAATCTGTTTAACAGAGTGTGCAATCCGCGCGTACGGCTTGTCTTCCTAAATCCTCGCGTGCGTTGACCTCGATCTGTGGCACGGGAAATGCCCTCTACCACAACCAAGTTAGAGTGATCACCCAGCTCCCCGGCGGCGTCGAGCGCTGGTATACCGTGCGAGCGGCGGCGAGCCTCTGCCACCGCGCCGAGGCACCATCCGAAATCTTCTCTCGACGTACGAGCTGCCACGACGGCTCGTCCGGGGCCCTGGCAGGAACCCGAGAAGGATCGCCCTGCGCTCCCCGTCGACCATCCTCTGCAGCGTCTCACCCTCCGCCCCTGACTCAGCAGAATGCCGTTCGACCGCACAGCAGTCTCAACAACGCGACGCCCACGGAGTTCGAGCAGTTCACCACGAAGGGGCAGACGCCCCGATTCTGACAAGCACGCTGCGCACCGGTCACGATCACTGTCCGTGCCGTGTACCCGAATGGGGGTCTCAAATACCCTCCTTCGCCGGTAGACAATCATGGGCATCGTTGCGAGTAGTAACCACTATGTGAGACGTCCGCGATCGTAACAGCACTCGGATCCGCCTGAGAACGCGCCGCTCGGGCCGGAGGGTACCAGCTTGGGCTTGAAGCTCGGAATCTTCGGCACCGGCTATGCGGGGTTGGTCACGTCGGTGTGTCTCGCTCAGCTGGGCCACACCGTGACGGCGATCGACAAAGATCCGGACATCGTGGCCAGCCTTTCTGACGGGAAGCCGACCATCCATGAGCCGGGCCTGCCAGAATTGCTGACCAACAACCTGCAGACGGGCCGACTCAGGTTCACCACGCAGGCCGAGGATGCCATGGCCGCGGCCGAGATCGTGTTTCTCTGCGTGGGAACCCCGCCCCGGGCCGATGGACGGGCGGACCTCGCACAAGTTGAGGAAGTCGCTCGCACCATCGCGCCGCTGCTCGACGGCTACAAGCTGATCGTGGAGAAGAGCACCGTCCCCGCCCGTACCGCCGACTGGATCGACTGGACGATCCGCCGCCTGGCCGGACGAGAGCACCCCTTCGATGTCGCGAGCAACCCGGAATTCCTCCGCGAGGGCTCGGCGGTCCGCGACTTCCTCCAGCCGGACCGGATCGTCATCGGCGCGGACTCCGGCCGTGCGCGGTCGCTCCTGCTCGATCTCTACGAGCCCAGCTTCGACTGTCCGATCGTCGTCACGAGCGTCACGACGGCGGAATTGATCAAACAGACGGCGAACGCGTTTCTCGCCACCAGGATCTCGTTCATCAACATGATCTCCGACCTCTGCGAGAAACTCGGCGTGGACGTTGCGACCGTGGCCAGGAGCATCGGCCTGGACTCGCGAATCGGTGGCCACTTTCTGAGTGCGGGCCTGGGCTTCGGCGGCTCCTGCCTGCCCAAAGACTTGAGCTCGCTGATCAAGGTAGCCGAGGACAACGGCGTGGACGTCAGCATGCTCAGAGACGTGGAGCACATCAACACCGCTCGTGTGGACCGGCTACTTGCGAAGGTCGAGCGGGCGTTGTGGGTGCTGCGGGACAAGGTCATCGGTATCCTCGGCGTGGCGTTCAAGCCGGATACAGACGACATTCGCGGGGCGCCGAGTCTCGGGGTCGTCCCCCGGCTTCACGGCGCCGGGTCGATCCTGCGCATCTACGACCCCGCCGCCGGGCCTAACTTGCAACGGCTGTATCCGCCCGATGATCGCCTCACCTACGCGAACTCGGCCCTCGAGGCGGCCCGAGATGCCCACGCGCTCCTCATCCTCACCGACTGGAACGAGTTCCGGTCTCTGGACCTCGGCCAGGTGCGGTCCCTCATGCGAACCCCGATCATCGTTGACGGGCGAAATCTCTTCGAGCCGGCGCAGGTCCAGGCAGCCGGTTTCGAGTACTACAGCCTCGGCCGCGGGGAGGCGACCCTGCGCGTTGAGCCAAAGCGGGTGTATGTATGAGCGTCCGCAGCCCATCCTCCACGACCGTGTTGATCACCGGAGCCGCCGGGTTCCTCGGCTCGCACCTCTGCGACTATTTCCTGAAGCGAGACTGGCATGTCATCGGGATCGACAACCTGCTGACGGGGGCGGCCACGAACCTGGCACACCTGGCTTCCGACACCCGGTTCCGGTTCCTGCGGCACGACGTCACGAAGCCATTCGTCGTCGACGATCCCATCGACCTCGTCCTGCATTTCGCCTGTCCCGCCAGCCCCCGGGACTATCTGCGGCATCCCATTCACACCCTCAAGGTCGATAGCGTCGGCACCCTGCACACGCTCGGCATCGCCAAGGCGCACCGGGCGCGATACCTGGTCGCCTCCACCAGCGAGGTGTACGGCGATCCCCAAGTCCACCCGCAGCCTGAATCGTACTGGGGCCACGTCAACCCGATCGGTCCGCGGAGCGTGTACGACGAAGCCAAGCGCTTCGCCGAAGCGTTGACGATGGCCTACCATCGCGCGCACGGGCTGGACGCGCGCATCGTCAGAATTTTCAACACGTACGGCCCGCGCATGCGCGCTGGAGACGGTCGCGTCATTCCGCAGTTCATCACCCACGCGCTGTCGGGCATCCCCTTGCCGATACACGGTGACGGCCGGCAGACGCGGAGCTTCTGCTTCGTTGACGATCTCGTCGACGGCATCTACCGGCTCGCCACCTATGAGGCATTGGCGGGCGAAGTGTTCAACCTCGGCAATCCCGACGAGGTCACCCTTCTCGAGCTGGCCGAAATGGTCACCTCGCTCGTCGGGACCACGCTGGACATCGTCCACCTGCCGCTGCCCCAGGATGATCCTACGCGTCGGCGGCCGGACACCCAGAAGGCCCAGGCCGGGCTCCGTTGGGCCCCGACCGTGCCTCTGCGGGAGGGGCTCCGGCGAACGATTGAGTGGTTCGCGAGCGCGACGCCAGCGCGTCATTACCAGGTCCCGGCGGCGTAGGAGAGCCCGCATGTCGATCGCCGCCTCAGCCAAGTCACCGACGGCCGATGCCCCGATCGCTCAGGTGATCACCCCGGAGATTCGCCGCGCGAGCACGTCGATCTGCGCCGCGGTGCTCCCCCGGCCGCGCGTCCGCGGCAAATTCATCTTCGTCGGCGACGAAAAATTCTACGTTCGCGGCGTGACCTATGGGGCGTTTCACCCCGATGCGAGCGGCCACGAGTACCACGACCTGGACGTCATTGAGCGCGACTTCGCCCAGATGGCCGCGAACGGGATCAACACCGTCCGCATTCCGCACACGACCCCTCCGCGCTCCCTGCTCGACGTGGCCCAGCGGCACGGACTGCGGGTGATGGTGGGATTGTCCGCCGAACAATATGTGGGCTTCCTCGTCGATCGCAAGAAGGAGATGGCCGAGATCGAGGCGTTGATCCGCGGGAGAGTCCGCGAGTGTGCCGGTCACCCGGCGCTCCTGTGCTATGCCCTCGGCAATGAGATCCCGGCGCCGATGGCGCGCTGGCTGGGTCGCCCAAAGATCGAGCGCTACCTCAAGCGGCTTTGCCGGGTGGTCAAGGACGAGGACCCGGACGGGCTCGTGACCTACGTCAACTACCCCACGACGGAATACTTCCAGCTCCCGTTCCTCGATCTCGTGTGCTTCAACGTCTACCTCGAATCTCCGGCGCGGTTCGAGGCGTACCTCGGGCGTCTGCAAAATATCGCCGGAGACCGACCGCTCATCATGAGCGAACTGGGACTCGACGGTCTCCGCAATGGCGACGACGTTCAGGCGCAGTCGCTCGACTGGCAGGTGCGGACGGCGTTCGCGACTGGATGCGCCGGCGTGTTCGTGTTCTCGTGGACCGACGAGTGGTACCGGCATGGCCATGACGTGGAGGACTGGGCATTCGGCCTCACGCGCGCCGATCGTTCGTCCAAGCCCGCCCTCGAGGCCGTACAGGAGGCGTTCGCCGACGTGCCCTTCGCGCCGAGCCTCCCGTGGCCCCGGATCTCGGTGGTCGTGTGCACGTACAACGGCGCACGCACCATTCGCGACTGCTTCGAGGGATTGCGGCGACTCGCGTATCCCGATTACGAGGTGATCGTGGTGGATGACGGATCGACGGACGAGACCGCTGCCATCGCGCGCCAATACGACTGCCGGCTGATCCGGACCGAGAACCGTGGCCTCGCCAGTGCGCGCAACACGGGCCTGAAGGCAGCCACGGGCGAAATCGTCGCCTATCTCGACGACGATGCCTACCCCGATCCGCACTGGCTCACCTACCTCGCCGCTCGGTTCCTGAGCACGTCGCACGCCGCGGTGGGTGGACCGAACCTCGCCCCGCCTGGCGATGGACCCATCGCCGAGTGCGTCGCGCGTGCGCCGGGCGGGCCCGTTCACGTCCTGCTGACCGACAGCGAAGCCGAGCACATCCCTGGATGCAACATGGCGTTCCGGAAAGCCTGCCTCGAGGCGATCGGCGGGTTCGATCCGCAATTCCGTACCGCCGGCGACGACGTGGACGCATGCTGGCGGCTGAAGGAGCGTGGCTGGACGTTGGGCTTCAGCGCCGCCGCCATGGTCTGGCACCACCGCCGAAACTCGGTGCGCACCTACTGGAAGCAGCAGATCGGCTACGGCCGGGCAGAAGCGATGCTGGAGCGGAAGTGGCCCGAGAAGTACAACGGCCCCGGGCACGTGCGTTGGACCGGTCGCATCTATGGCAGCGTCCTGACCTGTGCTCTCCGGTGGCGCCGGGCGCGCGTCTACCACGGCATCTGGGGCGTCGCGCCCTATCAGTCCCTCTACGAGCCAGCCCCGAGCCTGCTCGCTTCGCTGCCACAGATGCCGGAATGGTATCTGATGATCGCCATGCTGGTGGCATTGTCGGCGTTGAGCTTCGTCTGGAGCCCAATCAAGCTCTTGCTGCCCGTGCTGGTCATCGCGGCCCTGCCGCCACTGACGCAGGCTTGCGTGAGCGCCATGCGCGCTTCCTTCCCGGATACGCGGAGCGACCGTGGGGCCCGGATGAAGCGGCGGTTGTTGACCGCGGCCCTCCACCTGCTCCAGCCGCTTGCTCGCCTGCGCGGGCGGCTCCGAGAGGGCCTCACTCCCTGGCGCTGCCGCGGCACGGTGCAACCGGCACCGCTCTGGCCGGTGACGAGCTCGATGTGGAGCGAGCGCTATAAGGCTCAGGAGCAGCGCCTCGATGTTCTCAAAGCGACCCTGCGGGAGGAGGCCGCCTGCGTGCTGCTGGGCGGCGAGCACGACCGCTGGGATCTGGAGGTGCGGGGCGGGTTCTTCGGGGCCGCCCGGCTGCTGATGGGGGTCGAAGATCATGGTGGTGGGCAACTCGTGCGGCTACGGTGCTGGCCATACGTCCCGACGCGTGGCCCGGTCCTCACGGTCGGGTTTGCGGCGCTCAGCCTCGGCGCGCTTCACGACGACGCGTGGCCAGCCGCCGCGGTCCTCGGCCTCGTTGCGCTGCTGTCCGCCGTGCGCACGCTCGAGCAGTGCGGAGCGGCCATGGCCACGATCACTCGTGGCCTCAGACGACTCATGGACGAGCGTGCGTGATGAGCAGCGTCGCCCTCTACCAGCGGCTGCTGCGCGAGGCGCGTCCGTACTGGCTTCACCTCGCGCTCCTGTCCGGGCTCGGGCTGCTCGCGACCCCTGTCGCGCTGCTCACTCCGGTGCCGCTCAAGATCGTGGTGGATTCGGTTCTGGGTCGACACCCGCTGCCGGCGTTGTTGCAGCCGTTCGTCCCGGACGCTGCCGCGCCGTCCCCCGACACGACCCTGTTGTTGGCGATCGGCCTGCTCGTGGCCGTGGCAGCGATCGGTCAGGTGCAGACGCTCGCGAGCACGCTGTTGCGCGCCTACGTCGGGGAGCGGCTGGTCCTCGGGTTCCGAGCCCGCCTCGTGGACCAGGTCCAGCGGCTGTCCGCCTCGTATCACGACTCGCGAGGAACCGCCGACTCCGTCTACCGCATCCAGCAGGACGCCGCCGCGATCCAGAATATTGTGATCGAAGCCATCATTCCGTTCGCCACCGCGGCGATCACCCTCGTGACGATGATCGCCGTGACCGCGGGGCTGGACTGGCAGCTCGCCCTCGTCGCGCTGGCCATCTCGCCGCCGCTGTTTTTCGTGTCGCGCGTCTATCGCCCGCGCATGCGTCGCGAGTCGCGGCGTGCGAAACGGCTGGAGAGTGCGGCGCTGGCGGTGGTACAGGAGACGCTGGGGGCCCTGCGCGTGGTCAAGGCCTTCGGCCAGGAGGCGCGCGAGACCGACCGGTTCGTCCGTCGCTCCCGTGAGGGGGTGGCGGTCCGCGTCGGCCTCGCGCTGCTCGAAGGCCGCTACGGCCTCTGCGTCGGGCTCACGATGGCGGTCGGTATGGCCGCCGTCCTGCTCATCGGCGTCCGCCACGTCCGCTCGGGCGCGCTCACGCTGGGACAGCTGCTGATCGTGATGGGGTACCTGGCGCAGCTGTATCAGCCTTTGAAGACGATCAGCCGAAAGACGTCGAGTTGCCAGTTCTACCTCGCGAGCGCGGAGCGAGCCTTTGCATTGCTCGACGAGCGACCCGATGTCCCTGAGCGATCGGACGCGCGATCGATCGTGCGCGCCGCCGGCACCGTCGCGTTCCGCCACGTGTCCTTCGCCTACAACTCGGACCATCCGGTGCTGCACGACGTCTCGTTCGAGGTGCCACCCGGTACGCGCGTCGCGATCGAGGGGCCAACGGGCGCCGGCAAGACGACCCTTGTGGCTCTCCTGATCCGCTTTTACGATCCGACCGCTGGTGGCATCCTTCTCGACGGCGTGGACCTCCGGGATTACCGCCTCGCCGACCTCCGCAACCAGTTCACCATCGTGCTCCAGGAGCCCGTCCTGTTCTCGACCAGCGTCGCCGAGAACATCGCCTATGGACGCCCGGGGACGAACGAACTCGACATCGTCCGGGCGGCGGCGGCGGCGGGCGCGCACGACTTCATCGTCGGGCTGCCTCGTGGCTACGCGACCCCGGTGGGGGAGCGCGGTATGCAGCTCTCCGGGGGTGAGCGCCAGCGGATCGCGTTGGCGCGCGCGTTCCTGAAGGACGCGCCGCTCTTGATCCTCGACGAGCCTACGAGCTCGGTCGACGTGAAGACGGAAGCCGCGATCCTCGACGCGATGGATCGTCTGATGCAGGGTCGCACCGCCTTTGTGATCACACACCGGACGAGCGCATTCGCGACCTGCGACGTGCGGTTGCAATTGGAGCGGGGCCATCTCGTGGAGATGGCGCCGTCTCTCACATGCCAGGAACTGTGAGCGCGACCGGCGTGAAGACGACACCGCCGCGCGAGCGAGTCACCGCAGCGTCACGCGAGTGGAACAGGACTTGGCGGAGAGGACAGTCGAACGACGACCGGGTCGCCCGCCTGATGGCGGAGACCCTCGAGCAAGGGCTGTCTCGTCTGCGGGGACGGCCCGTGCGAATCCGGGAGATACGCCGCGAGTTCTTGCGGTCGAGCTCGAGTTTCCGAACGGAGCGCCTGCACGTCGTGCTCGACGGAGGCAACCCACTGCGGGTGTTCTTCAAAGATCTGAACCCGGAGCATCAGATGGACAAAGCGCGGACGGTCCGAGAGTTCGGCCTCGCGTCCAGCCATCGGGAATTGCAGATGTATCAATCCGTCCTCTCACCAGCGCACTTCGGAACGCTCCATCTCTACGCGTCGCGCTGGGACGATCGCGGTCTTTATTGGATCTTTCTCGAAGACGGTGGCAGGACGTTGCTTCGGAGCTTCGCCGACGTGGAACGCTGGACGGTGGCGGCCCGATGGGCGGCGCGCTTTCACGCAGCGACCCGCGATCTGCCGGAGGCCCAGACCAGCTTTCTTCCCCGCTACGACCACTCGCATTACCGCGAGTGCGCCGAGCGCGTTCGCCAGATTCTGCCGAATCTCGAAGCCGGAGAGCGTCGGCTCGTCAGCCGGGGACTCGACTGCTACGCCAAGTGCATCGACTGGTTGGGCGCCCGGCCGCGGACGGTGATCCACGGCCAATTCTTCGGACAAAACATCATGCTCCGCACAGGACACGCGGGCCCAGAGGTTGCCGTGATCGACTGGGAAACGGCGGCGCTGGGTCCGGGCAGCTTCGATCTGGTGAGCCTCAGCTCCGGCAAGTGGACCAGGCAGCAGCGGCACGCCTTGCAGGCCGCGTACTTCGAAGCGTATCAAGCCGAAACGCGACAGGCGATGGACTGGGAGAGTTTTTGTCGCGACCTCGCCCCCGTCGTTCTCTATCAGTCCCTGAAGTGGCTGGCGTGGTGGGGACATCACCGACGCCTGTCTCACAAATTCTCGAACTTCATGAAGGAGCTGGGAACGGTTCTCGAAGAACATTTCGCCACGGGTTGACCGACATGTCCGTGGGGGAGTCGTGGATGAAGCTCGAGTTCACTGAGGCCGAGGTCAACGAGCGTGTCGCCCCGTTTGCGGCCGTGCTCGCTCAGGAAGAATTCCACAAAGAGGTCGATCGGCTTTGCGTCTCCGAGCGGCGGTGGGGGACTCGACGGGAGATGCGCGCCCGGGCACTCAAATGGCACGGAGACCGCTGTACCTTCGAGATCGCGGTGAGAACGGAGAGCGGCTGGCATCACGTGATCGGGAAAGTGTACAAGACAGACCGCTCGGACGTTTTTCAGGCCATGGAAGCCCTGCGACGGGCTGGCTTCAGCGAGGACGCGGAGTTCTCGATTCCCCAGCCGCTCGTCTACCTGTCTTCATTGGGCGTCCGGCTGGAAGAAAAAGTTCGGGGGCCGTCGGCCAAGGATCTCTTTCTGAACGGTGGCCCGCACGAGCACATCGCGGCCGCCGAGCGGTGTGGGCGGTGGCTCGCACGTTTCCATGCAGCGAGTCCACGGCTCGGCAACGTCGCCGACCTCGGCGCGGAGTTCGTGCGTTATCGGTATTGGACAGACCGGGTGACCGACTTCGGAGAGCCGCTCGCCAGCAAGTCCGAGCGGCTATTCGAGGAGCTCAACACTGCAGCACCCACCCTCGCGGCCATCGAAGGCTGCGGCGGGCATGGCAGCTACATCCCGGAGCACGTGATCTTGAGCGGGTCGCGCACGGCGGCCATCGATCTGGATGAGTATGATGTGGGCGACCCCAGCCGAGACGTCGCGTGGTTCGTCGTGTCTCTCCAGCGTTTGGCGCTCAGGTACCTTGGCTCTCTCCACGCCTTGGACAGCGCCGCCCAACAATTCTTGAGCATGTACGTCGCGTCGGGTCGCGAGGACGCCATAGTCAATTTCCCCTTCTACCGGGCCTTGGAGTGCCTGCACGGCGCGAAGCGCGATATTGTCGGCCAGACTCCCCCCGCGCCTGACCGGGCCGAGATCATGCTCGACGAAGGACTTCGTGCCCTGTGCTGACGCGAGCGTCGTCGCTTGTCCTGGTCGCGTTCGCCGTCGCAGTCGGCGTCTCGGGGTACTTCTATGCGCAGAGCGGGGGCGACCCACCCAAATATCGGATGGGGCGGGTCGAGCGAGGCCCCCTGACCGCCGCCGTGTCTGCCAGCGGCACCCTCAACGCCGTCATCACCGTCCAGGTCGGCAGCCAGGTCTCCGGCCAGATCAAGGAGCTTTTCGTCGACTTCAACTCGCTCGTCGAGAAGGGCCAGGTCATCGCCCGCATCGATCCGCAGATCTTCGAGACGCAGGTGAATCAGGCGAGGGCCGATCTGGAGGTCGCAAAGGCCGCCGTGCTGAACCAGACGGCCACCGTCGAGAAGGCCCACGCCGACGTCGAGAATGCGCGCGCCGCGCTGGCGCAGGCCAAGGCGCAGACGGCGAAGTCCGACGTCGCGATGATGGACGCCCGGCGGCAGTACGACCGGGGCGCCGAGCTGTTCCGGCGCCAGCTGATCGCCCAGGCGGAGCGTGACACCGCACAGGCGAATCACGAGCAGGCCGTCGCGCAATCCGAGTCGGCGCGCGCGAGTGAGAAGGCGCTCGAGGCGAGCATCCGGTCCGTCCGGGCCCAGCTGAAGGTTCAGGAGGCGCAGCTGCAGTCTGCACGGGCGCAGGTCGACCTGAAGCAGGCCGCGCTCAGCCAGGCGGAGACGAACCTGGCGTACACGACGATCCGTGCGCCCGTGGACGGTGTCGTCGTCTCGCGCGCCGTGGACGTGGGCCAGACCGTCGCGGCGAGCCTGCAGGCGCCGACGCTCTTCACGATCGCGCGGGACCTCACGAAGATGCAAGTCGAGACGAGCGTCGACGAGGCAGACATCGGCCGACTCCGCATGGAGGACAGGGCGACGTTCACCATCGACGCGTTCCCGGGCCAGACGTTTCGGGGCACCGTCTCGCAGATCCGCAAGGCAGCGCAGATCGTGCAGAACGTCGTCACCTACACGGTGATCGTGGCGGTGGACAATCCGGGCGGGCGACTTCTGCCCGGCATGACCGCCAACGTCAAGCTCGTCGTCGTGGAGAAGCCGGACGTGCTGAAGATCCCCAACGCCGCACTCCGCTATCGGCCGGCGGGCTCCGACGCTGTTCACACGGCCGCGCCGGCGTCCGCCATGAAGGCAGGACGCAGCCAAGGCGCGAGCGGCGGTGCGGCCGGGAGCGGCGGCGGCACGCGCGGCCGCGCGTTCGTGATCGACGGCGGGGGCACGCCGAAGGCGGTCGCGATGACGCTCGGCATCAGCGATGGCTCGTCGACCGAGGTGCTCTCCGGCGACCTGCGCGAGGGCCAGGAGGTGATCGTGGGCGCCGCGGGCGGCAGTCGTCCGGGCTCGAGCGGCCCGTCGCCACGCCTCAGACTCTGACCGTGGGCCCGATCATGGTGACCGACGGACTCACGAAGGACTACCACCTCGGCCCCCACACCGTCCACGCGCTCCGCGGTGTCAGCGTCGATATCGAACGTGGCGCGTTCATCGCCGTCATGGGCCCATCAGGCTCGGGCAAGTCGACGTTCATGAATCTGCTCGGCTGTCTCGACACCCCGACGAGGGGCCGCTACCTGCTCGACGACGACGACGTCGCGGGGCTGTCGCGCGACACGCTCGCACGGATCCGTAGCGCGAAGATCGGCTTCGTCTTCCAGCAGTTCAATCTGCTGCCGCGCACGAGCGCGCTGGACAACGTGACGCTGCCGCTGCTCTACGCCAGGATCCCGGCGCGCGAGCGCCGCACGCGGGCGCGGGAGCGCCTGGCCCAGGTCGGCCTCGCCGACCGCGAGCACCACCACCCGAGTCAGCTCTCTGGCGGGCAGCAGCAGCGCGTCGCCATCGCGCGCGCGCTCGTCAACGATCCGGCCGTGGTCCTGGCCGACGAGCCGACGGGCAACCTCGACACACGCACCAGCATGGAAATCCTGGCGCTACTCCAGCGCCTCAATGAAGCGGGGCTGACGATCGTCCTCGTGACCCACGAGCCCGACATCGCGATGCACGCGGGCCGGACGCTCACGTTTCGCGACGGACGCCTGCTGCGGGACGACCCGGTCTCTTCGCCGCGCGACGCCGCCGCGCAGCTGGCGCTCCTCGAAGAGGAGGTCGTGGCGTGAATGTCTGGCAGAGCGCCCGGATCGCCGTCCGCGCGCTGCGGGTGAATAAACTGCGCAGCGCATTGACGATGCTGGGCATCATCATCGGCGTGGGCGCTGTCATCGTCACGGTGGGCGTGGGCGCGGGGGCGCAGGCGCGCGTGGCCGAGCAGATCGAGAGCCTCGGCTCGAACCTCATCATACTCATGTCCGGCAGCGTGACTTCGAGCGGCGTCCGGCTCGGGCAGGGCACCCAGCTCACGATCAGCGAAGACGATGCCGCCGCCATCGCTCGTGAGGTCCCGGCCGTACAGGTGGCAGCGCCGTCCGTGCGTGGCACCGCGCAAGTCGTCTACGGCAATCTCAACTGGGCCACGACGATCCAGGGCGTGACCGCGGATTACGTCGAGGCCCGGGACTGGCCGCTCGTTACCGGGCGGCCGATCGGGCCGGAGGACGTCGAGGGCGCCACCAAAATTGCACTGCTCGGACAGACCACCGTCCTGAATCTCTTCGGGGATGCGGACCCGCTCGGCCAGATCATTCGGATTCAGAAGGTCCCGTTCACCGTGATCGGGATGCTGCATCGCAAGGGGCAAAGCTCCCGCGGGTGGGACCAGGACGACGTCATTCTGATTCCGCTTTCGACGGCGAAGAAGAAGGTGCTCGGCGCAAGCCAGGCCAGTCCGCGTGCGGTCAATACCATCTCCATCAAGATCCGGCCCGGCGCGGACATGGCGGAAGCCGAGGCGCAGACCCGCACGCTCCTTCGGCAACGCCACCGGCTTCAGCCTCATCAGGACGACGACTTCTCGCTGCGGAATCTGACGGAGGTGCTACAAACGCAGGAACGGGCCTCGCGGGTCATGACCTACCTCCTGGCCGCCATCGCGTCGGTCTCGCTGGTGGTGGGCGGGATCGGGATCATGAACATCATGCTGGTGTCCGTGACGGAGCGGACGCGCGAGATCGGGCTCCGGATGGCGGTCGGGGCGCGCGGCCGCGACATTCTCCTGCAGTTTCTCGTCGAGGCCGTCACGCTCTCGCTGCTCGGCGGCGTCGTCGGGATCGCACTCGGTCTCGCCGGCTCGCGCGCGATCACCTACTTCGCCGACTGGCGGACGCTGGTGGCGCCGGAGGCGATCGCGCTGGCCTTCGGGTTCGCGGCCGCGGTCGGCATCTTCTTCGGATTCTATCCAGCGAGGAAGGCCGCACGCCTCGATCCGATCGAGGCGCTCGGCTACGAGTAGTCTCCTCGCCAGTTGCGTTCCCGCGTGAGCGAGGAGGACTGCTGAGATGAATCGAAGGCTCCTGGCCGCCGTCGGCGCCGTGGCGCTCGTCCTTGGGGCGACCGCGGGTATCAAGGTCATCAGGGCGGGGACCCCGGCCGACGGCAAGCATTACGGGCATGTCTTCGTGATCATGATGGAGAACACGGGCTACCGCTCGCTGATCGGTAACCCGAACGCGCCGTGGATCAACCGGGCAGTTGCCACCTACGGGGTCGCCACGAGCTATTACGGCGTCGCCCACCCCAGCCAGCCGAACTACATCGCGGCGACGTCCGGCCTCACGGGCGATCACAGCAATGCGGACCAGACGCTTGACGTCCCGAACATCGTCGACCAGCTCGAGTCACGGGGGAAAACGTGGAAAGCCTACATGCAGTCGTACGCGCTCTGCGGCGGCAACGCCTCGGCCACCGTGTGCGGCAACGAGCTTTACGTACGGAAGCACAACCCGTTCATCTCGTACGCCAACGTGCAGCGCGACCCGACGCGGGTGGCCAAGATCGTCGACCTGCATGAGCTCGAGGCCGACCTCGCTCGCGGCGAAGTCGCCGACTACAACTGGATCAGTCCCGATCAGTGTCATAACATGCACGGTCGCGGCCCGGCGAGCGATGCCTGCAGCTCCTCGCATGCGTCGAAGCTCATCGCCGCTGGCGACGCGTTCCTCGGCAGCTGGGTCGGCAAGATCATGGCCTCGCGCGCCTGGCAGGGGAACCCGGTGATCTTCATCACGTGGGATGAGAGCGACGTGAGCACGACGGGCTCGGGTGGGTTTCCTGACACACGCGGATGCTGCGGCGCCAGCCCGGGCGGCGGACACGTACTCACGGTCGTGATCTCCCGCTCCAACCACACGGCACGCCGCTCGCCCGTCGCCTACAACCACTACGCCCTGCTGCG
>Ga0137407_10001528_pt1 | contig 15126 bp, 12 predicted proteins | sample CZOMad2_2_16fung_FD_108410 | JGI IMG/M metagenome (GOLD analysis project Ga0137407, IMG submission 108410) | Vadose zone soil fungal communities from Angelo Coast Range Reserve, California, USA - CZOMad2_2_16fungal (Illumina Assembly) | ecosystem: Environmental > Terrestrial > Soil > Vadose...
CGTGACGGCGCGCGGCGAGATCGATCAGCCGCTCCATGATGAACATGACCTCGGGGCGCCCGGCGCTGCGGTACGGCGTCGTCGGCGACGTGTTCGTGACGACGGCGCGCCCGTGCATCGACACGACCGGCATGCGGTAGACGGTCGCGGTCAGCGCCATGCCCTTGTTCAGCGGATGGAACGAGACGGCGTGAGCGCCGACGTTGCTCGTATTGGCGCCGCGAAACCCGAGGAAGTTGCCCTCGCGGTCGAGGGCCAGCTCGGCGCGAGCCGTGAGGTCGCGGCCCCCGTAGTCGGCCATGAACGCCTCGCGTCGCTCGGCCGTCCACTTCACCGGGCGGCCGACACGCCGCGCCGCCCACGCGACCAGCGCGAACTCCGGATAGCAGCTGTTACGCGTCCCGAAGTTCCCGCCGACGTCGCGCGCCGTCACCCGCACCGAGCTCTCGGGGACGCCGAGCGATCCGGCCACGCCGGTCTGCGTCCGGCCGAGGCCACCCGCGCCGGCGTGCACGGTGTAGCGGCCGGTCGCGGGGTCCCAGACGCCGACCGCCGCGCGCGGCTCCATCGGCACGCCGGTGACCCGGTGCACCCACGTGTCGAGCCCGACCACGTGAGCGGCGCGCTCGAACGCGCGATCGACCCCGACGGCGTCGCCGACCTCGGTGTCCACGCACACGTTCGACGCGGTCCCGTCGTAGAGGAGCGGCGCATCGGGCCGGGCGGCGGCGGTGCTGGCGGTCACCGCGGGAAGCGCCGTCCACGTAACGTCGACACGCTCGGCGCCGTCACGCGCCGCAGCGGGTGTCTCGGCGACGACCAGGGCCACCACCTCGCCGACGAAGCGAACGCGATCGGCGGGCATCGGCGGGTGCGGCGCGACGAAGGCGACGTCGCGACTGCGCAGCACATCCTCGTGGGGATTCCCGGGCATGGGACTGTGCGTGAGCGGCTTCACGCCATCGGCGGCGGCGTCGGCGCCGGTCAGCACGGCGATCACCCCGGGCGTGGCGAGGGCGGCCGCGGTCTCGATGCGCTCGACACGCGCGTGGGCGTGCGGCGAGCGCACGAAGCACGCGTAGGCCTGGCCCGGCACGTTGACGTCGTCGCTGTAGCAGCCACCGCCGACGAGCAGCCGCGCGTCCTCCTTGCGGAGGATCGGCTTGCCGAAGCCCTCGCGCGCCGAGCGGGTTCGGGACTGGAGAAAGGACATGTCGCCTCCGATCAGCTGCGCATCGATGTCCGGCGCTGGATCGTGGCTCGGCGCCGCGACCGTGTCAAGGCTTGACAGTGCCGCCGTTCAGACGGATCGTGCCCGCGTCGGGGAAGGCACGCATCCCGGACGTTCGAACAGGCCGTAACCGCGAGGGAGACCAACATGATGAGCCCACGATTGATCTACTCGAGCGCGGTGATGCTCGGCCTCGTCGTCGTGCTGTCCGCCTGGCCCACGGCCCGGCCGTCCGCCCAGCAAGGCCCACGCGCTGGAGTGCAGATCGACAACGACGACATCGGCGGTGTGGTCACCGGCAAGGATGGGCCGGAAGCCGGTGTCTGGGTCATCGCGGAGACGACCGATCTCGGGACCAGGTTCGCAAAAATCGTGGTCACTGACGATCACGGACGGTACGTGATCCCCGACCTGCCACAGGCCACCTACAACGTGTGGGTGCGCGGGTACGGACTGGTCGACTCGCCGAAGGTCAGGACGACGCGCGGCCAGATCGTGAACTTGACCGCGGTCGCGGCGCCCAGCGCCGCTGCTGCCGCGGAGTACTTTCCCGCGATCTATTGGTTCGCCATGCTCAAGATCCCGGACAAGAGTCTCTTCCCGGGCACCGGCCCCGAGGGCAACGGCATGCCGGTGGCTTTCAGGAGCCAGGAGCAGTGGCTCAACGCCGTCCAGTTGAACGGCTGTGGCAACTGTCACCAGCTCGGGGACAAGGCGACGCGGGAGTTCCCCGCGGCCCTTGAGGCGTCGAAGAGCTCGTCGATCGACGCGTGGACGCGGCGGCTCCAGTCTGGACCGGGCGGTGGCACCATGGTCCGGACGATCGGAACCCTCAACACGTCGGACGGCGGCCACACCCGCCGCCTGGCGGAGTGGACCGATCGCATCCGCGCCGGCGAGCTGCCGAGCTCGGTGCCGCCGCGACCGAATGGCGTCGAACGCAATCTCGTCGTGACCGTCTACGACTGGCTCTCCGCGAAGTACTACATTCACGACCTGGCCCTCACCGATCGGCGGAAGCCCACCGTCAATGCCTTTGGTCCGATCTACGGCGCCGCCGAGCTGAGCACCGACGACTTGCCGATCCTGGACCCGGTCAAGATCACCAAGACCACCATGAAGGTCCCGCTCCGCGATCAGGACGCGCCCAGCTCGGCGCTCGGGAATCCGGTCGTGGCGCCGTCGCCGTACTTCGGGACCGAGCAGGTGTGGGACTCGCGCGTCAATGCGCACAACCCGATGCTGGATCAGGACGGCCGCGTGTATTACACGGCCCAGATCCGCTCGCCCAAGAATCCACCACGCTACTGCGCGGCCGAGTCCGGCCATCCGTCAGCGAAGGGCTATCCGCTCACGCGCACGCCCGACGGATTCGTGCAGAACTCCCGCCAGGTCACGGTGTACGAGCCCAAGAGCCGGCAGTTCACGTTCATCGATACGTGCTTCGGGACACACCATCTGAATTTCGCCGAGGATGCCAACCACACGCTGTGGCTCAGCAACAATCTCCAGAACGAGCTCGCCATCGTCGGCTGGGTCAACACGAAGATGTTCTGGCAGACGCGCGACGCCGGGAAGTCCCAGGGATGGACGCCACTCATCGTCGACACGAATGGCAATGGCAAGCGTGACGCCTACGTGGAGCCCAATCAGCCGGACGATCCGGCCAAGGACAAGCGCATCGGGCTCGGCTTCTACGGCATCGCCTACAGCCCGGTCGACGGCTCGATCTGGGGATCGAACATCGGCCACCCCGGCTACGTCCTGCGACTTCAGCCCGGCTCGAATCCGCCGGAGACCGCGCTGACGGAAGTCTACCGAGTCCCGCCGCCCGGCTACGGGATGCGCGGCTTCGACATCGACCGTCGCGGCGTCGCGTGGGTCACTCTGGCGAGCGGTCACATCGCGAGCTTTGATCGTCGCAAGTGCAAGGGACGTCTCAACGGTCCTGGAGCGGCCGAAGGCACGCTGTGCCCTGAAGGTTGGACGTTCTATCCGTTGCCGGGTCCGTCGTTCGCCGGCCGGGACGGCGCCGCCGAAGCGCCGTACTACACCTGGGTGGACCAGCACGACATCCTTGGTCTGGGCGCGAACACGCCGTTCGGCACCGGCAACTTCTCGGATTCGCTGCACGCGCTCACCTACGGCAAGGTCGTCGAGCTACGCGTCCCCTATCCGATGGGATTCTTCGGCAAGGGTGTGGACGGCCGCATCGATGATCCGAAAGCCGGGTGGAAGGGCAAGGGGCTGTGGGTGACCTCGGGCAACCGCACGCCGATGCACATCGAAGGCATCGACGCGCCAAGCCCGGGCGCACCGGGCAAGACCCTGTCGAGCCCGCTAGTCGTGCACTTCCAGCTGAGGCCCGATCCGCTCGCGCATTGAGCGACGTATAAGACCTCGAAAGGCTCCTCGAGCTGGGGCCTCTCTATCTCTGTCGGCCGCTCGGTGATATCCAGGTCTGGATATCACGCTACGCCCGGGGGGCGTGTGACGGCGAAGTCCGCGTCGGGGCTGGGGCGATTCGCCATTGGGCCGACGTACATCGGACACGCTATGCTGCGAGATATGCTGCAGGGGCGGGTTATGCAGTTCTGGGGAATTAGAAGTTAGACGGTCCAAGTGTCACCGGAGCATGACAAAACGAAATGGCGATCGTCGGTATCATGTGCGCACTAGTCGGTGGCGGTTGTCTGCTGGCGATCAGGCTCCGCCGTCAAGAACTGCGCCGGACACTCGATGCAACGGACAAGCGGCTCGCGCTCGTGGCGCTCGTGGCGTGCATCGCTATCGTAGTGCTCGTTGTGTCCGGTTACCTTCCCTACTGATGTGGCCGCGTGTCCGGCGCCCGCGGGGCCGCCTAACTTCGGCATGCAGCCGACGGCCTTCGGCCGCGGCTGATACCGAGCGTTAGGCGGTCAACGGAGACATGAGACCGATTGCTCAATATGCCCTGTACTTCGTCGCTGGATTTCTGCAGCTCTGGCTTCTCTTGTTTTACTGGGGCTACTCTGCGGGGCCCGCCAGCGTTCTGCCGTATGTCTTCCTTGTCGCCTTCCTTGAATTGGGGCTGATCGCTTCGAGCCTCAGTCTCTTCCTAGAAAAGCCTGGGGCCGTGGCCGCCGTGCTCGGCGGTGCTGTGGGCCTTGGCTGGCCTCTCCTTGGCCTACTCTCGATGAGCCCCCCGCCGTTTGTGGAGGCCGCTTTCCTCGGACTGCTACCGCTCATCGTGACCGTCGATGGATTCTGGAGGTTACTCGCCCGACGTCGCACACCGTGGATCGAACTCGCCAACGGTCCGAGCCTCGTGCTCAGGACGGTGCTTGCGGTACTCCCCTTCGCGATCACAGGGTACCTCGCGCTTCCATTCATCACGGCAGTCGAAGAACGCGTCGTTATCCCCGACGGTTATATGGGCAAGGTAGCCATCGTGTTTCATTCGACCTATCACGGGCTGGAGGAAGGACAGCGCGACATCTCAACCATGTACGACATCCCCGAGAGTGGCCTTCTGTTGGCTGCTGCCGGGCCCATCCGGGGCTGGAGGCACACGAAATACTTCTATCGCCCGCATAGTGGTCCATTGCGGCCCATCGAAACGGTCTGGAGCAGCACCATTCATGACACTCCCGAGAACCGAACCGATCCAACCGTTGGCATCTACCTCCGCAGCTTCGGGCTTACTACCACAGGAGCGTGCAGATTCGAGCACGAGACCTTCCTGGTAGGTACCAAGGCCTTCATTCTGTCTCGCGGTGGGCACACCGACTATGAATTGAGCGAGCAGATGAAGGTGCTCGCATGTGAACCTTCACAGCCGCCTAACAACAGGCTGGACGGTCCGGCGCCGGCCGCTCAGCCTGCACGTTAGCCCCGTTAGAACAATGACCGAGATTAGCCAATGGGTTGTAACTTGGCGCGAGCTAGGAGTCGGCGATTCCCCGGAGCTCAGGCGCCTCTATGGCGATGTTCTTGGTCGGTACTCTGAGCCACATCGCCACTACCACACGTATCAGCACCTGGCTGAGTGCTTCGAAAAGGTCCAAGACATCATCTCTCTGGCGGAACATCCAGCCGAGGTACACGTCGGGCTCTGGTTCCACGATGTGATCTACGACACTCAACGTCACGACAATGAGGAGCGGAGCGCGGATTGGGCACGCTCCGCTGCGCGAGAATTGGGCGCCAGGGCTGAAAGCGCACAGAGGATCTACGCTCTCATCATGTTCACACGCCATGCCGCGGAGCCAGTCGGCATCGATGCCCAAGTTCTCGTTGACGCAGACCTGTCGATCCTGGGTGCGCAGCCTGCACGGTTCCAGGAGTATGAGGCGCAGGTTCGAAGCGAGTATGCGTGGGTTGCGGACGCGATATTTCGGCTCACGAGAGCCAAGATTCTGAGGGAGTTCCTGGGCAGACCCCACCTATATGGTACGGCCCACTTTCAAGAGCGGTACGAGGCACAGGCACGGCGCAATCTACAACACTCGTTGGGATATCTCGAGGGGCTCGGGGCTTCGGGCGTCTAAACGATGGATCATGGGTCCGGCAGCTTGATCTTGAACACCTCGTAGGGGCGATTCACGCGCGGCGCCTGCGAATTGGGGAAATAGTAGAAGCCGTCCGGCCCGATACTGCCCTCGTTGGGACCGCTGACCCGATCGTCGCGGATGAGTGTCTGCAGCCGGCGATCCGGCCCGAGCTTGAGCACGCCGTCCTTGGTCAGGGCGGAGAGATAGAGATTGCCCGCCGCGTCCGCGGTGATGCCGGTGACTGGAGGGATCCGCACGACCGCCTCGACGTGCGCGGCGATCGCCTCGCTGCTCAGACTCCGGTCGTGGAGATACTTCGTCTCCACGCGCCAGAGCGTCGGCCCGAAGAGCGGGGCGAAGTACATCCACGCTCCGTCGGGGCTCAGCTCGAGATGCGAGAGATTGATCACCGGCACCCGGCCGTCGGGGTGAATCAACGGCTTGCCGTGAATCATCGGCGTGATCGTCCGGTCCGCGCGGGAGCAGGCCGCGCCCTCGAGCGCGCGGTGCCCGCGGCCGGTCTCGCGATCGATCACGACGATGACGCCGAATCCGGAGTCGGTCACGTAGAGAAAGCGCGCGTCGACCCGCATGTGGCTCAGCACCGCGCCCGGCGGCGCCAGGTCCTTGCCGAGAGCGTAGACGCGGCTCACGCGGTTGGTCGCGAGGTCGATCTGGACGAGCTTGGCGCCTCCCTCGACCATGGCGCCGTGATGCGGCGACGCGTCGTCGATGACCCACAGGTTGTTGTCGCGGTCGGCGTGGATGCCGTGCGTACACACGAACCGGTCTCCGGCAGGCAGACCCGGCCGCCACTCGTTCCAGGCCCCGCCCGGGAACGGCCTGAAGGTGCCCTCGGGCGTGGCCTCGCCGACCGAAGGCGTGGGCACGTCGGTCCAGCGCGGGAAATTGCCGAAGAGTCGCCCTTCAGGGGACACGGCCGCATTGGTCAGCATGACGTTGCCGGACGAGGCGACGGTGATCAGCTCTACCACAGCGCGAACCACCACCCCGAGGGATGCCACAGCGCCGCCTGGACCCGGATCGAGGCAAGCTGCAGCGCACGATAGCTGTCCGAGGTCGGGGGGACGCCCAGGTCCCAGCTCTCGCGGAGCTTCTCCACACGCCGTCGATCCGCGGCCAGGGCCCGGCGAAGGAGCCACGAGACACGCGCGCTCGCGTCGATCGCGCCATAGAGCCTCAGCAGCGAGCGCGCGTCCGTCCGCGCGGCGGCGCGCAGGTCGTGCCATCCGATCTCGACATCGATGTCCGCCGCGTGAATGGCCAGTCGGGCCACCCACCGCGATAGCGCGCGGAGTCGGTCGTAGTCCACGGCATCGGGCGTGTCCGCGGCCGTGTGATAGGTCTCCGTCCGGCCGGTCGTGAGGAAGAGAAACGGCCGCCGCCCGTTCTCTCGCAGGCCGTGATAGTCGCTGCGCGCGAACCGAGAGCCGGGCCGATAGGGCATCACCTCGATCATCGGCAGGCTCAGCCTGACGGGCTCCACGCGCGCCGCCGGAGCGACATCGCGCACGAGAGCGCCCAGACCCGGGTCTGCCTCGGCGCCGAGGATGAACAGCGCATCCGCCAGGCCGGCGGCTCGAATCTCTGGCGATGCACGCCCGCCCATGAGATCGAAGACGAGCGCCAGGTCGAGTCGATCGGCCGGCAGCGGCGGATGACCCCAGAACCACGACGATCCCATCCGTTCCGTGCGGACGTCCGGCGGCTCCTCGGCGTCAGGGAACAGCAGGACGACGTGGCGCTTGAGCTGCGGCCGAGCGCGGCCCAGCGAATGCCCGAGCGCCAGGACCAGCGCCACCGAGCTCGCGTTGTCGTCGGCGCCGGCCTGGACTTTGCCGCCGATCACGCCCCGATGATCGTAGTGCGCGACGAGGACGACCCAGCGCGCGTCGCGCGCGGGCGCGCGATAGATCGCGCCGACGTTGACGGCGTAGGGTCCCGCGGCGCGGCCGTTCGGATAGGTGGGTTGCTCGAAGCCGTCGCCGAAAAGCGGGGCGAGGCCGGCCGCTTTCAGGCTCGCGACGATGTGTGCGCGAGCCCTGGCGTTACCCTCCGTGCCGCGAAGCCGCCCCTGGAGCTCCGGCGCCGCGAGGTAGCGGACGTCGGGCTCGACGGCGGAGACGTCCACACCGGCGGCGACGGTGTTGGCGTTCTCGGAAACGCGCGACGGTCCGGCAGCCGTCGAGGAGTCGTCGACGAACTCGTAGGGTAAGGGCTTGAGCGGACCCATCGCACACCCCGCGAGAGAGACTCCGACGAACGTCACGACCGCGGTGAACGTCCTGGGCCTTCGCGGCAGCCCAGTCGTCGCGGTCAACTAGACTGTCTGGAGAATCTCGGCCGACGCCATCTCGGGCGTCAGGATCTCCCGCCAGTCGGCGTCGCGCGGCACCACGCCCTCAGAGGCCCGCAGCGGGTAGTAAGTCGGGTTGATCCCGCGCGGCGTGCCGCCGTCCCGAACGGTCTTTACGGCCGCGAGCAGCAGGCGACGGGCCTGGATGATGGCCTTGTCAGCCGGCCCCAGGTGCTCCTTGCTGCGGTCGACGATGCGCCCCATGCTCTCCTGGATCCCGCGGTCCTGGGTGTTGATGCCGTCGATCCCGGTGAACGTCTCGGTCTTCTGGACCTGTCGATCCAGCAGATAGTTGTTCTGCCGGTTGGCCTTCGAGCGGAAGGTCGCCTGATCCACGTGGTCCGGGCCGTTGCCCGAGCGACGCTCGAGCCGATCTTCCTCGTCGAGCGCTTCCTCGGTGGTGCTGTGGTGCCAGTTGTAGACCATCGTGGTGCCGTCATCCATCGGGACCCAGATGTGACCGGCCACCGCGGGGAAGCCCTTGTGAGTCAGATAGGGCCGGATCTGATGGAAGGGCATCACGAAGTGATAAGTGCGGATGTGGATCTCGCTGTCGCCGAGCGGCCGGATGCCCGAGTACTGGTAGCCCCAGTCCGTCAGGTCGACGACCAAGGACGGCGCCTTGCCACGCACGAACGCGGTGGTGGGGTTGAGGCCCCCGCGCTTGGAATTCGGAACGAGCAGCCGGTGCAGGATGGGAGCGTGGGAGGTGTCGATGCCGCCCTCGAGCGCCTGGAGCCAGTTGCACTCCTCGACCACCTTCGACACGTGCCGGTGAGTCGGCGGCGCCTGCGTCCAGGCGAACTTGGGCAGCGGCGGCTGCAAATCTGATGGTCCCATGTACGCCCAGATGATGCCGCCGGCCTCGACCGTGGGATACGACGGCTGGCGGATCTTGTTCTTGAAGGAGAGCTCCTCCGGCTCGTTCATCATGTCCACGCAGCGGCCGGTGACGTCGAACTTCCATCCGTGGTAGACGCAGCGCAGGCCGCATTCTTCGTTGCGCCCGAAGAACAAGGACGCGCGCCGATGCGGGCACAGCTCCTCGAGGAGCCCGATGCGTCCCTCGGTGTCGCGGAACGCGACGAGGTCCTCGCCCAGGAGCCTCACCCGGACGGGCGGGCAATCAGGCTCCGGCAGCTCCCAGGCGAGCAGCGCCGGGATCCAGTAACGCCGCAGCGTGTTCCCCATCGGCGTCCCGGCACCAATACGAGTGATGAGCTCGTTCTCTTCGTGGGTCAGCATCGTGTCCCTCCCCGCTGAAGGCCTCAGGGTCGAGCGCCTGCCAGAGCCTGGCCGATTATACTGCGGTCCACGCCGGTGCCGCCGCGCCACCATTTGCCCCTTGACCGCCCTTCCCAACCCCGCCATTGTCCGGTGATGCCGAGATCGGCCAACGTCCCTTTGTCGCTCGCGCGCATCACCACTCGCGACGGCCTCTGGCTCGACGGCATCGGCGCCGAGCCGGGACGCCGTCGCGGCACGGCGCTCGTCTGGGTGCATGGGCTCGGGTCGGTGTTCTCCTCGGCCCAGCCGCTCACCCGCGAGCTCGCCTCGCGACTGAACGCGGCCGGCATCGCGTACTTCAAGTTCAACAACCGCGGCCACGACGTCGTCGCCGGCCGGGGTCGGCACCTGGCGGGCGCGGCCTTCGAGCGGTTCCGGCAGAGCGTCGAGGACATCCGGGCAATGGTCGCCTTCGTCCGCAACCGCGGCTACCGCCAGATCATTCTCGCCGGGCACTCCACCGGGGCCAACAAGGTGCTCTACTACGCGGCGCGCGTCCGTGATCGTCGGGTCGGCGGGATCATCCTGGTCGGCCCGGTCTCCGACGTGGCGGCTGAGGCCAAGCGGCTCGGCGCGCGCGAGCTACGCCGCCGGGTGGCCGCGGCCGAGCGAATCGCCCGGCGTGATCCCCAGGCCCTCGTGCCGCGGGCCTGGGGCTTCTGGAGCGCGCACCGGTACATCAGCCTCTACCGTCCCGGCGGAGACGAGGACGTGTTCCCCTACTATCGGCCGAATGCCCGGTGGGCGGCGTTCCGGTTGGTGCGACTGCCGCTCGCCGCGATCCTCGGGAGCCGCGACGAGTATCTCGACCGCCCGGCGCAGGAGGTGATCGACGCCTTTCGCCGAAACGCGGTGCGCGCCCGCTCCTTTATCGGCGCCGTCGTCCCACGAGCGCGCCACGGCTTTCAGAGCCAGGAGCGCGAGCTGGCGGAGCGCATCGTCCACTGGATCGGAGCGCTTCGAAGAGCGTAACGATTACCGGGTAACTTTGCCGAACCGGGTAGACCGCGCGCGCTCGTCGCGCGGTCGACCTCGCCGCCTTCACCCTCCTCACCGCGTCGAGAGCGCGCGAAAAGCCGAACCGATCACCGAAGCGCGACACGGCGCGATCGCGACGGCATGGCCCTTGCCTCAGCGAGGCGGGTCGGCTCACACGAAGTCGCCGACTCAGGAGGGATCATGAAGAACGAACAGGTCGCCGAGCTTCTGTATCAAGCGCTGGAGACCGAACGGGGCGGCATCCAGGTTTATGAGACCGCACTCAAGTGCGTCGTCAATGCCGACCTCAAGAAGGAGTGGGACGAGTATCTCGAGCAGACCCGCAATCACGAGCGCATCGTCCTCGAGGTCATGGACGCGCTCGCGCTCGACCCCGACATGGAAACCCCGGGCCGGCTGGTCGTCCGCCACATCGGCGAGTCGCTGGTCGAAGCCATGGAGATGGCGTTAGAAGACGGCCCACCGGATGCGGCCCAGCTCGTCGCGTGCGAGTGTGTCGTCGAGGCCGAGACGAAGGACCACCTGAACTGGGAGCTGATTCACGAGATCGCCGAGAAATCGAAGGGTGATCTACGGCAGACGCTGATGGCCGCCTACGACCAGGTCGAAGACGAGGAGGACGAGCACCTCTACCACTCGACCGGCTGGTGCCGCGAGCTGTGGATCGAGTCACTCGGCATACCCGCCGTGCTCCCGCCGCCCGAGGAAGAAAAAGAAGTGAAGACCGCGATCGGGGCGGCGCGCGCCAAGAAGGCGCGCAAGGAGCTGCTGTAGTGCGATCGTCGGGGCCTCGGCCGTCCGGGGCCCCTCCTTACGCGAAGCCGTCGAGTCGGACGCGGCGCTGACGGGCGAGCAGCGGCGCGAACAGATCGCCGCGCTTGGCCACGCGCGCCGGCACGTTGTCGATGCGGAAGTCCTCGATCGCGAGACCGCGCTCGATCTCCGACCACTCGACCGGCGTCGAGACCGCGGCCGCCGGATGTGGGCGCACCGAATAGACCGACGCCAGGGTGCGGCCCCACGCGTTCTGGTTGTAGTCGACCAGCACGCGCTCGGTCGGGCGCTTGGCGACGCGGTACTCGGCGGTGAGCAGGCGTGGGTGGGCGCCGGCCAGCGACATCGCGATCGTCTTCGCGACCGACCACACGTCTTTCTGCGTCGGCCCGCGCACGATCGGCACATAGACGTGAATCCCCCGCGAGCCCGTCGTCTTGGGGTAGCTCGGCATCCTCAGGGAGTCGAGCGTCGCCTTCAGGATGAGCGCGGCTTCCCTCACCTGCCCGAACGTGGCGCCCTTCACCGGGTCGAGGTCGAAGTGCAGATAGTCGGGCCGGTCGGTGTCGTCACACCGGGCGTACCACTGGTTCAGATCGATGCAGCCGAGGTTCACGACCCAGAGCAGCGCCGGAAGGTCCTGAACGATCGGGAAATCGATCACGCTGCCCGACCCGTGCTCGATCGAGCAGGTCTCGATCCAGTCGGGCCGGGGCGAGGGCGCGCGCTTCATGAAGAAGAAGTCGCCGGCGGCGCCGTTCGGATAGCGCTTCATCACCATCGCGCGGTCGCGCAGGTGCGGCAGGAGCGCCGCGGAAACGTCGACGTAGTACTGGAGGAGATCGCCCTTGGTGATCCCGAGCTCGGCCCAGAACGGCTTGCGCAGATTCGTCAGGTGAACCGAGCGCGGCCCCGCGCGCATCTCGACGGTGTCGACCTCGGTCGGGATCACCCGGCCAGTCGCTCCCGCCGCGCGAGCCCGCTTGGCTCGGGCCGGGCTCATCGGACCGGCGGCGGCAGGCGGGGCGGCCGGGGCCCGCGGCGCACGACATCGCGAACGCCCACGTACGTGAGCTCGGTGCCGGCCCGCGCGCACCGGAGCAGCAGCCCGCCGCGGCTCATGTCGCCACGGCCCACGAAGTCGGCGGGAAACCGGAGGCGCTCGCCCAGCACGGCCAGCAGCGGGTCGATGTACTTGCTGGTGGCGATGCTGCCGAGCAGGACGACCTCTCCGCTCGCTCCGATGCGCCGGGCCAGTCGGCGCGCGTCGCGGTCGAGCGGCTCGCGATAGCGCGGATCGTCGCCCTCGATGTCGACGGTCGCGAAGCGTTTGAGACGCGCCACGTCCACCGGCTCGTCGGCCGGCCGCAGCCCGTCGGTCGGCGTGATGACGAAGACGCCCGCGCGCCCGTCCGACGGCCGCGCGAACGCGCGCGCGTAGGTCAGCTTGCCGCGAAAGTAGAGGCCGCTCAGGAACGAGAAGACTTCGCCGAGGGGGGCACCCGCGCCGACGCGAACGCGCTGGGCGAGATCGAACGACGCGCGCTCGCTCATGACCAGCTGGGCGCGCTGTCCCCCGCAGTGGGCGGGCGAGAGCAGGAAGATCCGGCTCACGCCCGGCCCGTCGGCGCCACCGATCGCGCGAACTCTTCGGCGCTCAGCGTGTTCAGCACCTCGCCGCGCCGCACCCAGCCTCGCCGCGCCATGGCCACGCCGTAGCGGACGTTGCCGAGCTCGGGCATCGAGTGGGCGTCGGTCGAGACGACGAAGCGGAGGCCGCGCTCGCGAGCGGCTCGGAGCCAGCGCGGCGCCAGGTCGAGGCGCCGGGGATCGCCGTTGATCTCCACGGCCGCGCGGCCGGCCACCGCCGCGTCCAGCACCTCCTCCACACGGCACTCGACCGGCGGCCGCGACAGAATAATCCGCCCGAGCGCGTGGCCCCAGATCTTGAAGCACGGCAAGGCCATGGCGCGAACCAGACGCTCCGTCATCTGATCCGCGTTCATTCGATTGCGCCGATGAATGCTCGCGATGATCACATCGAGCTCGGCGAGAATCGCGTCGGGATAGTCGAGGCCTCCGTCGGCGAGGATGTCCGACTCCGTACCGCGCAGGAGCCGCACCGACACCGTTTCTTGCACCTTCGCGATCTCCTCCCACTGGGCCTTCAGCCGATCGACCGTGAGACCACCGGCATAGGCCGCCGACGGCGAGTGGTCGGTGATCGTCATGTACTCCATCCCGAGCGCATCGGCAGCCCGCGCCATTTGCTCGACGGTGTGCTGGCCGTCGCTGAACACGGTGTGACAGTGCACGAACCCTCTGAGATCCTCCGCGGTGACGAGATCTCCGGGCAAATCGCCGGAGGTGGCCGCCTCGATCTCACCTTCGCCTTCCCGGAGCTCGGGCGGGATGAACGGGAGCCCCAGCCGACGGTAGATCTCCTCTTCGCTCTCGCCGGCGAGACGAACGCCGCGCTCCCGGGCCAGCCGCTCGAGATGCTGCACGTGGGCCGCCGAGCCCGTCGCTCGCAGGAGCGTGGTCGCGTACGACGAGCGTGAGGTGACGTGAACCCGCACCGGGAGACCGGTCGCCAGGCGCCCCTCGAAGGCCGTCTTGTCGCGCGTGGTCACCTCGGCGAGCACCGGCGCCCCGAGCGCGTCCTTCATGGCGTCGTCGGGTCGGTCCGAGCCCACGACCAGCGAGAGCTCGTCGACCGACTCAGCCCAGCGGCGCAGATCGCCCGCAATCTCTGCCGTCGCGGCGCCCGACGCCTTCGCGAGATAGACGCGCATCGCCCCGGCGACCTCGAGCGCCTCGGGCAGGAGCACGCGCTGCGCGTCGGGCTCTCGCAGACGGCGAATGGCTTCGAGGATCCGGCGCTCGGTCTTCTCCCCCATGCCCTTGATCGTTCTCACGCGGCCCGCGACGCAGGCGGCCTCGAGGTCGTCGATCGTCTCGATGCCGAGCGCCTCGTGGAGCACGGCGATCTTGTCGAGCCCCAGGCGGGGGATGCGCGAGAGATCGAGCGCGACGGCCGGCACGCGCTGGCGCTGCTCCTCGAGCGCCTGCGAGCGGCCAGTCTGGTAGAGCTCCGTGATCATCGCGGCGAGCGCCGAGCCGATGCCGGACAAGGTGGTGAGCCGGCGCGCCTCGACGAGCTCGCCGAGGTCGGCGTCGAGGCGCTCGAGAACCTCCGCGCCCCGTGCGTAGGCGCGCGCCTTGTACGGCTCTTGACCGGACACGGCGAGGAGCCCGGCCATCTCACGCAGGGCCCGAGCGATCGTCAGCCGATCAGCTCGCATGAGATCAGTATGCCAGGACTCAAAATTGAATCTCGGCGCGACATGCTGCGCTAGACTTGACGCGATGGTGGTGTCCGGGCGAGACCTCGCCCTGCTCCTCGAGCGACAGGGATTCGACTTCTTCGCCGGCGTGCCCTGCTCGCTGATCGAGGACCTGATCGCGGTGCTCGAGACTCATCCCACCCTGCCCTACATTCCGGCGCCGCGTGAAGACGTTGCGGTCGGCTTGGCTGCCGGCGCGTGGTTCGCCGGACGACGACCCGCGGTCCTGATGCAGAATTCTGGCCTCGGCACGAGCCTCAATGCGCTCGCCTCGCTCGCGCTCATGTACGGTCTGCCGGCCCTGTTGATGGTGACCTGGCGAGGTCATCGCGGCAAGGACGCGCCGGAGCACATCTTGACCGGCGAGATCTCGCCCGGGCTTCTGGAGTTGCTGAGAATTCCACACCGGGTGCTCGCCGCCGAGACGCTCGAAGCCGACCTCGCCTGGACCGTGGAGACGATGGACAAGGCGATGCAACCCGTCGCCCTCCTGGTGCCCCCCGAGGTTGTCGAGATCGGCAAAGCCGGGCACGGAGCAGGCGGCCGGACCCGGCTCATCGCGAGCGACACGAGCGCCCC
>Ga0137407_10001529_pt1 | contig 15117 bp, 13 predicted proteins | sample CZOMad2_2_16fung_FD_108410 | JGI IMG/M metagenome (GOLD analysis project Ga0137407, IMG submission 108410) | Vadose zone soil fungal communities from Angelo Coast Range Reserve, California, USA - CZOMad2_2_16fungal (Illumina Assembly) | ecosystem: Environmental > Terrestrial > Soil > Vadose...
CGCACTCAACCTCCTCAAACAGGACAAATCTTCCCAGCGGGGCATCAAAGGCAAACGTCTTAAGGCCGGCTGGGATCATTCTTACTTGCTCAAATTACTCGGTATTTAAATGCGTCGCCCCTGTGCCATTACCTGCCCTCCTGGATGGAGCTCAAGATGGAGTAGTACACTGCTTTCCCGGAGGCGCTCATGCCCGCGGCAAAAACCACAACGAAGTCGACCTATGACGTCCATCCCAGCGTGGCAATGGTCCAGAAGACAATTGCCGGACTGAAAGAGAAGACCGGACGTTCCCTCGAAGAATGGACCAAGCTGGTGCGGAAAGACGGTCCAGAATCCGAGAAAGATCGGCGTGCATGGCTCAAAGCGCGGCACAGCCTGGGAATGAACTACGCAATGTGGATCGCCGGGTGTTCCGTCGGCACAGGAGAGGATGGGAATCCGGAGACCTATCTCAAACAGGCCGCCGAGTATGTGGAGAAGATGTTCGCTGGCCCCAAAGAGGCTTTGCGTCCGCTTTATGACGAGCTGTTGAAGCTGGGCAGAAGCCTGGGCAAAGACGTGAAGGTATGCCCCTGCCAGACGATGGTGCCGCTCTACCGCAACCACGTTTTCGCACAGATCAAACCAACCACACGCACGCGCATCGACCTGGGATTGGCTCTCCGCAACTCGAAAGTTCCCAAGCGGCTGATCGATACCGGCGGCTTTGCCAAGAAAGACCGGATCACGCATCGGATTGAAATCACTTCGCTCGAGGACATCGACGCGGAAGTGAAGAAGTGGATCGCCAAGGCGTACGACATGGACGCGTAACGCGCAAGCGCGATGCAATGCCCCAGATTCCCGCCGCACGGCTGACTCGCGTGCCGAACAGCGCACATCAAGTGCAGAAAAAAACTACCCACTAAAAATGCTTCGCAAGCGGTTTGCCGCAAAGCGGCCAGAACAACGAAAAGGCCGCCCGGCAACGGGACGGCCTTTTCTTTCAAGGGAGAATAGTTCCAACGGGGCTCCAAAAAGACCATCAGAACTTTCTGGCGAAATCTTATTGGGCGGTGAAAGGCAGTGTCAAGGAATTTCTAGAGAATAAATGCCTTTGTTTTCAACAACTTAATCAATATGCCAACAGCCGTACCAGAAGTGACAAAAAATGCCATTTGCTGGTTCCAAATCCCATAATGGCTTTCCTTTTCAGCTACTTAAGGGCCTACTTCAGATCAAGCCGGATGATATCAACATCCGCTGGACGGTTGAAAAACCGGTTGGGGTAGAGCTTGTTGGCCACCATCCGCACTCCGCCAAAAGCAAATCCCATGATCAGCGCCACCATCACCATGATCCCAACCAGTATGAAAACGGCGATGATAAAACCTCCAGGATTGTTTTTGGGATTGAGTTTGGTGGCTTGAGTCAAGGTGACATCGGCGTCGTAATTCACGGAAGCAAGCAAGGATTGCGCTTCGCTGGCGGGAATGTCGCCGTTGACTGCGGCCACGATCGGTCCAGTGCGCTTGTAATAGAAAGTCCCGCCCGGGAGCGACGCCGACTCCATGGCGCGCATGCGCTCTGTGGCAATCTGCGGCGTAGGATAGCTGATCAGCGTAAGGCTGGCTTCACCCAGCGAACTGCGATATCGCGCAAACGCCACTTCCGGCCCTTTGCTGAAATCCACCAGCGTGGCGGGAAGCGGCACACCTAAGCGCCCCAGCGCTTGCGGGCCAACAATGTAACGCGCGCTGTGCGGGAGATATGACTGCCGGGGGAGATTTGTGGGCAGAACCGGCAAGGTGGAGACATTGCCTTTGGGGCGTGGCAATGCGTCGGCAAGGACGCGCAGATCAGCGCCGGACATTGCCGTCACCCGTTCCAGAGTGACATCTACAAGGATGTTGCCTCTGTAGAACAGGATGCGCTGATTGTTGGAAGCACCCTGGTCACCGATCTTCTCCGTCTGCATCTGCGGCTGAATATAGTAGGTGAAGGCCCCGTAAGCGCCGGTAGCGTCATTGAAACGGGCGGCTTTGATGTCCATTTTGCGGCCGCTACGAGTATAGGTTGCAATTTCAAAACCGGCAAAACCATATTCCTTGAGCACAACCGCATCTGCCGCGTCGGTCATGGAAGGATCCGAGCCGGTTCGCAGGCTTTGTGCGGCCAGCTCCCAGCCGCTGAAAGACGGCGGCAAAACGCCGGTGGCGTCCTTGGCCAGGGCCAAAGACGTGGACGCAACCACAAAAAGAAAACCAGCAATACGTTTCTTCATGGACGAAATCGCAGAAAAACTCTCTTAATTAGACACCGGTAAGGCCTTGTAAGATTCTACCCGGTTTAAGATTCAGTGTTTGTGTAAGTAATAGTTTTTGCGCCGGCGCGGCAAGTGGCAATCCTCAGGCAATCCATAATATGGCGAGTCTTTTTACCCACGCATTCGTAGGAGCAGCCCTGGGCCAGGCAGGAAGCCCGGATGCGTGCAAAGATTGGCGCTTCTGGTGCGGGGCCATCGCGTGCTCCATGCTGCCCGATATCGACTCCATCGGATTTCACCTGGGCGTGCCTTATGACGCGCTATGGGGCCATCGTGGAATGACGCATTCGTTGTTGTTTGCGGCTGTGGTCGCTGCCGGCGTTGCCGCAATGTTCCGAAACAAAGACCGCAGCTATTGGAAGACGGCGCTGCTCTTATTCGGTATCACCGCTTCTCATGGCGTGCTCGACGCCATGACCAACGGCGGTCTGGGCATCGCATTCTTCTCGCCTTTCAACCCTCATCGTTACTTCTTCCCCTGGCGGCCGATCCCCGTGTCTCCCATCGGCGTAGGCGTCTTTTTTTCCGCGCACGGGATGCATATCCTATGGAGTGAGGTGCTATTGATCTGGTGCCCTGTTCTGGCTCTAGCCGTGATGATCTGGGCCTTCTGCGCACGAGAAGAGCGTCGCAACACTTGAAAAAAACTACTTTTAAAGATAACCGCGTTTCGTACGCATAACCTGGATGACGAGGGCCACGAAAAAATTGGACGTAGAGACCGTGGCATTGCCACGTCTCACTGCCGGCGCTATCGAAGATGTTCGCACCTACTAAGCTCCTAGAGAACTTTCCAACGAGTCTGTCCCAAATGCTACGAGATACCATGCCGGCACAATTTTCTCTAATACATTACCTCCGGACGGTTGCGAGCACTTCGTGAATACAAATATTATCGAGGGACTAACAGCGAGACGTGGCAGTGCCACGTCTCTTCGTCTGCGTCTTCCGTAATCCCAAACCGGCTTTTGTAATTTCCCTGATTTATGGGAGACTCTCTATTCTTCAATCGCAAGGAGGGTCGGCATGGCCAAAGCAAGTTATTTTCATAAGGCAGTGTTCCTGTGGGGTGCGATTGGTTTTTCCTGCGCAAGCGCAGCAGCACAGCGGCCCGCTGGGTTTGAAGTCACAGAGACTACGATCGCCGACACACATGCCGCTCTTCGTTCCGGCAAAGTGAGCTGCCGCCAGTTGGTGCAGTCGTATCTCAAGCGCATACAGGCTTACGACCAGACCACCGGGCTGAACTCCATCGTCGTGGTGAATTCTAAAGCCCTTGCCGAAGCGGACAAACTTGATCTGGAATTCAAGCGCACACACCACCTCCGCCCGCTGCACTGCATCGCCGTGATCGTGAAGGACAACTATGACACATATGACCTCCAGACCACGGGGGGCTCGCTGGCCATGAAGGGCTTTGTCCCGTCGGAAGACGCCTTCATGGTAAAGAAAATCCGCCAGGCCGGCGGAATTGTGCTGGTGAAGTCCAATATGGCCGAGTGGGCCTTCAACCCCTATCTCACCGCGAGTTCGATTGGAGGCATTACCCGCAATCCTTATGATCTGGAGCGCGTACCGGCTGGATCCAGTGGCGGCACAGCGGCCGCGGTGGCCGCCAGCCTCGGTGAAGTTGGGCTGGGAACAGATACCGGCAACTCCATTCGCGGCCCGTCATCGCACAACGACCTGGTCGGCATTCGTCCAACCATTGGGTTGACCAGCCGTGACGGCATCATCCCGCTTTATTTTGGTAACGATGTTGGGGGTCCCATGGCGCGGACGGTGGCGGATGCCGCCAGGGTCCTGGATGTGGTAGCGGGTTATGATCCCGCCGACCCCATCACCAAACTCTCAGAAGGCAAAATACCGAAGAGCTACACTCAGTTTCTCGACAAGAAAGGCCTTCAGGGGGTACGCATTGCCGTTTTCAGAAAATATATTGACGCTCCTACGACGGACCCGCAGATCAAAGCCCTGACTGAGAAGGCCATACAGGACTTGAAAGCGCAAGGCGCGGAGATTGTTGACCCCTTTGTGGTCCCGGACTTTGACAAGCTCACCGAAAATATATGGTGCGGCGACTTCCAGGCTGACGTGAATACTTATCTGGCGACGCATGCCAAGAATGCCCGTTATAAGAACCTGACAGAAATCGTTGGGTCAGGTTTATACCTGCCGTATATTGAAACCCGTCTCAAGTCCGCAATTGCTCCTAAAGATCCTCCCAACAGCGCCCCCTGCCCAGATGTTTATCACAGCGAGCGCAAAATAGCCTTCCGCAATGCCATGCTGGCCGCAATGGACGCTGCCAAAGTCGATGCAGTCATCTATCCCACGTGGAGCAATGCGCCAAGAAAAGTCGGCGACCTGCAAAGTCCCCCAGGCGACAACAGCCAGATTCTCTCCCCGCAAACCGGCTTCCCGGCCATCACCGTGCCCATGGGTTTCACTTATGAATCGTTACCGGCGGGACTAACGTTTCTGGGCAGGCTCTTCACCGAACCCACACTCATCAAGTATGCATACGCTTACGAGCAGGCGACCAAGCACCGGCATCCACCGGCAAAATTTGGGCCGCTGCCGTAACACATAACCAGTACTAGGCGAAGGTACGGCTACCTTCGTACGATGATGGGCCAATCTCAGCGTGATAAAATAGAGGTTCCAATGGCCCAGATACAGCGCAGAAAAAGCGTTACAGCGAAGATCGGCAATGTCCGCGTCGGCGGCGATGTGCCCGTGGTCGTCCAGTCCATGACCAACACCGACACGGCGGACATCGCGGGAACCATTCAACAGGTGGCGCAGCTTGCCCGCGCCGGCTCCGAACTGGTGCGCGTGACCGTGAACAATGACGCCGCTGCCAAAGCCGTGCCCGCGATTGTTGAAGGGCTGGAAAAACAGGACGTTCACGTCCCCATCATCGGCGACTTCCATTACAACGGACACCTGCTGCTCACCCGCTATCCCGAATGCGCGCAGGCGCTGGCCAAGTACCGCATTAATCCCGGCAACGTGAGCGTGGGCCGCAAGAATGATGATAATTTCCGCGCCATGATTGAAGTGGCCGTGCAGAACAATAAGCCGGTGCGCATCGGCGTGAACTGGGGCTCGCTGGACCAGCAACTGCTCACGCGCATGATGGATGAAAACTCGCAGAGCGCCGCTCCCAAAGACGCACGCGACGTCACCATGGAAGCCATGGTGGTCAGCGCATTGCGTTCCGCCGAACTGGCGGAAGAATTCGGATTGCCGCATGACTACATCATTCTGAGCGCCAAGGTCAGCGGCGTGCAGGACCTGATTGACGTCTATCGCAGCCTGGCCGGCCGCTGCGATTACCCTCTGCACCTTGGCCTGACGGAAGCCGGCATGGGCGCCAAAGGGATCGTGGGCAGCGCGGCGGGTCTGGCGGTGCTGTTGCAGGAAGGTATCGGCGACACCATTCGCGTCTCACTCACGCCCGCGCCAAACGGCAACCGCGCGGAAGAAGTTTTTGTCGGCCAGCAGATTTTGCAATCGATGGGTATCCGCAGCTTCACGCCGCAAGTCACCGCATGTCCCGGCTGCGGCCGCACCACCAGCACCTTCTTCCAGGAGATGGCGGAAGAGATCCAAACTTATCTCCGCACCAATATGCCGGTGTGGAAAGGAAAGTATCCTGGAATAGAAGAACTAAAGGTTGCCGTGATGGGTTGCGTAGTCAACGGCCCGGGGGAATCAAAGCACGCCAACATCGGGATCTCACTCCCCGGCACCTTTGAAGAACCCAAAGCGCCGGTCTTTGTTGACGGAAGGTTAATGACTACGCTGAAGGGCGACCGGATTGTTGCTGAATTTTTTGCCATCCTGAACGAATATATTGATGCGCGCTACGGTTCAGGGTCAGGAAAAGCTGTAGAAGGGGTTACGGCGCAGGCCTGAATCCGGCCACTACGACGCCAGTATCCCGTACCCGATCGCCAGCCACGCGCCAAATCCAACTACGATCATCGCGATGCGTACCGCGGTGTTGTCGAAGATGTTGTTCCACTTTGTGTCCATACTTGCCTCCAAGATTACTTTCGAGCTTGCTGCATATTTTGACTTGTTGAGCAGCTCTTGGTTAGTAATACGTCCGCAACAAATTTTGGTTCCATAGTTTCAAGTTTTTTTATTTAGTTTATTTGTCATTTTTTTGGTAACTCTTGCCGGTTTCCACCGTCATATAAGTATTCATTCTTTTCTCTCTCACCCTGATGGGAGCGAAACGGAACGTAAGAACTGAAGGATTGGGCAAGACCATCTTTTGGAAGTGGCATACCAGCCAGGAAGAAAGATGATCGGGCAAGGTCCATCAGGTTGTTTCGCTAGCTCCCCCAGGGTGATAAAAATCCTGGCACTTCAACACCCTTCGTTTGGCTGCTTTTATCTCTCCCTCAACTGTCTTCCTGGGCGAACCCGAGTCCCGGTGTACGGGAATCTGGAGAAGTCATCTCAGGCCAAAAGTATTTAAAGAGAATCAGCGTGAAAGCCCGCGGGTCACACCTGAAGTTTTTCCGGGGCCGTTTGGATCGCCGTTGGGCTAGGCGTGAGCGGAAGCTCAATGATGATGAGCAATCCGTTCTGGGCATTTTCCGCGTGTATCGCTCCACCGTGCAGCTTCACGGTGCGTTCCGCGATGGAGAGCCCCAATCCCACGCCACCGCTGGCCCGCTCACGGGCCTCACTCACGCGATAGAACGGTTCAAAGATATGCCGGAGTTCCGTCTCTGGAACGCCCGGCCCGTAGTCGCGAACCGTCAGGACAGCGGTATCCAGTTTCCAGTTCAGTGAAACTTCCACGGTTGTGTTCTCCGGCGTGTAGCGGATGGCGTTTCGGACCACGTTTTCAACTCCGCTGCGCAAGAGTTCAAAAGACCCGCGCACGCGGCAGTGCTCCATCTGGAGCGCCTTCACTTCTTTGTGCAGCGGCTTGGCCTCATAGCTGGCATCATCCACCACCTGTTGCACCAGCTCTTCCAGGGCTATCATCTCCGGCGGTACATGCTCAGCGCCGCTTTCCAGGCGCGTGAGCGCCAGCAGTTGCCCCACCAGCTTGTTGACCCGTTCCGTTTCCTGTTCAATTCTGTCCAGCGCGGCTGTGGCTTTGCCGTTGCTGTTTCTTCGCGCCAGTTCCAGGGCCACGGTCAAGCGTGCCAGCGGTGAGCGCACTTCATGGGAAATATCACCCAGCAACCGCTTCTGGGCCGAGATGAGCGCGGCAATGCGCTCGGCCATGTCATCGAATTCACGTCCCAGGTCGGCCAGCTCGTCCTTGCGATTGCCCAACGCCGGGGCCACGCGCACGTTCAGATTTCCTTCAGCAAACGCCTGCACTACGGTTTGCAGCTTCTTGAGAGGTGACGTCAAATACAGCGCCAGCAGGTAAGAAATCACGCCGGCGGCCAGAATGCTGATCGCAATGCCTGACGGCGGCAGGCCGCGCGGCACATAAGGCTGCCGCAAACGCGTAACAAAGATATAAGCCCTGCCGCTCGGCGCAACCACCACTCTTCCCCAGGTCATTCTTCCCAGCGATGTAATGTGCGTGATGTGCTGCTGCGACTGCTTCACCTCAGCGGCCACAGTCACTGCATTCTCTTCGGTGGGAGCGGTAAGGGTCTTTCCGTTGGCATCAAACAGCTCAATCTCCGTGCCGGCTTCTTTCATGGACCGGCTGGAGTACTCTTCAAAAGCTCCGGGCCCTTCACTGTCATAGACCTGCACTGCGGACTCGGCATAAAGATTGAGCGCTTCACCAAACGCCCCTCGATTGCGCTCTGGATTGGGCTCAGCGGCGGCGGCCAGCCAGCGCGTAACATTCAATGCTCCGATCATGACCGCCGCGGCCAGCCAGAAGCAAAGAAATATCTTCATGAAGAGACTGCGAAACCTCACGCTTGCTCTCCTGGAAGCAGATAAACATAACCGCTGCCCCGGATGGCCTTGATGCGCTCCTGCTCGCCGTCATAGGGGCCCAGCTTGCGCCGCAGATTGCTCACATGCACGTCAATGCTGCGGTCCATCGGAGACATGGGCCTTCCCAGCGCGGCCTGGGTCAGGTCTTCACGACTGATGATTTTCCCCGGACTGCGCAAAAAGGTGTAAAGCAGATCAAATTCCGCTCCGGTCAAAGTCACGGGCTTGCCGCTGCAATTCACACTGCGCGATTCCGGATGCACATCCACGTCCGCTAGATGGACCGGCTGAGACGTTGTGGTAGTGCCGCCACCGGCAGTCCGGCGAAGAATGGCCCGCAGGCGTGCTACCAGTTCGCGCGGATTGAAAGGTTTGGCCAGATAGTCATCGGCGCCGAGCTCCAGGCCCAGGATGCGGTCCAGTTCGCTGCCGCGCGCGGTCAGCATCAGCACCGGAGTCGTGCTCTTCTGTCGCAACTGTTTCAAAACATCCAGACCGCTCATGCCCGGAAGCATCACGTCCAGTACAACCACGGCATACTGTCCGGCCAGCGCCTTTTGCAGGCCGCCGGGGCCATCATGCGCTGAGTCCAGATGAAACTGCTCGCTCTGGAGATATTCCTCCAGCAGCTTCGTCAATTCAACATCGTCATCAATCAGAAGAACTGAAACCATGGTTTCACCATAAACCCTGAACGCGCCAGAGATCGGTTAAGAAATGTGAAGGGTGTTACTTGCGAATTAACAACTCATAACTTCCACCGCGGCTTCCCTGGGTTAACACTAATGGCAGGTAATGCTGCCGCTTGGATTGTAAAAGGAGTTTCAAAATGCACAAGAAATTTTTCATCGCGACCGCAATTGTACTGGCCTTGGCAGCAGGCCTGGCCGCATCGGCGGCAACCCGTATTGGCGGAGGCTATGGCCGCCATGGCGGCATGCTCAAACGCATGACCAGAGAATTAAATCTTACTGAGGCCCAGCAAACCCAGATCAAGAGCATCATGATGGCGGAAAAAACCAAGGTCCAGCCATTGAAGCAGCAGCTCCGCCAGAACGCGCAGGCGGAGAACGCCAACATCAACGGCACATTTGACCAGGCCCAAGCCACCGCCTTCGCCGGGAAACAAGCCCAGATCATGGGCGATTTGATCGTGGAAAAAGAGCGGGCCAAATCCCAGATTTACGCCGTGCTCACACCCGACCAGCGACAGAAGGCCGTGCAACTCATGCAAGAACATAAGCAGCGTTGGGAACAGCATCGGCAAAAGAAGTCACAACCGACGCAAACTCCTGAACAGTAATCTCCTTTCTCCTCCCTCCAGAGGCTGGGCGGCAGCAATGCCGCCCGTTTTTTGCTTTGTCCCAAGCCACAACTGTGGCACAGGCACTCACTCCTGCCTGTGTATCGACACAGATGGGTCGGCGTCACGCCACACGTGAATACGGGACGTTCGGCGGACTGGAACCATCCTTCATCAATAGAATCGCCTTAATTGCATGTCGATGATGACGCTCATGTTGATTCCAAGTCCGCAGAGACGGTTGATCAAGCCCGCAGGGCGGAATTATTGAGCCCACCGCGTGAGCGGTGGGTGGGTAGGAAAATTCACAAGCCCCACTTGCGCGGGCGACATATCTCGATGACGTGTCTCGTGATGTGGTTCGTAACGAACGTGACGCACGATTTATGTCGCCCTTACAGGGCTTGATCATGTATCTCTGCTTCCCACCCTGACGGGGCGGGCTCAATAATTCCGCCCCTTACCGGGGCTTGCCGCTTGAACCGCGCAGATGCCTCTCTTACATGCTGATAACAACACGGGCGACGTCGGCGGAGACTTCATAGCTGGCGCGGACCTGGCATCCGTCGGGAAGCTGAAACGTTTTGGTGAGACGGACGACGGATTCTATTAGCGTGATGTTCGGCTCTTCGTTATCAACTTCAACGACGACAAAGAAAAACCTGGTACGAGCCGGGAAAGTTACCGGCGGTGCAATGGGCGCAGCAGGTGGTTTGAAAAGCTGGCGCAGCTTGCGTTTGAGGGAAAACAGAGAACGGAAAACGTGCAGTGGCATCGTGCTTACTTTCATACTCATAGGTAGCGACTTCTGCGCCTTATCCAAAATTTAAGCAGCAAATGTTTCTGGGCAGTAGGTTACCAATAGAATTATTTTGAATATATCCTAAAGGATTAAATGAGGTCAACCGCCGATGATCTCAGGGTGGCTGGCAAGGTTCCCAAAATTCTTAAACGCAACTGCAATACGCCTACTGAGGCGCTCGGCGCGGTGATCACAGACCTGCGACTGCAAAGGGGCTGGTCCAACCACGAAGTGAGCAACCGTGTAAATTGCGACCCTTCCTATATGAGCGGAATCGAACATGGAGTGCAAAACCCCACATTCGAGGTGCTCAAGGCCATCGCCGATCTTCACAAGATCAGGCTCTCGGTGCTAATTGCTCGCGCCGAACGGAAGCATGAGAATTGCCCGAAAAAGAAAAGCTGACCCGCATTCAAGACGGTACCCACGTTCTCTCGCCAACACATGATCCAAGCCCGCAGGGCGAAATTATTGAGCCCACCGCGTGAGCGGTGGGTGGATTAGGAAAATTTACAAGCTCCGCTTGCGCGGGCGACATATCTTCTTGATGACGTGTTCTCTGGATGCGGTTTGTGACGAACATAAGGCACGGTTTTTATGCCGCCCTTGCAGGGCTTAGACCATGTATCTTCTGCTACCCACCGCTGACGCGGTGGGCTCAATAATTCCGCCCCTTGCCGGGGCTTACTCTATTGACCGCAATGTACATCGGCAGGGCAATCGCATGAAGGTGTCAGCTTTTTTGATTGCCCTGTTATTACACGAACAGCCTAACCTCCTGTCATGTTGAACGCAGCGCACGAGAAATTTATTTACGACGAATGCTCTATGGCGCGGAGCTGAAACATCCCGAGAATGCTTGCAGCATCCATGCCGCGTCAAGGCGTTCGTACGAGGCAGAATGGAGAGAACTCCTTGAGCAGCATGGCAGAGGAAGCCATGTCAGGATCTTTCGACTCCGCGCCTATCAGAATGTGTGAAAAAACAGCTCCCAGGCGCTGCGCTCAAGATGACAGTTGTAAGAAGCATGGCTAAGAACGAGTGAAACGGTACGTGCCGCGCCTACAGTCATCACTCTCGTCTAATATTCATACGGTGCCCTACGCACCATCGCATGCTCGCTGCCTTTCGGGTTCCTCCTGTTAAAATCAAATTGATGCTGACCGGCTCTGAAATTCGCGAAAAATTCCTGCGCTTCTTTGAAACCAAGGGGCACAAGCGCGTGCATTCGTCGTCGCTCGTGCCGGCCAACGATCCCACGCTGCTTTTCACCAACGCCGGCATGAACCAGTTCAAGGACGTCTTCCTCGGCCTGGAGAAACGCGACTACAACCGCGCCACCACGGCACAAAAGTGCGTCCGCGCCGGCGGCAAGCACAACGATCTGGAGAACGTCGGCTTCACCAAGCGCCACCAAACGTTCTTTGAGATGCTGGGCAACTTCAGCTTTGGCGACTACTTCAAGAAAGAAGCCATCGCTTATGCGTGGGAGCTTTTGACCGCAAAAGAATGGTTTGGCATGGACAAGAGCAAGCTCTACGCCACCATCTTTGCCGGCGAACAAGGCGTGCCGCGTGACGACGAGGCGGAAAGATTTTGGATCGAAGCAGGCTTACCCAAAGAGCGCATCGCCGGCCTGGGCATGAAGGACAACTTCTGGCAAATGGCGGACACCGGTCCCTGCGGCCCGTGCAGCGAGATCCACTGCGACATGGGAGCAGAGGCCTCCGAACAGGGCCACGCCGATTGCAAGTTCCCCTGTGAGTGCGGCCGCTACCTGGAGTTTTGGAACCTGGTCTTCATGCAATTTGATCGCAACGCGGAAGGCGTGCTCACACCGCTGCCGAAGCCCTCGATTGACACCGGCATGGGGCTGGAGCGCGTAACGTGTATTCTGCAAGGCGTGCTCTCGAACTATGAGACGGACTTGTTCACGCCGTTGCTGAAACGCGCCGCTGAGCTTACGGGCGTCAGTTATGAAAAAGAGAGCAAAGCAGAGTCCGGTGCACGATCTTCTGCTGCATCGTTGCGTGTGATTGCGGATCATGCGCGTGCCTGCACGTTTCTGATTAATGATGGCATCCTTCCGTCAAATGAAGGCAGGGGCTATGTGCTACGGAAGATACTGAGGCGAGGGATTCGTCATGGAAGGCTCCTGGGCCAGGACAAACCGTTTCTATTTGAAATGATCAATTCGGTTCGGGACTTAATGCAGTCTGCCTATCCGGAATTGATTGAGTCAGCAGAGCGCATCTCTCAGGTTGTTCGGGAAGAAGAGAGACGATTTGCGAATACGCTAGATATCGGGCTGAGGAAGTTAGAGGATCTCCTCGCAACAGCGCAGCCAGCAGACGTTGAAATTGTGCAGCGACATTTGGAATTTCAATATTTGGAATTTCAAAGTGGCGACCCAACAATATCTGCGGACATCGGCCGCCGACGGCTAGCCGCGAAGGCCCTGCTCGACACAACCGATCACAATCAGCGACGCAAGATCCTAGAAGACCATTATTGTCCAATTTTCGAAGGGGCCAATATTCCATCGGATAAGCAAAATCGGGTTGTAACGTCAGTCTTGGACCACCTTGAAAAGAGCGTAATTGGCAAGCTGATATTGAGAGGTGAAGACGCATTCAAACTATATGACACTTTTGGATTCCCGGACGACTTCATAGAGGACGCAGCACGGGACAAGGGGGTTTTTTTTGATTTGAAGGGCTTCTTGGCGGCGATGCTGGAACAAAAGGCGCGCGCCCGCGCCTCCTGGAAAGGCGGAGCCGGCAAAGCCGCAGCCTCGCCCATTTATCGCGATCTGAGCAAGACCATCTTCGAAGGTTACCGCCAGACTGAATCAAAAAACTGTGAAGTTCTAGCCATCGTGAAAGGCGGCCAGGGCGTGCAGGCGCTGAATTCCGGAGAAGAAGGCGAGGTCGTGCTCGATCACACGCCCTTCTACGCCGACTCCGGCGGCCAGGTCGGCGATATCGGTGTGTTTTACGACCAGGGTCATACTGGAATTATTGCCGAGGTAAACGGCTGCACCATGCCGGTGCAGGGCGTGCGCGTGCACAAAGTCAAAGCCCGGCAGCCCATGCAGGTAGGCATGAAAGTGGACGCGGTGGTCCACGCCGACGTGCGCGAAGCCACCCGGCGCAACCACACCGCCACGCATCTGCTTCATGCCGGACTGCGCGAGACCCTAGGCAAGCACGTAAAGCAGGCAGGATCGCTGGTGGATCCCGGCCACCTCCGCTTTGATTTCTCGCACTTCACCGGCGTGGCCGACGAAGAGCTTCAGGACATCGAAGACATGATCAACAAAGAGGTCCTGCGCAATACCCTCGTCCAGACCATTAAGGACGTGCCCATCGACGTCGCGGTGAACGAATACAAAGCCATGGCGCTGTTCGGCGAAAAGTACGGCGACAAAGTGCGGGTGGTCAAGATCGGCGAATTCTCCACCGAACTCTGCGGCGGCACCCATACCTCGACCACCGGCGAAATCGGACTGATCAAGATTCTCAGCGAAGGTAGCGTCTCTTCCGGCGTGCGGCGCGTGGAAGCCATCAGCGGTGAGGGTTCGCTCAAACACTTCCGCAAAGACCATCAACTGGAGCATATGGTGGCCACGCTGGTGCCGGGCAGCCAGAAGTCCGGATCGCCTGCGGAAGCGCTGCGCCAGGAGCTGGACAAGAAAGACGCCGAGATCAAGAAGCTACAGAAAGAGCTGGAGCAGTTGCGGATGAAGTCGGCGGCGTCGGGCATGTCGTCGATTGAGGAGCGCGTGCGCGACGTTCGCGGCGTGAAAGTCCTGACCCACCGCGCTGACAACCTAGATCGCGGCCAGATGCGCACGCTGGTCGACAACATGCGCAACAAGCTCGGGTCTGGTGTGGTGGTGCTGGGCTCGGCCCAAGAGGAGGGGAAAGTCGCGCTGATCGTCGGCGTGACGCCGGACCTGACCTCACGCGTGCAGGCGGGCAAGGTCATCAAGCCGGTGGCGGAAAAGGTGGGTGGCTCAGGCGGCGGGCGTCCTGACATGGCTGAGGCCGGGGGCAAAGATCCCTCCCAACTCGACGCCGCACTCAACGAAGCCTATGCGGCCGTGGAAGCGCTGCTGAAATAGTCAGCCTTTACCACAGGACGCAGAAGCAGGTGCAAAGAAACTTTCTCCGCAGACCTCTGTACTCTCTGTGGTAAAAATTCTTCCACTACGTCACCGCATGTCGTATGAAACTGTGTCTGACACATCCAACGTTGTCGTCTGTTGGTTTTGCCTTCCCGTCCGGCCCCACGAGTAATAGCCGGAGAGCAGCAACACTTCCAGGGTGACCAGCGCATAAAACACGAATCTCAGTCGTTTAGTGATTGCCATTTCGTAGGAACGTCCCAGCGGCAAATCCTTGCATGAGTGATTACTTTAGTTTTGTAAAGGGATACAGCCCGTCCCTCGCCAGATCGCCCGGTTTTCTCGCCTAGGAGGCCGCTTCAGGGGTGTTATTCCCGGTTTTCTAGGGTGTTCACCCCTTAGATTCGTCCAGTATTGCCTCATTGCAGTGGGGTATAGGCCGTCATATAATCCCGTCTACTCTGGTTTGCTTCTCTTTGTATCAGGTTAAGTAAAAGGTGATTGGCCTTCAGTGAGGTGGCGTTAGCCGCCCGGAACTGATATTCATTTTGGCATAACGCGATGAAAAAGCACCTTTCTACCATCCTGATCAGCGCCGCGTCGATGATGCTTTGTCACTCAGCCAGCGCCCAAAA
>Ga0137407_10001531_pt1 | contig 15101 bp, 13 predicted proteins | sample CZOMad2_2_16fung_FD_108410 | JGI IMG/M metagenome (GOLD analysis project Ga0137407, IMG submission 108410) | Vadose zone soil fungal communities from Angelo Coast Range Reserve, California, USA - CZOMad2_2_16fungal (Illumina Assembly) | ecosystem: Environmental > Terrestrial > Soil > Vadose...
CGGAACACAAAGATGTAGATCATCGGTTCCGGTTGAGCAGGTTAGGGAAGTAGAAGTAGGGGACGGTAGCTGCGTTGATTCGCGGAGAATATATTAGGACCAGCAGGAGAAGGATCATGGGAAGACTGGAAGGCAAGATCGCAGTCATCACCGGAGCGACATCCGGCATGGCCCTGGCAACGGCGAAACTCTTTGTCGCAGAGGGTGCATACGTGTTCATTACGGGCCGGCGCCAGGAACAACTCGACAAGGCGGTCAAGGAGATTGGCAGAAACGTCACGGGGGTGCAGGGAGACGCCGGAAGCCTCTCTGATCTCGATCGCCTGTATGCAAAGGTTAAAGCCGAGAAGGGCCGGGTTGATATTCTCTTCGCCAGCGCCGGCGTCGGCGAATTCGGCGTTCCCATTGAATCCGTTACCGAGGCGGGCTTTGACAAAATCATCAATGTAAATGTCAAAGGTACGCTATTCACGGTGCAGAAGGCGTTACCGCTAATGCCGGACGGAGGGGCCATCATCATGAACGGCTCCATTGTCAGCGTCAAAGGCTTCGGAGGCCTCAGCGTCTACAACGCGAGCAAAGCCGCGGTTCGTTCCTTCGCGCGCAGCTGGACCATGGATCTGAAAGCCCGGAAGATTCGCGTGAATGTCGTCAGCCCGGGCACCATCGACACCGCCATATTTGTCGGGGTCCCTCAGGAAGTGAAGGACCAGTTCGTGGCTTTGATCCCCATGGGCCGGATCGGCCTTCCAGAAGAGATCGCCAAGGCGGTGCTCTTCCTGGCTTCGGATGATTCCAGCTTCGTAACTGGAATCGAATTGTTCGTCGACGGCGGGACGGTGCAAATCTAGTTGCGGCAGGCGGGGCGCGGGAAAGCAGATGCAGAGGTCCTTCACTGCGCTCAGAATGACAAGATTATTGTATCTGGATTACGCTCTCCCCGGCATTGGCTTTGATCTCATCCACGCGGGCCACGACCTTGCGGGCAAAGTCGAAGAGCGATTTGCCGGATGCGGTGCCTTCTCCGGCAAGCACTGTGGGGCGCCCGCTGTCGCTGGCTTTGCGGATATCGGGATCGAGCTGGACTTCCCCAAGGTAGGAAACGCCAAACTGTTGCGCCGTCTTCTCCGCGCCACCGCGGGAGAAAATGTCAGTCTGGTGATTGCAGTGCGGGCAAACGAAATAGCTCATGTTCTCGACCATGCCGACCAGGTCAACCTTCATCTGGCGGAACATTTCGATAGCTTTGCGCGCGTCCTGTAACGAAACATTGGAGGGCGTCGAAACCACGATTGCGCCGGTAAGGGGAACGGTTTGGATCAACGACAGGGCCACGTCTCCCGTGCCCGGGGGCAGATCCACGACCAGGTAGTCGAGTTCTCCCCAGACCACCGAGCCCAGAAATTGTTTGATGATGGAGTGCAGCATGGGGCCGCGCCAGATCAGCGGCTTGTCGCCCGGATTCAAAAACCCCACCGAGATGACTTTAAGCCCGTGGGCTTCGAGCGGCTCAATCCGGTTGTCGCCGAGCACTTTGGGCTGCGCGCTGATGCCAAGCATCAGGGGCACGTTGGGCCCATACACATCGGCGTCGAGCAATCCGACCCTGTACCCGAGCTTGGATAGGACAATCGCGAGATTGACGGCGAGCGTGGTCTTTCCCACCCCGCCTTTGCCGGAGCCGACGGCAATGATAGCGCCTACACCAGGCAGAGGCTGCGGGGATGGGGGTTGCTGTTGCTGTCCGGGACGCGGGGGAAGAGGGGAACTCATGGGTCGATTATACGTGAGGGAGTTGTGGCATTTAGCAATTGGCAATTAGTGATTAGCGCCAAGGTTAGGTGCTATTCGAAGCACAGAGGACCCATGGTCTGAGGAGTCTGTCTCGCAGGCACTCTTTCGCCCTTTGAGGGCTGCTGGCATGTTTTCGGGGCGACACACTGCACCTTCGATCCCTAAGTTCTAGAACGAGCGGTGATGGCAGGTGCTGATTGCTAGGTGCTGATTGCTATTACCGCTTTCCTCACACCGCCAAGTATCCGCCATCGACCGGAAACACCGCTCCCGTCGCCCATGATGATTCGTCGCCGGCGAGATAGACTGCCAGCCCGGCCAGGTCTTCGGGCTGACCAAGGCGTCCAATGGGATGGACTCCGATTCGTTCGCTCCGCACTGCATCCGGGTCCGGCGCCTTACTCAAGATGGCGGCAGTCAGATCGGTCTCGACAAACGATGGGCAGATGGCATTCACGCGGATGTTTTCGTGACCGTGATCGACAGCCATACACTTGGTGAGCAACACGACCGCGCCCTTGGAAGGTGCATAGGCAGCCCGATTGCGGGTACCGTTGATCCCCAACACCGACGCGACGTTGATGATGGACCCGCCGCCGGCCTTGCGCATGTACGGCAGGACCGCCCGGGAGAGCAGCCAGAGTCCGCGGACGTTGATGTTGAAGGTCTCATCCCACTGGGCTTCGGTAATCTGCTCCACCGTACCCGCGTGAAGAATTCCCGCGTTGTTGAGCAGGACATTGATTCCGCCGAAGGCCTTCGCCGTTTGTTCAACGACGCGTTCAATATCAGCGGGTTTCGATACGTCGGCGGCTATGGCTATGGCTGACCCGCCGGCCTCGCGGGCCGCATCCTCAACCCGGTCTTTACGGCGGCCCACCAGGGCGACGTCGGCGTTTTCGCGGGCCAAGGCGAGAGCACAGGCCCGGCCAATGCCGCTACCGGCGCCGGTCACGATTGCGATTTTGTTTTTGAGGCGAGCGTTCATGACGACACTGAGAATATCTCATAACTTTGTACCCGCTAGCGCTTCAACCGGCGCGTTTGGATGGAATGGTGGTTGGCTCAGATCAGAAGAGTCTCGGACGGGCTGCTCGATACAGCCCGTCCCTGCTGCCCGCTGGCGCGGGACACCGCGGCTATTGGGTGAGGCCGGGGAGTACTGGGGTTAGCTCGACGCGAACCGATTTCAGCGCGTTCGGATCGATTCCGAGCAATTCCAGAATGGTCGGTGCAACCTGCGATGTCGTTACCGGAGTTTTCACTACGCGGGCGTGAATATCCGGGTTCGAGACGATCAACCCGACGTTGGTGTCGCCGAAGCTGAAACCGCCATGCTCGGCGTTCTTCTTCCCCGACGTGGTGTAGATTGTGCCGTAAACCGGCTGCACGAGGATGTCGGGCGTGCGGCTATCGGTCGTTGCATCGTTGAACTTGAGCTTGAGTTCGTCTCCGGAAAGCACCTCATCGATGAATAGTGCCCCGGCATTCTCGTTCAGGTAGGCTGCAGCCTCCGGGGTTTGGCTTTGGTCCTTTAGCCAGATTAGGGCAATATCGTCATCCTGAACGAAACCGCACGAGCCTGTGCTACAGGCAGCGGCGACTCCAATGGCAATCCCGCCGGGATTGGTGGTTGAGTCTTTCAAGCCTGCCACCAGATCCGCGAAGTGACCAGGCTTGTTGACCTTCCCGGGGTTGATCGGCGACTGCCCGTGCTTAGCAGTGACAATGAACAACGTCGATTCGTAGATACCCTGGCTCTTGAGCGCCTGAATCATATCGCCCAAAGCTTCGTCGGTTTTCTGCAGAGCGTAGGCGAGAACGTCGGTCGGAGTCCCAGCGCCGTCCTTGTAGCCGCCGGGTTGGCCATTCAAGGATCCCGTGTCGTCAGTGCAACTGCCGTCGGAGTTGTCCTTGGCCAGCTTCTGCCCCACGCTTACGGCTTGGAAGTTCATGCCGAAGACGGTGGGAATGCCAAGCCCGCGAGTTCCGTCGTGCCTGAGGCCATGAATCTCGTTGAGGATCGCCTTCACCTTTTTCTCATCATTCTCCGCGGTACAGACCACGCTTACAGTGTTGTCGAGCCCTCCGACGTTGGTAATCTCCGGAGTGTAGAGGTCATCTACGCCCTTGCCGGAAGGACCGTTTACCAGATCGTAGGCAGGATGCTTGTCCGCCCAGGCCGTTACGCCACCAACTCCTTTGACCACCTCGAAAATGGTGTTAGTCCTGATCGCGTCGTGGGGAAACATGGGCGCACAGCGCCCGCGGGAGTCGAGGCGCCGGGGCAGCTTGCTCGGATCGATCACGTTTTGCGAGACATTGGCCGCGTTATAGAGGTCGATGCTCTCGTCAAACACCATGTTGTTGCCGGGCGAACCGGAGCAGGCGGTGTTGGTCGGATCGAAAATGGTGCGGTCGTAGCTCACGTCATAGAACAGCCCGTGGGTAATGGGCGAACCACCGGTGACCAGGGCCAACAGGCCGGGAAAGGAATCCGAGTTTGCCGGCGTTCTGGCGTTGGAATATGTGATGCCGTGGAGCGTTAGTTGAGCCAGCGCCGAGCCCTGGTGGCTGTCAACAAAATTCGCCACATCGAGAGCATGCAGACCATCAACGCTGATCAGCAGCACGTGGCTGAATTTCTTTTCCGGTCCGTCATTGGCAACGGCGACTACGGACGTTAGCAGCAACAGGCAGATTGCCAGTTTTTTTTGAATCACAAACTCCTCCTACTTGAATGAATTCAGGACCGTCAACAAGTAGAAACGGCGGATGTTACATTTGTCTGAAGAAGAAATTAATTTTCGATTAACGGAAGGGGCTGGGAACTATCCAAGCCAGGTGAACCACATAAAAAGCGGAAGGAAATGTTGCGGTAGACTGTTCCCTATCGCCCAGCAGCGCGTTTGCGTTCTATCTCCAGACGCCTGATCTCGCGCCTGCGTCCGGCATCCTCGTAACGGCGTCTCTGCTCATCGGTTTCGGGAACTACGGGCGGGACCGGGAGATGCCGGCCGGCGGCGTCCACGGCAACGAAGGTCAGGTAGGCCGAGCTCACGTGCTCGCAATGATCCAGAATGTAATTCTCCACCCAGACTTTCACTCCGACTTCCATTGAAGTGCGGTACACGCGGTTCACCGAGGAGCGCAGGATTACCAGGTCGCCGACGTGCACCGGGACTTTGAAGTCAAGGTGGTCGATGGAAGCAGTCACCACGTAGTTGCGCGAGTGACGGTGCGCGGCCATGGCGGCGGCCAGATCAATCCAGTGCATCAGGCGCCCGCCCAACAGCGCGCCCAGCACGTTCGAATCGTTGGGCAAAACGATTTCGGCCATTTCTGACTGCGAGTCCCGGACAGGCCGGGGCAATGCCAGGTCTTCGCTTTGGGTCATGAATTTTCGCTCACCAATGAGGGTGTCGCGGCGGACAGAATTCTACGCTGTAAGTAGGTTTCAACGTAACATTCGACCATTTTCTGGATGCGCGGGTCGGAGTGTGAGGACATCCACTCCTTCCGGTCGACGTCGTATTCCAGCGTCCCGTGCTTTGTAGGGCGATGTCCGGTCTCGCATACAAACCATAGCAGCAGGCGTGAACCCTGATCGCGGGCAACCGAGAACCGGACCGCGTCGAACTCGCGCGCGACCGGCAGGCGTGCACATTTCGCGGCGTATCCCAGATTGCAGAATTCGTGCAACTCATGCTCAGACGGCTGAACACCCTCATGGCCAGGCGCGGAACAAAGCCCACGCCAACCAGCCCCTAAAGGCAGGCGTGAAGGATGAAGCCATCCGCCGTCCAATTTTTCTATCGGCATGAAAAAGGGACAGGCCAAGTACGATTCTCCTGGTGGGTGATGGACATTGTATCCGTCTGTTCATTGCCTTGCCAGTTCCGATCTCTTCGGTGGCGGACGCGCTGCGCGGGCGAGTCGCCCGCGACCACAGGTCTGTCTCGCTATAGTAATCTGATGTTCAAGCTAAGAGCTAAAAGCTGAGTTTATGGACCGCATCGCATTGCTTACCGAAGTCCTCGCGCAGAACCCTACGGATGCATTTGCCCGCTATGGCCTGGCTATGGAATATTCGAACTCTGGAGAAGTCGAACGCGCTCTGGAGGAGTTTGGCAGGCTGTTGGCGACCCATCCCGACTACACCGCGGGCTACTTCATGGCTGCCCAGACCCTGGCCAAAGCCGAGCGCACCGAAGAAGCTCGGAAGATGCTGGTGGACGGAATCGCCTGTGCGAGGAAAACCGGGAATGGCCACGCCCAGTCGGAAATGGAAGGCATGCTCGCCGAACTGGAATAGCGATTAGTCTAGGCGTCGCGACATTTTTGCCATCGTCCGTTCCACCAGACCCGGAAACAGTTGATAGACCTTGATGGCCGGATGCATGGTCCAGGGCACAACCACTTCCCTCCTCTGCTTTAAATACCCACGCAGTACGGCGCGGGCCACGCGCTGGGCGCTGATTCCACGGACCGAGGACGGCCGCACCGTCTTTGCGTCGCTTCCCTTGATAGCATTGGCGCCGAAATCGGTTTTCACGTATCCCGGACAAACCGTCATGACATGGATGCCTGAGCCTTTGAGTTCCAGGTTGGCCGCCATGCCAAACGCATTCATGGCGAATTTGGTGGCACTGTAGACGGAGTGAAATGGAAGTGGAATGTGACCGGCGACGCTCGAAATATTGATGATCGCTCCCGAAGCTTGCTGCTTCATCACCGCCAGCGCAGCCTGCATACAGGCCACGGTCCCGAAGAAATTGGTGTCAAAGGTTTCGCGGCAGGCGGTCATATCCACGTGGGCGACGGTGTCCATGAGTCCGTGCCCGGCGTTATTGATCCAGATGTCGATGCGTTGAAAATGGTGCAGGGTAAGGCTGACGATACGGTCAATCTCCTCGCGGTTGCGGACATCGCAGGAGAGCGCCAGCGTGTTCTCGGAGTGGCCAATACGTTCGCGTGCAGCGTCGGCGCGTCCCGCATCGCGCGAGAGCAGTACGACCCTGGCGCTCTCATCGGCGAAGAGCTTTGCGATCGCCTCTCCGATGCCCATGGAAGCGCCCGTGATCACCACAACTTTATCAGCGATACTGATCTTGTTATTGTTCATCTTTGGGTTTTGCTGGCTCACGGCATTCCGCCAATTCTCACGGCTCAACCCGCGTCAAAACTCCGCAGCACGGGTAGTTTGCGAAAACAACAACTTCACCCTTGTCATTCCGAAGCCAGCTCTATCGGCGATAGTGCCGCGCTTCGGAATGACAATTCTTTGGGGATTTTCCAATTTACACCACTCCGCAGCCCCAGCGAGTTCCGCAACCCCGACGAGCGGGGCGTACAATCTAAGGAATTCTACCCGCACTCGCCGGGAAACATTGGAGCTTCTGCGTGAGCCTTCTCCCGCTGTTTCCGCTAGACCTGGTTTTGTTCCCGGGCGCGCCCTTGCCGTTACACATCTTCGAGCCCCGCTACAGAGAGATGATCACCGAATGTCTGGACCAGAAGATGTCATTCGGCGTCGTCCGGGCCAAAGAGGAGGGGGTCGCTGAGATCGGCTGCACAGCAGAGATTATCACCGTTACCAGGAAATATCCCGATGGCCGCATGGATATCGTAACTGAGGGGCGCGAACGCTTTGAGGTCATGCAGGTGAACCAGGAGCGCTCTTTCTTGCAGGCCGAGGTGCTTTACCTGCAGGACGCGCCTGACCAGGCCAGCGCGGAGGAAATTGCCCAGGCCGTGAAGTTGCAGGGTGAGATCTTCGAACTGGCTGGCTCGTCTTCAGCGAATTCATCCGAGATCGCAGGCTCTCAACTCTCCTTCAACCTGGTCGGACCTATGCCACTCGATCTCGATTTCAAGCAGACACTGCTGGGGTTGAAGTCGGAAGCTGAGCGTTTACAAGCAGTCATTTCCTACTTCGAGGCCATCCTGCCGAATTTACGGCGAACGATGCGGATTCGTCAAAAGGCCGGTGGCAACGGCCATGTTCATTAGACGCAGAGAATCGCAATTGCAAAGATCGCAAAAGAGAGGCCTTCCCCCCGACCAGTCTTGCTCCGTACACCTTCGTGTAGGTTCGTGTCCCTCGTGGTTGATGAATTTTGGCCTGCGCTGAGTCCGTAGTGGGCGGCGTATAATCCGAGCAGAAGCTGTTTCCACTGGGGGTTTTCCATCATGAGTCTGCCGCGGACGCTCGGCGAATTGCGCCAAAGTCCATTTAGCGAACAACGGCTGAGTACCCGACGCGTGAAAGACGAGATGCGCGACAACCTGATCGCGAAACTCCGCCACGGCGGCGCAATCTTCCCCGGCATCGTCGGATACGACGACACTGTCGTGCCTCAGATCGTCAACGCAATTCTTTCGCGTCACAATTTCATTCTGCTGGGACTGCGCGGCCAAGCCAAAAGCCGTATCCTGCGCGCGCTGACTTCGTTGCTCGATCCCCAGGCCCCCTACCTCGCAGGTTGCGAGATTCATGACAACCCGTACGCGCCCATTTGCCGCCCCTGCCAGGAAAAGATTGCGGAACTCGGCGACACCACACCCATCGCGTACCTGACGCCGGAACAGCGGTACGTGGAAAAACTCGCAACTCCCGACGTGACTATCGCCGATCTGATCGGCGATATCGACCCTATCAAGGCGGCCCGCGGCGGACACGAACTCAGCAGCGAGTACACCGTGCATTACGGATTGCTGCCGCGCGCCAATCATGGCATCTTCGCCATCAATGAACTTCCGGACCTCGCAGGGAAAATTCAGGTGGGCCTGTTCAACATCATGCAGGAAGGCGATGTGCAGATTAAGGGATATCCCATTCGCCTGCCGCTCGACATCGCGCTCGTGTTCAGCGCCAATCCCGAGGACTATACGGCCCGCGGCAAGATCATCACGCCGCTGAAAGACCGCATCGGCTCGGAAATCCGCACCCACTATCCGGCCACCGTCGAAGAGGGCATCACCATCACGGCCCAGGAATCATGGACGCAGCGCAACGGCCACAAACTACACTTGCCGAAGTATGTGCAAGAGGTGATCGAGCGCATCGCCTTTGCCGCCCGCGACGACAAGAAGATCGACAAACGCTCCGGCGTGAGCCAGCGCCTGCCGATTTCAGCCATGGAGAATGTGATTTCGAACGCCGAGCGCCGGGCCATCCATCAGGAAGAAGCGGTGGTGGTGCCGCGCATCGCCGACGTCTACGCCGCCATGCCCGCAATCACCGGCAAGCTGGAACTGGAATACGAAGGCGAGATAAAAGGCGCCGATCACGTCAGCCGCGAACTGATTCGCGCGGCGGTGGCCAAGACTCACGATGCCTATTTCAAGGGCGTTGACATGCAGCAAATCGTGCAATGGTTTGATCTGGGCGGAGAGATCCAGTTGACTGACACTGCCAGCGCTACCGAAGCTTTGCCGTCATTGCGAGGCATTCAGGGATTGATGGAAAAGACGGTGAAGGTCGGCGTTGGCCCCAAAGACAGTCCAGAGGTTCAGGTTTCAGCCGCCGAATTTATTCTGGAAGGCCTGCACGCGCACAAACGTATTGGCCGCAATGAGGAGCGAGTCTTCACCGCCGGAGAGAAGCAGCCTAAGCCAACCGAGAAGCCTTTCGGGGAACGCGAAGACCCGCCCTTTCGTGGCCGCAGGCCGTATAACTAGTCGTTAACACCGGTCGTTGGTCGTTGGCCGGTCGTCGTTGGCCTCGACGATGCTGGCATATTGGTCTTGACCAACGATCTAGGACCGACAACCAACGACCAACGACCGCTTTTATGAAACGCATTCGCTACAGTAAGTACGTTCCCGACCCGGCTGGCGAAATGAGCATGGAAGAGCTGCTCAGCGCGCTCTCTGACTATCTCTTGCAGAGCGGCTTCCAGAACTACATGTTCTATGACATGCCGGAGGCGGAGCAGACGCTCGACGACCTGCGCCGCGCCATCGAGCAAGCCTTGCTCGATGGAAATATGCTGGACGAAGAAATGCAGGAACGTCTGCGTGAGATGCAGATGGATGGAACTCTCGATGACCTTATCGAGCAACTCATCGAACGCCTGCAGCAGGAAGACTACATCAGTCTCGATCAGCCGCATGATCCGTCGAAGCAATCGAGTGTCGGGGGGCAAGCCGGCGAGGCCCAGCAAGCCAAGTTTGAAATCACCGACAAGAGCCTGGACTTTCTGGGGTTCAAGACTCTTCGCGATCTGATGGGATCGCTGGGGAAATCAAGCTTCGGCCGCCATGACACCCGCGACTTGGCCACCGGCATCGAGACCAGTGGCGCATCCCGTCCCTACGAATTCGGCGACACTCTCAACCTGGATATTACGGCCACACTTTCCAGCGCTATCCAGCGCGAAGGCTTGAAGCTGCCGTTGAACATCGAGTACTCCGACCTGCAGGTGCACCAGTGCGAATACCAATCTTCATGCGCTACCGTGCTCATGCTCGATTGTTCGCACTCCATGATTCTTTATGGCGAAGACCGCTTCACCCCGGCCAAGAAAGTTGCGATGGCGCTTTCGCATCTGATCCGGACACAATATCCCGGCGACTCGCTCTCCCTCGTCCTGTTTCATGACTCGGCCGAGGAAGTTCCACTGTCACAATTGGCGCGGGTAAAAGTCGGTCCCTACTACACCAACACGCGGGAAGGCCTAAGGCTGGCGCAGCGCGTGCTACAGCGGCAGCGCAAGGACATGAAGCAGATTGTCATGATCACCGACGGCAAGCCTTCCGCCCTCACGCTCGAAGATGGCCGCATTTACAAAAACGCCTTCGGCCTCGATCCCATGGTGGTGAGCCAAACGCTGGAGGAGGTTTCGAAATGCAAGCGCGCCGGAGTGATGATTAACACTTTTATGCTGGCATCGGATTATGGCCTGGTGCAGTTCGTGCAGAAGGTGACCGAGATGTGCCGCGGCAAGGCCTACTTCACGACCCCCTACACGCTGGGGCAATATCTGCTGATGGACTACATGTCGCGGAAGACAAAGACCATTCACTGATGCTGCAATTTAGAGACTCGCCGGATTCAAGACCAGTTGTTAGTTGTCAGTTCTCGGATCTCAGTTCTTGGGCACCTTGTTCGTAATCTCTCCCACTGCCCGATAGGCGTGATCGATCGCGCAATCAGTGTAGGCATAGGCGCCGGCGTCGGCATTGGCAATTGCGATCCTTCCGAAGGGTTGGCGCGCCACTTCGCATGGCGTCTCTCCACCCTCGAGCCAGAATTTGTCCCACAGCGAGTTGTATTGGTAAGCGTAGCCGTGGGGCCAGCGATTCACGGTGATGGCCGTGATGTCATTTGCCGGATCGAAGCCTCCCGGCCCCACTGCTCTGGCGAATTGCTCGCGGATATTGCGCTCTATGGTTTCAAACGTTGTGTTGAAGAGTTCCACCCGGCCCAGAAGATGCTGCTCGCGAGCCGGTCGTCCCGGTTTACAAGGCGTCTTCATCATGTGGACGACAATTGGCTCGTCCGGTTTCTGCGAGCAGGCGTAGCCGCCGATGCTCACCGGCAGGTCAAGATTCATGTGCGAGTGGTAGCAGGACGGGGCATAGATCGAGCTTGCGCCAACCTTCTGGAAGGCCTTCCAGTTCCGGAGGGCGACGTTGGTGTAGAGCAATGGGACTTTGGCTGCCGACGAAAGCGCTTCCTTTTGTTTGTCCGGCAACTGCTCGCAGATGTGAGGAATCACGACGTGCCAGCAGGCCAGGATGCAATGCGCGGCCTGCACCGTGCACACTTTGCCGCCGCGCGCGTATGCGATTTCTACTCCCCGGGCGCTCGCCGGATCGCCCTGGTGCTTGACTCGAACGGCGGTGCTGTTGAGGCGAATGCGGACCGGAGATTTTTCCTGATCGAGCATCGCGTAGTTTGCGCGCGCCGTAACGATGTCGGTGGAGGAGTGACCCGGCATTGCCTGCGGAATCAGCTTGCGCACCAGCAGGCGCGCGATCGACGCGTTGCCGTCGGGAAAGTGAAAAAAGTATTTGTCGGCCTCTTGGTTGGGGATGGCGTCGCGATTCATGCCCTTCCCCGGTGCAGGATCGAGATGCATGCCGGTGAATCCTGGCTCGCCCGCGCCCCACGCGTCCTGCGCCGATACCGCATCGAATCCGATGCCGAACGAAGGCTGAGGCCGGGCCTGAAACAGTTTGACCACTTCGGGGCTCACTCCCACGACGTCGCTCAAGAAGCTGTTATAGCTCATTCGGGCGAGGCGGGCTTTTTTCTCGTCTGAATTCAAGCCGAACAGATAATCCTTCTGTTCGGTGACCAGGCGTTCGTAGTCCGCCTTGGCCTGGTCAGAAAACGGCGCCTCCTGCAGGAATTTTTTTAGTACAGCCGCTCCTTCCGGAGAGTCTTCGCTCTCACCGGACAGGCGTTTCATCGGATTGATCACCAGCCGATCGGCTCCGAACGTTTCCTGGTCAAAAAAGATTTTCGGAGACAAGCCGAAAGAACGGTACAGATTTTCGTCTACATACTTGGAATAGGAAGCAACGCCGATCCCCAACTCACGAATCAGGCTCTTGGCGACGCTGCTGTACGGGGCCGGGCTTTCGATGGAAAACGTTCCGCCGTAACCCAACACGGTTCGCGCGGGCGCGGAGAACTCGTTGCGCTTGGCGTGTCCGCCAAAGTCGTCGTGGTTGTCGAGGATGAGAACGCGCGCCTTCGGTCCTGCGACCTTGCGGAAGAAATGCGCGGCTGAGAGTCCGCTGATGCCGCCTCCCACGACCACCAGATCGTAGGATTCTCCACTGTCAATTGGCGTTCCAGCCTTTTCCCAGAAGGTGCCGTCGCGCAGGCTGTGCGCCGCATCGAACGATCCGGGATGGCTGCCGCGAAGGCCGGTCAAGGCAGGTGGATAGTAGTCCGGCGACTGCTCCCGGGTGGCCTGCATATCCGCGGCTGCAAGCAAGTGGGAAGGAAGCATTGCGGCAGCGGCGGTAAGGGCAACCCCATTCAGGAAATCACGCCGCGTGATCCCCTGCCCCATCCCCAACTCTCGGTCTTTGCGATTGTCCACAAAGGAGCTCCTATGAAGGTTGATGCGGTAAAGCGCAGTTCCATGCCCCGGGCGTGACTTGGACCAGGACGAAGCACAGGCGTCACCGCATGGCAACACTGTTTGTGCTCAGGGTAGTGGGGGGTTAGCTGGCGCCTTCCGCCTTTTTTACCGCCGATTCCGCTCCCTGGAACCCGATGCGGCTGTGAGTGCCGTCGCAGAATGGTTTGGTCACCGAGCCGCCACATCGGCAGAGGGAAAAGGCCGGCTTGCCGGTCAGATCATACTTGTTGCCGTCGGCGTCCACGAGTTCAATCGAACCCTCGGGGTCTTCTACTCGATACGGGCCGTTCTTGCGAACGGTAATTTTGACTGCGGCCATGAGGCCTCCCTGTTCGATATGAAGATAGCAGAACGGACCTTCCAGCTGTCAGCTCTCAGCCATTGGAGGAATCTGAGAACTGAGATCTGAAAACTGAGATCTGATGCCAAAGTTTTCCTACGCCGCCGCCCACTTCGTCTGCACCAGGTTTCCATACAGCTCGAGATATTGATCGATCATCCGTTTGGAGGTGAAGCATTCGCGGGCTCGCTGATAGGCGCGATTGCCGTAGGTGCGGCAAAGATCCCGCTGATCACTCAGGCGGCGGATGGCGGATGCGAGGCTGGCGGCATCATTTTCACGGAAGTATAGAGCGGCGTCACCCCAGATTTCGCGGAACGCCGGAATGTCGTTGGCCACAATGGCGCAGCGCGAGAATGCGGCCTCGACCGCGGCCATGTCGAACGGTTCGTAGCGCGAGGTAGCGGCGTAGATCGCGGCCCGGCTGTAGAGCGTGCGCAGCTGCGCTTCGGTTTGCGGTCCCTTTAGTGCGATGTTGATCTCGTCGATTGAAAGTTTGACATCGGCGTGTATCGGAATCCCGGCGGTACCGTGCAGCGGCGCTTCCGATCCGACGATGCAGATGGGAAGAGGATGAGTGTGCTGGGTGAGCAACGAAATCTGCTTGCCTGCGTCCAACAACCGGCCGACTGTGAGTACGGAATCGTCCTTGCCTACATAGGGGTTGAAGAATATGGGATTCCGTCCGTTGTAGATGACCGTATCGTGCCGGGGCCGAGTGTAGCAGTCCCGAATGGTGTCCCGCATCCAGACTGAGGGGGCCACGGCCACGCTGGCCCCGGCCAGGCCGCGGGTAACAACGTCCCGATACCACTTCAGCCAACGATCCGGCTTGGGGTCCCGTCCGTGGACCACCCGCCACCAGGTGATCAAATCGCCATGCGCCACCACGACGCGCGGCACCGGAACCGGGAGATTGCCATAACACAACTGGTTCAGGTGAAGTACATCGGGCTTCAACTCCTTGACCAGCGCCGTGAGGTACGCCGACGAATCTTTAAGATCTTCCTGCCCTTCCTGCATCCAGTCGAGCCGAAACGCCGTAGGCCGGTATTCCAAGCCATGCAGGTTGTCCATCCACGAAGTTTGCTGGGGCAGAGGGATTTCGCCGAAACTCACCAGGGTTACGCGCAAGCCTCGACTGACCAGTCCGGAGACGAGTTCGCGAGTGTAGGTCCACGTACCACTCAAGGTGTCAGCTGTAACCAGAACGTGCACGAGGTCCTCTGGGAGAGCGCGGGATGGCCGGGAGAAGGCAGCAGCTCCGCGTTTCTTCTGCTGCGTCATTGTAGTGCGGGAAGCACGAGGTTCGCGAGAGATTTTCGCGAGCAGACGTGGGATGCGCAAAATCTTGCACTTTCGAGTAGCGGGGCAGTTTGCGCAGAAACAACCCCAACCCCTTGTCATTCCGGAGCCACATCGATCAGCGCAGGAATCTGCTTGCTGCCAGCAGAGAAGCAGCAGATTCCTCGCGCGACACTGCCGCGCTTCGGAATGACAATTCCTTTGCGGATTCTCAAAATTACACCACTACACATTTTCGGTGGTGCAACCTGGGAGGCGGAGGGGGCAGACTCTGGACCAGAGTATCAGACTGGATCTTCGAGCTTGAGGCGTATCTCCCGGGCAAGTTCGTGGGCGCTGCGCCTCCTGTTCTTGGCTTCGCTCTGAAGATCGGGAACTTGCAGTGCCATCTCGCAGGAAGGCAGCAGTGCTGTAATCGTGCCCTTGAGTTCGTTTCGCAGAGCTTGTTGTACCTCCTGCCGGACCAGCAAGATTTGCCTCTTGTTGCGAAGAAGGCGGCGCGCAACTCGCGCGCAACCGGTCCATACCGTTGATGGCGAAGTTCACTTGGACCGGAA
>Ga0137407_10001533_pt1 | contig 15074 bp, 11 predicted proteins | sample CZOMad2_2_16fung_FD_108410 | JGI IMG/M metagenome (GOLD analysis project Ga0137407, IMG submission 108410) | Vadose zone soil fungal communities from Angelo Coast Range Reserve, California, USA - CZOMad2_2_16fungal (Illumina Assembly) | ecosystem: Environmental > Terrestrial > Soil > Vadose...
TCGCTGTTGCTCAGCGCCTTGTCGACGTCTTCGGGTGTTCTTAGTTCTTCAACACCGATGCGAGTTAGTTCCTCGCGCATGGGGCGAATCATTAGTTCTGAATATGGCATGTCTTTCTCCTTGGGTCTGTCTTAGCTCTCAAATACGGATTCGATTGTAACACGCCAGGTCGTTTCACTTGGGGCAGGCAGCCCGTCGCCTTTCATTCCACCACAATCATTGGTCGAATCGTGCGAAACCTTCCATCGCTGATGCCGCGGACCATCATCAGATGCTCCGCGCGTCGAAAGGCCCCGTATTGCTGGCGATGCGCAACGATTCTTTCAGCGGTGACCTTGCCGACTCCGGGAAGTTTTTCCAGTTCCTGCGTCGTGGCGGTATTGATGTTTATCAGTGAACTCCCTTCAGCCTTTGGTGCACTGAGACTCAATTGCCCTTCCGAAGAAGCGTGTCGGGAAAGAGTTGCGCAGGCTGAAATGAACAGAGCGAGAGTGATCATGACCAAAGCAATCACTGAAGCTTCCGACTTTGCTGGTGGGAGATTTTGTTTCACGTATGCAAGTAAGTGTTCGTGAAGGCTTTGTAACTCTGCCGCTCGCGTGTGCACTATGCTAAAAGTCTAGTGTTTACAAAAGTTCGTATGTTTTATGGTGCGTTGTCCACAGATTTTTCCACAGCTTCTCGTGGAAAATGTTTCGAAGCGATTGCAAGGGAAGGGAAATTGGCCGCGGATAACGCGGAGGCACGCGGATCAAAAACTTACAAAGGAGAATTCTTATCTGGATTATGAGAAGAGACTCAAACAGAATTTCAGATCCGCGTAGCCCGCGTTAATCCGCGGCTAATTTCTCTTCGCTATTCTACGTCGCCGCTTTCATCCCACTGTGCGATCATTTCATAAGCACGCCCCAACACCGGCCGGGGCCGCGACCCGTCAGCCTGGCCGATAAGTCCTTCGCGCTCCATGATGTCGAGAATCGCCGCCGCGCGGCCGTAACCAATGCGTAAACGGCGCTGTAGCACGGACGTTGACGCCCGCTTCATCTCGACGCAAATACGCAATGCCTCTTCGAAAAGCTCGTCGTGCTCGCCAGCGCTCTCCTCCAGACCGAGCGCTTCTTCCTCCGACTGTGTGATCGTTTCGTTGTACTCAGGCTTACCCTGAGCCTTGGCATGGTTGACGATGCGGCCAATCTCAGTCTCGTCGATGTAGGCCCCGTGAACGCGAATGAGACGCGACGTACCTGGTGGTAGAAACAACATGTCGCCGCGGCCGAGCAGATGTTCGGCGCCATTCGTATCGATGATTGTGCGCGAATCCACCTTGGAGGAAACGCGGAAAGAAATGCGCGAAGGGAAGTTTGCCTTGATCAAGCCGGTGATCACGTCAACCGAAGGACGTTGCGTTGCCAATACCAGGTGAATCCCAACTGCGCGGGCCATTTGCGCCAGCCTTGTGATGGACTCCTCAACTTCGCGGCCTGACGTCATCATCAGATCGGCAAGTTCGTCGATGATGATCACGATATAGGGGAGTGGTTTGTGCGGCTCGCCCTTTTCGTCGTATTCCTTGATGAGATTCCGCCGCATGATCTCGGTGTTGTAACCGTCGATGTTGCGTACTCCCCAGCCGGCGAGATCGCGGTAACGCCGTTCCATTTCCGCGACCGCCCATTTCAACGAACGAGAAGCAAGCTTGGGGTCGGTGATGATGGGAGCGGCGAGATGAGGAATGTCTTCGTAGAGTCCCAACTCCAGCCGCTTGGGATCAATGAGAATAAACTTAACTTCGTCCGGCCGGGCCCGGTAAAGGATTGAAACGATCAGCGCATTAACGCCGACCGACTTACCCGCGCCTGTCGTTCCAGCGATTAGCAGGTGAGGCATCTTCGCCAGGTCGGCGACATAGTTGAGTCCGTCTATGGTCTTGCCGAGCGCAATTGTCAGTTTAGACGACGACTCGCGAAACGCGCGCGACTCAATGACCTCTCGCAGGAAAATAGTTTCGCGGCGCGGGTTCGGCACCTCAATACCGACATGGGGTTTACCCGGCATGCGGTCGATGCGAATCGACTCTGCCTTCAGCGCCAGGCAGAGATCGTCGACCAGCGAAACAACACGCGAGTATTTTACGCCCGGATCGGGTTTGAATTCGTAAGTGGTTACCACTGGACCAGGGCAGATGTGCTTGATTTGTCCGGTGACATTAAATTCTTTGCATTTTTCAGCCAGACGCGTCGCCAGGCCAAGGAGTTCGGTGTCCGCCTGCTCGCGGGGAGGCGGCGCCTCATTCAGAAACTCCAGCGGCGGCATCGAATAGTCGGTGTAAGAGACGCGCCGAGTGCGGTCAGCATCAAAGGGAAGTTTTCCGGTAGCAGGCGCCTCACCCTTCGTGCGCAATACCGAAGCGCCCTTCACCATCTCTTCAACTTCCGGTTCATCATCAGCGACTGCGGTTCCCCCTCGCGAGCCAGGAAAGATCGAGCGGCGCCCCGATGGACTATTAACTATGGTTGCTCCTAGAAGTCCGGCGCCGGCAGCGGCGGCGCGGGCAGGTTCCGTCGATCCCTGAATCGTCGCTGTTTGCAAGGCCGCGGCAGTTTCACCCCGGTTAATGGCCTCGGCATTGGTCGCGGCTGCGCTGCCTTCGTTCAAGAATTGGGCGATGCGTTCCTCGGGACTCAAATCAAGCGGGCCTTTTAAAGCACTGCGCGCCGCCAATTTCTCGGCCTTAAGTGCCTCGCGCTGTTCCTTGCGCAAACGCGAACGGACGCGTCGAGCTTCTCGCCAAGCCTTGATTCGGGTTGGAATCGTGCCGACAAACGCGAAGCGTTCAGCAAACAGACCGAGGATCTTTTCGTACAGGCCAATGAACGAGAAGTTTGTTGCCAGCAGCAGTCCAGTTGCGGCAAGGGCGGTAAGTAGAACAGTTGCGCCGACTGTGTTGAGGCCACTCGTGAGACCGCGTGAGATCAATGTCCCCATCAGTCCGCCGGGCTGGACGCTGGAATCAAAAATCGGATGGATGTTGGAGATTGAGAGCAGGGCCGAGGCTGCCAGAGTCAGAAGCACGAGGCCGAGCAAACGCGAGAAGGGAGCGCGAAGGCTGCGGGTCTTAAACCGCCGCCAGGCCGCAGCCAGCAATAAACAGGGAAGCAGATAGGCGGCGAGCCCGATTGACTGAAAAAGCAGCGCGGCAACATTAGCGCCAATGGCGCCGGCCCAGTTTCGGGTTTCCGCCTGGCCGGCGGAATTCCATGAAGGGTCGCTCGGATAGAAGGCTGCGGAAACGAGACATAGCGTGAGCAGCAGGCCCAGCGCGAGCAGCAAGATCGCTACAATCTCATTCCGGCGACTGTTTCGCGGAGTGATTATTCTCGGCTTCTCCTCAAACTCAGTAGTGGCCATTTCGACTCCGGGGACTCTCTTGCATTGCAACCCGCGTAGTCCGCTTAACCTGGTTCGGCTTCGCTTCACCCCAGGCTCTATGCTGTCGCTGTGCTTCGCGGCCTTAACACAAATTCCAAATGAACACTCTTACGCGGCTCTCTTTGAAAGTAAATACGCTTTAATAAAATCATCTATGTCACCCGCCAACACCGCGTCGACATTGCCGCGCTCCAACTTTGTGCGCGTATCTTTGACCAGTTGATATGGCGCGAGCACATAACTCCGGATCTGCGAACCGAAAGAGATGTCGGCTTTGTTGGCTTCGAGCTCAGCAGTCTCAGCTTTTCGCTTTTCCAGTTCGAGCTCGTAAAGTCGCGAGCGCAAGACCTGCATGGCAACTGCCCGGTTTTGATGTTGTGACCGTTGATTCTGGCATTGCACCACGATGTTCGTGGGGATGTGCGTGATGCGAACCGCTGAGTCCGTCGTGTTGATATGCTGACCCCCGGCTCCCGTGGCGCGATATGTGTCCACGCGCAAATCCTTGTCGTTGATTTCCACTTCGATGTTTTCGTCTATCTCCGGATAAACAAACAGCGATGCAAACGACGTATGACGACGCGCCGCCTGGTCAAAAGGAGAAATGCGCACCAGCCGGTGCACTCCGGCTTCAGCCGCCAGCAGGCCATAGGCGTATTCACCTTCCACTCGGAACGTCACTCCTTTGAGTCCCGCTTCTTCCCCCGGCTGGTAGTCAATAATCTCTGTCTTAAGCCCCGTTGCTCGGCCCATTTCAAATACATGCGCAGAAGCATTTCGGCCCAGTCCTGCGATTCCGTGCCTCCAGCTCCGGGATGAATGGTGCAGATCGCGTTTAGCTGATCGTTTTCGCCCGCAAGCAACATTTCCGTTTCTGCAACGCTGATCTCGTGCTCGAGGCGTTCGACTAGCGTGCGGAGTTCTTTCAAAGATTCTTCGTCTTCCTCGGCAAATTCAAAAAGCACGCCCGCGTCGGAAATCTCCGATTCAAACTGCTCCTGTCGCTGAATCTTCTTTTCCAGGACCGTCCGTTTTTGCAAGAGTTTCTGGGCAGCAGCCTGGTCGTTCCAAAAGTCCGGCGACGAAGCCTGGTTCTCAATAACCTTCAACTCTTCGCGGCCGGCAGCAACATCAAAGAAACCTCCCGAGTTGCTCGACGTGGGTGCGCAGCTCTTCATAAGTGTTTCTTAGATCCTGAATTGATAAAGTCTCGATCATTGATCCTCCAAAATAGTAATAGCGTAACCAAATAGCAGCGCCGCTAATTGCCGGCTTGACCGGCTCTTCTCTTAAATGAAAACACAAAAACTAACAGGCTAACGAGCGCGCAACCGGCGGCAAAGAGATCGCCATGAGCCGCATAGAAAGTCGGCGCCGTCGAAGCGCGCATGATCGTCCACGTTCTAACGTCCGGCCGAAAACCCTGGGTCTCGTCCTGCACCTCGCCCGCGGAGGTAATGAAGGCCGTAATACCCGTATTCGTAACCCGGAGTAAGGGACGGCCATTTTCAACAGCGCGAAAAACCGCATTAGCCAGGTGCTGTCGCATCACTGCCGTTGGTCCGAGATACCCATCGTTTGAAATATTGATCAGCACGTCGGCGCCTTCGCCTGTGAACCGTCGTGCGATCGACGGATATGCCGACTCGATGCAGATAAAAACTCCCGCCCGCACCGTTCCAATAGGCATCAACACGTAGTTCGCGCCGGGCGTAAAGTCGCCGACCATCGCTCTTATCAAACCCGCTCCCGGCAACCACTCCGGCAGCGGAACATACTCGCCAAACGGCAGCAGGCGAATCTTATCATATTGAGCGACGAGCCTACCCGCTTGATTTATTAGCAGCGCGGAGTTGTAAATCCCATCGTTGGGCGCAACTTCCTGCGAATTCAGCAGCACCGACGTGTTGTTTGCCTTCACGAACGCGGTGAGCCTCTCGCGAAGAGGCGAGTCGCCTCCGTAAGCGAAGTTCATCGGCGATTCGGGCCAGATAACCAACCGAGGTTTTCCATCATTCGGAAGCTGTCGCAATGCGGACTCGCTCATCTCAAAGTGGCGCGCGGTGAGCTTACGCATGTCCTCGTCCGACTTAACAACTTCCATTGGCACGTTTGGCTGAACAGCAACCACAATCGCCTCGGCTTCGTTCTTGAGACCCCGTTGTCCGGACGGCGATGTTCGATTAGCCAGGAGCACAAGAACCACGGTGAGCGTGATCAAGGTTGCCGAGATCAGTAAGGCTCTGGCGCTGCGTTTCAAAATCACAAAGGCAATCGCGGCATTTACGAAAACGATAAAGAACCCCACGAGGTAGACACCGCCCCAGCGTGCTGTTTGAATCAAGAGTGGATGGTACGCCTGGGAATATCCGATGGCGTTCCAAAGCTGTCCTGTAGTTTCAAGTCTTCCCCATTCGAGCGCAGACCAAAGCAGCGGCGCCAGAAATAAGGCCGATGTCGTCCAGTTTCTGATCAACCGCGCGAGCACGAGGGTAAAAACCCCGGGAAAGATGCCAAGCAGGACCGCACCGGGAAGCAGCAGCGGAAAGGCGAGCCAGGGTTGGATCCCACCGAAGTGGATCATCGAATACGTGAGCCAATAACAGGAGCCGTAAAAGAAGATAGTGCCGAAAAGCCAGCCCAACAAGAAGCAGCACCATGGCTGCGTTTTGCGAGCGACGATCAGGAACAATGGTACCAGCGCGACCCAGGCAAGTGGCCAGAGATTGAAATCCGGAAATGAGAAAATGAGGAGAACTGCGGAAACGATTGCTGCAGCGCAGTCGGTTAGTGAGGGAGCTACGGAGCGAACGCGGGTTCGGAATCCTGATAATCGCCCCGCGCCGACAGGTTGGACTTGGGACGGTGTGGAAATTACGTCCTCCATTAACGCGAGTTTACCAAAAGGCTGATCAGCGACCTAAAGTCTTAAACGAAAGCGGGCTGACATCCTGTCTCAACTGTGAAAAAACTCGGCAGAAATAATTTTTCCTTACCAACTGTTGAGCGTCAAGAACTCCTCAAATCGGGCAGAAAGCGCGTCAAAAAGACAGAAAACGTCACCGTCAAAGTGACAAAATCCGTCGCACAATGACTGGGTGCGGAAGGAAGTTCTAGAGAGATGTCGGGCATCTCCACGACGTGCTAACCAGAAAATACATTCACCAGCGAGTAAAACGGGAAGACTTACAGAATGTGGGACTCTAAATGCGGGAGAACCCAGCCATTGCTGACTGGGTTCCATATTTCGGGGGGAAGCACTGAAGGGACGCTCGGCGGGTGGCTGGCGCAGCGGCAGGCGGCGCTCAGAGGAAAGTTGGCGGCGGGGGCACGTTTTGACTTTACTTTGGTCTCCCGTGCTTGCCGGTTATCTCTAGAGCACCTTGTGTGCCAAAGAGAAAGGCTTTTCTGGAAAGTGGGACTGATTGGGCATAAGGGGCCTATCAACTCTCAGTAAATCAATTACCGGTAAGCGGAGCCGCCAGCTGACTTAAGGGTTTGCTGGTAAACGAATGGGGAAATAGGGTGCCCAAAAGAGGCAGAACCCAGTCATCGCTGACTGGGTCCATATTTCGGAGGGAGCACTGAAGGGTAGCTCGGCGGGCGGCTGGCGCAGCGGCAGGCGGCGCTCAGAGGTGTGGGGGCGGCGGGGGCACGGATTAACTTTACATTGGTCTACCGTGCATGCCGGTTATTCTTAGAGCAGCTTGCGTGCCAGCGAAAGGAGATTTTTGGAATGTAGGAGGGATTGAGTATTAGAGAACGCCTATAGGGCAATGCGCCCAGGTGCCGTCAGGTTAGTGGGAAACCTAATCGCAGACTTCGACCAACGCCAGGTGGTTTTTGAACCCGACAACGCGTACTCGAGCGCGAGGCGATATGATGCTGCCGTCATTGGATCGTGCGCGCCACAACTCGCCGCCGACGATCACCGTTCCTTCGGGATCGAGTCTTGTTTCGACGGTTGCAAACTCGCCAATCAATTTGATATCTCCGGCGCCTGTTTTTTTGTGACGCGATAGCGCCACCACCACGACTGCGATGAGCAGGCTGAAGCTGGCTACGATGACAATGACGGTTGTTAGTCGCATCGACTGTGCCTGAAAACGTTAACTATCAACGAAAGCAGGTAATTCTCACTGGAGAATTGCCTCGTCTGAACGAGCTGGTTAACCCATTAACAACCTGAGATCTTCGATCTGAGGTCCCAGATCTCCGATCGCTCCGCGCTTGCGATTTCAAGAAGGCGTCAGTTCTTGCCCATGGTCACCTGGCGTTGCAAAGCGATAGCTTCCTGATTATTAGCATCTATCGTCATTGCGCTTGTGGCATACTTCGTTGCCTCGCCACGATCTCCGCGCTCCAGAAAAATCCGGCCGAGCAGAATATGCGCGTCAATCAGTTTTGGATCCCAGAAGATCGCGGTCTTCAGCGCGGCTATTGCCGCTTCCTGATCGCCACGTCGTTGGTTGATGCGCCCGCTTAGCAGGTAGGCCTCGGCGTTGGTCGGTTCAAGCATTACAACGCGGTGCAACTCGGGCAGAGCCTCGTCGTCGCGCCCGGCCTGGTAGAGATCCCGCGCTTTCGCGAGCAGGTCTCCGGTGCCCGAACCAGCGCCGTTGGTATCAGTCGCCGGTCTTCCCAGAGTAGCCACGTCATCGCGGTTGAGAACGTCGCGCATGCGTGGCGAGACGCCATTTACCGTCTGCGACTTCTGCCACTCGGTCTGCGACTTTGCATAGGTGGGCAACCAGCGTCGAGCCTGATCGTCTGCCGCGTTAGCCGTTTCGGTCTTTCCAACCTTCTCCAGCGACTTCGCGTAAAGAAAATATGCTTGTCCATCCCTGGGGTCGGCGGTAATCACCGGCTTGAGCTGATCGGCGGCTTCCGCATATTTGCCTGATATAAACAGGGCAAGCGCGTAATTGAAATGCACCAAGGGGTCGTCGGTCGACGATTCCGCGGCACGGGCCAGAAAAGAAGTGCCTTGCGCCAACAGCCGCGCGCGCTCATCGTCTTTCTTCTCTTCGCGCGAGGCCTGCACAGCAATCGCCCCCGCATTGTTATAGATTCCAATCAATGGTACGTCGGAAGAAAGTGGGACGATGGCTGCCAGCGCGTGTCCCAGATCGCCCATCTTGCTGTAACCAAGTGCGGCATAGAAGGCGGCCTCGGCATAGTGGGGATCTTTCTTCTGCAGCTTGGTGAAGTATTCCGTCGCGTCTTTCCATTTCCCTTCGAGCATATAAAAACGTCCCAACTCGAAGGCTGCTTGCGGATAAACTGCTCCGCCCATTGCGTCGGCGTAAATACGCAAAGCGTTCTTCAGATAGTTGGCACGTCTGGGATCACGCTCGCCCAGCAGCACCGCTTTAACGTATGGCTCAAAGGCGCGCTGTGGCACCTTGGTCGCTTCCTGGACCAGCTGGTTTTGAGAGAATGGAAGTGCCGGGTCGCGTTGGTAGAGTATTTGGTAGGCGAGCCGCCCGTGAATCTTTTGCAGCTCAGTCAAGGGACCGCCGAAGTCAAACTGGCGTGTCGCCCAACCCCCTTCGAACATCTGGCCGAGCGTGCGACCCTCATTAACCTTGATCACGCGCGCAGTTAGTTGCACATAGGCTTCGGCGGACGACCTGTCTTTTTCCGGTTTCGGGTTGTCGGATTTGCTGTCACCCGCAGCGGGGATCACGGAATAGGTTCCAATAACGATCAGCGACGCTTTAGCTTCGCGGGCTAATTTGATGGCGGTTGCTCGCGAAGGGATGATGGTCTCCGGGAGCCGAAGACGCTGATAAGCGAGTTCGCGTTCGTCGCTTGACACTACGAGCAGGCCAGGCTTGTTGAGCAAATCAGCGAGAGAATCAGCAAAACTCTCCCCCACCCAGTTGTACTCAGGACGATTCGAAGTGTTCTCAAATGGCAGCACCATCACTACGTCGCTGGCGGCGCCGGTTTGCCCGAAGCAATGAGCCGCATACAGTGTTAGCAAAATGGCGATCGCCAGTCCGTTGAAGAGTCTTATAAAAATGGTTCGCATTAATAAACTTTCCTGTAATCCCGTTCGCGACTCGATTTGATGCCCTCATCACATCGGCGGTTGGTCAAACAATGTCATAGTCCAGTCCCTCATTACCGAGCACCGGATATTAGAAACGGCCATAAATGGCTGAATATCTGTGCATTCTCTCCGGTGACCGAGCAAGGACTTTACCAGAAAAGAGATTGAGACCGGAAACGCTCGCTTGCCGCGCTGTTGTGACTTCCTTGCTGCTAAGTTGAGGAACTTTGCGGCAGCAGAACTGTGAATACTCCATCTGGGGACGATTTGACTGATAAACGGGTTGCCCAACCCCAATCCTGCAAACCCCACGGCACATCATCTGCAATTACACCCGTGGCAGCGCCTTGTGAGCCTTTTTAGGCGTTTGTTGGATTAGACTGCCACGGCATTATTCCTCACCTGCCCATATTTGGATAGGCGAGTTGCATTTGAAACGATGCTACCTCGCCGACCGACCTTAAATCAGGCGGCCCGATCTTGGCGTTACCGACCATTAAAAAATCAAACGACAAAGCGAACAATAATCCGTGCGAACATTAGAAACGAAAAACTTGATAGACACATTAAGCCGCCCGATCTCGTTCAAGAGTGGGATTGACGGCGCCCGGAAGCTGGGCCAGTACAGAACAGGTGTAGCGTTAGCTCAAGAGAACAGGCATGAAGAAGCGCTTGAAGAATTTGCGATGGCGCTCGAAAATCAGCCGAAGGCCCCGCGGGCTTACTACAACATGGGACTGACACATGATGCCCTTGGGCAACATGCGGACGCCATCAATTGTTACGAGCGAGCCCTTGAAATGGATCCGAAATTTGTGGAAGCGCAAAACAATATTGGGGTTGCGTTTATCAATCTCCAACGCGGGGATGAAGCTATCAAACATTTTCATCGAGCGCTGCGCATAATTCCTACATATTATGAAGCGCTGCTAAACCTTGGATTGGTCTATTACCAGCTCGGCAATTTCACCAATTCTATTAAAGCTTTTAAAAAAGTGCTGGCGATAAATGCGATCGAAAAGATTGCTATTTATTACCTGGGACTCGTATATGCTGAGTGGAAAGATATTGAGGCGGCAAGAAAGCAAGCGGTTATTCTCAAACAGCTTGACTCGGAAATGTCCGAAGACCTACAGTCGACAGATTCTGCGGCGCGCCTATTAGCTTCTCACAAACTGTGCTTCTACTGCATGCTGGCAGTGTCGTCACCATCGCTGGAGTCGGTAATCATGATGCCATCGGTAATCATGATGCCGTCGGTGATCATGATGCCGTCAGTAATCATAATGCCGTCGCTGATCATGATGCCGTCGGTGATCATGATGCCGTCGGTAATCATGATGCCGTCGCCGAGCATGATGCCGGCGGGGCAGAAAATTCCTCCGCCTCCCATCCGCGTGCCGTCGCTCTGCATCAGGTAATTTCCCAGCGAGAGGTTGCTCGTCCACATGCTCGTGCTGAGACTCTGGGAATAGGTTCCTTCGATTACGCCGTCGCCGAGCACGTAACCCTTGCCATAACTCTTCTGGTACTTCGTAATCAGGTTCGAACCGGTTATCGTCGCATGATTCAATACTAGACCCTGCGCCCAGGGAAAAGCGTAAGAAGCAATCGTTGTCTGCGAGCTGGGAGCTGCCTGGGTCAGCAGAGCTGAACCTACCGCTGGAGTCAAACCAAGAAGGTCGCTGCGCACCAGCTTTGCAATTGCCACTGCCCCTGCCACATTAAGTTGTCCCGCGCCCTGTTCCCAGCTATTAAAGCCCGCCAACGGTTGCGCCGTGTACATAAGAATCATCTTCACCATGTTTGGCGTCAGATTCGGATTTGCTTCCAGCAGCAGGGCCGCCGCGCCGGCAACCATCGGAGAGGACACCGAGGTGCCGCTCATATACATCAACTTCATGTTTGTCGTGGGGTAATTGTTGGTTTCAAGCTCCGGGTGTGTGCTAACGAGATAGTTATCACGGGCTTCGGCGGAAACTATCTTGTTACCGGGAGCCACGAGATCGGGTTTGATTAGATTGTCATAGTGTTTCACGCCGTAAGAATCGGTCGAGAAACTTCGCGTTGGCCCATGCGAGCTGTAGGTGGCAATCGAATCTTCATTGCGAGCGTCGCTGCCGTAAGTGTTGCTGGCGCCAACGGTGATTGCGGAAGGTTCGTTACCGGGGCAATGAATGCCGCCGTAAAGTTTCTGCCCGGCCGAAGTTTTTCCGTTATTACCAGCCGCGGCCACAACCACAATGCCGGCGTTCACGAGCTTGCGAACAGCCTGACAAACGGGGTCGTACTTGTAGGAGCTAATTGCCGGCGCGCCCAGGCTCATGTTGACTACGCGCACGTTGTAGACCGTGCGATTGTTCAATATCCAATCGAGGGCCTTTAAAACCCCTGAGACACTCCCAATACCCTGTGAATTGATAACGCGCAGGTTAACCAGTTTTGCCGCGGAGGCGATGCCTTCGTACTGGCCGTTCGTTACCGATCCGACTCCGGCCGCAACCGCAGCCACGTGGGTGCCATGGCCATAAGGATCGTCGGTTCGATTCTCGCCGGTGAAGTCTTTGCTAAAGATAATTTTGCCACTTTGCGCCGCGAAGGATTTATGGGTCGTGTCAATGCCTGAGTCGAGTATGGCAATGTTTACATTAGAACCGTCTAGAGTGTAACTGAGTCCCAGTCCGTTTTTCTGTGTGCGGCTCTGTTGCGTGCCGGTTGTGTTGGTGACGTGGCCGAAACTGCGTACCTGAGTATCGAGCGAGATGTAGGACACGGACGGATCAGCCGCCAGCACATCCACGGAATTGGCTTGAATATCGACGAGAGTAATGTTGAGAGCCGATAACACGCCCTGGACCACTCCGCCCACTGTTTGCAGAAGAGAACCCAGCAAACCACCTCCCAGCAAACCACCCAATAAACCGCCAGACGACGATGACGAGGTTGATTGCACAATCACTTTTACACGAGTGTTGCCCTGGCCTGACTGAATCAGTTGGCGCAGGTCGGGCGAAACTTTATCGAGTGTAGCTGGCGCGGTGACGGCTGCCTGCGCTCGGCTGTGATCGAAAAACAAGAGTGCTGAGCAAAGCGAGACCAACAGGGCAAAGGCAGTAAGCCGTTTTAGGATTCTGGGGGCGTTCATTTCAATCTCTCCAGGGCTGAAATACAAAATAAATCATCACCGCCACCGATAAGGGAGAAAGGCCCTGGCTCAGCGCCTAAAGGCGCGCAGCAAGATGCGGAAAGGCTTTCTCTGAAAGTCTTTCGGAAACTCCCACTGCCATATCGTTGCGAGCGACGTAGGCTGGTAAGTGTGTGCCCACCCCGGCTTTCGCCGGAAAAGGCCTTTATCGGTGACGGTGATGATTTTAAAAGAGCAAGCTCATAGACCGAGCGGGCTTCCTTTAGCGAGCGCCATGCCAACTGGGCTTCGAAGGGGCACTTGGCCGAAAGCGTCAATGATTATGGGAGTGAAACTAAAAAGTGGGATTCGTCTGGAAGCGCGATTAAGTGGCGCGAGATTGCAGTTTTGACCGGACGCGGTCAATGTGGTTAGTGGACAAGTCTGTTTGAAGAGTTTCGCTGGAGCCGGGCCAGGTTGTGTGTCAAGCTTGCGGCGCCATGCCCTGCAGGCGAGGAGCTGACACCTTTACCGCAAAGACGCGAAGGCGATGCAAAGAAACGGCTCCTCCCTTGTGCAGCTCGCCCGAAACTTCGCCACCGATTGCGACGGTATTCCCTTGCGTACCTTTGCGGACCTTGGCAGTCTGTGCGGCAGCCTACAAAATGGAGGTGGGTTTGAGGGAATCTTGTTCGTGCGATAGCACACACGAGCTCAGGCGTAATAGCATCCAACAAGACGTTTGATCTGGTCTGGCCGAAGAAGAGAAAACAGAAATATTCTAAGTGTAGGAGGGAGAAAGATGAGACTAACAAAGTTAATGCTAGCGGTCGCCCTGGCCGCTCTGCTGATGAGTGCAGGGCCTTGGGTGAGCAAGTCAATCGCTCGTACGAAAGGCGAGGATGACACCACGAAGCGGCTTAACGCTGCGGCTGATGTACTAAGAGAAGTCATGGCGGCGCCAGACAAAGGTATCCCGAAAGATCTGCTGGACAAGGCAGCCTGCGCAGTGATCGTGCCGAACGTGAAGAAAGGCGCCTTCATCATTGGGGCGAAATATGGCCGGGGCTTTATCGCGTGCAGAAACAAGAACGGGCGCGGCTGGTCGTCGCCCGGCGGAGTGAAAGTCGAAGGCGGCAGTGTTGGGTTTCAAATTGGCGGATCCGAAACTGATGTCGTGATGCTGCTTATGAACCAGCGCGCCATCGATAAGCTCCTGTCCAGCAAATTTACCATCGGGGGCGATGCCTCGGTGGCGGCGGGTCCAGTCGGCCGCACCTCTTCGGCTCAGACGGATGCTCAGCTTCACGCCGAGCTTCTCACCTATTCGCGGGCGCGCGGACTATTCGCAGGCGTCTCGCTCGACGGCGCGACTTTGCGAACCGACGATGACGCAAATAAGGACATGTACGGCAAGAAAATGTCGAACAAAGATGTAGTGTTGGGGAGCGTGAAGCCACCGCGGACCGCAGCCAGACTGATCGCGGAGCTGAATAAACACTCCAGCCGTAGAGTTGGTGATTAGCCCACCGGGAACAGGCGAGTGTGACTGAATCAGCTCAATGGTCTTGAACCTATCGCGAGCGGCACCGGTTTCGCCAGAACCTGAAAATGGCAAGCAACAAGACAACCTCGAGCTTCCGAGGGGCACGGAACTAACGATTCGATCACGTGCGCTAGCCGATAGCTGATGAGGGAGCACTCGTCCGTGATCACGACGAGATTGCTTCTTGCTTATCCTGGTTGTCGAGGAGAGTTACACGGTCTTGCACGATCGTGAAACCCTCCTCACTGCTTTTCAAGTTTTTATTTTTTTCACAACCGGCCGCGGGATTTCACCAGCCGTAGAGCGATCGCAATCGCACGGGAGGGACTAAATAGCCGTGTAGTTAAGACCGCTAGGACGAGGAGCGAACAAGACAACTGGTGCTACTTACAAATCATGCCCTCCCGGAAGCCGAGAAAACACTCCTTTTCTGACAAGAAGCTCGAGACGCTCCAGCGCCTTACCTTTGACTATTTCCTGAAGGAAACGAATCCAGATAATGGCCTGGTGCCCGACAGCACACGCCAGGGCGCGCCGTGCAGCATCGCCCCCACTGGATTTGCCCTGGCCGCTTATCCCGTCGGCGTCGAGCGTGGATTCATTTCTCGCAAAGACGCGATTAAGCGAACCCTCACGACCCTGCGCTTCTTTTGGAACAGTTCGCACGGGCCGGAACCAGATGCCACCGGATACAAGGGTTTCTACTATCACTTCCTCGACATGAAGACCGGGCGTCGGACGTGGGATTGCGAACTGTCAACGATCGATTCGACCTTCTTGATCGCGGGAGCACTGACTGCGGCGGAGTACTTCAATCGCGACGCCGAAGATGAACGCGAAATTCGCACGCTTGCCGACGCCATCTACGCCCGGGCCGATTGGCAATGGGCCCGAAATCGGAAAGACACGGTAACGCA
>Ga0137407_10001534_pt1 | contig 15074 bp, 17 predicted proteins | sample CZOMad2_2_16fung_FD_108410 | JGI IMG/M metagenome (GOLD analysis project Ga0137407, IMG submission 108410) | Vadose zone soil fungal communities from Angelo Coast Range Reserve, California, USA - CZOMad2_2_16fungal (Illumina Assembly) | ecosystem: Environmental > Terrestrial > Soil > Vadose...
GTGGGATCTGCATCAATAGCCACAACCTGGAATTCGGCGGTCACGATGTTCGAAAACGAACTGAGGACGGATCGAAATTCTTGGAGAAAGGCGTCCCGTCCCAGAGCGGACTGACGGATGAACTTGTTTTGACGGACTTCAAGTGCTGGGCCGAGACGCACAAGCCGCGATTCCACAGCCTGCGGTGAGAACCCCGAAAAATCCGGGGTAAGAACCCCTGCAATAGCTCGTATTTCCTGCGGAGACTGTAGCAGGCTCGCGCCCCAATCCGAGAGAACGCTGGCGACTTGGTCGTGATACTTTTCGGTCACGAAATTATCGAGACCTGACTGGGTCTTGAGTAACGTGGCTTCGAGCGGCAAGCGGGCCCGGTAGTGAGGGTGCAGATGGAAGTCGCCGCCTGGCGAAAGAGCGTTGCGAGAATCGAAAAGGTAGCCCAGGGGAAAAGCGAGGCCTCGCAGGCTTGCAGGAACCAGGGTTGCCGAAGCTCCCTGGCAGCAGCGGATGAGAAAGTCACGTCGGTCACGATCAACAGGTGGAGCATCCGCCAAACGACGCTTCTTCGCTGCCCGACTCAGAGTGCTGGCTCCCGGAGATTTACACGTAGAGCGAAGCTAACACTCGCACCAGGGCCGGTCAAGGTTGGGCGCATGGAGGCATGGAGGCATGGAGGGGGATGGAGGCTTTGCACTAAGCCCCACTTCTCGCAGAGACGCGAAAAATGCGGCACCACCCCGTGGGTGACTTCCGGAAACAAGGCGCCGTCTACGGATCGTAAACCGAACTACCGTAGCCTTGCTTGCGAGCGGATTCCTGCATGCTTTCGAGGCGCTTCTTCTGGCTTCCTAATTGGGTCCGCGCCCGTTCTACTTCTTGCTGCTTTTGCTTCTGGCGTTCGTTCCACTGTACACAGCCGACGACGCAGTTGCCGGGGGCGAATTGAATCGAGTCATCGAGCTTCTCGATGCCGCTTTGCAGTGAACGAACCAGATCCTTTTGCGCCCGAATCTGGGATTTCCACTGCTCGGCCGACATCTTCGCGCCGTCTGATGCAGAAGCCGAAGAGGTTCCTGCGTGGCCTTCGCCCTCCGACCCGGTGGGCTCTTCCGCTGCTTCGGAGTGCTCCGGAATCTCGTCGTTAGTGATAATTTTAGGTGTCGTGGAGGTCGTTGCGGCTTTGCTCTTGCCGTCCTTGTTCTGCTTCTGCTGGCGTGCCTGACGCGCAATGTCGCCCACGGATTCGGCCTCCTGGCCATACGCGAGGAGCGCGAAAGGACAGGCAACGGCTGAAAAAAGAAGCAGACTTCTTAGCACTTGTTGCATGGCAAGGACCTCTCTTAGCAATCCCTAGGAACGGCGAGTTCGAGCAATGATACCTTCGGACGGCAACGCAACCGAGGTTACGTTCGTGCAGGTATATTCCAGGCGCCCGTTCATGGGCGTTGAGCACCTGGGTGAATCACATTTCCAGAAACCTATCTCGATATTTTGCTTCGGGCAGAAGGCAGCTGTGGCTCTTGCCGAAGATGCGGTAGCGGTTGCGGGCAATCATTTTGTATCCCCAGTCGCGAAACCACCCGGGGACGACTCGCAGCAGGGCTGCCGCAATGGTCCAATGTCCACCTATTTGTCGCAGTACGGAAATGACGGCGTCGGAGCGCACCGAAACCCGTTCCTCGGGCCGACCGCAGTCTTCGACGAAGTATACGGTATCCAGATCGCGGGGATTGAGGCCATGACGCTGAAGGACTCTGCCCGCGAAATCGCTCTGCAAGGAGGCGAAGCGGAGACGACGGTTGGCATCGCGCTTCAGGCTGAACTGGACCAGACGGTTGCAGAGTCCGCAAACTCCATCGTAGATAAGGATCGGATTGGCAGGATCAGTTGCCATGGACATGGGACCGGCAGTGGTCAAGCCCGAGGGGTGAAAAGCCGGCTAGGTTTTGCGCGGCTTACGCGGTCCTGAGGGCGCTCTGCCACAACTCGGATGCCTGGCAGTTTCCTGCCGCCGGGCTCATCGGGCTTCGGGTTTTCTTTGCAACTCCGGGACATACTCAGCGATGCTGCCCTTTTCCAGCAGGTAGTTGCCCGGGCCTTGTTGCCCCCGAACCGTGCGACAGAACTCGGCAACGAAGAAGCCGGCCCGCAGGGCCTCGGTGAAGGCCCAGCGAGTGGCCTGTCGCCATTCCCGGGCCAGACCGAGATCTTTCTGCTCGACCGCTCCGATATCACTCGGAATCTGAATTGCGATCCGCTGCCGCGCCAGTGCGGCCGAAAGATCATTGCGGAGCGGCCTGCCATCGCCATTGAACTGGACTAGCGGCTGCAATCGCGAAAACGCATCCAGTACCTCGGGGCGATAGTCTTTGCCTTGCAGACGATCGCGAACTCGGCGGCTGGCGACGGGCCACTTTACCCATAGCCGATCCGTTCCATTTTGATGCAGGACGCTGGAAGTTTCAGGACCGTAGAAATCAATCCTATAGACATCGGAAACCACGCCCAGTTTGCCAAAGTTGAGATGCGCATTCTTGCTTTGCAAAGGATCGAAAGTCCAGGTCATCTCCTGAATGCGCATGGTCAATGCCCGTTCCCGCTGGGCCAGCTTGAGCCTCCTGCCCAGGTCGAGATCACGATAAGGCTCACGCACGGCGAGCATGTGCGAGTGCAGTATCAAACTCCCATGCTCCATGCCCAGGAAACCAAACGCGAACCCGGCCAGCTCCAGCCCATCGAACGCGCCTACCCAGATGCTGCCTGCCTCTTTGGTGGCGATGATCAGAGTCAGCGGGGTCACATCGCGGTCAGCAAGCCCCCACACTTCCCTTTCGACAGCTTCGACCTGCTCCAGATCCGCGTAGCTGTCCAAGTCGCGAATGATGATGGATTTGGGTGTGGCTTCCTTCATGGAATCTCGTTTTTAATTTTAACCAAGTCAAAAGCGTCCAATATACGCGAGCGGCATTCCCGGACGCTAGTTTCGGGCAAATGCAGGGCGGCCAAGGCTTGCGCCGGAGCTGAGTGACATCAGCGCTGCAGCACGCTCTCCAGCGCGGCGAAGAATCCGGGATAGGAAATCACCGCCGCGTCGGCGCCGCGGATCTGGGTCTCTCCCTCTGCTCGCAAGGCCGCGACTGCGAATGCCATTGCGATGCGATGATCGCCGAGCGAATCAACGTCAGCACCACGCAGTTTCTGATTGCCGGGGATTTTAAATCCATCCTCCCGTTCTTCGACTTCTGCTCCCATAGCTCGCAGATTAGTGGCAATAGCCGCGATGCGGTCCGATTCCTTCACTCGCAATTCGCGCGCATCGCGGATTTCGATGCCGCCGGCAGTATAGGGCGCAATCGCCGCCAACACCGGGATTTCATCGATCAGCGCCGCGGTATCGGCTCCCGTTATTGTGACCGTTCCCAAACCGCGGCCTTGCGCCTTGACCGTGCCCCGTAGCTCTCCATGCTGCTCCTCCAGCTGGGTGACGGAGATTCCGACGCCCAATAAGATCAAAATATCGAGAAGCCGCGCCCGCGTAGGGTTCATGAGGAGACCCTCGATGACCAGTTGCGCACCCGGGAATAGCGCCGACGCGCACAGGAAGAATGCCGCGCTGGAAATATCGCCGGGAATTTCCGCCTCAATGGCGTGCAAAGTTTGCCGGCCCCGGATCCGCGACTCGTTTCCGGATTGTACGACTTCCGCCCCGAAAGCACGCAGTGCGAGTTCTCCGTGATCGCGAGTGCGTACCGGCTCAGCTACAGATGTTTCTCCCTCGGCGAAAAGGCCCGCGAACAGCAGGCACGATTTCACCTGCGCGCTTGCGACAGGGAGGTGGTAAGCAATGGCCTTCAGCTCTCCCCCGGTGACGTGAAGCGGCGGACGCCCTCCGTTCTGAGCCGTGATTCTGGCTCCCATCATTTCAAGCGGCGCAATGATTCGCGCCATGGGGCGGCGGGAAAGCGATTCGTCGCCGGTAAGGTCGCTGGTAAATTTCTGACCGGCCAGGATGCCGCTCAACATCCTCATGGTCGAGCCGGAGTTGCCGCAAGCCAGCAGTGAGCCTGGCGGACGCAACTTTGGGCCACGCCCGCGAACAACCACGGCGTTTTCCTGCCGCTGTACATCTACGCCAAGAGACTGCAGACAACCCAGGGTGCTGGCACAATCCGCTCCGGTGGAGAAATTCTCCAGACGGGTGGTACCTTCCGCAATGGCCGCCAGCATGGCGTAGCGGTGTGAGACGGACTTATCCCCGGGTAAACGCACGAATCCCGCGACGCCTCGAGCTGGACGCACAACGACCGTCGAATCTTTGTTCATTCCGGATTCCAATATAGCGGATGCGGGAGTGATTGAACCACGGTGAACGCCGGGGACAAGCCGAGAACGAACTCCTGCCCTAATCCACGCGTCAGCGGACAAAAAAGAAGCTCTAGGCCAGCGCTTTAGCCTCGGCCGCAGCTTCCTTCAGGATATCCGGCGGCACTTCCCTGATGGTGAGATGGAATTCAAACATCGGCGTTTCTGTGCCGCGGCCCCAACGGTTCACTTCCCAGTGAGCACGGATGAACTTGGTTTCACGGTTGGCAGTAAGATCGAGCAGCAACGGATGCTGGCCGCGATAGAACTTCTGGGGAAAAATGATTAGCGGCTTTGTGGCCCAGGTGGCGCCATCAGCGGAGCCATAGATGCTCACGTCCAGGGCTTGCTGCTCAATGATATTGGTGATGTCGAGGGTCAGAAGGAAAACGCGGTTGGCGGCACCCCTGACGTCCAGGGCAGGCCCATCGCCCTTGGCGTTGGCAATGGTTTTTGGGGGCACCAGAAAAGTATTGAGCGTCGCAGTAGAGGACATGGCGAGAGCATTGTAACAAAGGCTGGTCGCTCTCTACGCTCCATGAACCGAGTCGAAGAACTGACGCAGCAACTGTCCCGCTTCCGCGGGTTGCTCCCAGGGTAAATAATGGCCCGCTCGCGGGATGATTTTCATCTCGCTCGAGGGAATATTTTGCCGCATCAGATCCGCCTCCGGCGGACCCGTCAAGATGTCCTCATCGCCGGTGACGAGCAGGGTGGGCACGTTGATGGTCTTCAGGTCGGGCACCGAATCCGGCCGCTCGGCCATGCCTTGTTGTACCTGGGCGACGCTTTCGGGCGACATTTTGCGCATTATGCGCAGCGCACCATCCACCAGGTCGGGACGACTCTCACGGGTGGTCTTGCCCAGCAGTTTGGGAACCATGCTTTCGAAAAACGGCGTCGTTCCGCGTTGCAATACCTCAGCGGCGGCCTGCAAACGGCTGGCCTTGGCCTCGGGAGAATCCGACGGCGCTTTCGTGTTGAACAGGGCCAGGGCAGCGACTCGTCCACGGTATCGGCGCCAGAACTCGAACAACACATAGCCTCCGATGGAAGCTCCGGCAAAGGGAGCTCGTCCCACTTCGGCGTGATCGAGGACGCGAGCAAGGTCGGCGGCATGCTTCTCCATGCTGGCCGGGCCTTCGCCCACGCCGGAGTTGCCGTGGCCGCGCAGATCGGGAAGAACCACCTGATAACGGAAAGCCAGAGCCTGGGCTGCTGGGAGCCACAATTCATGATGGGCCGGGAAAGGATGGAGCAGCACGACCGGTGGGCCCGTTCCCAAGATCTGGTAAGCAATAGAGGCGTCGCCACTCTTGATTTGAATCATCGAGGAGATTCAGACACGAAAAAAATCTTAGGCCGCAAAGGGCTCAAGAAGTACCTGTTCGGCAGATGTCCCTGCGACCGCCGCAGGGCAGGCTTTCCCAGCACCCCACCCGCGGTGGGCTTATCTTCTATCAGGCTGTCTACATGTGCGTGGCTTGGTAGCCGGCTGCGACTTCGACCGTTCTCGGTTCTTCCGGCATGATGATCCAGGCGATTGGGTAGGAAAGCAAGCCGACACCGGTCATCACGGCGGTGATCAGCCATACCACACGCACCAAGGTCACATCCAGGTCGAAGTACTCGGCAAGCCCCGCGCAAACTCCCGCAATTTTGCGGTTGGCGCGCGGACGGATGAGACGCTTGCGAGCCACTACACTTCCGACTCGTTTGCCGCAGTAAGCGCAATGGTTGGCGTCGTCCTGGATTACTTTGCCACAGTAGTTACAGTACATGACACCTCCTCACGGGCGAGCACCTTAGTCCGCTGACTCGGCCGTTCGCTCTCAAGATACGGCGCGGAAGAGCAAAAGGTTCCCTAGGCCGATCACTCGCGGTAAGCTTCTTTCATGCGTTTGCGCGCGGTCTCGGCTGGTGGAGTGTTGGCGCCGCTGGCCACGACCACCTGGTATTTTGCCAGAGCCAGGTCGCGCTTCTGTAAAACATCATACATTTCGCCGGCTCCGAGGTTGGCTTTCTGCAACACTTCAGGATCAGGCTGAGGGGCCTGGATCACCTGTTCGTAGGCGGCTGCAGCTCCGCTGTAGTCCTTCTGACTGCGGAGCAAATCGCCCAGGCTGAGAGGGGCGATTTCATAGTGCAAGCCGGGGTAGTGACCTTCTCTGCCCGACTGCCAGATTTTTCGATAGACCGCGACTGCCTCTTGAATCTGTCCGGCGGCCCGCAACAGGTGTCCCTCCTCCAGCGCCAGGAGCACATCTTGCGGATAGCGAGGAATCAGTCCACGGACGATCGGCAAGGCCTCGTCATAGCGGTGCTCGCGGCGCAGAAATACTACCAGCAGGATCTGCGCATCGACGCTGGTTTCACCGCTTCCCTGGGCACACTCTTTCAGATACTGGATGCCCTTCTCTTTGTTTCCTCCCAGCCCAATCATCGAAGCCGCCGCTTTCACCCCCCAAGGCAGGCTTCCGACCACATAATTGTGCGCGCCTACGATCAATTTCGCCTCGACCGTGGCGGGGGCAAGTCCCAGCACGCGTTCATGGTCGCGCCGCGCCCCCACGGCATTGCGCAGAGCAGAAAACCAGGCACGTTCAACCAGCGCAGTGTAGGTGGAGAACTGAGCTCGAGTCACGCCTCGGGCATAAAGAGCCTCCACATCCTGTGGGTTGGCACTCAGACGCTTCTCCTCCAATTGGAGGGCTCGCTCGACCAGGTCTTTGATCTGCTGTTTGACCTTGGAGTCGGCAGGGCGGTGAGGTGCGGCGATAAAACTGTCGCTGGCATATTCCCCGGTGTCTAGGACACCCATGCGATAAAGTTCCCGGAAGAGAACCGCGGTTAGCAGGTGGTTGACGGCGAAGGGATCGTCAGGATGCCGCGCCAGAACCTGCTCAAACTCCTGCACCGCGCGGTCGTAGTCGAGGTTGTAGAAATGATTGAATGCGGTTAGGTTGAGCGGATCATGGGGACGGTAGGCGAGTGATTCAGGGGCGGGAGCCTGCGAACGTGCCGCCGCTATTCCCTGAACCGCAATCAGGAAGCTCAGCAAGAACAGCGCGGCGCGTTGGGGATGGGGAAGAGGCAATTTGCAGTCAAAGGTTCGTTGCACCTTAGTTTAACCGAAGCAACTCGATTCTCCCGCGAACCAAAACGGTCATCGGCGTCCTGAAACGCCGGGCGATACAATATCCCTTTCTTAAGCGTCTTTTCATCATCATAATAATTTTCTTAGTCAGCCCAGGCGCATCTTTCCTAGTGCGAACGGTAATTCTTGCCCGGCTTGGGGTTGGGGCCTACGCGTCCGGCCGGGAAAGCAGCGGCGTTTCAATGAGTTACAATTTTTTGCTTTTGGTTATTGGCTTGCCACTATAGAAACTTGAGGTGGTTCTATGTCCGACGTTGTGCGGGAAGCGCAACACGAGTTTTGGCGGCCTCCGGTAGCTCCGGTCGAGGCCGCAAGGCCGGGCATGGTAGAGGTTTGCGATGGCTGTGCGAGCGAATTCATGGTGGGATCATTGTTCTGCCATGTCTGTGGAGCATCCCGGGCGGCGCGCACTGGCGCGGCGGCCCATTGGACGATCTACCTTGAGTTCCACAACCTCAAGCGCGCCCTGGGATTATCTACAGCATCGCTGATCGCCTTTTTCGCGGGCATGGTTTGCCTGGTGATGGCGGGCATCGCCGTCGGATTCATTTACAGCGTTCAGACTTTCAATGATTTTCACGCGGTACAGCTTTACCGGATGCAGTGGCTCTTAGGCGCCATAGCGGCGTTCGCTGCCGGGTTGCTGCTCAAGAAGACGCCTGACGCAAAGCCCTAACCAAGCCGGATCTACAATCCCTCCCCCGGATTGACCCTTTCCGCATTTTCATTTCTCCAGGGACCACAATTTGCCGAGACGCGTAGGTCCGGACACCTTTGTGCGGGCGAGAGAGATCGCCAGATTTGGTGTTTTGTGCCGGCTGAAAACTGCCGGGCTTCAGTAAGGGGAGCCGCCCCTACGTGGTTTCGGGTGGTAACGACGCCGGGGAACGGAAGCCTAATGCACCGGTTCCGGATCGTTGATCATGACCCGCCTTTGTTGATGCATCCGGTAAAGATGATGGACCGGTCCGATGCCCTGCCCCACAGGATGGGCATTGGCAATCGCCGCGGCGACGTAGGCTTTGGCCAGCAGAACTGCCTCCGGCAGTCCTCGGCCACGAGCCAGATGGCAAGACATAGCGGTGGCAAACGCGCAGCCGGTGCCGTGAGTGGAATTCGACTTCTGCCGGTCGGATTTGAAAACCTCCTGCTGAACTCCTCGCGGACTAACAAAGCTCAAAAGATCAATTGCCTTTTCCAGGTGACCACCGGTGACGACCACACTGGCTGCGCCCATAGCATGAAGCTTGGTGGCGGCGACCCGCATTTGATCCAGATTGGCGACGGCGAGGCCGGTCAGGGCCGCCGCCTCGTCCAGGTTGGGCGTCACGACCGTGGCCAAAGGCAGCAGCCGCTCGATCAGGAGACGCGTACCGCCGGCGTCAATCAAGTCGGCTCCGGAGGAAGATTTCATGATCGGATCCAGGACGATGTTTGGGAGCCCTGCTTTCGCGAGGAAATCGCTCACCACCCGCGTCACTTTCCCCGAACCCAACATGCCGATATGGACGGCCGCGATGGCGATGTCAGAGCTCAACTCCTCGAGCGTCTCAGACACCAGATCCGCGCTTATGGCTTCGACCCGCCGTACTCCTGCAGTCGATTGCACGGTCAAAGCCGTGATACAGGAGACCCCATAGCAGCCGTGGGCTGCAATCGTCTTTACGTCCGCCGTGACTCCGGCCCCGGACGAGGGGTCAAACCCGGCAATGCTCAGGACGACAGGCGGAGATTGGGCCATAGAGGCAATGTAATGGAAACCGGAGCGGTTGCAAATTCTGAAACATGAGCACCGTGATCTTCAGCCAATTGTTACCTGCGCGCAAACCGACGTAATGTTTTGTAACCGATTGAAAACAGGGATGGCGTAATTATTTCATTCTCTGCGTTCGCTCACAGCATTTACTCATTAGTAAATACCTAAGACTATTGACTACAGCAATATGGGCAGTATCAATCATGATTAACAATATGTTACGTGAGATATCTATTACTAGATAATAATCTTAATAGGGGAAATTCCGGGTTGACAGCGTTTTCCCTGGCGGGTAGCCTTGTTCAATCCCTGGCCGAGGTGGTGGAACTGTTGACGATGAGAGGTGACTGAATGCGAGGACAGATTGCTCATACACTGGCGACTGTTTTATTGGTCGTCAGCCTAGGGGCGGCCCAGCGACCAGCCAGCTCAGAGTCCGGAAAAATCCAAAATAACATCCATCCGGACAAAGTAGCTACGACCAAGCCGTATCAAATTGGGACAGCCTCTTGGTATGGGGACTATTTTCAGGGTAAGGCCACAGCTAGCGGTGAGCCTTATAACATGTACGATCTGACCGCGGCGCATCCGACGCTACCCCTGGGCAGCTGGGTTCGGGTGACTAACCTGCACAACGGGCGGGCCGTGGTGGTGCGAATCAATGACCGCGGGCCAGTGGTCCCGGGACGGATCATCGATCTCTCCTACAACACCGCGCGAGTGCTCCAATTCAAGTCGCAAGGCCTGCAGCGGGTACGCCTGGATGTCATCCGGGCAAAAGCTCCACAACCGCCGTTGGTGACGGCGTCACTACGCTACTAGCCTGTCAGCGGCAAATCGCTTAAACTCCCCCTAGATGTACGATCCACGACAGCATCTGATCGTTGCGTTGGATGTTTCGTCCGCGGCCGCCGCCCAAAAGATTGTGGCCGCCGTGGGCGACTCCGCCTTGACGTACAAGGTCGGCATGCAGCTCTTTACCGCGGAAGGGCCCCGCGTGTTGCGCGATCTGGTGGCCTCTGGCCGCCGTGTTTTTCTTGACTTGAAGTATCACGACATTCCTAGCACGGTAGCGGCGGCAGTGCGCGAGGCGGCGAATCTGGGCGTGGGGATGCTCACCGTCCACGCTGGGGGGGGTGGCAAGATGCTGCGGGCAGCAACCGAAGCCGCCCGCAGTGTGAACCCTGCGCTGATGGTGCTCGGAGTCACGGTGCTGACCAGCATGGACGATCAGGATCTCGACAAAGTTGGGGTTCGCGGACGGGTGGTGGACCACGTGCTGCGACTGGCGGCGCTGGCCATCACTAACGGCTGTCAAGGCGTGGTAACGTCCGCGCTGGAAGCTTCGGAACTGCGCTCCGAACTGGGCGACCATTTTCTGATTGTCACTCCGGGTGTGCGTCCAGCAGGGAAAGATCACGGCTATCAGAGCCGGGTGGTGACGCCCGCGGAAGCGATCGCGGCCGGAGCCACCTATATCGTGGTCGGGCGTCCGATCACTGCTGCCGCTAGCCCGGCCGACGAAGCCCGGTCTATTTTGGAGCAGATGAGCCTGGCGGTTAGCGCCTAACTCAGTTTCCATCTTCACTTCGGTGGTGACTGTAAACGCCTGAGTGCGTCAGCTACTGAGCAATGGTTCTGAATTGGGCTTGTTTCCGTGCTCTATGCGGTACCCGCTCCCGTGTGGCGCCGGAGGAACCGTAAGGTCTTCTGTGATTCATGTGATGTTGTTGGCTTTGACCTTTGGCATGGGAGGCAATCCTTCCGCATGTGCTCCATGTCACCATACGCTCCAGTCCTGGCGTCGAGGTGGGGAAAAGTAAGATCGACCACTCCCCAGCCAGGCCCGTACGCGCGGCGCCCGTTGTCGTGGTCTCGGAACGCTTGTCAAGGGCAAAGGGGTTCGTCTGGTGGGCATTCTGCGTTTCCGCAGATCTCATCCCACGCGGCTCTTCCCACACCGGGGCCGGAAAGCACTGGTGCGTCTGGATTGTTGCCGAAGCATCGCCGTTGCACTAACAATGTGTGAGTCGCTCCCAACCCGCGCTGGCCTATTTCGCAGGTTGCAGTCGGCTGGCGACCGGCCTTGGCCAGCGACTCCCCGGGACATAAACCACCGTTTGGGATTTTCGGCACGGCTAAAAGTGGGGCCCTTCACGAGACCTCAACGAATCCTAGTTCTCCAAGGGCGCTAGAGTTTCTCGTAGAACTCGCAGGCGGAGCAGGAAATGAAGATTCCGCCAGGGATGCCGCGCTCGCGGTCTTTCACCCGTTTTACGATTCGCGTAGCTTTTCCGCACTTGGGACAATCGGTGCTCTTGGTTGTGTCCATCACCTTCTTACGATCTGCTGTTTTCGCAATCTTTGTCGCCATTTACCCGATCTCCTTAACGCTTAATGTCCGATGTTCTGGCTTTGGCCAGTCCGATTTCCGTTTGGCTGATATTGAAACTAACGATATTGACCAAAAAATCAATCGTAGTACTCCAGCCCTAGATGAGTGATAAGCTCTTCGCCCTTCAAGTGCCGCAGTGTGTTTTTGAGCTTCATCGACTGGATGAACAGATCATGCTCGGGATAGAGCCCGGGCGCGGTCATGGGGGACTTGAAGTAGAAGCTCAGCCATTCCTGGATCCCGAGGCCGCGCAACTCCGAGCTTCGCTGGGCCAAGTCCAGGAACAGGACCAAATCCAGCACCAGTGGGGCCGCCAGAATCGAGTCGCGGCACAGGAAATCCACTTTGATCTGCATGGGATATCCCAGCCATCCGAAGATATCGATGTTATCCCATCCCTCTTTGTTATCGCCACGGGGCGGGTAATAGTTGATACGCACCTTGTGCGTGAATTTGCCATACAGCTCAGGGTAAAGTTCCGGCTGCAGGATGTGCTCCAGCACCGACAGCTTGGACTCTTCCTTGGTCTTGAACGAACCGGGATCCTCCAGCACTTCTCCGTCGCGATTGCCCAGAATGTTGGTGGAGAACCAGCCGTTGAGCCCAATCATTCGCGCTTTGAATCCAGGGGCCAAAATAGTCTTGATCAGCGTCTGCCCGGTCTTGTAATCCTTGCCACAAATCGGAGCTTCGTTCTCGCGCGATAACTGACGCATCACTGGCAGGTCCACGGTCAAGTTGGGAGCACCGTTGGCAAAGGGTACGCCCTCCGTCAACGAGGCGTAGGCGTAGATCATCGAAGGCGCGATGGCTTCATCGTTCGTGGTCATCGCTTTCTCGAATGCTTTCACCGACTCATGAGCCGCGGTGGGTTCGAGAAAAGTTTCAGTTGAGCCGCACCAGATGGTGACCAACCGGGTGGCGCCGGAACTCTTCCTGAATTCGCGGATGTCGGCCCGCACCTGCTCCGCCAGGTCCATCTTGTTCTTGCCCTTCTTGACATTCGGGCCGTCGAGCTTCTTCACATAGTTGTGATCGAAGACGGCTTTGCGGGGCTTGATCGAACTGAGAAATGGCTTCACCTGGTCGAGCAGCTGGCGCTCCAGAACTCCGGCTTTCGCCGCAGCCGCGTACATGTTGTCTTCGAAGATGTCCCAGCCGGTGAAAACAAGATCGTTCAGAGTAGCCAGCGGAACAAATTCCTTAATCTTGGGGGAGAGGGCGTCGGTGCGCTTCCCCAGCCGTATCGTGCCCATCTGGGTCAGCGATCCGATGGGCTTGGCCAGGCCCTTGCGTATAGCCTCGACTCCGGCGACAAACGTGGTAGCCACGGCCCCCATGCCGGGGATCATCACCCCCAGCTTACCCTTGGGCGCCTGAATCTCGCTGCTGTGATGTTTCGACTGTGTTTCCGTCTTGGTCTTTGTTTGGGCGTTCTTCGGACGCGTCGACATGTTTGAGCTGCTTCCTATGAGTTCCGCGGGATGTAGGACAAACGGATATGTTCTCGTATTGAGTTAGTATTTGCAACCGAAGCAACAGCGAATGGCTGCTGAGCTAAAGCGAATGGCAACCTCACGGGATTAGGGTACGTCCTTTTTAACCACACAGGGCACAAACGATCACAGCGGTTTTTAGGAAGCGATTGTCTCTGTGATCCCTGTGGTTAGAGACTTTCTACTTGCTCTCCAAGTCCATCGCTCTCACCGGCACGTCCCAGTGCGCGTCCAGAATTTCGAACCTCCGCTGTTCTTCGCGCTCGTAGACCTGCTGGTCGGGAAACAGTTGCTTTTTCAGCGCGTCTTCGTCGAAGGGCTCATTGGCGACGGCCGCGTTCCGGAACACGATGGTGACGCGATAGTCCCAGCGCCCGTCTTCGGTTGCGTGATAGCGCGTCTGGTCCATCCAGACTTTGAGCATCCGGTTCATCTCCACTTCCTTCTTCAGAAGAGGATAGTGATTCTTCTTGAACAGCCGCAGGAATTCGTCGGCATGTCCCCACTTGGCTTTGTAGTAGTACTCAACCACGAATGGCTTGTCTGATCCCGCGGGCGCGGCTTGAGCAAAGACGACAGCGTTCATCAGCAACGCAATCAGCACCACTAGTAGTGGCTTCATGGGTGAATCTCCCTGCTTGAGGATTTCAGATTTCGGAATTCACGCACCCCAACAACTCAAACTCTACACTCTAAAATCTGCAAAGATTTCGTCCTGGCCTACTCCGTTCGCATTCTATTCTGCCAGTGCGAACGCACGAACCAGATGATCCCCGCCGCCAGCACCACTCCAATTACCAGATCAAATTGATGGAAGTACTTACCCAGTTCGCGCCAGTTTTCGCCCAGCTTCATGCCCAGCCAGGCCAGGCCGAAACACCACGGCCAGGATCCCAGAAAAGTGTAGATGTGGAAGCGCCCCCGAGGCATGCGGGCAATGCCTGCGGGCAAAGCGATAAACGTGCGGATTACCGGCAGCAGGCGAGCGATTAGCACGGCAAGGTATCCCCAGCGTAGGAAGAAGCGGTCAGCCCAATCCAGTTCGCGCCTGCCCATAAGAATCCAGCGGCCGTATTTCTCGACCAGCGGCCGGCCGCCGTAGCAGCCTATCTCATACGCCACCAGCGATCCCAGATTGCAGCCGATCGCCCCCGCTGTGGCCACCCACAGCAGCTTCATTGAGCCCTCATAGGCCAGATAGCCGGCGAACGGCATGATCAGTTCGGAGGGCAGAGGAATGCACGCCGACTCAATCGCCATCAGCAGCGCGATACCACTGTAACCAGTCGCGGCCACAACGAATTTTATGAACACAAACAGAATTGAAAGAATTTTTTCGGTCATGCAAGAAATAGATTCGGCGCGGGCACGCTCTGTGTGGGATCGGGCCTCTGCCCTGTCCCGGCCGCCCACCGGGCGGCGGCGCTCAGAATGCGCCTTCCTGGGTAAACGTGTAGCCCGGCAGCGAGGCGCCGTCGGCGTTCTTGGACACTTTCACGCGCACGGTAGCCACATCCGGAGCTGACAAACCCGCCGGCCGCAGCACCGCATACTGGGTGAACACTTCGCTGTACAGTTTGGTGACAAGATAATCCTGGCCGTCGGTATCGTTACGCCATACCTGCCCGAGTTGAATGGACTTTACTGCCACGTGGAACTCCCTGAACTTGGTGAAAAGGCATCCTCAGACTACCGGGACCGGCTCGGTGCGTCAATTGTGGCGGTGGTTCCGCGGCATTACGAAAGGCTCCCAGTCTCGTGCGCAAGCATGGTCTTGCCTGGCGGCACGAACTACGCAGGGACAGGCGTCCTCGCCGGCCCAGCGGTCTGAAGGGCAGCAGTTCCTCGATGCAAGATCGAAGCCAGCAGCTCGCATCACCGCGTCCTTTTGACAGTTTGCTAAGATTGACA
>Ga0137407_10001537_pt1 | contig 15062 bp, 10 predicted proteins | sample CZOMad2_2_16fung_FD_108410 | JGI IMG/M metagenome (GOLD analysis project Ga0137407, IMG submission 108410) | Vadose zone soil fungal communities from Angelo Coast Range Reserve, California, USA - CZOMad2_2_16fungal (Illumina Assembly) | ecosystem: Environmental > Terrestrial > Soil > Vadose...
CGGCGCCATCGACGTCTACCCCTCGCCGCGCGAGCCGGCGAAGGTGATGGTGCGGCCGGGCCGCGTCTCCGCCGTCCTGGGCGTTCCGGTCGGGGACGCCGAGGTCGATCGATGGCTGCGCGCGCTGCAGCTCGTCCCCGTGGGCGATGGGCGCTGGAGCGTGCCCTCGTGGCGCCAGGACCTGACCCGCGAGATCGACTGCATCGAGGAGATTGCGCGCCTGCGAGGCTACGACACCATCCCCGTCAAGCTGCATCCGGCGGGAGTGGGGGAGACCGCCGCGATTCCACCTCAGTGGCGAGTGACTGCGCAGGCCCGCGCGGCGCTCTCGGCGCACGGGTTCGACGAGGCGCTGAACTACAGCTTCCTCGCCGAGAAGGACCTGGCGGTGGTGTCCCCGCAGACTCCGCTGCGGCTGGCGAACCCGCTCACGACCGAGCAGGGGGCGATGCGCACGACGCTGCTCGCCGGGCTGCTCCGCAACGTCGGGTACAATCTCACGCGCGGGGTCCGCGACCTGAAGCTGTACGAGCTCGGGCGCGTGTACCTTCCGGAGGCTGACGGACGCCATCCGTCGGGAGAGCTGGCCTGGCCCGCGCACGAACCGCGCCGCCTGGGCCTGGCGCTCACCGGCTCACGCCGGGCAAAGAGCTGGAGCGGAGGTGGCGACGCGGCCGACTTCTACGATCTGAAGGGAACCGTTGAGGACGTGCTGGAGGCGATGGGGATCGCCGAGGCGCGCTTCCAGCCGGGCGCCCATCCCGCCCTGCATCCCGCCAGCTCGGCGACACTCCTCGTCCGCGGGCAGCCGGCTGGAAATCTCGGGCAGGTGCACCCTCGTGTGGCGGCGCACTTCGAGGTGCCGCAGGAAACGTTCGTGGCCGAGCTGGACTGGGAAGTCCTGCTCGAGCGCTCGCTGGCCTTGAAGCATCTGCGCGGGGTACCGAAGTTTCCCGCCGTCGCGCGGGATCTGGCGTTCGTGGTGGAAGCGAGCGTCCCGGCGGAGAGGCTGCTGGAGGAGATCCGGGGGGTGGACTCGGCGAAGTTGCTCGAGCGCGTGACGCTCTTCGACGTGTACCGGGGACCACCTGTGCCCGAGGGACGCAAGAGCGTGGCCTTCGGGCTCTCGCTGCGCGCGCCGGATCGGACGCTGACGGACGCGGAAGCGGACGCGCTCTGCGCGAGCATCCGCGACCGGCTCAAGGCGCGCGTGGGGGCGGAGATCCGCGCTTGAACATCGAGCTGCTGGGTAAAGTCCGCCTGGCCCAGGCGACCGCGTCCTCCAGCCGGTCCTGTCCGAAGAACAGCTCTCCGTCGACCACGAAGTCGGGCGCGCCGAAGATGCCGATCTGCTGCGCCTCGGCGGTGTTCGCGCGGAGCCGCGCCTTGATCTCGGGCGTCTGGGCCAGCTCGACCGCGCGCTCGCCGTCTCCGCCGGCGGAGTCCACCAGCTTCCGGAGGACTCCCGCGTCGGAGATGTCCAGATCTTCCGCGAAGTTTGCCAGGAAGATGGCGCGCGTCAGGGGCCCGATCACGGCGGGCGAGCTGAGGGCGACGCGAGCGGCGAGGACGCTGTTGCGGGGAAAGACGGTGGGGCGGCGCCAGCGGAGCCCGTGCTTGGCGCAGAGTCGCTCGAGGTCTCGCCACATGTACCTGCCGCGCACCGGCTGCGCGTTGAAGGGCGAGTCCTTGATTCCGAGCAATTCCGTGAAGATCGGGCCCAGGAGAAAAGGTCGGTACTCCAGGCGCACACCCCTGCGCGCGCACTCCGCCTCGACGCGCATCGCACCGACGTAGCTATACGTGGAGCCGAAGTCGAACCAGAACTGCAGCATGCCGGGGAAGCTAGCAGAGAGGCTTGGGAGGCGCTTCCAGGCTCTTGCGTCCCTCTATATCGCACTGCGTCATACAGTCATCCAAGCGCCTTTTCCTTTGGGGTTTGACCGAGTTGGCGCTGCCCGTGTACTCTTTTGCGCCTATGACCAAGGCAGACGTCATCGACAGCGTGTGCAGCAAAGTCGGGTTCTCCAAGAAGGAATCCGCCGAGATCGTCGAGATGGTATTCGACACGGTGAAGGACACGCTGGAGCGCGGAGAGAAGATCAAGCTCTCTGGTTTCGGCAACTTCGTCGTGCGCGAGAAGAAGTCGCGCGTCGGCCGCAACCCGCAGACGGGCCAGGAGATCGAGATTTCCGCCCGCCGCGTGCTCACGTTCCGGCCTTCGCAAGTGCTCAAGAACGCCCTGAACAAGCAGGGCTGAGGCACGGTTCTCCGATTGACGGCCGCAGGGGCCGATGTTACGACGCTGCCCCCGCAGGACCCGTACCGGGGCGTAGCGCAGCCTGGTAGCGCACTTGCTTGGGGTGCAAGTGGTCGCTGGTTCAAATCCAGTCGCCCCGACCAATCGAGGCCCCTGATCTTGCTGGCTTTGCCGGCTCGGTCAGGGGCCTCAGCTTTTGGGGGAACGGCTGCCGGTAGCAAATTGGTAGGAAAGGTCGCCTCTTTTCGAAGCGGAACGATCGGAGCGGGAGCGCGCTCGGCGAGCCGGCCGAAGTCGAGCTTCGCGACCGCGGCGAGCATGTCCTCGATGCCGTCGAGGTGCGTGTAGATGGCGAGTGTGGTCTCGATGTTGGCGTGGCGGAGGATTTTCTGCGCGACAGAAGGATGGACCTTGGCGCGCGCGAGCAGCGTTGCGGTCGTGTGGCGCAGCGAGTGGAAGACGATGCCCTTCTTCGGGAGAGGCCGGATCCAGAGCGCGCGGCCGTCCGTGGGGCAGCGCCGGTTCGCGCTGTCGTCTGCTTTTTCGAGCGTAGCACCGCGTGGGGGTCTGCTACGTTGCCGGCGCACGAGGGGGGCGGGCAAAAGTGGACAGAACAGCGGTTATCACTCCCACGGTTCCAGCAGCACGGTGCAAGGACGCCAGCGAAAGGAAATTTTGCGCTCCTTTTTGATGAAGGTCACGCTCGTACCTACCTGACATTTCCCTCCATCAAAAACGGTGCGGCGCCCTGTGCAACGAGGTGAATTCTTGCAGCAAGCCGTTGTCGTTGGAACAATCTGAAGAGCCACTTCCCGGCTGGTTGTCGCAGCCTTCCCCCGTTGCGCGAAGCGAATCCCGGCTGCATCCTTTGCCGAATCGGGAAAGGAAGGGGCCGTGGAAAATCACACCGCTTTCGATCGCGAATCGCAACGGCAGGGCGTTTCCGGGAAGTCGGGCTGGGGCGTCGTCCTCGCGTTGCTCTTCGGCTGCATGGCGCAGTATACGGGCGCAGATCCTTCCAGTCAGCAGCCGTCACTGACCGTCGCCCCCAACCAGATTTCGCTTCCCCCTCGCGCGGCGAAGGCGTTCACCGCGACCGTGTTCGGAATCAGTAACCAGACAGTGACGTGGTCAATCCAGGAGGGTAGCGCCGGCGGCACGATCACGAGCGCCGGCCTGTACACCGCGCCCACGTACTCGGGCGTCTTTCACGTGGTTGCGACGAGCGCGACCAACGTGGCCGTCAACGCCCGAGCGGTCGTGACGGTCGACAGTGGCGTCCGCATCAGCGCAACCTCGCCAGTGAACGCCTTCGCGTGCGAAGCAGTCGCGCTCAGCGCGACGGTGACCGGGTCGACCGACTCCGGCGTCGTTTGGAGCGCACCGGGTGCCTGTGGAACCGTCACCTCGGCGGGCGTGTTCACTTCGTTGCGCGGTTCAGGCCCATGCGTCGTCACCGCGCAGGCGCACGCGGACCTCACGCAAGTGGCTTCGGTCACCGTCAACGTCGCGGCGGAGCGCGTGCTGAGCGTCGCGGTCGTGCCGGCCTCGGGCTCGGTCGGAGTCGGCGGAACGTTGGCATTCGCTGCGAACGTGACTACCGCATGCGGAACGTTCCCGGCAGGCGGGTGAGGGGAGGCAAGGCCCGCGGGAACACCACTGGCAAGGCCGATTTTCGTCAGCCCGCGGGCAGCTGCGGCGTTGCACCCTCTCCGAGCTTGCGCGCCCCGTCCGCGAGAACCGCCGCGACTTGCCCAGCCCGAGCCGCGCCGCGCGATATTCGAGCGCCGTGCCGAGAACCCCGAGTCCGTACTTCAGGCTGCGGCGAAACCCAGGCAAGTCACTCGGCGAGGGCGGCGAACGCAGGACGGTCATGTTGAGCTGGTGAACCGGCGATCGCGGCGCGCCCGGTAACGTCGCGCTGCGCGTCGCAAGGAGGGTCCCGACGCGAGGCACGCGCTGCCCGTCCCCTGACCCAGCGAAAACCGGCGTCGGTCAGCCCCGCGCGGTCCGAGACCACCGCATCGAGCGTGCCTTCTCTTCCAGCGTCTCCGGCGTGTCGACCGGCTCCTGCGATTTCCTCGTCGATCCCCTGAAGTCCTACTCTGAATAATCCCAGAAATCGTCTGGAACTGAGTTTCCGACGGCAGCTCGCATAGAATCACGAAAAAGTTTTGCTGCTGGCATTGGACGAAAAGCAATCGTGCGATCTATGATGAGTCCTTCTTCATTTTCTTCGATGACATCCAAACTTTCCAGTTCGTGACCCTGGATTTTCCCTTTCCACCTCAATAAGGTCCTTCGGTCGTCCAGCTTCCACTCACCAATATACGCACCTTCCCGTAACGTGGTCGATGTCGCGAAGATTTTTGCTATGACGGCACGACCTTCTATGGCACGCACCAGCACCGGACTGTGAAAGACAACATTTTCAGCAAGAAGTTTCTCATAGTCAGCCACGGAGGCATGGCCTAATTCACGAAGTTTCCGGATTGGATGCATGTGGGTAGCTCCTCGTAATAATCTTGTGAATGAACCTATCGATAATAGAGACTGCAACATACAGACTCTAGCGAATAGCAGGGCGCCGCTCGGCGCGCGCTTGCCCGACTCCACGAGTTATGATGCGACGCATTCAAGCCATCGTCCACGTGGCCTAGCCGCTCGGCCATGTTCTCACCAGCGCGGCACCACTTCGGCGAGTTGCAGCTCGCCGCGCCCAGCACCTCCGTGGACCGCTACATCACGGAGGCGGCAGCCAAGGAGCATTTCTCGGCCGCCGGCGAACCCAAGACCCAGGGATGGTACTACTGCAGCCACGAGTTCAACGATCTCCAGTCGGCGCGATCGCGCGCTGTTCCTGCAGGAGCATCTCAAGCTCGGGCAGGTACTGCCGCTGATGCGCCAGGAGCTCGCGGGAGAAAAGAAAACTCCTTGAGCTGGAATGTATAAGCACTGGGTGCACTTGGAGTGCTGGCGCAAATGGGCGGAGATTGGTGCCCAGGGCCGTGCGCAGAGACAGACGCGAACGGCGGCGAGTTCGTCAGAAGGAGTATCCAGCCAGGATCCCGAGCTGCACGGCCGCCTGCAGCGTTTCTGGCCCCTCGAGACGGGCGAAGAACAGGGAGGTTTCGAGCCGCAGGCCTACGCGCAAAGCGTCCGAGGGCGCGGCCGCGAGCTCGAGCGCTGGCGTGAACGTGAACGCCTGCAGCGAGTCGTCCGCCGTGGACTGTCGGAAACTCCGCGACAACCAGAGACTCCCGACCTGAAGTCGCGGCTCGATGGATACGCCACGACCCAGGCCGAACACCCGTCCCAGGCCGATCTGCAAGTGCACTCCGAGCAGATCGTAGGGCTGATCGCTTGTGGCCGTGACCGACGTGCTACCGAACACGGAGATGCTGAGCTCTGCGGGGAACAGTGCAGCCGGCCAGTTGCGGGCGCGAAGCTGCAGGCCCACGGCCGGCGAAACCGGGAGTGTCTTGCGAGCTGCATCCGACAACGGCACGAACAGTCCGCCTTCAAGGCGGAACTCGACCTTGCGGGCGGGCGGGATGAGGCGGCTCAGCTCTACCTGATCGCCTGCCTTGAGCTTGATGCTGCCGGTATAGAGGAGCCTGCCAGTGCCGGAATCGAGAAGCTCGAGTCGCTGCTGCCCCGGAGGTACGGCGAAGCCTCCTGGCAGCACGCCTTTCGCCTTGCCGGAGAGCCGGACCGCCACGCCTTCCGCAGAGCGTTCGTAACTGTAGATGACGGGCAATCCCTCGCGCTCACGGCGCCCGTGAAGCACGATTGGATCGACCCCGAGAATGGTGCTTTCTGCAGCGGGCCGCTGCTGTCCCTGAGTGAACTGCCAGGTGCGCTCGCGCGCGTAGTCGTGGGCCTCGCTGATGGTTACGGCGCCATCGCCGTCGCGGTCGCCCGCGGTAAACGCTTCGAGCAGGAAATGAGTGTACACGTCGTGGCCGAGCGTCTCGTCCTCGCGCGCTGCCTCGCCGAGCGCGGCCGCGGACAGCACCACCACCGCCTCGGAGACGTCCTCGAGCCTGGGTACGGCCGCTTTGTGCGTCGCCAGTGCTTGCGCGAGGAAGTCGGGGATGCGCGACTTGCCGCGCCCGGAGTGACAGGTCGCCAGGACCACCGCCGCCCGGCGGGAGGGCAGCTTCTCTACGCGGCGGATCAGCTCCTCGACCGCGATGCCGGTCTCGCGCAGCAGATCGAGACGGGTATCGCCGACCACCAATTCCCGTTCCAGCTCTCCCCCGGGACGCTGCGCGAGAGAGCCATGGGTCGAGAAGTAGAGCAGGACCGTGTCACGCGGGCTGCGGATCCGCTGCTCCAATTCGGTGAGCGCCTCCAGAATCGCGGCGCGGCGGGTCTCCTCGGGACTGACGAGCTCGCGCACATCGTCGAACTCGCTGAGCGCCGCAGCGAGCGCCCGGGCATCCGCTGCCGCGAAGCGCAGCTCATTGAAGCGCTGGTCCTCGAACTGATCGATGCCGACCAGGAGCGCATGTCGCTGAGGCGGATGGTCGGTAATCCCTTCCGGCGCGAACGCGGACAGCGGACCCCCCTTCAAGCCCGGGCTCGAGGCGCAGGCCGCAAGCATCAATATTGCAGGGATGGAGAGACGGGCGCGCATCACGGCTGCTCGACGAAGATGGGAAGCAAATCGACGCCGCAGCCGGCGAAGGTTCCTTCCAGCTGCTCGCGAGTGAGTACGGGCTCCCGCACCTCCAGCAGCCGCCGATCGATCGGTTCCGGTGAAGCGATCAGCAACAGCCGCCCTCCGATCCCAAGAACTCCCGGGTCGATCGCCAACGCGGACCCGGATTCCGCCAGCTCGAACTCACCGGCCTCGTGTCTCGCGGCCTGCTGCAGAGGCCAGATGAGCTCGGCCGCTTCGCCCTGCTTCTGGGAAAGGAGATAGACCCACGCCGGCGCGGCCAATCGGATTCGCAAGAGGAGCAGTTCCCCAGTTGCGAGGTGCCCGCCCGGCGCCAAGGCGCGAACCACGTGCGGCGTCGGGGTGCGCGCGCCAGCCAGTGGAATCAGCGTGACCGCGGGCGCTTTAGCGCCCTTGAGACCGGTTCCCGCAGTTCGGTGCGTTGGCCGGGGAATTGCCACCAAGCCGACCAGAACGAGAGCAGCGGCGGCCCCAGCCCAAGCCAGCCGTGGCAGCCGCCGACGTTCCAGGTGGGCAGGTCCCGGGCCTGGTCGTCGCGAGGACGACCGTGCCGGGAGAGCGGCGGCGAAGGTGGTCCGCTGTTCCTGGGGAGAGAGCATCTCCTCGGGTGGGAGCAACATCTCTTCGGCCGTCCAGCCTTCGAGCAGGTCGAGGCACGCCTCGCATGGCTCGCGCAGGTGACGCAGAAGGACGGAGCGCTGTCCCGCAGACAATTGTCGCCGCAGCGCAGCCTTGAGCACGCCCTCCGTCAGGATCTCGCATGGCATCAGGATGCCTCCTCCAACATCGTGCGCAGCAACTCACGCTTGATGGCAGCGCGAAAGCGGACCAGCCTGCTCGTCACCGTGCCGTGTGGAAGTCCGAGGCGGGAAGCGATCTCTCGAGTGGTGTGCTCTGGTTCTCCGTACTTGAGCGAAACCACCGCGCGCACGTCCGGATCTCTCAGTCGTGAGAGCAGGCGCTGGACCAGCGTAATTCGCGCCTCCCGCTCTTGGGGATCCTCGTTCCCACCGGGAGTCGCGTCGAGGCTCAGCTGCGCTACGGCCAGGATCTCCCGCCGCCGCGCCTCCTGCGCGCCACGGCCGCGGCAGAGGTTCGCCGCGATGGAAAAGAGCCAACTCCGAAACCGCCCTGGTTCCTGGAGTTGCCCAAGCGACGAGAGCGCGCGCAGGAACGTCTCCTGGGTCAGCTCGAGCGCCCGCTCTCGATCCCCGTTGCTCGCCAACAAGCAATAGCCCATGACGCCTCGCTGATGCCGGTTGAAGAGCACCTGCTGCGCGGCGCGGTCCCCGCGAGCAGCGCTGCGCACGAGGTGCGATTCCTCGGCTTCGAGGGGCGCTGAACCGATCATGTGGTGTCGAGGCGGTGAAGGTCGCTCGACCCTGGGTTCCTGCACATGGTCATCCCCGTATTCCTCAGGAGGAGACCGACGAACGAGACCTTGATCGCATGTCTCGGCGGCGGATTTCACCCCCGACTTTAGTCTCAGGGATGGCGCTCCAAGATGGTACCCCAGTCGCCCACCGCCCAGACGTCGCTCGCGCCGCTTCCCCAGACGCCGCGGAGAGGTTTCAACGTGCTGCTCCAAAGGCACGACGACCAGGCGCTGCCGTTCCAGTGCAGGACAGTGCGGAAGGATGTCGTAGCCGCCGCGAAGCCCACCGCCCAGACATCGCTCGCCCCGCTTCCCCACACGCCGTAGAGGTAGCTCCCCGTGCCGCTCGGGACGCTCGTCCAGGTGCTCCCGTTCCAGTGCAGCATGTTGTAGGCGCCCACCGCCCAGACATCGCTCGCCTCGCTTCCCCAGACGCCGTAGACGTAGCTCGTCGTGCCGCTCGGGACGCTCGTCCAGGTGCTCCCGTTCCAGTGCAGGATGGTGCCTGAGGCGCCCACTGCCCAGACGTCGCTCACTCCGCTCCCCCAGACGCCGAACAGAGGTTGCGTCGTGCCGCTCGGCACGCCCGTCCAGGTGCTCCCGTTCCAGTGCAGAATTGTGCCGGAGGCGCCGACCGCCCAGACGTCGCTCGCCCCGCTTCCCCACACGCCGTAGACGTAGCTCGTCGTGCCGCTCGGGACGCTCGTCCAGGTGCTCCCGTTCCAGTGCAGGATGGTGCCTGAGCCGCCCACCACCCAGACGTCGCTCGCCTCGCTTCCCCACACGCCGTAGAGGTGGTCCGTAGTGCCGCTCGAGACGCCCGTCCAGGTGCTCCCGTTCCAGCGCAGGATGGTGCCTAAGGCGCCCACCGCCCAGACGTCGCTCACTCCACTCCCCCAGACGCCGAACAGAGACTGCGTCGTGCCGCTCTGCGCGCTCGTCCAGGTGGTGCCGTTCCAGTGCAGGATGCTGCCGGAGTCGCCCACCACCCAGACGTCGCTCGCTCCGCTCCCCCAGACTCCGTAGAGGCTCGCCGCGACGCTCGAGGGACTCCAAGCGCTCCCGTTCCAATGCAGGATGGTGCCGGAGTCGCCCACCGCCCAGACATCGCTCGGCCCGCTCCCCCAGACGCCGGAGGGGAGGCCCGACAGGCCGGTCGACGCGATCGACCACGTGTCGCCGTTCCAGTGCACGATCGTGCCGGTGGGACCGCTTTCGTAGTCAAATTCCCTGCCGATCGCCCAGACGTCGCTCAGCCCGCTTCCCCAGACGCCGAAAAGGGTGACCGCCGCGCCGGGGCCGGGCGACCCGCCGGGGCCGGCGGGCGAGATCGACCACGTGTCGCCGTTCCAGTGCTGGATCGTGCCAAAGTCGCCCACCGCCCAAACATCGCTCGCCCCGCTGCCCCACACGCCGTAGAGGTAGCTCGTCGTGCCGCTCGGGACGCTCGTCCAGGTGCTCCCGTTCCAGTGCAGCATGGTGCCTAAGGCGCCCACCGCCCAGACATCGCTCGGCCCGCTTCCCCAGACGCCGAACAGAGGTTGCGTCGTGCTGCTCGGCACGCCCGTCCAGGTGCTGCCGTTCCAGTGCAGAATTGTGCCGGAGGCGCCGACCACCCAGACGTCGCTCGCCCCGCTGCCCCACACGGCGGAGAGGGAGTACAGCGTGCTGCTCGGGACGCTCGTCCAGGTGCTCCCGTTCCAGTGCAGGATGGTGCCAGGGTCGCCCACCGCCCAGACATCGCTCGCTCCGCTTCCCCAGACGCCGGCGAGAGGGTTTCCTTGCGGTAAGGGATTCCGCCAGCGCCACTCTCCCGCGCCGCAAATGGCCGTGGCCGTGAGAGACTGGACGGTGACGTTTACGTCGATCACTTGGACGTCGAAGGCCGACGGGAAGAAGGCATAGCCGTCCTTGGACGGCGTGAGGACGTAAAAGCCAGGCGCGAGGCCGGAGAACGAGTAGAAGCCACCGCCGGCGGTGGTGGTCGTGGCGGTGGTGGTGTGGGCGTTCCTGGTCCCGGTCAACGTGATGAGGGCACCGTCGGCGATCGCGCCGGAGACCGCACCAGAGATGGAGTAGCCGCCGACGTCGAAGGCCGCGCTGGTTGCGCGGTTCAATCTGCTGGCGGAGGCGACGAGCGTGTAGCCAAGGCCAGGGTAGTTGATGCTGAGGCCCGCGAAGATCGCGATGCCGTTGACCGCCGCCACGGTGGCGGTGCCCGATAGAGTGCCGCTGGCGGGATTGGTCCCGATCGCCACAGTGATGCTCACGCCCGTGCTCGCAACGGTGTTCCCGTTCGCGTCTTGGAGGGTGACTGCGAATGGGCCGATCCTCGCGCCAGCAAGTGCCGAATTCGGCTGTACGGTGAATGCCAGCTTGGTTGCAATCTGCGTGGGCCCGGGCGTGGGCCCGGGGCCACCGCCGGCGTACGAGTTGAAGCCGCCCGAGTCGCAGGCCCAAAGCACGCAGAGCAGCTGGACTGCAGCCTTGGTCGTTTTATCGGACATCGGTTCTCCTCGAGTGCTCCGCAAGAGGAGATTGCCGGATGACGTCTTGATCGCATATAAACGAAATTCAAGCCGCGAAGCCAGTACACGCACGCGGCCAACGACGCGTTGACTCATGGTGGTGCGAAGGACTAAGAGGGCCGCGGGGGTGGCCCATGCGAGTCTCCGTGCTCGCCTTCGTGGCCCTGGTCGCTTCGCCCGCCGCCGTCGATCCCAGCTCGGAAGCGACCTCCGTCCTCGATCGCGAAATCGCCGCGCACAACGCGCGAAACGCGAGCGCCGCGGGGAGAAGAGAGATGATGCGCCAGCGACCAATCGCTTCGACAGCCTACGTAATGAACCGTGTGGCCTGGGCAGCCAAGATCGTAGCCTGGCTTGCAGTCGGTGCCGCCGCGCCGGCACGGGCCAATGTCATCACCGACAGGGACGAGAAAGCCATCCCTGCCACTGCGGCGCTTGCCAGCGTCCCGTCGCCATCTACGCCATACGCGGCCTACCGGATGATGGGGATGGTCCACGCCGCGATGTTCGACGCGGTCAATTCGATCGAGCCGCGCCACCGACCGGTATCTGGTGCAGCACTGCGCGGCCGCTCCAACGGAGCGGGACGCGCGCGACTTTTGGTAGGCTCCTTGGCATGCGTAGCAAGGGGGCGAGTTGCCAGAACGAGCCTTATCCGACTTCTCCCTGTAGCGCCCCAATGACAATGTCCGGTTCCGACCAAGTACAAACGTCCGCTTTTCGCGAGAGGAGTCGCGCCGGAGCGTGACGGATGGGCCAGGAGTTGGTCGCGATGAACAAGGAGAGTTCAATCACCTGGAGGTCATCCGGCGGGTCGCTGAGCGGTCGCTGACGCAGACCAAAGCCGCGGAGCTGATCGGCTTGAGCGGGCGGCAGGTGCGGCGGCTCGGAATCGCGCACGCGGAGCGCGGCCCGCCGGGTTGGTGTCCGGCAAGCGCCGACGACCGAGCGACCGGCGACTGCCGGCGGAGCTCAAGAGCAAGTCATCGCCCATTGTCCGGGAGCGGTACGCTGTGCCTACTCTGCTCTTGTAAGCCGGCTGATGGAGTGGGCCGGCCGTACCAGCCTGGGCTACGGGCTGGTCGCCGTCGAAGCGATGGGGATCAGCTGGTCGGGGGGCGGCTAGCAATGAAGGCGCCGAGGTCTCTGGGTCGAACGCGGATGACGTTCACGATGCGGACGTGAGGAAGCAGCTCGATAGCGGCCCACTTGTAGACGGTGGCCCGGCAGACGCCGAGCAGTTGCGCGACTTGGCGGACGGTGAGGAGTTGCTCGACCGGCGGTAGCAAATTGGTAGCAAAATTTCTGCGAATCGTGGTGGATCCTTGCGATCCTTGGACAGGTGCGTCACCCTGAACTCCGAGAGATTCTGAAGGCTTGGGAAGATCTGGTGGCGGCTGTGCAGCGGCCGGCGGCCCTTGGGGTGCAAGTGGTCGCTGGTTCAAATCCAGTCGCCCCGACCATACTGAAGGCCGCTGATTCTCCTCCGGAAACGGCGGACGGGTCAGCGGCCTTCGACTTTGCGGATCCGAGAAACTGTGCACTCTCGCGTGTCGGGCGCGCCTGCGGGCTTCCCGACGGACGCGAACGTCCTTAACCGTGCACGCATGCGTTCCATCCTGCTGGCCTCGGCAATCGTGTTGGGTTGCGGCTCGCAAATGCTCAATCCTTCTGTCGTGGCCTCGACAGATGCGGGTCCCATTTCAGGCGACGCCGGGCTGACAGGATCGGATGCTGGAACTCCGCCCGCGGACGCCGGATCGCCGCAGGATGCAGGCCAGCCCGCTCTAGATATCGAATTGCAGCCGCGAGCAATGTGTGCGGCGTGGATGCCCGCGACGGCGCCGCCCGCCGCCCAACCGCCGCCAGGAAGCTGGATCGGACTGTACACCGACGGGCTGAGCGACCTCGCCGCGGTCGCGATTCACGAAGTAGTCTATGGGAACATCCCTCACGTCCACTTTTTCCCGGCGGACGGCGGCGTCGATCAAGTCGCGTCCGGGTACGATCTGAATGTCTCCCCTACGCGGGACGGGTTCCTGTACACGGCAACAAACTATGGCCCCTGTATGGTCTGCGACACGGATCTGCGATCCTGGCCCGGCGGCGGCGGTCTCTTCATCGAAGACGGATACCCGTGGCACGGCAGCTGCTCGTACACGGTGAGGCCGCAGGGCGGCGTCTACGCGGCTTGCGAGTCTTCGTATCCGTTCACCGGCGGCGGCGACCTCAGCTTGCAACAGCGCGACGAGGCGCTCATCCTGACCAGCGAGACGAAGGGTATCGGGCCACACATCGTCGCGGTCGATCGGCTCGACCACCTCGTCGAATCGGGTGACGCGGGAGTTCGCTGGATCGACGCGCAGGGCACCCCCCTCTCCGACTTCTTCGGCGCAAAGGCGGACGGCTCATTCCCGCTGATCGGCGGTGGCCTGCTCACGACCGACGATCGCGTCATCTCCTCAGGCGATAGCGTGGTACAGGCGGCGCCAGGCTGGCTCCGGGGGCGCGCCGCCGGCGCATCGGTCGTCCTCGGAGGCCGTGCATACGCGTTCAGCGACGCACCGTGCGCAGCCCGCATCTACAGCGCTGCTGGCGAATTTTGCGGAACGCTGACCTTCCCGGGCTGTAGCGCGCCGCCTCGTTTCGGTGCGGACGGCAGCGCGATCGTCTCGTTGTCCGGCGGCGGCTGGGGTCTCTGGGTTCAGCTGCTCCACTGAAGCGCTACCGTTTGTCCTGGGTCCCGGAACTCGGCGGGACTTCTTCACCCTGTTACGCGAGAAGAGCCGCAGCCAGCTCGAGGGGACGGAGCTGCCGCTCCCGTGTTCATTCTCGTCCTCATAGTGGCCAGTTTCCGCGGTCGCCAGCGCCGGGACGACAGCCATAGGATGCAAGTCATGCACCCTCGGTGATAAAGGTCTGCAGAACCCGACGTAGAGTGGCCCGGCCGGCGGTGCCGGGAGTCGTGGCGGGCCTCGTTCGAGAAGCACACCGGCAGGTCTTCAGCGTCACGTTGCACGGTCGACGTCGTGTCCTCTTGCGGTACTTACCCAAACTCGAGGGTCTCGATACATGAAGATGAGAATCGTCGTGGCGGTGATGGCGCTGTTCGGCGTTCAGCACGCCTGGGCAGAAGAACAGGCAGTGGAGGTGGTGCACTGGTGGACCTCAGGCGGTGAGGCGGCCGCGCTGAACGTGCTGAAGGAGGACATGCACAAGCGCGGCTACGCCTGGAAGGACAGCCCCATCGCCGGCGGCGGCGGCGAGCAGGCGCGGACGGTGCTGCGCGCGCGGGTCGCGGCCGGGAACCCTCCGGACGCCATGCAGATGCTCGGGTTCACCATCCGCGACTACGCCGACGAGGGCCTGCTCGGCGACCTCTCCAGCGTCGCCAACAAAGAGGGCTGGGACAAGGTGGTGCCGGCCCCGCTGGCCAAGTTCTCGAGGAACGCCAAGGGCCAGTGGGTGGCCTCGCCGGTGAACATCCACCGGACCAACTGGATCTGGGCGAACAAGAAGATCTTCGACGAGCTGAAGATCTCCCCGCCCAAGACGTTCGACGATCTCCTCGCCATCTCCGCGAAGATCAAGGCCGCCGGATACATCCCCCTTGCGGCAGGCGGCCAGCCCTGGCAGGAGGCCACCATCTTCGACAGCGCGGTGATGTCGGCCGGCGGGCCGGCCTTCTACAAGAAAGCGATGATCGAGCTCGACTCGACCGCGCTGGGCAGCAAGACCATGGAGAAGGCCTTCGATCAGATGGCCAAGCTCCGGACCCTGGTGGACGACAACTTCTCCGGCCGCGACTGGAACCTCGCCACCGCCATGGTCATCAACGGCAAGGCCGCCATGCAGATGATGGGGGACTGGGCCAAGGGTGAGTTCATCAAGGCTGGCAAGAAGCCCAACGTCGACTTCCTCTGCTTCCAGTACCCCGGCACCGAGGGCGCTTTCATCTTCAACACCGACCAGTTCGCCATGTTCAAGGTCGGCCAGAAACAGGCCAAGGGGCAGCTCACGCTGGCGAGCGCCGTCATGAACCCGAGCTTCCAGGAGGCCTTCAACCTGGCCAAGGGGTCGATCCCGGCGCGCACCGACGTGCCCGACACCAAGTTCGAGGCCTGCGGGAAGAAGTCGATGGCAGACCTCAAGGTCGCCATCAAGAACGACACCATGGTGGGCAGCTTCGCTCACGGCCACGCCATGCCCGAC
>Ga0137407_10001538_pt1 | contig 15057 bp, 21 predicted proteins | sample CZOMad2_2_16fung_FD_108410 | JGI IMG/M metagenome (GOLD analysis project Ga0137407, IMG submission 108410) | Vadose zone soil fungal communities from Angelo Coast Range Reserve, California, USA - CZOMad2_2_16fungal (Illumina Assembly) | ecosystem: Environmental > Terrestrial > Soil > Vadose...
GAGGTCTCCGAGTCAGACGTCAAGGTCATCGAGGAGTCCGGCGACTTGCTGTTGGCCATGGACGACAAGTTGAAGGCAATGGCGCACAATCGTGCGGCTCTGCCCCAAGTCGACGTCCGCCAATCACTCGAGATCGCTGAGATGATGCTGTGGCGCCTTCTCGTGTCGCGCCCTCGCTGAAGCAGTCGAGTGCATCCGCTACTTGATGTCCCTGGGCTGTGCCAACAGCTGACTCGCCGCCATCAGGACGCGGACGTGCCCCGTCACAGTGACACTCGCCGTCATCCCTGGATCGAACCGCCGCAGCGCCTTCTCCATCCCGCGCCGCGCGGTGATGAACGCCTGCGCCATCTGCTCGGACTTCAGGTTGCCGCCTCCGAGAGAAAAGCAGGCCACCTCGGCGGTGAGGATCGCAGCAAGTTCGAGGGCGTTGCGACGAACTGCTTTGTCCTTCGTGAGGACTACCCAGCCGCGCCGGCCCGCCTCGCCGAGCCACTCGGTGTCGAGAGCATTGTCTGCGAAGTGGTCAGCGTGCTCTTCGACGTGGAATCCAGCAGTACGAAGGTCGAGGACGATTTTTCGGCCGAGAGAACGATCAACGAACCAGGTGAAGGGTTCAGGCGGCTTCACTCGTCTCGCACCGGATCGCGTCCTCGATCTGTCCGGAGTCGAGGCGATAGTCCTGCGCGAGCTCGGCGACGGACTCGCCAGCGCGGTAGCGCTCGGTCACGATGCGGGCCTCGATGCCCGTGCCGGCGATGATCGGCTGGCCGAAACCGCGGCGCGGATCGATCACGATGCTCTTCGGGCCTTCCAGATCGGCGCGCAGCCAGGGATAGAGCCTTTCGGCAACGACGCGCCCCCACTCGATACGCTCGAGGCTGGCGTCGAGGACCTCGCGCAAGAGGGCCTGCTCCGGGCTCGTCACGTCGAGAAGCTCGCCTGCGTGATCGACGAACAGGCGCACGCCATCGGTGCGGAAGCGCGCGTGGATCAGCGGGCGCTGAACACCGAGCTCGCGGCCGACGAACCGCAGCGCCTTCCGGACGCGCTGCATCGAGATTCCATGCACTCGCCGCATCGACGCCAGTACGAAAGTCTCGACCAGGTTCGAGAACGAGAGCGTCAGCGGCGACCGCTCCGCCGGAGCGAAAAGGGCGGCGTGCTCGCCATCGCCGCGCGCCCACAGCCGCAACGTTGAACGCGAAAGCCGTACAAGCTGCGCCGCGCGCACAGTCGTGTACGCGGGCAGTTCCTCTGGCGACTCGGCGCGAGCGATGTGCGTGACGTTGGGCACGGGCGGAGTATTAGCACAGGCGTCCGACATCGCACCCTAAGCGTCCGATCGATAGACCGCCGAATCCTCCGACGCCTCGTGCGATGATGCGAGGATGCGTCTTGCGTGCACCGTCACCCGCCAGGCTCGCGGGGTCCGGTGCGTCCTCGACCACAGCGCGGCCTCGCGCTGGCCGCGGCGGCGGCGCCCCGGCGCGTGGACTCGTAGGCTTGGTTGGCGAGTTTGTCCTGGGCCAGGGTGAAGGGTTGGCGCTTCGGGGCGGCGGCAGCGGGGCGAGGAGGAACAGCACAGCGGAAGTGTTCGCACGAAGCCGGAGGTGTGCGCTCCATCCGCCGCCTCATTGCCCTGTTGCCTCACCAGAACTTCCACCATCGCGCCTTCCGAAAGCGCGCCCGCCCATACTGGCAGCCGAAGGCCCTCGCCAAGGCGGCAACGCTCTGCTCCGAGACCGTATCGTCCAGCAGCATGGCGTTCGCAAACGCGTCGTGCCATTCCAGCACCGCGCGATCGTCCCGGTACAGAGCTAGATGGTCCAGCAACTCCGGCGGTGCACTCCCCTGCGCCAAGGAGCTCAGAGCCTCGAATAGGCCAGGCGTCGCAGCACAGCGAAAGAGCTTGGAGGTCGGAAAGAGCGTCTGCCGATGGGGAAGGTACGGGCCTGGGCTCGCAAACGTGGCGTAGCACCGCGCAGCGGCTGAGGTGATCGAGGTACCTTCAGCGAAGAACAGAGTGACGTCAGGAAAGAGCTGGGGCACGAGCGCGAAGAACCGTGCGGGATCGGTGATGCCCTCGTCGATGTCCCAAGGCTCAGGGGAGATCATCTCGCTTATCCGGTGGCGGCGTCCCAATCGTAGAGGCGAACAGTAGCATCGCGCCGGTCGTGCGCGGAAACGAGGCGCGACAGCGGGCGCGGGCAGCGTGGCTGAGCGGGTGCTGCGAGCAGCGACAGTAAAGGCTCATTTACCAAGCTGCGCGACAAGTAAAGGGGCCCTTACGGCCGACAGCGCGAGATCGTCGACGCCCCTCTCGGCTACGATACAAGGATGATCGACCAAGGACCGATGCGCTTGAGCAGTCGTCTCACGTTCATCTTCAAGTTCATCTTTCCCAGCGTTTGGCTCCTCGGATTCTCTGCCGGAACTCTGATCTTGCTCACGCGCCCCAACGAGCGCGGCATGGCCATCCCGTTCGGTCTAGCGACGATCATTGGCGCCTTGGTCTTCTCGAAGGCGTGTTTCCCTCTCAAGTCCGTCCTCGCGGGCCGGGACGGCCTTCGCGTCAGCAACTTCATCCGCGAGATCGAGATCCCGTATGGACAGATCGCTAGCGTCGATGAGAACAAATGGCTGAACACGCGCGTGACGACCGTCTGGCTCAAGGGTGACTCGGCGTTTGGCCCGGAGCTCAGGTTTCAGCCGTATACGTACTTCACACTTCTCGTTTGGAAGGATCATCCCGCCGTCGTGGAGCTGCGAAGGCGCGTGGAACTGGCGACCGAGCGACCTTCGGCGTGAAGCATCTCAACGTCCGAACTGAGCCACGTACACGGCGAGGTCGATGCGGAGCACGGAGCCGACGCGCACGTGCGCCAACTCGCCGCGGGCGCAGAGGCGGTAGAGTGTCTCTCGGTTGACGCCCAGGAGCGCGGCGGCCTCGCGCGGGGACACGAGTTTCCCGGAAAATCCTTGCAGCACTAATGCAGCAAACTCTTCGTGATTGGCCGGGTGCGGCGGGACGTTCGGGGAAGTCGGCGAAGCGCCAACCCCTCGTAACGTGACGAACCGGGACGTGCCGGGCGCAGCGGGATCCTCCCCGCGACGAACTTCGAAGCCGCGGGCCGCAGGTTCGACTCCTGCCAGGCGCGCCACTCAACGCGGCGTTCTCAGGCACTTTTGGGGACGCGTCCTCGTTTGCCGCGGCAGTCGACCCGAGCGACGTCCCCAACCTGTCCGCGACCGGCGAGGGTTCCGACTGCTGCGGGCCAATCTTGCTCACCGCGTCGCGCAGGTCCTGGATCGCGAGGTGGGCGTACGTGCCCGTCGTCGTCGTGACCGAGGCGTGCCGCAGGATGCGCTGCACGCAGTGCGGGTCCACTCCAGCGCGGCCACCCCTGTCCTTCGATCTGGCATCACGATCCCGAGCCTTCTTTCTGAGGCTGTCTCATTCGTCAGGAAACTTGTCTCCGAACATCGGAAGCCCGCTCTTCGAAACGGCTCGCGTGGCTTCGTCCTGGATGACGTCCCAATGCTCAGCGAGGACGCCGTTCTCCAATCGCACGACGTCCACCACGATCCAATTCGGCGTTCCTGCGCCCAGACCGGAAAAACGACCATGCAACATCAAGAAGTCTCCGTTCGCCAGAATCAGTCGATTCTCGTACCGCATCGTGGCGGGAGCGTTTCTCACCAGTTCGAACAGTCCCTCCCGTCCTGGCGGGATGTGGTCGCTGTGTTGGATATAGTGTGGGGACCAGAAGCGTTCGGCGCGGGCGTAGTCGCGTTGGTTGAACAAAGTGTCGAAGGCCTGGAGCACGAGGGCTTTGTTCTTCTCCTCGATGGATCCGGACATTTTTCTCTCCGTGTCTGTCGGCTCGTTCCCTTCGTGGACGACGGTGGTCGCCCTCATTGAGATCTCTTGCTTTCACTGACGACGGGTTTCGCATCGTTCACGTAAGGAAGAGGAAGCCATCGATAGTGATTGCCCTCCTTCGCCACGTGGCCGACTCCCGGGAAGTACATGTGCGGCATGGCCACGAGGGTCCGGTTCTTTTGCGGCATCGGCGAAATCCCTCTTCCGGCGTGCCGCCGCCGCCGTAGAATCGACGTCGAACTTGATGGTGATGTCTGGATTATAGAATTGAATGTCAGGGACGTGGATGATGTCGCCCCAAAAGATCATCCTTTCTCCCTCGCTTTCTAGAACGTAGTAGGACTGACCGGGAGTGTGGCCGTATCCGGGGATGGAACGCAGCCCTGGAAACAATTGCGTCTCGCCATCGAAGATCCCGGACTGGTGGCCTTCGCGAGGAGCTTCGCGACATCTTTCTTCGCCGGTTCGTTGAGCGCCTCGTAAGAGCGGGGCGACGATCGTTCGCGCCTCTTCGACCGAAAGCGCGGAGGTCTGTGCGAGTGCAGCAGTGCCCGCCGGAACGAACAACGACATGAGGGCCCTGTAAGGGATGCGTTTCATAGCGCCTGCATTGATGCACGATCTACCAGAGGTGTTGCCGTGTATTTCTGCCAGTCAGTCGTGCGAGAATGCAGCAGGGATGACGGACTGGCGCGATCTGCGCTTTTTCCTCGAATTGGCGCGCACCGGCACGCTGGCCGCCGCCGGGCGCAAGCTCGGTGTCGACAACACCACGGTGGGCAGGCGCTTGTCGGCGCTCGAGCGCGACCTCGGCTCGAAACTGTTCTCGCGCACTCCGGACGGGCTCGTGCTCACGGCGGCCGGCGAAGCCATCCGCACGGCCGGCGAGGAGATGGAGCAGGCAGTCCTGCGCGGCGAGCAACGGGTGTTGGGTTCGGACCGCAAGCTCTCCGGCCTGGTCCGTGTCGCCACGACCGAGATGCTCGGCGAACTGGCGGTCCTGCCGGCACTGCGATCCGTGCACGAGCGCCATCCGCAGATCCGCGTCGAGGTCCTGACGGGCGCCGGGCGGCTGGACATCGCGCGCCGCGAGGCGGACGTGGCGCTGCGGTATGGCCGTCCCGAGAGCGGCGAGCTCGTGGCGCGCCGCGCGGGGACCATGGCCTTCGCCCCTTATGCCTCCGGGGAGTACCTGGCGGCGCATGGCCGGCCGGCGCGCGGCAGCGGATTTTCCGGGCACGACATCGTGACCTTCAACGTGGGCATCCGGCAATGGCGTGCCGGGGGGCAGTTTGGAGGCGAGCCCGTGCACGACGGGCGCGTCGTCCTGCGCACCAACAGCGCCCTGACGCTCCTGAAGGCCGTGCAGGTTGGACTCGGCATCGGTCCTTTGCCCTGCTGCCTCGCGGACCCTGATCCGAAGTTGGAGCGGGTCCTGCCCACGGTTCCGGTGGAGCTCGACGAGCTGTGGCTGGTCGTGCACCCCGACGTCCAGCGCACGAGCCGGGTACGCGCTGTCATCGACGCGATCGAGGCGCGCATGACAGACATCGCCGCCAGCCTCTCCGGCAGCGACGACCGGCCGAGGTGATCCTCCAGCTCTGGCAGGTCGGTCATCATTCGTCGCCTTCTTGGGAACTGCCACCGCTTTCTCAGGCGGGCTTCGGAGACAAGGCCGGTGAAGACGACGTGGTGCAAGCTTTTCCGGGCGCCTCGAGCTCGAAGTGCACGCCCGTGAGCCGCTCGGAGGCATCCCAGAGGCCGCGCGCTGTGGCGATGTCGGAGGCGCGTCTGGGCAGCCGCACCTCCACGGGCGGGCCGTTCATGTGGAAGAGGTGCGCCGGACCGTAGAACTCGCCCGAGGCGACATCTGCTGCCGCTGCATAGAGCGAGGGCAGTGCGCCCTCAGGTGACTCCTGGCCGATGAGGGACATGACGATCATCGATATCGGTAATCAAGTTATACCAACGGACAACAGACCTTCATTGTCGCGTATAGAGACACCCCGAGCGTAAAACCATCGACACGCGCCATCGGCACGGCGGATGCGGACCTCCGTGTGGAACGGCTCCCCGGTTTCTACCGAGCGACTCCACTCCATTTGCACCCTCGCGCGATCCGCAGGGTGCAGGGCGGTTGGCCAATCCTTCACTTCATCGAGAGTCTTACCCAAATAATCGAGGTAGTGCTGATTGACGAGTTCGATCTCGCCTGATGCAGTATTGGTCCACACGAAGCCGGGGATATTATCGATGATTTGGCGGAGCCCATTTTCGCTAGCGTGCAGAGATCCCGTCGCGCGGCTCTGGTGTTCCGATTCCTTCATCTCGTCTCCAGACGCTGGGGGTCTTCTCAGCACGAGGGGCTTACGTCGAGAACGGCCATGTGATCCTCCAGATACGTCGACACGGCAGCACGGGGTCCCTTGGAGCGTACCGCACCGGGAAAATCCGCGCGAGGCGACCCTTGCCGTACCGGCCGACGAGCCGCATGCTGCGGCGGATGCGCTCCATGACGTGCGCCACACGATCATCACGCTGCTACTGCGCCTGAAGGTCCCGATGGATCCAGTGTATCGCGCGGCACTCGAACAATCGGCTCACCGTCGACACCTACGGATACCTGGACGCGAGCGATCACCAACGGTCCCCAACCGTGCACTACCGTTTTGTTCCACAGGTATTCCAGAACGGCGCCCGATCACTTGATGTCGGTCAAGTCGTGCTCCTGGGATGAACGAAGGACGCCGTCCGGGCAGCCTGCGAGCGAGGAGACTGCAGCACATGAGGGATCATCTCAACGCCTACCGCATCCCCTGCTCGGCCGTCGCAGCCGCTGCGCACTGGAAGAATGGCAGGAGGTCCCTCGGTCCCGCTTGAAGCGGCGCTTGTCGATCTTGAGCCTCTGGATCTTCGATTAGAGCGTCGTCGCCGGCATTCCCAGCGCGCGGGGCGTCGAAAAAGGCTGCGAGCCGCTCTGCCTCCTCGGCCGCTCCAGCGCGCAACCTGGGCAAAGCCGTTCGACATCGAAGGGCTCCTCGGGACCGTTCGCGCGCTCTACCGTCCGTAGGCGCCATGCCCGCCGGAACCCGAGCCGCTCCGTCCCCGCGACGCGGTCGCCGGCATGTCGACCCTGGCGCCGCCTGCCCGACGAGAGAGGCCACGTCGCCGTCTGCCCGCAGCGCCCGATCGGCGATGGCCGCGCCGAGCAACCACGACCCTCTACCGAGAGGAGCTGCACGACTCATGCGGAGTCCCCTTGACATCCTCGTTTAGTTTAGTAGAGTTCAGTTCACTAAACGAAGAAACTGCAGCAGCGGGGCGGCAAAGCAAGAGAGGCACGGCGATGAGCATCCAGGGCGCCATCACCACCAGGGAAGTTTGGATGAACTCTGGGCTCATCCTTCGCTGCTACGGTGCGCGCGCCTACCTCCGTTGCTGCCTCGCCGTCCTGCTCCAGAAGCGGACCACCTTCCTCGATTGCGTCGTTCGCCTGGGGTCCGCGTAGCCGACACTTTCCGCCGGAACGGCAGCAGTGAAGGGATGCAACCGATGAACCGCTTCCTCAACACCCGCGAGACGATCGTGACCGAGGCCATCGACGGCTTGCTCTCGAGCTCCTCGGGAAAGCACCTCGCCAGGCTCGACGGCTTCCCACACATCAAGGTGGTGGTCCGGAAAGACTGGGACCGGAACAAGGTGGCTGTCGTCTCGGGCGGCGGCGCCGGGCATGAGCCGGCACATGCCGGTTTCGTGGGCCAGGGAATGCTGGCGGGCGCGGTGTCGGGCGAGATCTTCGCCTCGCCGAGCGTGGAGGCCGTGCTGGCTTGCATCCTCAGCGTCACGGGCGAGCCCGGCTGCTTGTTGATCGTGAAGAACTACACGGGCGATCGCTTGAATTTCGGGCTCGCCGCGGAGAAGGCCAAGCAACTTGGTCGCCAGGTCGAGATGGTCATCGTCTCCGACGACATCGCGATCCCGGGCGCCGCGAAGCCGCGCGGGATCGCCGGCACCTTGTTCGTCCACAAGATCGCCGGCCATCTCGCCGAGGCGGGAAGCGATCTGCGGACGGTGAAGGAGGGCGCGCAAGATGCCGCCGGGGCGATCCATTCCCTGGGCGTGTCGCTGTCGGCCTGCACCATCCCCGGGCAGAAGACGGCGAGCCGTCTCAGTGAAGGGGAGGCCGAGCTCGGGCTCGGGATTCACGGTGAGCCGGGCGCAGCGGTGATCGAGGCCAGGTCCGTCAAGCAGATCGTCGATCTGATGGTCGATCGGTTGTCCGCGAGTTTGGGTTCCGGGGAGTCCAGGCTGGGCCTCCTGGTGAACAACCTCGGCGGCGTGGCGGCCATGGAAATGGGCGTCATCGTCAATGAGGTCGTCCATTCGCGTCTTGCCCGGCAGATCGAGCTCGTCTTTGGCCCGGCGCCGCTGATGACGTCGCTCGACATGAATGGCTTCTCCTTGTCGCTCATCGATTTGAACGATGCCCGCCGCCAGGCCCTGCTCTCCCCTGTCGTGCCCGCCGCCTGGTTGCCAGGAACAAGACTCGAGCCGAGCACGATCCTGCCATTGCCCAAGGCCGTTGCGGCGAGCGTCTTTCAAGGTTCGGCAAACGAGATGACGGCGGCAGTCGTGCAGGGCATCTGCGATGTCCTCATCCAGAAAGAAACGGAGCTGAACGCATTGGATGCCAAGGTGGGCGACGGCGACACCGGCACGACGTTCGCCGGCGCGGCACGGAGCGTGATGGAAAGGTTGATCGCGGCGGCGCTGCCGCTGGCGCATCCCGACCAGCTCTGCCTTGCGATTGGCGAGCTCTTGGGAAAGACGACGGGTGGATCGAGCGGAGTCCTGTTGTCGATCTTCTTCACGGCCGCCGGCACCGAGATGAAGCGTTCGAAGAACTTGCGGGCCGCGTTCGGGAAAGGAATTGCCGCCGTGCAACACTACGGTGGGGCAAGGCTGGGCGACCGGACCATGCTCGATGCGCTCGTTCCCGCGATCGACGCGCTCGAGCAGGGGAGCCTCGAGGCCGCCGCAGCCGCCGCGCAGCGCGGAGCCGATGCCACCGCCTCGATGACGAAGGCCCACGCGGGCCGCTCTTCGTATGTGACCGCCACAAATCTCAAGGGCGTGAGGGATCCGGGCGCGACGGCAGTGGCCCTTGCATTTCTCGCCGCCGCCGCTTGGCCGGCGCGGACCGCGACGGAAAACGAGACGATGAGACTTGCGAAGTAGAACGGAGGTCGCATGATTTCCCCCACGGGCGGAAAGCCCCGAGTGTGAGCCACCCGACACGGGCGGCGCCGCAGTGCGAGGAGCTGGTGGCCTTTACGGGTGTTGCGCGAATGAGGCCGGCAGCCTCTCGCCGGATTTGTTTGTACCCCCGACTAAAGTCTGGGTCTACACGCCTAAAGTCGGAGTCCGGCGGGTGCGCGCGAGAGGCCGCGCCGGGGCCGCAGCAGGTGGGGCCGTCCTGGGGCGCGAGAATGGCTGCTCGTCGACCTCGATGCTGGCAAGAGATCAACCGCCCGCAAGCAAGCCGCGCACCTCCGCCTCGATCGCCGGCTCGTCTTCGTCGCGAAAACCTTCGTGCCGCGCGCGGACCACGCCTCGCGAGTCGATCAGGAAGGAGGTCGGCATCACGCGCATGGCGAGTTGCTCGGCCACGACGCCGTTGGGATCGCGCAAGATTTGGAACGAGGTCGCATGCTCGAGGAGCCACTTCCGTACCGGAGCGTCGTCGGCGTCGATGCTGATCGCCACTACGCGGATGCCGGTCCGCGCGGCGAGCTGCTGGTAGAACGGCAATGACCGGGCGCAGGGGACGCACCAGGTCGCCCACAGATCGACCAGGGCTGGTCCGCGCAGGTCGCTCAGGCTCACCGATGCGCCCTCCAGCGTCCGCACTCGAAGTCGAGGAAGTGGCGCGCCCACGGGTTGGGCGTGGGCGCAGGACAGGAGAAGCAGAAGCGCCAGGGCGCGCTTCACAACGTGAAATCGTAGGCGAGGGCGAGATACGCGACTGGGTGCTCGCTCTGCGCCCCGTTCAGCGCGGTCACCACCGGCACCTGGATCGTCCCGCGGATCAGCAGATTGTTGGTAATTGCGTAGCCGGCCGAGCCTGAGGCATAGCCGACGAACCCGCCGCTGTTCTCGTCGTACGAGTTCTCGGGCGTGGTGTCCTTGCCGGCGTTGCGCACCTGTGCGTCTACGGCCAGGTACAGATGCTTGCTCTCGAGGAGGCTTCGCCGCACGCCCACGGTGCCGAAGATTGCGTTGCCATAGTGGTTGCCGCGCGAGTTGGTGCCGTTGAAGCGGGCGGTGACGTTGGCATACGCGACGGTGGGGAAATCGCCGTAGGCGTACGAAATGCCGACGAACTCGTCCCAGGTGCCGGTCCCGATCTGCTTGTGTTCGTCGAAAACGCCGCCGTCGATCGGCGCCAGATGCGCGTTGCTGCCGGTAGGAGCTTTCAGGGTGCCCAGCAGCGCGATCACGTGCCTGGGCACCGCGCCCCCGAAGTAGAGCGCTTCCCAGCGCGCAGTGAACGAGACGTCACCCAGGCCTTGGTTGGTGTCATCCTGCGAGCCAGTCACGCCATAGTGGGCCTTCCAGGGGTAGAACGGGACGTCGAGCTGCAGCGAAAACCGCGGCACTGGCGGGGAGTACTGGGCACGCAGGTCGATGCGGTCCTCCTTTTCCCCCTCGCGCGTGTTGTCGACGACGGAGCCCGATTCCTTCCACAGGTACCTGTCCTCCACCGCGAGGCGAGCATCTCTCATGCTCGGACGGTCCAGCCCCAACGTGCCGCCGGAGGGATCGCAGCCGCAGACGGAACAGGCCAGCGATGTTTTCGAAACCAACAACGACATGGAAAGAGCGAACAGCAGCGCCGAAATGCGCATATGCGAAGACCTCTTAAAGTGTTTGAAAAAAAGTAACGCGCCCGAACGTCGCCCGATCAGGCGAGCGGAGGGGGCGTGCGCACTTCGAGAGGAGGCGGCTCAGCAGGGGAGAACAGCGGGCGCCTGGCAGGGGCGATCGCGGGCAGGGGCAACTCGGACACCGACAGCGGTGGAAGCAGGTCGGGCAGCGCAGGCAATCTGGCAGCGAAGTGCGATTCGCCGCATTGCTGGAGGTGAGGCATCCCTTCTTCCAGCTCGCGGGCATGCTCGCAAACGGGGCAGTGGCAAGGCCTCTGCGAGTGATGACAGCAGCAGGGACTTGGCGCCGGAACTTTCGCGAGGACAGGGCCGGCCATCGACAGCGCGAGAAGCGCTGCGACGGCCGTACCACAAACCCTGCGCAAGAGACGGAGCACGGGGTTGTTGTCTCGCTTGTGCGACCTCAGGTCAAGGCGACGGGACGACTTCACGATCAGTGATGCTCGGCCCTGTTGGCAACTGCGCGACTTTCCTCGGGACGTTCGATCTCGACGGGAACGAGGCGGTCGCCTCCCGCGGCAGCGCGCGCTTCATCCGTGCTCGTCACGATTCTGGAAGCCACCGGCGTAGCGGACGAAATGGGGAGCGAGAAGGCAGCAAGCGCCCGAGCTTCGTCCGTGCTGGAAACGGCGCCCACCGGGACCGTCACCGTGGTTGCCTGCGTCGTTACCTTTGTCGTGAGCGGCCGGGCCTCGTCGCTGGTCGTCGGAAACGGAGTCGCACGGGCAGCGCTCGCGGCGCCCGAAAGCAAGAGCGCGATGCCGAACGAAAGGCCGAGCTTCGAGACTTTGTGATTGGTCTTCAGCATTTGAATCTCCTTTGCGTGTCCCGACCGCTTCGACCTCAACTGCATTCCTAAGGGAATAAAAGGACACGAGCGCGGTTGCGGGCCGCTTTGCATCCGAGGTGCTGGTTCAATCCGCCGTCTCCAAACGCCGTGCCTCCTCCGCGTCGTGGACCTGGATGGTGCCGGAGTAGGTGGAGGAGAGCGGCGCGAGCAGGTCCTGGAAGTGGCACAGCTTCGGGCCGGTGCCGAGCAGCATCGTGCCAAATGCCTCTCCTGGCTTGAGGACAGTCGACGAGAGCTCGTTGCAGTCATTCGAGTAGATTTGGTGGGGACGAGTGTCGGCATTGACGAACTGGAGCACGGTGCCCGCCTCGACGGTGAGCGATGGCGCGCTCACTCCACGCTCGTCCAGCCGTTCGACGGGTGATTGCATCGAGCGCGCGATTCCGGCGCACCCGCAGAGCGACAGCGTGACGACCGCGACCATCTTCATCGGTTCGAGTTTCATGCTTCTCCTCTCGCCCTGTGGACGGACGACATTGCCAGGAGCAGTTGTGCAGCACGCTGCGCCTCCACCCTCAGGGCCATGGATAGCGCCGTCGAACCGTCCGCGAGCGCCAGGTCGATCGAAGCGCCCCGTTCGAGCAACAGGTCGACGAGCTCGACGCAATCGAGCATGGCTGCGAGCATCAAAGCCGTCAGGCCTTCCGGGCCAGTCGCGTCGGGATTCGCGCCATGATCGAGGAGCAATGCGATCAGCCGGCGGTCCGCGTCTATCACAGCGGTCGTCAGCGGGGTGAAGCCGAGCTCGCTGCGCGACTCGGGATTTGCGCCGCGCTCGAGCAGGAAGCGTGCAGCATCGAACCGCCGGTTCGAGCAGGCGACGTGCAGGAGGGTCTCACCGCGCTCGTTGCGCGCGTCCGCGGGGACGCCGTGATCGAGCACCCCGCAAAGACCGGGAGTGTCACCGACGCGCGCGTGGAAGAACGCGGCGCGGGTGAGCGACATTGAATGACCAGTCGGAGCAGGCAACGGGCGCGGCTTCGTCATCGGGCTTCCTCTACGTCCCCGCCGTTGCCGACCAGGCGCGGCGCTTGGTTATTCCTCGGGACCTTCGGCGAGCTATTGCCCGCTGAGGCCCTTCTGCTGCGGGGTGCCGCTGTTGCGGACGAAATCGGCCGTGCCCTGCGAGAGGGCCAGGGTCCTCGCCAGCGTGGCAAGGGTCGCATCAGCGCCGTCGAGAGAAGCGCGCGCTTCGTCGATGAAGAATCCATCGCTGCGCAGGGTCGCCACGGCAACGACGCCCTCGGGCGCACGAACGACGGTGAGCGTGACTTCGAGATCCTCGTGATACGGCGGATGGGCAGCGATGGTGAACCCCTCCCTGGCCAGCGCCCGGACGAAGGCCGCATGCAGCATGGAATCGTGGGTCTCGTCGGTGACACTCAGGTTGCGGCTGGAAAGCTCGCTGCGCGTGAGCGGATCGTCCGCGACCTGCGAGCGCCACCGGCCGACCGCGCACGCACCGAGCGCCGCAAGAGCGGATGCGACGACGACCCTCACCGTCGATGTCACTGATCGTCGGCGTCGTTCAGGGGGATACCTTCGTCGCCGCGCGGAGTCAGCAAGCGATCGAGCACGAGGTCGGCGACTTCGTGGCCAAGGCGGATCACGGTGTCGACCGATAAATTGCGCGAAGCAGAGGACACGAGCCGGGTTGCGTCGGTGCGAGCGGCTTCGCTGACGGAAGGATTGCCGCAGGCGGCGGCAAGAAGGCCAAGGCTCATCGGTAGCACTAGCGCACTCTTCACCGGACACCTCGATGGCGGAGGAAACTGCAGACCATGTGGGAACGGCATCGGGCGGGGTGACCGGCCCGCTACACCGGTTATTCCCGCCGGAATGAAGTGACGCCTGCGCAAATCGTGATGTGCGAGGTGTCCGATGTCGATCCGCGGAGTCATCACTACGGGTCACGTGCTCCGTAATGCCAGGCTCATCGTCCGTGAGTTCGGTGCGGTCGCGTTCCTGCGCTGCTTCCTGGCCATCGCATTGCGCCGCCGTACGACCTTTCTCGCCTGCGTCACGCCGCCCGTTCCTCGAGTCTTGAAGCCGGTGCAGACCGGTTTCGGGGAATAGACCTGGCGCTGGCCGAGTCGCGTCGCCATGAACCTGCTCAAGAAGAATTGCTCCCGCCAATCCATGTCTCTTGCCTTGGTCTCGCTCGTAGCCGCGCTGGCCGGGTGCGGTGGCTCCAGCGGACCCAGCGGCTCGCCAACGCCCGCGTCGGGCGCGACGGTGATCGACTGGTTCGTAGGAGCGACCAACGTCCAGACCACCGTCAAGGCCGGCGATATCGTGCAATGGAGATCGACGGACGGAATGGCACACACGGTGACGTCGAACTCAGCGCCGTCGGCATTTGCTGAAATTGGCGTTTCCGGAGGCGCCCTTTCGTCCCCGATGACATTCGACACGCCCGGCGCGTTTCCGTACTTCTGCTCCATCCACGGGGCGAGGGTCATGAACGGGACGCTGACGATAACCCCCTGACGTGGGCCGCCGGTCGGACATGCATTGCCTTTCGTCGGCACAACCAAGCCGCTCGCCGGCTGCGCGTTGCTCGGCGGCGTCGCTCCCGTACCCTGTGGGCACGAAAGGAGGTTGCATCATGAAAGTGCTGTTCAAGCGCCCGCTCGGGAGAAGCGGTCTCCACATCACGCAGGTGGGCTTCGGAGCATGGGCCATCGGCGGTGGAGGTTGGGCCTACGGTTGGGGAAAGCAGGACGACGCCGACTCGATCGCGGCCATCCGCCACGCAGTCGGGCGCGGAATCAACTGGATCGACACCGCGGCAATCTACGGGCTCGGCCATTCCGAGGAGGTGGTCGGACGGGCGCTGCGCGAGATCCCGGCCGCCGAGCGTCCCTACGTCTTCAGCAAAGGCGGGATGGTTCCTGACCCGTCGCGGCCGTTCGAGGAGCCGCAGCGCAACCTGCAGCCCGAATCGATCCGGAAGGAGGTCGAGGCTTCTCTTCGCCGGCTCGGCGTCGAGCGCATCGACCTCTACCAGTTCCACTGGCCGGACGCGCTCGGAACGCCGGTGGAAGAGTCGTGGGGCGAGATGTCGCGCTTGATCAGGGAGGGCAAGGTGCGCGCCGGCGGAGTCTCGAACTTCTCCCAGGGACTGCTCGAGCGGGCCGAGCGCATTCGCCACGTCGATTCGCTTCAACCCCCCTTCTCGTTGATCCATCGCCAGGCGGCTGCGGACGTCATTCCCTGGAGCGCCGCGCATGGCACGGGGGTCATCGTCTACAGTCCGATGCAATCCGGAATCCTCACCGACATCTTCAGCTTCGAGCGGGCCGAGGCGATGGCGGCCGACGACTGGCGTCGCCGCAATCCTGAATTCCAGGAGCCGCATCTCAGCCGCAACC
>Ga0137407_10001539_pt1 | contig 15057 bp, 13 predicted proteins | sample CZOMad2_2_16fung_FD_108410 | JGI IMG/M metagenome (GOLD analysis project Ga0137407, IMG submission 108410) | Vadose zone soil fungal communities from Angelo Coast Range Reserve, California, USA - CZOMad2_2_16fungal (Illumina Assembly) | ecosystem: Environmental > Terrestrial > Soil > Vadose...
GGCCCGACCTTGAGGGCGCCGGTCGCGTCGATCCAGGCGATCGAGCCACCGCCGGCGCCGATCGACTCGACGGCGACCGCGGGGAGCCGCACCGGGTAATCGCCGAGCTTGCGCTGGCGCGCCGTCTCCGGCACCCCGTCGGCGATGAGGCAGACGTCCGTGGTCGTGCCGCCCATGTCGAAGGCGAGCGCGCGCGGCAGATCGAGCGTGCGAGCGAGGTGCGCGGCCGCCGCCACCCCCGCGGCGGGGCCCGACATCGCCATCGTGAGCGGGCGCGCCCGCGCGGCGTCGACCGACATCATGCCGCCGGCGGAGTGAAGGAGATGAATCGGAATCGCGCCGGTCGTCGCCTTCAGGCGCGCCACCAGATCGTCGACGTAGCGCGCGGCCAGCGGCATCACCGCCGCGTTGAGGACCGTCGTGCACGTGCGCTCGTATTCGCGGAACTCGGCGTTGATCTCACTCGAGACCGACACGTAGGGGAAATGCGCGGCGAGCGCTCGCCGCAGGGCCTGCTCGTGCGCCGGGTTCGCGTACGCGTGGAGGAGACAGATCGCCACGCTCTCCACGCCCCGGCGCCGGAAGCGCTCGATGATGTCGGGCACCTCGCCGAGATCCAGCGGGGCCAGCACCGAGCCGTCGGGCCCGACGCGCTCGCCCACCTCGGCGCGGAGCCGCCTCGGCACGAGGGGCTCGGGCTTGGCCGGCAGATCGATCCGGTAGAGATGCGGACGGTTCATACGGCCGATCTCGATCACGTCGCGAAAGCCCCGCGTGGTGACGAGGCCGACCGCGCCGATCTTGCGCTCGACGATCGCGTTGGTGACCAGCGTGGTCCCGTGGGCGAGCGAGGCGCAGCGCCCGGCCACCTTGGCGATCGCGGTCAGGCCGTTGAGCAGACCGCCGGCCGGGTTGGCGGGGGTCGTCGGCACCTTGAGGGCGCTCGTCCGACCCGCCGCGTCCAGGGCCACGAGGTCGGTGAAGGTGCCGCCCACGTCGACGCCGACCCGCACGGCCGGGTCTGGGCTCGGCTGCTCGCTCGACGTCGGATGTCGCGTGGCGTTCATCAGGGCCTTTAGGCGTTGCGCGACGCGGCCTGTTCGCGCGCTGGTCCGGGAAGCTTGCCCCAAGGCCCGGGATGGGTCAAGCGCGGGGCGAAGAACTACATCGCCGGGAGATCCGAGGCGTCCACGTCGAACTTGATCGTGATCTGCCGTAGTCGACGCGGCACCGGCACGATCTTGCTGAGGCGTGGATCGAAGTAGTCCTTGAACATCGACGGCCTGGCCTGGCGGAGATAGGAATCGGGATTCCGTCTGACTTCAGACGTGGCGGCCGCCTGCAGCTCGTCGCGCGTCGAGACGTGCTGGATGATGCACGGCGCGTGCGTGAAGCCCATGGCGCGGAGCGAGTAAGCCCGGTGCGTACCGTTGATGAGGATGAGCCGATTCTCGGCGTGGACGGCGTTGAGGAAATTCGACCCGAACCCCACCACCAGTCCGATGATCGCGACCTCCGCGCCGAGCGGGGGCCGGCCAACGACCTGGGACGGCTCGAGGTAGACGGAATCGAGAAACCGCAGGTCGTTCGACGGCGAGACCAGCACGAAGGTGTCGTTGTGGACCTGCATCCACTTCACCGGCGGCCTTGGATGCTCGAAGGGCAAGCACGTCTCGAAGATCTCCTCGTCGGTGGGTGTCGGACCCAGACGCTGCTTCAGAATGTCGAGATGGCCTCGATTGACCGTCTTCTGCCAGACGACGAGCTTGTCCAGCTCGACGAAGCCGATCTCGGTCGGGACGACCTTGAAGGCGTGACGGAAGACGGGGTCCGCCAGCACGCGCTCCCGCAGAGCCTCGAGATGCCCGGGCACCGGTTCGATGCGCGGATTGTCCGCAATCCCGGCCTCCTGCCGCTGGAGCTCCGCCACATGAGCTGCGGCGGCGCGCCATTCCTCGATGAGCGGCAGCTCGTCGGCGAGGTGGCCGTTCTCGGCCACGACGGTCATGTAGTGCCTGAAGTCATTGAGTGGTGGTCGACCGATGAGATAGACGCTCTCGTCGACGACCCGGTAGGCGTCGTCGCTCGTGATACGGCTGATCTCGAGATCGATCGCGTCGGGGCGCCTTTGCATCAGCTCACCACCACGACCAGAACTCTACTCGCACGACACGGACCAGGCGCCGCGTGAGCACCGCGAGGATCGACTGCTCCCCGCACGAGATCTTGGCTCGCCCCGTCATCTCGGGCTTGAGGAGCATCGAACCGTTTTCGATTTCGGTGGTGACGAGGACTACCCGATCCCCGCCGCCTTCTTCCGGGACGGGGGACATCATCGAGGCGCCCTTGACCAGTGGCGTCGCGACGTTCGTCCGAACGGCGGCGGCCACCGAGGTCACCGCGCCCTCGAAGGTCTGGCTCGGATAGGCACGCGCCTTGACCGCGACACGTTGCCCGGCCGACACATCGCCGACGTCCTTCTCCGACAGTGCGATCTCGGCCGTGACCGTATCGAGCCGGTGAACCGAGGCGAGAAGATCGCCCCGGTTCACGTGCTGGCCGATCAGGTCCCGCAGCTGACGCTCGGGCGTGGTGACGATGCCGGCGATGGCGCTGGGGATCTTCGTGAGACGCAGCTGCTCCTCGAGGAAGCGCCTCTGCGTCTCGCGGCGGGCCACCTCCGCCTCCATCGCCTCGATCGCCTCGCGGCGGGAGCCCGCGCGTAGCTTGGCCAGCCGGCCCTTGGCCTCGGCGAGCCCGGTCTCGGCCAGGGCCATTTCTTTGCGCACTTCGGCCAGGTCATCGGCGCGCGTGATCTGCAGCTCGCCGCGCGCCTCCGCGAGCTCCTTGTCCCTGACGACGGCATCCTCTTCGGCCTGCTCGAGATCTTTGAGCGATATCAGCTGGGTCGCGTACAGTGACCGCATCCGCTCCAGGGTGCTGCGCTTGTACTTGAGACGCTCCTCCGCCTTGGCGACCGCGGCCTCCTGCCGGACCATCTTCTCTGCCCGCATCGTTCCGGCCTCGCGGTACCGCCGGGCGCTTCCGACCGATCGAGCCTCCGCGGTCTCGACCTCCTTCTCCGCCACCGCGATCTCTTCCGGGCGAGTCCCGATCCGGAGCATGCGCAGGGTGGCCTGCTTCTCGGCGATCTCGGCCTCGGTCTTCCTCAGCTCCGCCGCGAGGTCGCGGTCGGAGAGGCGAGCCACGAGATCGCCCTGCTGAATCTTCATGCCCTCCCGGACATAGACCTCCGCGACGAGGCCCTCGACCTCGGTCCGCACTTCGGCGTTCCTGGTCGGCAGCACCCGGAACTCCCCAGCCACCCGCAGCTCGATCTTCACGAGCAATGAGCCGACGAGCGCGGCGGCCAGGATGGCGAGCACCATCCGTCCGTTTCGCTTCGGCGCCGCCTTGACCGCCTCGGGATCGGGCCGGGCGGCCGACGATCGCCAGAACGGGAGGCGTCGCAGCCGATTGCGGAGGCGCACGCTGAAGAGCGCCAGGAACATGAGCAGGCCCCACGCCTGAAAGCGGGGGACGAGGCCGCCCAGTCGTATCGCGACGAACCACAAGGTGCCGAGTGAGTAGAGGATGGCGAGCGAGCCGTACGTGAGATAGATCGTGCGCTCCCGGCGGCTGACCGTGGCCGTCTCCTGGGGCGGGCCACCGAGGCGAGAGAAGCATCGCCCGACATAGTCGAAGGACCGCTGGCGCAGGTTCGGCACGGCGAGCCAATCGCTCAGGAGGTAATAGCCGTCGAGCTTCAGCAACGGGTTGAGATTCAGGAGGATCTTGAGCCCGGTCGTCGCCAGGACGATCAGGGCGATCGAGTTCGGGAGGCTGTCGGGTGTCGCGATCCGCCACGTGAGCACGGCGAGGGCCCACAGCACCAGCTCCAAGTAGGGCCCGGCCAGTGTGACGATCAGCCGCTTCGACTGCTGCGGGAAGAGCCAGGCATCACTCACGTCGCAGTAGAACGCGGGGTTGAAATAGATGAGGAAGAGCCCCATGTCGTGGACTTCGCCGCCGTACCGCTTGCAGGCGAGCCCGTGGGCGAACTCGTGGACGGCGCCCACGACGACCACGAGCACCCAAACAACCACAAGGGACCGCACGCTGAACAAGCCGACGAGTCCGCGGTGGATCTCCGAGATGTTGGACGCAAAGGTCGCCGCCGCCAGGATGATGAGCGCGAGTGAGAGCCCGAGGAAGGTCTTGCTGAAGAGGGGCTCCAGCGGCTTGACCATTCGAGTCAAGATCTGGTCGGGATCGAGCACCTTGACGCGTAGCGAGAGCAGGCCTCCCTTGAGCCGCCCACGGGACCGGCTCCCTCGCCGCGCTTTGTCGGTTTCGAGCAGGCCGTGCGATTCCAAGGTACGCACGAACTTGGTCAACGTCTCCTGCGGAAGCGTCGCGCCGAAACGTTCCTCCGTCTTCCGCCGCACCACGTCGAGGGGGGTCGCCCCGTCCAGCTGGCTTACGATGAAATGTTCCGCCTCGCGGAAGCGGAAGAACTGTGTCGTCCGCGGGTCCTTCGCCACGAACGGAGCGTTCGTGGAGTCCTCGTGGCGCGTGACGACGATGTCGTTCCGGAACTTGGGCCGGCCGGCGACCAGCAGCTCTCCAGGAGTCATGTCGAGATCACTCGCGTATGGATCGAGGGCCAAGGAATGATCTGCCCGCCGTACCGCCACGCGCCGCCGACTTCAGCAGGGCACGAACGAGGCAGGTCTCGCGCGCTCTGCAGCCCTGCAACGTGCCGCGCGGCGGCGTGTCGGTACGGCCGGCAGAATCATTCATCGTGTCACCTTAACGACGAGACACGTGCGCGTCGTAGCTCACGCGCACTTGGTCCCGCTGTGGTCCTTGCTACCGGCGTGGGCCTTGCTGCCCTGGTCGCCCTTGCTGCCGGCGTGGCCGTTGCTGCCGTTGCTGCCCTTGCTACCGGCGTGAGCCTTGCTGCCATGGTCATCCTTGCTACCGGCGTGGGCCTTGCTGCCGTGATCGTCCTTGCTGCCGGCGTGGCCCTTGCTCCCGTGGTCATCCTTACTACCGGCGTGGGCCTTGCTGCCGTGGTCGCCCTGGCTGCCGGCGTGGCCCTTGCTACCCTGATCGCCCTTGCTGCCATGGTCATCCTTGCTGGCGTGGCAATCACTGGGGCAACACACCAGGCCGGGGGCGATGCGCGCCTCGAGTTCTTCGATTTCGAGCGTCAACAGCATGGTTATCTCCTCTACGTTTGCATTGCTGCGCGTCTCAGAACGTTGTTAGCCCGGTCCAATCCCGTCCCGCCAACCGTCACCTCCTCTCTGGCCCGGGTGTCGGACGAGGCTCGGACGGGCCCAGTGCTCCACGAGCGCGGGCGCCGGGGCTCGCGCCGACCGGGAGCGGCGCGAGAAGCGTCATCAGAGTCGACCAGATCAGGCACCGTCGTGCCTTCACGCGTGCTAGGGATGCCATGTCGTGTAGCGCTCGTACGCGACCGGGTCGTAGACGTAGTCGAGCGTGGGCACGAGCGCGAGCTCCTGTCCTCCGAATTTCCGCTTGAAGACGCTGATGTCGCTCCACGAATGGTCCGCTTCACCCTCCGGCGCGACCCCCCAGAGGTCGTACAACTCGTAACCAAGGGCGCGCGCTCGGCACATGATGTCGAAGTGCAGGAGATAGGGCGCCATGACGTTGCGGTGGACGACGCGCGATCCTCCGAAGAAATAGGTCGCCCGGCCGCCGAAGTAGACGACCAGCGCGGTCGCGAGTCGCACCCCCTCGTGCTCGGCGAAGAACAGCGAGCCGCGGCGCTCGGTCGAGAGCAGAAGCATCAGGGTGCGAAAGTATCGCGGCGGCTTTCCCGGCAACGCGTGACGGCGGATCGTTTCCCCGTAGATGCTCAAGAAATCCTCGAGCCCTTGGGGGGACGCGTCTTCGACGATCGACACCCCGTGCCGTCGCGCGATCCGAATGTTGTAGCGCCCCTTGGGTTTCATCTGGGCGAGGATTGCCTCCTCCGAAGGACGCAGGTCGACGCAGAGCGTGTTGCGCGGCTCCATGGACCGGTCGGCCCGGTGAAATCCGTGGACAAACCCGGGTAGGTGCGGCCATCGGGGCTCGATGCGCAGATGACTGACCGCCGGCACCTCGGTCGCCCGCCGCGTCTCGAGGGCGCCGAGGATCGCCTGAAAAATCTGCGCCGCGCCCGACTCGGTCGGCGGCAGGACCGGGCCTTCCGGGATGTAGTAGAAGCAGTCGTCGGCGGTGTAGTCGAACTTCATCACCGTGGCGCCACCGACGATCGTGCCCTCGTGCTTGAGCACTACTCCGAACGACTGCCATCCGGTCGTCGTGCGAAAGTCCGACCACCAGGAGGACTGCATGAACCCGGTCGCGGCATTCGATTCGAGGAAGCCGTCCCAGGCCTTCCAACGACTGGCCTCGCTGCGCTCCGGCGCGCGCGTGTGATTCGGGTGCGTGAGCGGATGGTCGGCCGGGCGGCGCGGATCGGCGTTCGGGGTGACGTCGAGGAGACCGACCACGGCGGAACTCCCGCGGTGGGATTGGTCGATCACGTTTATTCTCCGTCGCTCCGACCTGTGGTGCCGCCGACATCTTTCGGGAGCGAGCGCGGATGTCGGCGAAGCAGGAGATTTCCTGCTCGTGAGGAACGATAGACGGGAGGGGTGACGCTCTCCAATCCGGAGAAGTACGTAATCGGCTGCCGGAAAATCCTTAAAGGTGGCTCACGCCCACCTTGGCCCTGAGGTCGATGAGCATGCGGGCCGAGCCTCCGCGTGTTCGTCGCACAGCGTCTGCGCCCGAGAGCACGAGATGCTCACGCGGCGAAACGCCGTGTCAGTCCAACGGGATAGACCAATGTGAGAGTCGAGTTTGAGACTCCAGCGTGGAGGGCCGCCGGGGCCCGAGTCAGGCGCGGAGAGTCAGGCGCTGCGGAGTCCGGTCGACCCGAACGGCCTCGAGTGTCATGAGATCCGGAACCGCGCCCGAATCTCGTCGGGGCGCTCGGAATAGGGAGGAATCGGCTCGTTCGGATCGAAGGCGACGTCGACGACCAGCAACGCGGGCTCGTTCGCCGCGCGAGCTCGGGGGAACGCGCCGCGAAGAGATGGCACATCGCCGACCCGCTCGACGTGCGCGATCCCGAACCCTCTGGCGAGGGCGGGCCAGTCGACCGGCGCCGAGGGCAGCCGTTGACCGCCCGAGGACTCGTAGTGGCCGTTCACCCACAGGAGCGCCGTCAGGTTCGAGGGCCGAGCGGCGGCGACGGTGGCGAGAACGTTCGGGCACATCAGCAGCGAGCCGTCGCCCTCGAGGGCGATGACATGACGATCGGGACGCTGAAGCGCCATGCCGAGCGCCAGCGGGATCGCCGCGCCCATCGAATCGCACAGGGCGAATACCGGCGCCGAGACGGCGAGATGAGGCAGATAGCGCGAGTTGGCGCCGAGACACGAGACGAGGACGTCCGCGGGCGTGAGCATCGCGACGAGCGCTTCGAGCAGAGGCTTGCGAGGCGTCACGCGAGATCCTCGCCGCTGATCAGAAGCACGCACGGCCCGCGCGATTCGACGGCACGCTCGACGCCGCGGGCGACCTGACCCGCGAGATCCACGGTGCGGTCGGCGATCCCGAACGGCAGCCGCCACGCCGACAGGGTCGGCTCGGTCACGCGCCCCTTGGGCTCGTGGTAGTACACCGGATCGCGTCCGTCGCCGCGATAGGAGACGATGAAGAAGCACGGGATCCGGTAGAGCTCCACGAGCCCGGCGAGGACGCCGCCGCAGTTGAAGAGCCCGGCGTTCTGGATCAGCACCGCGCCGCGGCCGCCGGCGAGCGCCGCGCCGCAGGCGATCGCCACCGCTTCCTCTTCGCGCGCGGCGTCGACGGCGCGGATCTTCGTCGATTCGCGCACGGTCGCCATCAGCGTGCCGATCCAGGTGTCGGGCACCGAGGCCGCCAGGGTGACCCCGGCGGCCTCCAGCCCGCTGACGATCCGCTGCGCGCCGCTCAACCGTGCTTGCGGAGCTCCAGCCGGCCGATCTGGCGACGATGCACCTCGTCCGGTCCGTCGGCGAAGCGCAACGTCCGCGAGTGGGCCCACATCGAGGCCAGCGGAAACTCCTGGCTGACGCCGCCGCCGCCGTGGAGCTGCATCGCGCGCTCGACGACCCGGAGGGTCATGTTGGGCACCGCCACCTTGATCTCGGCGATCGCCTGCTTGGCGGCCTTGTTGCCGACGGTGTCCATCATGTACGCCGCGTGCAGCACGAGCAGCCGCGCCTGGTCGATCTCGATCCGCGACTGCGCGATGCGCTCGAGCGTGATGTCGTTCTCGGCCAGCCGCTTGCCGAACGCCACGCGGTTCTGCGAGCGCTTGCACATGAGCTCGAGCGCCCGCTCGGCGACGCCGATCTGGCGCATGCAGTGGTGGATGCGGCCAGGGCCCAGGCGCCCCTGGGCGATCTCGAAGCCGCGGCCCTCGCCGAGCAACATGTTCGAGGCCGGCACGCGGACGTTCTCGAACGTGACCTCGCCGTGACCGTGGGGCGCGTCGTCGTAGCCGAATACGGTCAGCATCCGCAGCACCGTGATGCCCGGCGTCTCGCGCGGCACCAGGATCATCGACTGCTGCTTGTAGCGATCCGGATTCTTCGCGTCGGTCTTGCCCATGAAGATGATGATCTTGCAGCGCGGATCGCCGATGCCCGACGTCCACCACTTGTGGCCGTTGATCACGTAAGAGTCACCGTCACGGGTGATCGACGACTCGATGTTGGTCGCGTCCGACGAGGCGACCTTCGGCTCGGTCATCGCGAAGGCCGAGCGGATCTTGCCCTCGAGCAGCGGCTGGAGCCACTGCTTCTTCTGCTCCGGCCCGCCGTAGCGCTCGATCGTCTCCATGTTGCCGGTGTCGGGCGCCGAGCAGTTGAAGGTCTCCGGCGCGATGGGCGAGCGGCCCATGATCTCGCAGAGGGGCGCGTACTCGAGGTTGGTGAGCCCGGCGCCGCGCTCGCTCTCCGGCAGGAAGAGGTTCCAGAGGCCGCGCTCGCGCGCGGTGACCTTGAGCTCTTCCATGATCGGCGGAATCTGCCAGCGCGTCGACCCCGTGTTGAGCTGGTCGTGGAAGACCTTCTCGTTCGGATAGATGTACTTGGTCATGAAGTCCGTGAGCTGCTCCATGTACATCCTGGTCTTCTTCGAGTACTCGAATTCCATCGTCCTCTCCTTAGTCGGTCACTGAGCCCGCACGGCCATCAGTGCTGGTAGCGCGGGAGGGTCTTGAGCGCCGAGAAGAACACCGGCCTCGCCATCCGCCCCACCGGCACCTCGATCAGGACGGGCCGGTCCATCTGGATCGCGTCGGCGATGAGCTTGCCCACCTCGGCCGGCTCCTTCGCGCGCCGGCCCACGGCGCCGTAGGCCTCGGCGAGCCGGACGAAGTCGGGATTGTGCAGCTCCGCTCCGAACTTTCCGCCCCAGTGCTCGTCGAGGTCGCGCGCCACGTTGCCGTAGGCGTTGTCGTTGAAGACGACCGCGACGACGTTGATCCCGTGCTGCACCGCGGTCGCCATCTCCTGGGCGTAGTAGAGGAAGCCCCCGTCGCCCGCGATCATGACGACCGGGCGATTGGGCGTGGCCACCTTGGCGCCGAGCGCGGTCGGATATTCGAACCCGAGGTTGCCGGAGTACGACGACGTGATATACGTCCGCGGGCTGTACACCGGGAAGAACGGGCGCGAGAAGTAGCCGATCTGCGTCATGCCGGCGATGACGGTCGCGTCCTGGGGAATACCCTGGCGCAGCGACCGGAGGATCGACGAGTTCGGCTCCTGGGTCATGAAGCTGGCAACCTCGTCGCGAATCTTCTCGCGCTCGGCCTTTTGCGATGCGCGTGGCTTGCCGCCGGCGCGCAGTCGCTCGAGCAGCGCCTCGAGCGTGGCCTTCGCGTCGCCGGCGAGCCCGGTGGTCTTCTTGTGGTTGCGGCCGATCTCGTCGGCGTCGGCGTCGATCTGGATCACCTGCTGCTCGGGCGGGAACATCGCGATGGCGCAGCGGCTGCCGACGACGAGGAGGATGTCGGCCGCGTCGAGGTAGCGACGCAGCGGGCTCTTCGGGAAGAGCCCGGCGCCCAGCGAGAGATCGCTGGCGTCACTGATCGCGCCCTTGCCCTCCGCCGTCTCGACGACGCCGGCCTGCAGGTGCTCGGCGACGGCGGCGAGCGCCGCGTGAGCGCCCGAGAGATTGACGCCGCCGCCCGCATAGATGGCGACCCGGTGCGCGCGCAGGAGCGCTTCCGCCGCACGGTCGATGTCGGCCGCGGGCGCCGCGGCGGGCGCCGGGTGCGGGCCGACCGCCGTCAGGGTCACGTCGACTTCTTCCTCCATCGTGTCCCAGGGCATGTCGATGGCGACGGGCCGCGGTCGCCCGCTCCGAAGCTGTCCGAAGGCCTCGTGGACGATTCGGGGCGCGTCGGCGACCTGCATGATGGTCTGCCGCCACTTCGTCGAGCCGGCGATGGCGTCGAGCTGGTTGTCGAGCTCGTGGAGCACCCCGATCTTCTTGCCGATCTGGTGGCGCGGGACCTGTCCGGCGATCAACAAGACTGGCGACGAGGCGGAGTAGGCCGTGTTGAGACCGGCCGAGGCGTTGAGGAGCCCGGGCCCGGGCACGGCCACCGCGACGCCGATGCCGCCGCCGGCGCGCGCGTACCCGTCGGCCATGTAGGTCGACGAGCCCTCGTGACGCACGGTGATGAAGCGCATCGGCTCGTCGCGAAACGCGGTGACGATGCCGTAGAGCTGAACGCCCGGAAGTCCGAACGCCACCTTCACGCCCTCGCGGGCGAGCGCCTTCACGATCGCTTCACCACCGGTCATCCGTGCCATCGACGGCTCCTCACCTGGTCGCGGCGTCCTGCGCCGCGGGGCCCCGCCCACGCAACGCGCGCCACGGTCAATCGAGTTAGGGCCGAAGCGTACCACGTGCGGCAGTCGGCCGTCCCAGCCCCGCGCGCGGGGCTCTCAGGTACACTAGTCCGATGCCCGAGCTGCCCGAGGTCGAGGCCGCGCGCCGACTGCTCACGCGTTCGGCGGTCGGACGGCGAATCGTCACCGTGCGCGCCGCGCCGGACCCGATCGTGTTCCAGGGCGTGAGCCCGGCGCGCGTGCGGCGGGCGCTGCGCGGACGCCGCATCGTGGCGGCGCACCGCCACGGCAAGCACCTCTGGCTCGAGCTCGACCGCCGCCCCTGGCCGTGCTTTCACTTCGGAATGTCCGGCGGGATCGAGGTGCGCGGCCGCCGTCGCAACCGGCTCGTGATGGAGGGCCGGCGCGCTCACGAGGGCCAGTGGCCGCCACGCTTTCTCAAGCTGCACCTCGGGCTCGACGACGGGGGTGAAATCGTGTTCCGCGACGCGCGCCGGCTCGGCCGCGTGCGCCTGCGTCACGACCCCCGAGCGGAGCCGCCGATCAGCCTGCTCGGCTTCGACGCGCTCCACGACCTGCCGCCCCTCGCTCGGCTCGCCGAGCTCTTCGGCGCGCGCGCGGCGCCGGTGAAGGCGGTGCTGCTGGATCAGTCGTTCTCGGCCGGTGTCGGCAACTGGATCGCCGACGAGGTGCTCTACCAGGCGCGCATCGATCCGCGACGGCGCACCCACACGCTGACGCGGGCCGAGATCGCGCGGCTCCGCGCCCGGCTGCGCTCGGTCGTGAGCACGGCGGTTCGCCTCGGTGCCGACAGCGACCGCTTTCCGCCGAAGTGGCTCTTTCACACCCGGTGGAGCAAGCGCCTGCAGAGGCCGGTGACCGTGCGCGGAGAGCGGATTCGATATCTGACCGTCGGCGGGCGGACGACCGCGTGGGTCGCCGAAGTTCAACGTTAGCCAGGAGGAATCGATGGCGAATATTGCCCCGGTTCATCTGATGCGGTGGATCGAGGAGCACAAGACGCTGTTCAGCGGGCCGGTGGCCAACAAGGAAGTGTTCCCGGAGAGCGAGTTCATCTATCAGATCGTGCGTGGGCCGAACGCGCGCAACGACTTTCACATCGATCCGGGCGACGAGATCTTCTATCAGCTGAAGGGCGACATCACGGTGCGATGCATCGACGGCGACGGCACCCCGCGCGACATCACGGTGCGCGAGGGTGAAGCCATGCTCTGCCGCGCCGGGACGCCGCACTGTCCGATCCGCCCGGCCGACACCTGGGGGCTCGTCGTCGAACGCAAGCGCCGGGCCGACGAGCGCGACGGGCTCGCGTGGTTCTGCGAGCGGTGCGGCGCCAAGCTGCACGAGACGACGTTCTCGGTCACGAACATCGAGGTGGAGCTGCTCGACGCCATCAAGAAGTTCAACGCGAGTGCGGCGCAGCGGACGTGCAAGAAGTGCGGCGCCGTCTTGCCCGTGCCCGCCGGGGCCGCCTCGGCCTGACCGTCGCGACATCGAGGGGCGCCCCGGCTATGCCGGGGCGTCTCCGAGCGCGGGGGGTTTGGGGGGCCCGTCGAGGCCCCCCATCCTACGTATCGGTGTACTTCACGTCGCAGCGATAGGTCTTGTACTCACCGACGAAGAATGGCTGGAGCGGCGCCATGATCTCCCGGTAGAGAGGGCTCTGCTCGTACGCCTGCATGTCGGCGGGGTTGTCCCACAGGCTGACGGCGAAGCCCGTGTCCTTGTCGGCTGCGTCTTGAGCCAGCCAGCGGCCGCGCAGCCCTTTGAGTCCCTTGCCTTTGGTCAGGACGTTCTCGCGGTAGGTACGCTCGTACTCGGTCCACGCGCCGGCCCGAAGCTTGCCCCAGGTAATGCGGATCACCATGGCTGACCTCCTTGAATGAAGGACGTGGAGTGCCGATCGGGTGATTGAGACGCCGTTAGACTGATTAGACGCCCGGCACGATCGATTTGCCAGCCGAAGGTGCCGGATCCGCCAGCGCGACCTCGTTGTTGGGGCCCTCGTGCGGCAGGAAGATCCCGTGGTGCGTGCCGCCGTATTTCGCCGGCAGCGGTGATCACGGCTCCTCCCGCCCGCGTCAGCGCGCGAAGTTGTCGATGAGGAAGCGCGAAATGCTGTGGCGCGAGGGCAGGCTGGGGAGGTTCGAGCACGGAAACCAGCGCGCGTCCTCCAGCTCCTCGGCGTCCACCTTGATCTCGCCGCCGGCGTAGGTGGCGACGAAGCCGACCATCAGCTGGCTCGGGAAGGGCCAGTTCTGGCTCCCGACGTACGTGATGTCCTTCACGTCGACGCCGACCTCTTCCTTCACCTCGCGCGCGACGCAGCCCTCGAGGGATTCGCCGTTGTCGACGAAGCCGGCGACGAGCGCGTAGCGGCCGAGCGCCCAGATGGCCTTGCGCGCCAGCAGCACGCGGTCGCCGTCACGCACGACGACGATGACCGCCGGGTGCAGGTGAGGGTAGTGCTCGTACTTGCACTTCGGGCACCGTTTGCCCCACTCGCCCGCGAGGCGCTCGGTGGGATCGCCGCAGCGAGGACAGAAGCCGCTCGTCGACTCCCACCAGAGGGCTTGCATGGCCATCCCGCCGAGCGAGAGGAGATCGTCGGGCAGACGCGTGCCCGCCATCGGCACGAGCGTCTCGCGCTGGAAGTCGCCCGGGACGACCGCGTCGCGGGCAAGCGTGGCCACCCAGCACTCGGTATCGCCGCCCAGGGTGCCCAGCCAGATCGGCTCGCCGAGCGCGCCGTCGAGCTTGGCCGGGCGCCCGCCCGTCGGCAGGCGGAATCGGTCACCGTCCGGAACGACGAGGAGCTTCTGGTCCTGGATGATGAGCCAATTGCCCCGCTCGCTCGGCGGCTTCGTCCCGCGCTTGGCCGGCACGAACGCGCCGCGCAGACAGTCGATGTTGAACGGCAGGTAGACGCTCAGCGGGGTGGTCATGAGCCGAGAAGCCCCACGTCGCCGGGCTCGCCCGTGCCTGAGGCCACCGGCACGCGCTCGGCGGCCGGCGCCTCGACGCCAAGCTTCTTGAGCGCGGGCATGACCTCGCGCGCGAAGAGACGCATGTTGGCCTCGGCGTCCTCGTACGGCATTCCGGCGTAGCTGAAGACCCCGATGTAGTGGCTGTTGCCGGTGCGCGCGTGGATGTCGAGGATCTTGTCGTAGCACTGCTCCGGCGTGCCCCACACCTGGAGGTTCATGAAATAGTCGATCACGGTATCCGTCCCGTACTGCGCGATCTTCTCGGCCATCTTGCCGTAGTACTCGTAGCCCTTGGTCTGGGCGAGGTGATCGCCCTGGAAATGATAGTGATCGAGCACGGTCTGGTAGTAGCCGCCGATGAACCGGCGCGCCATCTCCTGGGCGCGCGCCGGGCTTGCGTCGCAGAACGTCCAGCCCGCGGAGACCGGCGGCGGCGCCGCGACGCCGTTCATGTCGCGGTAAATCGAGCGATAGGTCTCGAGCTCGCGCGCGACCTCTTTCCAGGGCTTCTGCGGAATGATCAGGATCCCGACGCCGAGCTTGGCCATGACCGGCAGCGACTCCGGCGAGACGGCCGCCGCGTAGGTGCGGCCGCGGAACGACTTGAAGGGCGCCGGCCGGATCGCGGCGCGCGGCTGCTTGACGAAGGTGCCGTCGTATTCGCAGTAGCCCGTCTCGAGGCCGCCCAGCAGCATCTCGGCGGACTCGGTGAAGCGCTGGCGCGACTCGTCCATCGACAGCCGGAAGCCGTCGAACTCGACCTTGCCGGCACCCCGGCCGAGTCCCAGGATGAGCCGGCCGCCCGAAATATTGTCGAGCATCGCTACTTCTTCGGCGACGCGCATCGGGTCGTGCCACGGGAGGACCACCACCATCGAGCCCAGGCGCGCGCGCTCCGTGCGGCCGGCCATGTACGTGAGGAATTGCAGCACGTCCGGGCACATCGTGTAGTCGGTGAAATGATGCTCGACGCCCCAGATCGACTCGAAGCCGAGTGGCTCGGCCAGATCGGCAAGCCGGAGCTCGTTGCGATAGACCTCGCGGTCCGTACGCGCCTTGCCGGGGTTCTGGAAGACGGCCGCCATTCCAACGTGCATGGGACGCTCCCC
>Ga0137407_10001541_pt1 | contig 15044 bp, 9 predicted proteins | sample CZOMad2_2_16fung_FD_108410 | JGI IMG/M metagenome (GOLD analysis project Ga0137407, IMG submission 108410) | Vadose zone soil fungal communities from Angelo Coast Range Reserve, California, USA - CZOMad2_2_16fungal (Illumina Assembly) | ecosystem: Environmental > Terrestrial > Soil > Vadose zone...
GCCCGGGACGTTGACTGATGGACCTTTGGCCATCATCAACACCTTCTTTGGAGTGTTTCCGGTGATGATAAATCCACCAATAAGGATGTTGTCTCCAGTGAGGACATTGGCTCGCGTCGAGATATTAAGTAGCTGAGACGGTGTCGCGGTTGGAGTAGCTGTAGGTGTCGGCGTGGGGGAAGCCGTTGCTGATGCCGTTGGAGTCGGACTGGCGGTTGCGGATGCAGTCGCGGTTGCCGTGGCCGTGGCGGTAGCCGTAGGTGTGGCAGTCGCGGATGCAGTCGCGGTTGCCGTGGCCGTGGCGGTAGCCGTAGGTGTAGCGGTCGCAGTGGCTGTCGCGGTAGGAGTCGCCGTTGGAGTTGGACTGGCCCCGGCAGGCAAAGGCCAGACATAAGCTCCACGACCGCGCGTCCAGACGGAGAGCGTCGTCGCGCCACGATCGATTTGCAGGTCCCAAACCATCGAATGCGGCAGCCCATTCTCAAAGCGGGACCAGACTGGCGACGCCGCTGTGATATCATCGGTGTAATAGACACCCCAGTCCGTCCCGGCGAATACCTGCTTCGGAATATTCGGATTTACGATAATAGAATCGACTGGGATATCCGGGAGATTGCCGCTCTTATCCAGCCAGGTGAAGGAGCCACAAGTAGCAGCGCACGTCACTTGGAAGACGTGACCCGGAGTGGTGGGCGTGTTGGCATTAAAGCCGCCGACAGCGGCATAACCAACCGGAAGATTCGCGGCAGATGCTGAGGGATCGAGTGCAATACCCAGCACCGGCCGGTTAGGCAAAAGGGCATTGCTTCCGGTTACGTTCACCCAGTTAGCTTGACTCGCCGCGCCGGTGCCGAGATTGAAGCCGATCTGGACGTTGCCATCGTTGGTGCCGACGATAGCGACACTCTGATACTTCGGCGAATACTTGACTTGATTAATGAAAGATCGATTGCCCAAGGTTCCTTTGCACAGGTTCGGACCTGCGGCCGAGCCAGCGGGGTTGTTCGTAATATACCAAGTATTTGTGCCCGTAGCTCCCGAGATTGTCTCCCAAACTCGAGTCGTGGCCGCAAGCAGATGGCCGCAGCCGGTGGTCGCGCCCGCGGCCTCGCAGTCGTCCCCACCGGGAATGCCACCGTGGAAAAGATTAATGGGCAGGATAAACGATTGGAGATCGCTGCCCCACCCGCCCTTTCGGTTCGACCAGGTAGCGCCCGAGGCGGTGCAGTTAGTGACACAGCGACTAATTCCGCCGCTGTTGTTGCCCTCCCAAAAGCGAAGGCTCGTTCCAGTCCCGACCGGATCAATCTGGCCAGAGAATCCATCGCCGCCCAAACCCATCTGCCACTGTGCCGGTCCAGTCGGGCTGCCGGTGAACATGACCGAGCTGGGACCGTTGTCTTGGGCGCCGCCGACCGCCTGTGGTGTGGCCGAAGTAGCAAAACTCCCGCTGATGTCGCCCGAATAGAATTCGATCGTGTTCAAGCCGCCATCCATGTTGAACCATTGCGGCGCGGGAAGATTTGCCGTCGTCGTGCCATGGATGCCGCCGTCGTTACCCGCCAGCAACATGGTGGAAATTCCGCCGATAGACACGCCGGGGACAAACGCCAGGGCATGCTGATCTACATGCACTCCCCGGTTACTCGTCCCGTAACCGCAAGTGGTATCCACCCATTGCGGACTCGGATTCTGCCACAACCAAACGTCGAACGTGTCAAAGAAAACGCGGTCGGGATTGACCGGATCGACGGCAATGCCCTGGTCATACCAGTTCTGCGAATAGTCACCCGCGCCACCTTCGCAATCGGTGAGCGAAGGACCGGGCGACCCTGGAATCTGCGTCCAAGTCGCGCCGCCATCGGTCGAGCGGTAAGCGCCGAGTTGGCAGCCTTGGGCGCCACAACTGGATTGGACAGTGATCGCCTGCAACTGGGCATAGATGTAGTTCGCGTCGCTCGGGGCTACCGCAATATCGATCCGTCCTACTTGATTGCCCACCCCAGAACTAACGTAGGCCGTCCCAGTGGTTGCGTTCAAACCAGTCCAGCCATTTGCGTTGGTCGTGATCGGAGTGAAATCCGTCGGGCAACCGCTCGCTGGCATCGTCCCTTTGTAGATTCCGTTAGCCCCGTTCAAATCGAGATTGTATTGCACCGTCGTCTTGAACCCACGGACGCCGACGGCGGCGATGATGCGAGTGCTGGTGCCTGTGTCAGTGAGGGCCAGACCGGTAATGTCCTGGCGCATGGTGTTGAAACTGTTCGTGGTGCAGGGGCCGGTCCAGGTAACACCGGCGTCATTCGAGAAATAGAGGCCGGTCTTAGTTCCCGCGACCACGTTGTTGCTGTTACGCGGATCAACCCGCACCTTCCCGACGGCGTTGTATTGCGGGAATTGTCCCGCCGGTTCGGTTAAGGCCGGTCCGAAAACATTCGCGCCCAGCAAAGTCCAGGTCGCGCCGCCATCGGTCGATTTCAGGATGCCCTGGCTGCCCATCGAGAAGGAACCGAAGTTGAGGTCGCCGGTGCCGGCGTAGATCGTGTTGTGATTGTTCGGATCGATCGTGAGCGTGTCGATGCTGATCGTCGCCAGCAGCGGATCGTCGGTGGTAACGCTCCACGTGGTCGTGCTGCTGCAGCAATTCGTCGTTTTCCAAACGCCGCCGCCGACAGTCGCCGCGTAGGCCACGATGGAACCATTGGTTGTGGTGGTGGGATCGACCACGATGTCGTTCACGCGGCCCTCCGTCGTTGTGTAGTCGTAGCAGTTCGTGCAACCAGTCATGTGTTCCGGCCTCGGGCCCAAGGCGGTGAAGTTAACCGGATCGAGAGCCTGCTCGCCGGTGAGCGCATTCACCCGGAGATTCAGGGTCCCAGCGCCGAAGGGCACGCTCCGGAGAATGCTCTTATCCACCGCCGCGGCCTGGCGGACCCAGGCCGGGTCAAATACCCCCGTTGGATACGTCAGGCGGTTATTCCATTCCGCTTCCATCCGGTCGAGATCGTCGGGGTCGCCGCCGGGCACCGGCATGTAGCGTTGGGCCACGCCCGTTCGTTCCGGCCGGGGTCGATCTGGCTGGCGATTGAAACCAATCGTCGCCAGGCAAATCCCGGTCGAGAAGAGAATAAATGCCGCAAAGATGCGCGGGCGAAAGATCCCCAATTCGGACGGCGATTTTTTCAACGGCATGCTGGTCTCTTTCTCCACAATTCGAATCGAATCTTCGAACGGCTTCGCATGCCTCGCCAGTATTAGGTTCGCGTCACGCCGCTTTTCTTGCTAAAAAAACATTATGGCTTCTTCTTCGCTCTGGCCGCGTTTTCAGAAATATTTCCTGCGTTACGACGATCTCGGTTTTTCGATCGACATCAGCCGGATGCGATTTGCCGATGAGTTCTTCGATCGGATGAAGCCGCTGGTCGCCGGGGCCTTCACCGCGATGCGGGAACTCGAAAGCGGCGCGATCGCCAACCCGGACGAGCAACGGATGGTCGGCCATTATTGGCTGCGCGATTCGAAACTGGCGCCCACGCCAGAACTCCGGGCCGACATCGACGATACCAACGCTCGCATCAAGCAGTTCGCGGCCGAGGTGCACTCCGGAAAGATCGCGCCGGAGAAGGGCGGAAAATTCAAACACGTGCTGCTGATCGGCATTGGCGGCTCGGCCCTCGGACCGCAATTTATCGCCGACGCGCTCGGCCAGGCCGACGACCCGCTGAACATTTACTTTTTCGACAACACCGATCCGGACGGGTTCGATCGCGTCCTTGCCCGAATCGGCGACCACCTCGCGCACACACTCACTGTCGTCATTTCCAAATCCGGCGGAACGAAAGAGACGCGCAATGGAATGCTGGAAGCGGGCGCCGCGTATGAAAAGGCGGGGCTAAATTTCGGAAAACACGCGGTCGCGGTGACGGGCGTGGGGAGCGAGCTCGACAAGCACGCGGAGACAAACGGCTGGCTCGCGCGATTTCCGATGCACGACTGGGTGGGCGGTCGCACTTCGGTAATGAGCGCGGTGGGACTGGTGCCGGCCGCGTTGGAAGGCTTCGACATCGATCAGTTCCTGGCCGGCGCCGCGGCCATGGACGCGAAGACACGAACGAATGAAACGCCGCAGAACGCGGCGATGCTCCTCGCCTTGATGTGGCATTACGCCGGTGAGGGGCGCGGCAAGAAAGACATGGTCATCCTTCCCTACAAGGACCGGCTGATGTTGTTCAGCAAATATCTCCAGCAACTTGTGATGGAGTCGTTAGGCAAAGAGAAGGACCTCGACGGCAAGATCGTTCATCAAGGTATAGCGGTTTACGGCAACAAAGGCTCGACCGATCAGCACGCGTATGTGCAACAGCTCCGCGACGGCGTCCCGAACTTCTTCGTTACGTTCGTCGAGGTGGAGAAGGATCGCGAGGCCGGGCGGTTCGAAGTCGAGCCGGGCGTAACCAGTGGCGATTATCTCCAGGGTTTTCTGCGCGGGACGCGCGCGGCGCTTTACGAGAGCGGACGGGAATCGATCACGATCACGATCCCGAAAGTGAACGCGTTTTATGTCGGCGCGCTGATTGCGCTTTACGAACGGGCGGTCGGACTCTACGCCTCGCTCGTCAACATCAACGCCTATCACCAGCCCGGCGTTGAAGCGGGCAAGAAAGCGGCGACAAAGATTCTGGAATTACAGGCCAGGGTCAAAAAAGTTCTCGCCAGTGGCTCGGACAAAGCACCGGAAGAAATCGCGCGAGAGCTCGACGCCGATCCGGAAGACGTCTTCCATATCGTCCGACATCTCGGCGCGAACGAGTGACGAATCTGCGATGAGCGAATCGAATCCCACCGAAATTCAGCTCTCAATGCCCGAGCTGGTGAAGTTCGTCCGCCAACTTGCGCATGATCTTCGAAATCACCTCAACGCGGCCGAGCTCCAATCCGCTTATCTGCTCGAGATCGCGGAGAACAACGAGGTGCGCGACGAAATCAAACGGCTGCGCGGGATGATTGCGCAGGTTGGAGGGAATCTCCAGGAGTTAACGGCCGCTTTGAGCCCGCCGCGTCTCACCGAAATGCCGTACGCCGCGAAGGATTTGATCGAGGATTTGCAGCAGAAAATCGCGAACGATTATCCGGCGAAAAACGAGCACGTGAACTGGGACGCCGACGTTGGCGATGCGACGTTGAATATCGACCCGCAATTATTGTTGCCTGTCCTGTCCGAACTTTTCGCAAACGCGTTCCGCCACGATCGTGGCGCTGGCCCAATCACCGCGGCCGCGCGAACCGACAAGGCGCGGTTCGTCTTCACCCTCTCCGAACCAAAGCCGACCTTCGATCTGTCGACCGAGAATTGGGGCCGCGAACCGCTCCGTGCCCTCGGCCAGGGTCGTTACGGTCTCGGGCTTTATCGCGTCCGCGCCACGATCGAAGCGCACCGCGGCCAATTCAGCGCACGCCACGACAAAAAGACGGGATTACTCGTCACGACGATCGCGTTGCCGCTGGCGGCGCCCGACGCCTAACGAATTTTTCGGTTTTAATGAATGAAAGGCGCGAGGCTTGCGTCGATTGCTCTTTCCGTTTCCCTTTCAGCACTTAACAGTAATTCCGCCGCGATGCCCAATAACAACACGGAGAACCGACGCATCCTCATCATTGACGATGAGCGGCCGATCCTCCTCACGCTCGAAGCGCTTCTCGGCCGTCACGGCTATCAGCCCGAGACAGCCGCGACGGCTTCGTATGGTCTGCGCCGGCTGAAGGAAACGTTGCCCGCCGTCGTTCTCCTCGATCTTCAGCTGCCGGATGCGGACGGCCTCGAGATGCTGGGCCAAATCAAAGAAGAGCATCCCGATACGCAGGTCATCATTTTGACCGCGCACGATTCGCTCAATAACGCCATCGAATCGATCAAGCGCGGCGCCTACCATTTCATCAGCAAACCGTACGCGCCGGAAGAATTGCTGAGCCTCATCGAGAAAGCGATCGAGAAACAATCGCTCCTCCGCGAAACCGAGCATCTCCGGAAGAAAACGCAGCAGCTCGAAAAACGGCTCGAGATTGCCGAGACCAGGCTCGCGCCGGTTTTTCAAAGCAAAGCGCTCCAGGAAATCGAGGAGTTGATCGACGCGATGGCCCCGTCGGAAGCGAATGTTCTCATTACCGGCGAAAGCGGCGTCGGCAAGGAAGTGATCGCAAACGTGATTCACAGCCGGAGCCGGCGCGCGGACAAATCGATGATCAAGCTCAACTGCGCGGCGTTTCCGCAGGCCATGATCGAGTCGGAATTGTTCGGCTACGTCAAAGGCGCGTTCACCGGCGCGATGAACGATTTCCCGGGAATGATCGCGGCCGCCGCCGGCAGCACCCTGTTCCTCGACGAAATTTCCGAGATGCCGGCGGAACTCCAGACGCGTTTTCTGCGCGTTCTCCAGGAGCGGGAATATCGCCCGCTCGGCAGCACGAAAACGTTGAAGGCCGACTTTCGCGTCATCGCAGCGACGAACCGGCCGATTGCGAGTGCACTCGCTGAAAACCGGCTGCGGTCCGATCTGTATTACCGGCTTAACACTTTCCAGATCGAGATCCCGCCGTTGCGCGAACGCAAGGAAGATATTCCGCCGCTGGTTTCCACGTTCCTGAAGCGCTTCGCCGACGAGCTGGGAAAACCCGAGCCGGAAATTCTGTCGGACGCGTTTCAGAAATTGCTGGATTACGGGTGGCCGGGAAACGTTCGCGAATTACAAAACGCGATGGAATACGCGGTCGTGCTCGCCCGAAAAGACAAGATCAGCGTGAAAGAATTGCCGGCGGAAGTGCAGCTGCCGGCGGTGCTCCAACAGGTGGAACGCACCGGCAACGGCGGCGTCCAAAATCTCGACGACCTCGAGCGCAACGCCATCATCCAGGCGCTGGCCCAATGTCACGGCAATAAGAAGAAAGCCGCGCAAGTTTTGGGGATCCAGCGCCCGACGCTTTACAACAAGATGAAGCGTTACGCGATCGAGTTGTGAAATCGCGATCCATCCCCAGGTAGGGGCGATTGACCCCAATCGCCCGGGCGGTTGCGGTGAACCGCCCCTACCTCCATTTTGATCGCGAAATGCCCGCTTCCCGTCATCTCGGAAAGGTTCTCGCGAACGCAGAGCGCCAGCTCGCCCCGGCCCGGACAATGCGGCCGGTGGAATCGCTGCCGCTTTACCAGAAGTTCCTGAAGATCGAGGAGCACCGCCTCCGGCTTCGCCATCAGTACGGCGGCGGTGGCCGCGAGATCTGCGCGCTGCGGGTCGAACTGATCGATGTTTTGATGCAACGCATCTTCGAGGCGGCAGTGACTTTCGCGCTGCGCGAGCGCGGCACGTCCCCTACCCCGCTCACTCTCTTCGCACTCGGCGGTTACGGACGCCGCGAGCTCAACCCATTCAGCGACGTCGACATCATGTTTCTCCACGAGAAAAATCGCGGAGACATTTCGCCGTACGCGGCCCAGGTGATCGAACAGATCCTTTACCTGCTCTGGGATGTCGGTTTCAAGGTTGGCCACTCCACCCGCTCGATCAATGAAGCGGTCGATCAGGCGAACAAGGACATGCTCACGAAAACGGCCATGCTCGAGTCGCGTTCGCTCGCCGGCGATCCCGCCCTGGCCGCGCGTTTTCGGACGGCGTTTCGTCAGCGTTGCGTGCGCGGTCATGTCCGTGAATACATCGAGCTGCGCATGCACGACCAGGCGACGCGCCATGCGAAATTCGGCGACACGGTTTACGTGCAGGAGCCGCATTTGAAAAGCGGCTGTGGTGGATTGCGCGATTACCAGAACCTGCTTTGGATGACCTTCTTCAAGGAAGGCGCGCTTACCACGACCCATCTGGTCGGCAAAGATTGGCAGAGCGAGCCCGACCGGCGGCGAATCGAAGCCGCCTACGATTTTCTTCTGCGGCTCCGCACCGATCTTCATTACGCGACCGGCCGTGCCACGGACACCCTTCACTTCAACGTCCAGGACCAGGTCGCCGCGCGCCTCGGCTACGCGCAAGAACGCGGCACGCTCCGGCAGGAAGCGCTGATGAAAGATTACTACGAGCACACGCGAAATATTTTTCGCGTCACGGAGCGGATCACGGAGCAATTCGCCAGCGGTCGCTCTTCCTCGACCACGCGCTCACTCTTCAGTTTCCTCCCGCGCTTGAAATCAGCCGAGGAACGTCTGGGGCATTTCCGGATTCGGCAGGGCCAGCTTTTCGCCCAAAGCTCCGACATTTTCGAAAAGGAACCGGCCACGATGATGGAAGTTTTCGAAGTGGCGCAACAACGCGGCCTCGAGCTCAGCCCGGATCTCTCCGATTTGTTCACTAGAAATCTCGGGCTGATCACAGGCGCGTTTCGCAGCAGCAAAGAGCCGCGGGAAATTTTTCAGCGCATCGTTTCACGCAAAGGCGAGGTCGGCCGCGTCCTGCGCATCATGCATCGGGTCGATTTTCTCGGCCGTTACATTCCGGAATTCGGGCAGCTCACGTGCCTGGTGCAGCATGAATTTTTTCACCGCTACACGGCCGACGAACACACGCTGGTGTGCATCGACAAGCTCGATGAAGTCATGCACACCGAGGAAACGAAGTTCCGCGGTTACCGCCGGCTCTTCGAAAATCTGGCGGACCCGTTTGTCCTTTATCTCGCGCTTCTCTTGCACGACACCGGCCGCGCGGTCGGCGCGCGCCCGCACTCCGAAGCGAGCGCGCTGTTCGCGCAAGGGGCGGCCACGCGTCTCCGCCTCTCGGCGGCGCAACGGCGTTCGCTCGTCTTGCTCGTCGACCATCACCTCACGCTTTCGAACATGGCGCAGCAGCGGAACCTCGATGATCCGGAAACCGCGGTCGAGTTCGCCGGCATCGTTCGCGATCAACCGAATCTTGACGCGCTCATGCTCCTGACCCTCGCGGATGGACAGGGCACGAGCGCCGATGCGTGGTCGGATTGGAAAGAATCGCTGGTCTGGCAGCTTTACGAATCGACTACCCAATATCTTTCCAACCAGGAAGCGTTCTTCGCGCAGACAAGAATCGAGCGCGACCAATTGCAGGCGCGCGTCACCGAAAATCTGGGCGCCGAGTTTGCCGAGGAAGTCGAGGCGCACTTCGAGGTGATGCCGGACAATTACTTCCGCGCGTTCACGACCGACGAAATCGTTTCGCACCTGAAATTGTTCCGCCGCTTTCTTGAAAATCTTTATCAGCGCGACGAACCGCCGCTTGCGCCCGCGGTGGCCTGGGACGCGTTTCCCGAGCAGGGCCACAGCATCGCGTCGTTCTGCACGTGGGATGGGCAGGAGTTGCTCGCAAAAATCGCGGGCTCGTTCGCCGTTGTGCCGCTGAATATTCTCAGCGCCGACATTTACACTCGCGGCGACAACGTCGTGCTGGATATTTTTCGCGTTTGCGATCCGCGTTTCCGCGCCGTGACGGACCAGCGGGACCAGGCGGTCGTCGAATCCACTCTCCGCTCCGCGTTGATCAATCCGGATTTCGATTTCGCGCCGCTGCTCGAACGCGCTCATCGCCGCATCGCGATCCACAACCGGGTCGGCCTCGGTTTTCCCACACGCGTCGCCGTGGAAAATAAAACGCATCCGGCTTACACCCTTGTCCAAATCCAGACGCCGGACCGGCTCGGCCTCCTCTACGAACTACTCTCCGCCTTCGGCCAGGAGAACGTTTCGATCGCGCTCTCGCGGATCAGCACGGAAAAAGGCGCGGCGATCGACACATTCTACGTCGCGGATCGAACGACCCGCGGAAAAATCACCGATTCGACGCGGATCGCTGGGCTGCTCCATCGATTGCAGGAAGCGGCCGTCGGTAAATCGCGCTAGCCGCCCGCCGGTTTCCGTCTAGCTTCACCGCTCGTGGCACAGCCATCCTGGCTGTGGGGCCAACAGGCATCTTGCCTGTTGCGAGGACAGGCAAGATGCCTGCCCGCCCCACAGGCTAGAAGCCTGTGCCACCATTACCATGAACGCGCTGATTCTCGCCGCCGGTTACGCGACGCGGCTCTATCCCTTGACACAGACGAAAGCGAAACCGCTTCTCGAAGTGGCCGGCAAACCGATGATCGATTGGGTCCTCGATAATCTCACCTCGGTTTCCGATCTCGAGCGCGTTTACGTCGTGACCAACCACAAGTTCGTGAAAGATTTTCATGCCTGGGCCGAAGAGTATCGAAAGAAGCGCCCGAAGTTTGCGATCGAGATAATCGATGACGGATCCACGGACGATTCCGACAAGCTCGGCGCGATCGGCGACATCACCCTCGTCGTGAACCGGCACGAGCTCGCGAAGGACGACCTGATTGTGGTCGCGGGCGATAATCTGTTTAGCGAACCGCTCGCCGATTTCGCGCGTGCCGCGAAAAACGCCGAAGCGACGCTGGCGACTTATGACGTGGGCGATCTGGAAGCGATGAAGAAATACGCGAGCATCACAACCGATGCCGACGGCGTGATCACAGAGTTTGAAGAAAAGCCGCCCGACCCGAAGAACACGATGGCCGGAATCGCGCTTTATTATTTTTCACGCGAGGTCGTGCCGCTCTTCACGACCTACATCGCCGCCGGGAATAATCCCGATCAGCCCGGCCGATTCATCCAATGGCTCTACCAGCGCAAGCCGGTGAAAACATTTCAGATTAAAGGCACCTGGTTCGACATCGGCAGCAAAGAGACGCTCGACGAAGCGAACCAGATCTTCGCGCGCTTCAATTAATTTTCTCCTGTTGCTGTCATCCTGAGCGAAGCGAACGGATCTCTGAACATTTCTGGGCGACCTGCGCCGAAATGGTCAGAGATGTTTCGCTTGCGCTCAACATGACAGGAAGAGAGGAGCGAGAGCGTCCCTACCTCAGCCGTCCTTCGTCGAACTCAATCAGGTCGAAGTCCTGAATCTTTTTTCGCCGCTCGGCAACTTGACGGCTTAAAGCCGTCAAGTCTTAAAAAGCATCGGCGCCGCGAAACGAGCATATTTGCGCACGAGCGAATAATCGGGTTCAACGCCCTCTGCATTACAGTCCTTTAACAGAGGACTCGCTTACTCATTCATAGGCCGGCTGGCACAAACTTGACGGCTTAAAGCCGTCAAGACTGAGACCGTATCGAGCGCGGTGCCAATGGAGACGATAGGGACCGCACACTCCGTCTTCGGATAGATGCGTTAAAAATTGGACGGGATGGGCACTCTCCGGTCCCATTAATTTTGGGACGACATAGCGCTGGTTCCTCGCAGCTGGATTTATTTCAAGCGTCCTTCGTCGAACTCGATGAGGTCGAAGTAGGTCCTAATGTCTTTCCGGCCGGCGCCACCGGCTTCTTTCAGGAAATGGGTGAAGCGCGCTTTCTTGGCGGCGGTATCGGGGTGGCGCGCAATCATGGTTGCGTTCCAATGCTCGATCTCGTCGGGCGAATGCTTCGCGCCGTTCGTCGCCACCCAATCGAGAATCTTCTCGTCGTCATCGAGCTCGTTGGCGATTTCCTCAAACGCGTCGCCTTTGATGCGGAGAAACGCGAGGAGATGTTTGTCGAACCCAACGGTCTTGTAGTTGTAGCCGTCGAGTAATCCCTTGCGATGCAGCTTCGCCTTATCGATCAGCCGCGGCAGATGCACGTATCCGCCCAACTTTTCGTAGGGACTGCGTGGACGCAGCTTTTGCATTGAGCCCGGCCTAGGCCGCGGGCAAAGCGTGTGGCACCGCGATCGGCGCCGCTTCTTCCGTCGTCGACGCTGGGGCCGGCGCCGCCGTCGATTCCGGCAACAATTCGCCCTGGGCGAGGCCGGACGTGCCGATGATCAGCTGGCCCATGAAAATTCCGCCCTTCTCCACGGAGATCGATTTCGCCGTGACGTTGCCATCGAGCAACGCGTTCCGATGAATCACGACCGTGCCTTCCGCGACGATCTCGCCCGTCATTCGTCCACGAATCTCAATGCTCTTCACTCTGATCCGCCGGAAAAAATGCACGTCCGATTTGCGATCGACGACGACCTGGTCCGCGATCAGGCGGCCGGGAATTTTGCCGACGTAGTTGATGGTCGCGGTCCCGAGACAATTCATGTTGCCGCGCATTTTTCCTTCGATGATCGCGGAACGACACGTGACCGTTGTGCTGCTCAGGTCGCCCTTCGGCGTGACGTGAATTTCGCCCTGGGTCTTGATCGAGCGGCTGAAGCTCGTGTTTATTTTATAATTCCGCAGATCGATGTGCGTGCTGCACTTCGGGCAAAAACTCGACGTCGCCGCGGAACTGACTTCGTGGCGCGCCTTGCATTCGAAGCATTCGATCTCGGAGCTGTGGTGCTTGTTCCACAATCCTTCGAACTTTTGCCGGAGCGAAGAATCGCTGGCGGAGACGGCCGCTTCGACACGCTCTTCTCTTGGCCGCAGCCGGATTTCCTGCTTCGGCGCCGAGGGCGCGAAGTGCGAACCGCATTGGCGGCACATCGTGCTCTTGGCGGCGGCGTACTCCGACTGCTTGAAGCCACAGTGTGGACATTCCAGACTGACTTTTGCAGGAGACGACTTTGCGGCCACTGGCGGCTCTGGCGAAGGGTGATTGCCTTAGACTCGAGCCCCGAAAGCTGGTTTGGCAGCGGGTTCTTCGTTCCGAACGATTTCAGGACGCGGCGGAGCAGCCGCGGGCTTGCTCGCGCCGCCGCTGGTGACTTCCGATTTGCCGATGAAAGTCGCGCCTTCCTCGATGACGAGACGCGCCGCTTTGAGATCACCCTGCAACGTGCACCGCGACTTCAGTTCGCAGCGTTCCGCCACGGTGATGTTGCCCTGCACTTTGCCGTAAACCGTGATCGATTTCGTCTTGATCTCGCCGTTGATGTTGGCGTTCTCGCCGATGGTCAGGATGCCATCGGAATTGATCTCGCCCTTAACCTTTCCGTCGATGAGGAGTTCCTTTTGGAATTTGATCGAGCCTTCGATTTCTACGTCGCTCGAAAGGATGTCTTTGCCAGAATGTTCAGCCATATATTTTTTTGGATCGATTGTTGGTGTTGCCCGTGGTTCCTCGCGGGGTGCGAGACCATTGCCCTCCTCAGTGCCCGCGCTTAACGATCCTTCTCCGATCGACGACATGGGCTTTTGCGGAATGAATTTCTTCAACACCGCGGCATTATGCTAATCACAATTCCCACTGTCAACGGATTAGCGCCTGAAATCCTCTTTTTCCTGAAAAAATTGGACGCGAAACAGTTTGCAGGCCGAATTTTGGGCCGCGAGCCGGAGGAACGCCGGGGCCTGCGACGGAGTCCGATCGAGCACTGCCGCCAGGGATTTTTCCGGCGGCGGAATGCCGAGGATCGTGGCTGAATTGGTTGCCGTCCGGTCGGCATCGTAGGCGAGAACCCACGCGACTTTGGTTTTCAACAGAATCGACTTCGCGGTCTCGGCGTCGGACGCGAGGAAGAAGAGCGCGCTTTGCTCGGTTCCAGGCAAAGCTTCATGCGAAGAACCCGCGACGCCCGGCTGGCCCGACCAGTAGGCCACGGCGGGGCTCCACCACCACGGGGCGAGAAACGGACCGTCGATTTGCTTCGCCGCTTGCCGCCAGCCGATTTCGTCCGCGCGCCGCTCCGCGGTCAGCCCGCTTTGAAACTCGTTAGGCCAAACTTTTTCATCCCAGTCTTTCAGGATCGGAAAAAACGAAATGGCGATCAAGATCCAGCCGGCGATTCGGTTTCCGATCAGGCTGAGGCAGGCCGGCAATGAGAGCGCGAAGATCATCGCGAAAAAATAAGCCCAGCGCGCCTGCCAGATCGTGAGGGCAAAGGTCGCGACGAGAAGGGCGGCGAGGAATGCTGGAATTGTTCGCGTTCGCCGGAGCGCGATCCAGAGCAATGCCGGCAGCGGAATGAGCAACAATCCGGTCCATCGGAACCATCCGGGGTCGTTAGGCCAAACCGGACGCAGCTCGCCGATCGTCGCCGCCCAGTTGGAAAAAATCGCGGTGTGGTTCGGCCACGCGAAGGGCAATCGCCGTTCAACCAGGAGCGCGAGCAAAATCAGGCCGCCGCAGACTGCCCAGCCGATGAGTCGATTCCGCGTGAGAAAAGTTTTTCGCGCCACCAGCAATTGAACGAGGGCGAGGACTGCGAGCAAAATCAGCGGCTCGTAAAGCGACGCCCACAGCGCCATGCCCCATGCCGCGCCGCTCACGAAACTCCATCCGCGAGAATCGCTCGCCGCCAGAATCCATTCCGCACAAAGAGCAACCGCGATCAAAGCGATCAGAAGCGATTGATGATCCGGTCGGCCGAGCTCCGTCCCGTGCACGAGAATCGGACTGATCGCGAAGACCAAGAGCAACGCGCCTCGGTACGGCAACCAAATCCGCCGCGACCACCACCACAGAAACCAACCGGTCAACCATGCCAGCAGCGGCGAAATAATCGCTCCCGCGAAATCGATCGGCATCACGACGCTTAATGCCGCAACCAAATAATCGAAGGGCGCCGTCGGATGCGGCGTTGTCCCGCCCGGAAAATTTTCGAATGAGTGATGACGGACGATCGTGCCCGGATGCTCGAAACAGATCCGGACCCGCGTCATCCGGGCATAGCAATCCGCATCCGTGAAATAGACGTCACTGCCAATGAAAACGTCGTGGTAGTTCGCGCAGCGCGTCGCGATGATCAACGCCGAGAGAACTACAACTTCAGCAATCGCAATGAGCGCACGCCGCACCCAGCCGTTGTAATCGAAAATCCCCGTAACGCAGCTCGTAAAACGAGCGAGGCCGGGCTTTCCAATTCGAAAATCGAAAATCGATGGTGTTGGTCATCCGCGCCCGCTCATGATTTATTCGTGACCATAGCGGGCCTATAGCTCAGCGGTTAGAGCAGCCCCGAAAGCATTCGGGGTTGGTCATCAGCGCGGCTCGTGATCTAATACCGTTCGAAAACGGGCCTATAGCTCAGCGGTTAGAGCAGCCCCGAAAGCATTCGGGGTTGGTCATCAGCGTGGCTCGTGGTCTAATACCGTTCGAAAAC
>Ga0137407_10001542_pt1 | contig 15038 bp, 10 predicted proteins | sample CZOMad2_2_16fung_FD_108410 | JGI IMG/M metagenome (GOLD analysis project Ga0137407, IMG submission 108410) | Vadose zone soil fungal communities from Angelo Coast Range Reserve, California, USA - CZOMad2_2_16fungal (Illumina Assembly) | ecosystem: Environmental > Terrestrial > Soil > Vadose...
CTATCCATGAAAATCCGTTTAAAGGATTTTTTGTAATACTATATATTGTTTTGTTCATTGTTGTAATTGTAGTTGTTATTATATATAAATAAGAAAATATTACTATTATGTCTATTTATTGTTCACTTTTTTATCACAGATTTAGGGGACTAGCCTTTCTACGATGAGCAGAGCCAGAAAGAGATGTTGAACATTCATCTCAGAATAAAAAAAAATTATCCAAGTTATTTTAAAATAGACCGATAAAATATTAGTATTAATTGATTTAAATGTATTATGGTTTATTGTTTATCGTACAATAAATGTATTACCAATACAAATTTTACTCCATAATCCTCACAGTTTCATTTAATAATATTAATTTAAAGTGAAACTTTATTATACGGTGGCCGGAGGCAGAGGATATCTGACTGTTAAAAGAGAAATAGAAGAGAATATAAAAATTATAAACATAGACTATATCTTAACCTTTTTTTTAATAAAGGTTTTGGTGTATAGTCGTTGAAGAAAAAATATCTTGCAGGTTATTTTAAATATTTTAATCATTTTTTATTATTAAATATTAAACATTAGTATTTTTACCGAGTAAAGCGGTATTATGTTTTAATCCAAATTAAATTTCCTGCATATAACCAAATTAGCTTTAAAAAGAAATTATTTTAATTTTACATTTTTTATTTTAAAGCCCCCGTGTTTTGAGGTTAGGTTTGCATTTCACAACTTTCCACAGCTCTTCGGAGAATTTTGCAACATTCACCCGTACGATCCATTATAATCTGGCCATGGAAAGATCACCTGGCTTCGGGTCTAATAGAAGTAACTTATCCAACATTCTCTATATTTAAATCTTAAAAAAAAATTAATTTAATTTAATTTTCTAAAAGATTTTTATTTACTATAAAGAATCCAGTCGCTTTCGCTAGGGCTTTTAACCTTGCTACTCCCATTAACTTGCTGCATTTATATCAATATTTTCATATTGAATTAGACTATACCTTCAACTCAAAAGAAATATTAGGTTTTAAATGTATTTTATTTTTTCATTTGCTCCCTATGGGTAATTATTCGGAGCTTTTTAAAAAAAAAAGGGTTTACATAAATAAAATAAAAATAAAGAATAATTATACTTAGAAGCTTAAAATTCTAAACTAAGAAATATCTAATTTATAATAAAAATGAGATAATAAAAAAGGTTTCACTAATTGAATTAACTTATCCTTAGAACTACCCCAAATATAAATTTTATGCCCATTCATAACTTTGTGAACAGAACATTCTAGATTAAATTTCTTTTTCAATACCTTAACTAAAATTTAATTTTCAAGTAATGTAAAAGATTCTGTACATAAGTAAAATCCATTTGTAGATTTATAACCATCATCCATTATCCAATATGCCAATCCTTTATTGGTTATTAATTCTTCTATTATAAAGGGTATTATTTTTTCTCCATTTAAGTTATAAAATTACTCACGAGGCCGGTAGGCAAAGAATTAAAACACGGTAAACTTAAAGTTTGATATTTTATAGAGAAATATTATTTAAAATGATTAGGTCTTAAATTTAAATTAGATAAATAAATAGGCGGTGTTCCACAATAGTCTTTAAATTATAAATATAAATGATAAAGATAAACTTCATTAATAGTAGAATATTTAAATTGTAGTCTAGTATTTCCATTGACATTTATCCCTTCTACATGTAAATCACCTAAGATAATGGCACATATTATTTCATGTAAGTCATATGGAATTATCATATTAAATTTAGGAGATTTACGATAAGTTCTAGTTAATTTGACAAATTTAGGCATTGTATTTAAAAATAACATTATTCTTTTTTTTTAATAAATATGTGACAGCGTCTAAATTATATAGTTTTAATAAATTAAAACTATATAATTTTAATTATTTTTTTTTTATATTGAACACTCTCCTTGAAACAAGAATGAAAATAAATTATTTATTTACCATTATTTATTGGAATTATTTGAGTGCTGACGTGTTACCGATTCTTTAATCAGTCTTTTCTTTCGAATAAGTCGTTACAGGGCTATAATAAATGGTAAAAATATCATATATTAGTAAATATAGAATAATTTACCTTAAAAAAAAGGTAATAATATTTAATATTTTCTTTTTTGTTTTTATTCCTTATATATTATAGCTTCCCACGGTATTTCCATACTGGTAAGGATTCACCGTTAGCATTATTATTATTATAATACCGACCGTTTATGGTCATGAGTCAGTTTTTAAAAGAATTTTTCAATTCAGATGGGCAAGCAATTCACCCATTATGCAAAAGGTACGCCGTCATTTTAATTAAATTTCGACTGCTTATAGAGCTACTATTTCTTTTTGTAGAAGTACACAACTTCTCAATACTTTTCCTTTACAGTACTTTTCGCTATCGCTAAATTTATAATACTTAGCCTTAGAGGATGGTTCCCCTATATTCCGACAAGTTATCTCTCATCGTACTTTATTTTATAACATTTAAAAAAAATTACAGGACTTTTATCCTTCTTTGGTTTTAATATTACTTTCTCTTTTATACTAATCCATCATTTACTTAAGTTAAACTTTTAAATTAAATTAAATTAAAAAAAACTAAGTATCAGTAGATTAAGATAAAGTTTATTAATTAAAATAGAAAAAGTGATAATATTCAATTTTTTAAATATTATTAAGGCTTATCCGATTTCACTCGCCATTACTTTCGGAGTCTCGGTTGATTTCCTTTCCTTTCCCTAATACAATGGTTTGCTTCAGGAAGTAAATTTTATGCTATTTATAGCCTCAGGGAGAAGTTATAAATGATGTTAAGATTTTTTTTAGATTGCTTAACTACAAGGTTTTCCGTAGGACCGATATTATTTAAAATTATCATTAGGCATTATTGCTTTTGCCTCCTTTATCTTATAAATTTGCTTATTAGTATTCATAATAGCCCCTTTAAATTACTTTAATTATAATAAAATTATAAAATTTAAGTGTTAATATCATATTGTCACCGATACTTTTAAAAATAATTATATTTAAATTTAGTAATCCAATGTAAAAAAAAATATATTTTTTTTATTTATTACTATTATACTTTGATGTCTATTTTTTATTTATTTTAGTTAATCATATTATGATTAACTAAAATTGAAAAAATAAAATTTAGAGTCTCTTATACCACTTACTTTATATTATTTGTTAAAAGGAACAATAATATAATGGAAAAATACAGTCTTTTACTCATTTATATTAATATAAAAGAATAATAATTTATTTTACGAACAGAGTTAGCAGATAAAGTACAATATATTATTTTAATTTACTATTATTTTAGTTTACTTTAAATTTATAAATTACCTCATTTATTTTAGATAAGTGTAAATAAAAAATTAAAGAAAAAATAAAAATATCACAACTTTCTCATTATTTACTAAAATTTTATACTATTGTTTTATTAAAATAAGTTAATATTTACAAGATATATAATTTTCTTTCAAACTTTAAAAATCAAGAAAATCAAATTTTACAGTTTAATGGCACTTCTTAACTACTTCATCTAAACACCTCTATTAATGGATAAATGACCACACTTTTTTCTTAAAAAAAGGAATAAGCTTAAGCGATAAATTTAACTTAAAATAAAAACTTATACTAAATTATTTATAAAACACCTATTTTTATAAATAATATAAAATATAATATAAATAATTTTATATTAAAATAAAATCCTCTTTCGGATTTGAACCAAAATTAACATTTTAGAAGAATGCTGTTCTACCATTGAACTAAGAAGATTACCTGTAGATTTTACTTAATTTATTTCTTTTTGTTTTTTATTATTCACTTTAAAGAATGCCTTTCCTTTCATAAAAATTTATGTGGTTAAAATAATTTATTAATTTAGTAAAATTTAAATAAACACTACTATACTTATACTAGGTTTGCTTTATTATATGGATCTAGCACCATTTTCTACCTGCCTATGGTCGCTTAAAGCTTGGAAGATGTGCTAAGTATTAAAAACCCAAAAGCCACAGATAGAGACCAGTAGTATGAAACAGATATAATTATAAAAAAAAATTACTTTTAATTAACTAAATAAACAAATTAAAAATAAAAATAAATAAATTAATTACACATCTTACTAATTTATACAAGCGAGCACAGGTTAATATTAATAATTAAAATAAATATAACAAAACGATAAACTTTAACTTTATATTTTTTTTTTGTCATAAGAATGTAAATGTTAAATAAATATAATAACGTAAACGATAACGAATAAATTTAACTCATAAAAAGAAATAAAACGTCCAATAAATTTAATTAAATTAAAGACCTTTAGTTTATAAAACTATGCGATTAAAAAGAAAAAAAAAAGTTAAAATATTCTAATTTTCACTTTTTTATATTTAAAATTGAGTACTTAAAATTATTTTATTTAATAAGAGTTAAGAGGGACTTGAACCCTTATGGATCAAATTTGCAATTTGATTACAGATACCTTCTGTATACTTAACCCTAAAAATAAGTTATTTCAATAAATTAAAATAACTATTAGCCTCCTATTTTATTTTTTTAAATATATCAATAACAAAAAGAATAAAGCGAATAATTAAATAAGACATGTGTAAAAGCGAGATAAGTTAATAGAAAACCCAAAACAATTTTAATTGATTTAAGATTATTATATAATATTAATTAAAAAATGTACAGTTAAAGAAAGTAGAAAAAAAATTTTTTTTTTTAATTTATAAATAAATAAGTAATAAAATTTATATATTTAGACTAATAAAATCACAATTAAAAATAGTGAAATAAACTAAACTAGAAAAAATAAAAAATCATATTTAAATAATCATTTTTCGGGGGTTAAGTTAATTTTTATTAATTAAAATAATAACTAAAAAAAAACTAAAGTAAAAAATTAGACATAATAAACATAAACAGTTTATTATTATTATTATTGCTCTGCACTTTTCTCATTATAAAAACTAAAGATTTATTTTTAATATCTTTAAAATTATTTATTTTAAATATCTACTTTATATTAATATATTGTAGAAAATGCATAAAAAATAACCTAGAAACGCAATGTTTATTTATAGATAAGCCTAATGCTTTATAAATATATTAAATCATATGTAAAGAATAATAAGGAAAATAAATTTAAAGTTAAAGATAAGTTATACCATCTCCTCGCTCTTTCCCAGCTCCCTGCAGGTATTATTTTTTTTTACCTATTTTTATTAAAAAGTAATCCTCTTTCTCCCTTTTTGGATTAGTTATTAAAAAAAAAAAGCTAAATCAAAAAAAAATTAATTTAAAATACTATTCTTATTAGTATGCTACTTCATAATAGCAAAATCTTTTAAATTATTTGAAGTAATAAAATTTTAATTATTCAAAATATATAAAATATATAAAAAATATAAGTCTTTCTATTTCTACTTTACAAATTAAATTTAAAATAATACTAAATATACCTTCATTATTGAAAACGTTAAATAAGCGCGTGCTAGAACGATAAATTAATGTTTTCACCATTTATTTTTTTTTTTACTTAAAAATTTTTCGCTCCCTTTTAGCTATTTTAGCTTAAGCGAGACAAAGAGAAGAGGGGAAGCTTCTATTAAAATGAAATTTAACTTTAAATAAAAATACTGATTAAAATAAAGAAACTTTTTTATTATTATTATTTCTAGAAATAAATATAGGTGCAGCAAGAGAAAGTAATAAAATAATACTACATATCATTAACCAAATAGCTCCATAAGTATAAAGCACTTGACCTAATGATTCAATCTGTAATATATTTGTTATTTTAGTATCTACTGATGTAGGATTAAGCGTAGCATATACAGTTGCAAAGGAACTAACTTGACTACCTAAAAATAACTGATTAAATTTATTAAATAATTCTACAGGTAAATTTAGAACAGATACATTACTAATACTAAAAGGTAAAATACTGATTAATTCATAAGTAAATAATAAACCAATACATAAAGCTAACGGTATATTTTTTGTATACTGAGATCCTGCTTCAAGAATATCAGTAAGCTTAATATTTATTGACATTAAAACGAAAAGAAATAATACTGTGATAGCTCCAACATATAAAATTATATAAGATATCCCAACAAATCCCACTCCTAAAATTAAAAGATAACCTGCAGCATTTATAAAAACAGAAATTAAGTATATCACAGCTACAACTGGATTTTTAGAGGTAATAACAAGAATACTCGAAAAAATAGAGGCGAAAGCCAATAAGTATAATAACATATCGTTCATAATTAATAATTGAAACATTTTTTTGGCCTAAACTGTTATTAAATTAAAAAAATAAGAAAATTCTTTTAATAAAATTAAAATAAAACATTTGAACTTATCTCTCCTTAATTTTAATTAAATTTTCAGTCACAACAGCCTAATAATAAAACTTAGTAATTGTTTTATTTGGTTTAACCACGAAATAAAAAATATTTAAGTAAAACTTAAATAAAAAGCAAATAATATAAAATTTAATAAACTAAATTAACATTTATTAAATTTAAACTTAAACGCCCTCATAATAATAACTCTAGTTTTAATTTTATCCCACCTCTACTTAATTAAAATAGGGAAAAAAAAAAATTTTTTTTTTTAAATCTATTCTCTCGCTCCGCGCAAACTATTTTATTTTAATTGAAAATTACTTACTTACAAGTAATCGAATTATTCATACTCTTAAAAAGAAAGATTAGATTTACTAAATCACAAGTCACAATTTTTAAATCTTTTTACACCTAAAAAAAAAAATTAAAAGCAAAGATTAATAAATTAAGGTCGTTAAAAGAGTCGGGAACAAAAAGTAATAAACATGAAATGAAAGAAATTAAGTAAAAAAATAAAATATAATAAATTATAAACTTTGAAAAATCAAGAAAAATTAAAATGGATCAAGGCCCAAAGGTTAAAACACTTTTTTTTTTAAGTAGGTAATATTTTAAAAATGGCGTTTAGTCGAATAGGATAATCTCTTATACAAAATACAAATATAAATCCTACTTTTCACTACTTTTTTTTAATTAAAAAAGATGAATAAATTTAAAGTATTAAAAATTTATTTTATTTGCACTAAAGATCAAGGCTAACTAATTTAAAAATATTATTTTAATTAATAATACGACATCTTATCTATAGCACTCAACATTAATAAAATTTAATAAAAAGAAAAAGATAATAGAGATGGTTAAATTAAGTTTTTTTTAATCTTTTTACTAAGATATGATAAAAAGAGAAATATAGAAAAGAAAAAGGAATATAAAGCTATTACTCCGTCCTTCGCAAAAACAGGGAAAGTAATAACTCTAAAATTTAAATTTAAATACTAAAAACTCTATTATATAAAAAAGTGTCTTTATTTATACAATATCGTATAAATAATATAAATAATATCCAAGTAAAATATTATTTAATATAAAATAGTATCTTTAAAAAGTTAATCATTTTAATACTTTAAATTGTTTAGGCATTAAGAGGATTCGAACCTCTGTAAAAAGTATTAACAGTACCTCGCAGTAACCCCTTTGCTATAATGCCTTATATGTCTTTATAAATAAAAAAAAAAACTATTACACTTTACTATTTAAAATTAGCCTAATATTTAAATTAAAAGATTTTATATTTTTCTAACATTCTACATAATTAAATTATTTAAATTTTTATTAAAAAAATGACTATATATCAAACTTTTATTTTAATTAAAAAAATTAATTTAATTTTTTTTAATTTATTATTATTTAAACTTTTTGTACTACTTTACTTAAATCATTAAAGATAAAAAACAAAAAATTAAAATTTTTCCTAACCTTCGAACCTTCTAAAAAAATAAAAATAAAAGTATAGGTGGAACTAAATTGAGATAATAAATATAAAAAAATATAAGTTATAATTATTTACCTGTTTGTTTGTTTTATTTATTATTACTTATCTTCTTTTATATTAAAAACCTTATTTCTATCTTAACTAGCTATTTTATAAAACTAAAATAAATTCGACATTTAATTACTTTAATAATAAATAAATCCTTTAAATTAAGCCAATGTAATTATTAATAAGATAATATACAAAAAATTTTAAGATGAATTTTATTAGGCTTTCACTTAAAAAATAAGACAAAATTGTTTTATTTTATTTATATTTTTATTAAGTAGTCTTTCTATCATTTACCTTGACATCTAAAGTAATTTATATAATTTTATATTTACTCAGTGAGGCTAGAAAAGAGATATTCGGGGGTTTGCATAAATAATAAAAATAAAATTAAGAAATATTTAATAGGTTATTTTAATAACTAACTTAACTTTGTTTAATTTAAAGAAGAAGTATTTAATACTAATACTAATGTAGAAAAATAAATTATAAATAATCTAATTTCACTTAGTAAAGAAGTATCAAGTAATACGGGAGCAAATATTAAAAACAATAAGGAAAGTAATCCTAATGCTATATATAATGAATATGTTGTCACTACTCCAGTATCTAATTTAGCAATATTTTTACCTGTGTTCATTAAGATATTAGAAAGACCATATGGTCCAACTAGTTCAATAACTCCTTTATCCAGTACTTTAGATATAATATAACCAAATTTAAGTCCTCCTGATATTATATATTTATTATATAAAACATCAAATAAAAACTTACCATTTAAAAAAACATAAATTTGTCGTCCAAAAGATGTTTCAGTTAAATTTATAACAAATTCAGGTGTATTATAATATAAAAAAATACCTAATACTGCTCCTAATAAAGATAAAATAGCAGGTAATAATTTTATAAGTATCGGTAAACTAAACTCTGCTTCTATTAAGGTAACATGATCAGGATGAACGAAGATACTATTAGAAAGGAAATCCGATCCTACTCCTACTAATAAATCTGAAAATACAAAACCAAAGAAAATTCTAAATAAAGCTAATACAGTTAAAGGAATTACTACTGTAAGGCTAGCCTCGTGACTATTTAAATAATCAGTTCGTTTAGCATTTGGGTAAGTCAAGAAAGTTAAAGAAATTAATCTAAAAGAATAAAAAGCAGTTAAACCTGCAGTAACACTTCCTAATATAAATGCAAAACTTCCAGTAAAATTATATTGAGCATAAGCTAATTCGATTATTAAATCTTTAGAATAAAATCCTGTTAGCCATGGCGTAGCTAATAATGATAGACTACCTATTAACATAATTGTATAAGTAAATGGTAAAAAATTTATTAAACCTCCCAATCGTCTAATGTCTTGTTGATCTGCCATACTATGTATTACAGAACCTGCTGAAAGAAATAATAAAGCTTTAAAGACACTAAAATTTATTCTATCAAACTTAACATTTTATTTAAATCACAAAAAAGAGTAATATATATGAAAACTAAAAAAGAAAAATGATAGAACTATTTATTATAAATCTCCACTTTATAAATTTAAAAACTACTAAACTTTACTTTAATATTTAGTAAGTAATTATAAGATCTACATCAAATTTTCCTAAATTGTAAAATGATTTATTGACTTAGTAATAAAACTACTTAATTCAGATCTTTAAGAAAATAAAAGCTTATGCTTTAAAAGATTTACTTTTTCAGATTTTAAATTAATAGATCCGCTATTTAAATCCACAGCTTCTGGGACAATAGAGATAAATTTAATCTTTGTTATCCACATTATTTTGTCATGTACTATATTTCCACTATCTATCCAATTATTTTTAACTAAGTACCTTATTGAATATTTAGATTTAATAATTGAGAAAATAAACGTGTACATTCCCTTTTACTATTACTGAAAGTGGCTGAATTACTTTTAAGATTTATAATAATAATAGGATATTTAGCATTAACAGAATAACTAGGATTTTTAGCTAAATAAAAATTTCCTAATTCTGATGAATAAGTAAGTTCCTTATTTATATATCTAACCATATTATCCATCTTACTTTTAAGGTTTTATTATTTAAATTAAGTGAAGATTCAGGCTTAATAAATTTAAATATATCTGGACAAGTACGGTGTTTAGTGGGTAATGTTTGTTTATCTAATTTATAAACAGATATATTACCTGATTCGAGAGAAGACAGAGACGTATCTTTTAAATTTAATTATTTTCTGCGAATTTTTAGAGATTTATAAAGATCCATAGGATGACCTTCAGTTTTTTTACCTTCTTCATAAACTGTTACACTTAAACCAAAATGTTTAGAATACTCTTTACTTTTTTTTTGTTTAAATGATATTTAAAGCCAAAGATAAACCTAATTTAGTAGCTAAACTATTCATGAAATGAGCAAAAGCTACAATATTTTTTTTTTTATCGTCTACTGCTTTAAAAAAATTACTTAGAGGCTTTGTATACAAATTAGCTTTATCCAACAAATTCCATGCAGTAAAATTAAAAATTACAGAATAAACTTCCTTTTTATCTCCATTCAGCTCAGGTTTATAATGATAAACAAAAGATTGTTCTAAAATACGAGGCATAAATTAAGTTAGAGCACTTAACACATCTAATTCACCTTTTGTTAAAATATGATTAGGATAAATAGAAGTAAATAACTTATAAACATTTGGAGTGATTACAAGAGGACTCCACGTTAATGATTGCAAACCTCCATTTAATTTTATAAATAGATGTATCTTTTGCATAGTTCTGTGACCATTAAACGAATTAAGATGATCTTTAAGTCTTTTTTTAAAGTTCATTGCGAAACCTAAAGCAAATTTTCCTAATAGATATCGAAATAAGTAAACACCCCATTCACTCAATTTAGATTCTAGAAGAGATGAGATTTGATCTTAAATAGGACCTAAGAATAAATTAAACTTAAAACGTGTACTTAATTCTTCATTTTCGGACTAACTAAGCATTGATATAGGTAAAGTAAAGTTATTTAAGATAAAAGAATAAAGTAAACTGGTCTCTGACAAAGAATCAATAGTACTCGTTAAACACTTTGATGCTAATTTTCCTTGTCTAGATTATTTTATTTTTGGTAGTTTCTCTCCTGTAGTTTTAAGTTTGATTATCAGATGATTTACTACTGTTTTTCCTAAACTTTATTTGTTTGTTTTAATAATATACCTTCTCTTAGATTTAAAACTGTAATTTAATTTATTGTTTAAAATTTTAATATTTTTATCTTTAGTTAAATTTGAAGGGAATAGTAAATAACAGATACTTAAAAAAATAGAATAAATTTAGTAGACTATATCATATTATAAAATAAATTTTATAATCAAATCGCGTAGTCGTTGAAATTATGTTTTATTTGCTGGTTGTTTATAACTTGTTTCCTTATAAAAAGAAAAAGTTTAATAATAGAATTTTACTTCAAAAATTTTAAGTATCTATTAATTAATAAAGTTCCAGTCATATGGATTATGTTTTCTTTAGGTTTAGTGGGCGATATTATCATCTATGATGAGGGCTATCATAGCTGAGATAAACCGAATTACTATAAAGGCTCTCTTTATAAAGAAAGCATGATTTATTACATGGAATAAACTAACATCATATTTACTTAATCCTACGGCTAAGACCATGTATCCCAGTTGGCTTATAGTACTAAATGCAATAATTCTTTTAATATCATTTTGAACTAAACCACATGTAGCAGCTACAAACGCTGTAATGGATCCAATTAAAGTAATAACTAATAAAGCCGTTGGACTATATTCTAATATTGGACTAGATCTTACTAATAAGTATAACCCCGCTGTAACAAGAGTGCATATTTTAAATATTTGTATAATATTTATTATCTTATAATAATTAAAAGTCAAATTAATTGCATTAATTATAAGAATAAATTTTGGCGTTGGCGGAAACATTATATAAAAAACGGACTATCTCTTGAACCTTAAAAATATAAATTAGTTTATTAAATCAGATACGTAAAGTTAGTGCTAATAACTATTATAAAATATAAAAAATATAAAAAACATAAAAAGGCTATAACGTATAGTCTCTAAGGCTAATTAGCCTGCAGGTTATTTAATTTTCCTTTTAAGTAAATTACTAGATTTAAATTAAATTCATTATAAAAATTTCCTGCATATAGTTAGATTTTTCATTTATCTTACGATAAAAGGCTGTCACTCTATAATTTATTCTTATTTTATTTAATATCAATAAATACGCCATACTCTAATCGCGTAACCAAATAAAACGAAAACGTCTTATAAATCTAGAAAATTATCCATTATTAGAGCTACTTCCGGTAATATAATCTTTTGTAAAATTTCGAGATGGTTTTAATTCTGTTATACTTAATAATTTAGATAACTCTAATCGAACAGATTTAGGATTATCATGATAACGAATTTCATCATTATTTAATGTATCTATTGAAATCACAGGCCAATTCTTCTTATCTTTTGTTTAAAATAAATTTTTTCTATAATTAGCATTACAGCAAAGATAAAAAAATATTGGTTCAGCCTCTTCAACTTCATTTACTCTTAAATTTAAACTAACAGACGAAGAAAAAGGATTAATACAAATAGGTCGATCTAAATTTATATATTCTATAAGCTTGCCAAGGCCAAGAATTTAAACCATAATATCTAGCAAACTCACTAGCACTTCTAAAAGTATCTAAAATAATCTCTTTTGAATCAGCTAATCTCACTTAAAAAGAATTTTCTGGAATACTATTCAGATCTATACCTTCAATCTATTTAATATTTTAAAATGAATAAATAGGTGGAGTCTGATTCAATTCGTTTATCGCCTCATTTATAATTTATAGATATAATTTAGGATTTAAACAATATATTAATCGACCTTTAATATTTCTATTATAAGTTATAACAGATTTTTAAATACCTAAAGCTAAACTAGCTCTATTTATAGAGGAATAGCGATTAAACAATTCTCCAGATTCATAATAAGCAATAATAGGGTGTGAACTGTCCCACTTAGAAGGAGTATAAGTTTTAATATTAATATTACTAAAAGTAAAACTAACTGGTGTTTTTATATCATTTATTGAAGGTTTAAAATAGTGAATAACTGCCTGTTACATCGATTTAACATGAAATTCTGAAAAACAATTTAAGATAAATATTAATTTAGCATCTAGAATAATATCAGAATTCTCTAATTCAAAAATATTTAAATAATTAGGAATTTGTACACCATAATAGAATAGATAATTATTAATCCCTCCACCTAATGTGCGAATTTCTTCTAAAATCGCTGACGATTATTTTTCCATGTAAATAAATATGTATGAATTCGAGTATCCGGATTTATAGTTGATTCAATATATTGACGTTTAGATTTTTTTATTAATGAAAGAGTAAATTAGACTAGTCATATTTAAACTACGATTTTTAATAAAAGATCTCAGTAAAGAACATTCTATTAAATCTGAGTCGTTTAAATTTTCTATTGAAAATTCATTAACAGAAATTTCTGTATCTTTTTTATTTAAGAAATTAGAAGCCTTTATTAGAAGACTTGAACAAAATTTATCTATAAAAGATTTAACAATTTTATAGTTTTGACTATTATAACTTTGTGATTCTATCCAATCATAAAAATTAATTAAAATCTCTTGTGCTTTTTCTATTGAAGGCGTAAATATTCAAGGCACATTTTCTGTATTAATTTTGTTAAATTTTAATTTTAGGAATAACAGATCTTTTAAATTATGTATAGCATCTTGATTTAAGTATCCTGAATATTTGAATTCAGATTGATTATTATATTTTTTTAATTGAAGAATAATTGTATAAGTTAAATCTAGAACTAATAGAAAATATCAAGTTATTTGGTCTTATAAAGAATAATTGTTGAGGATAGGCAGCATGAATTAACGCTGATACGGGTGTAGGCTATTAATATTTATCAAAAAAGTATATTTTTAATACAAATAATTAAATTAAATTTATTCTTTAATAAATAAAAGGACTTTATCTTTACTTTCTCTTTAAGAGAAAGATGTTAACGTAAAGTCTCTGAAGAGAATTTTTATTTCTCTTGCTGGTTTTTTATACTTTAGAGATTATAACTTAAATTTAATAACTTTACGGTTTTAATTTAAATATAAAATAATTTATTAATTTATTATCGTAAAATATTTTACTAATATTCAAGTACTCATAAGTTTTACAATACTTTTTCCAACATACAGTTAATTATTTAATGATTTTACATAAGGAAGGCCCTGCTGGAAAAGAATAATTAATTTATTAAATTTAATAAATATCTTCTTTTTTTTTTAAGTAAAAAAAATAGACCTACTAAAAAATTTATTTTATTTTTATTTATTTTTTAATTTTAACTCTTTCTGAATAACCTTTTTATTATTATGACATGGCTTAAATATAAATAAAAACTAAAAAATTTAATTAATGATTTAGGTTTAGACCTACACATCCTCTTTAAAAATAAATTTTTTTACTATATTTAAAAAATAAAATTAAAGGCTTTACGCTAGTCAATAAAATTATTTAAATTATTTAAAGATAGCTCTAAATTTTAATCTATAGAGATATTCAACTTATAGAACATTGAAGGAATAAAATAAGGCTGCACTAAATATCTTAAGTTAGAGATATTTTCAGATTTACTACTAAATTTTATTCTCCAGCATACCTCTTTATTGAATTTAATTCTACGCTTAGTGCTAGCTAATAAATTAAATTTATCTTTAAGTACACTTATTAATAATTCTACTTCAGAAAAAGTAAAATTCTCAGTACAAATTTCTATTTTTTTTTTTTTGCATTACTATTTCAATAACCATCTCCCATTATCCAATGACATAAACAATAGAAGTTAATAATTTTCCAATATTCAAGGGTACTATTTTAATAAACTTTTTATTTTCTTTATTTAAAACATACCATTATTTGTGTAATACTGTTAATTCAGGCAAAGATCTACTATTAAAAGCATACTGACTAGGTGTCTTTCCTGTTTTAGAGTTAGGCCAAGGTTGCAATGGCGTAAAAGTAAAAAATAGGAGAATAAATATGTTTCCA
>Ga0137407_10001543_pt1 | contig 15034 bp, 6 predicted proteins | sample CZOMad2_2_16fung_FD_108410 | JGI IMG/M metagenome (GOLD analysis project Ga0137407, IMG submission 108410) | Vadose zone soil fungal communities from Angelo Coast Range Reserve, California, USA - CZOMad2_2_16fungal (Illumina Assembly) | ecosystem: Environmental > Terrestrial > Soil > Vadose zone...
AAGGTTTGTGCAGGAAGCCAAAGCTGCGGCGGCGCTCAATCATCCCAACATCGCGCACATCTATGAGATTGGCGAGAGCGAAGGCACTAACTTCATTGCGATGGAGTTTGTCGATGGCGAGACTCTGCGAGAGAAGGCTCACCCGGGAAAGAGCGAGCTGAAGGTTTTGCTCAAATTCTTGCACCAGGTCGCCCAGGGGTTGGCGAAAGCGCACGCATCAGGAATCGTCCATCGCGATCTTAAACCAGACAACATCATGATCACGCGCGACGGCCACGCGAAGATTCTTGATTTCGGTCTGGCAAAGCTGATCATGTCGCCTGCGGTAGCGGGCGGGTTGAACCTTAACGATAACCTATCCGCTACCGGGGATCGTTCTGACAAAGCAGAAGAAGCGACCGCGATGATGCCCGTCCAGCATTCGACGCCGGGCGTCGTGATGGGCACGGTCGGTTACATGTCTCCCGAACAAGCGCAAGCGAAACCTGTCGACCAGCGCTCAGATATCTTCTCTTTCGGCTGCCTTCTTTACGAGGCCGCAACTGGTCGCCGGCCTTTCGCCTGCGACTCAGTCGTTGACACGCTACATAAAATCATTCACGACCCCGCGCCGGCTATCACTGACTTTAATCCCTCAGCGTCATCAGAATTGCAACGCATCATCCGCAAGTGTCTGGCAAAAGAGCCGGAGAAACGATACCAGACGATCCGCGACACCGCCAACGATCTCGAAGAATTGATCGAAGAGATGAAAGGCGTCAGCGACATCGAGCGCTCTGTGGCGCCGTCCACGAGCGCGATCACCAGCGGCACAACAAAGAGCACGGACGATGACAGGCGCGGGGAAAGCACCGCGTCAGGTACACACCCGCCCGCATCGAGCGCCGAGTATGTCGTCACCGGAATCAAGCAACACAAACTGGCAGTGGCCGCCATCGCTTTGGCGTTGCTGGTTGGCGGCGGCGCGCTCGTCGCTTTCATTCTCCGCGGTCGCATTACGAACGCTGCCATCCAATCCATCGCGGTGATGCCATTTGTTAATGAAATCGGAAACGCGGATCTTGAATATCTCTCGGACGGACTGACGGAAACATTGATCAGCAGTCTGTCGCAACTGCCGAACCTGAACGTCAAGGCGCGGTCTTCAGTGTTTCGTTACAAGGGGAAGGAGACGAATCCGCAGACGGTTGGCAAGGAGTTGAATGTGCAGGCGGTTCTGAACGGGCGCGTGGCGCAACGCGGCGACCAGTTAACGCTGACTCTGGAACTGGTCGATGTACAAACCGAAAACGTAATTTGGAGCGAGCAATACAATCGCAAACAATCCGAGCTCGTCAGCTTGCAAAGCGAAATCGCCCGAGACGTTTCGAGCAAACTCAAATTGAAACTGTCAGGCGCCGATGAGCAAAAGCTGAACAAGGTATATACGACCAACCCTGATGCTTACCAACTGTATCTGAAGGGCCGATTTTATTGGAACAAGCTGACACCGAAAGACGAGCGCCAGAGCCTCGAATTCTACCAGCAGGCAATAGACAAGGACCCGGCGTTCGCGTTGGCCTATGTCGGGATTTCGGATACTTATATGGCTCTTGGCATTCCGGACGTGATGCTGGGAGTGATCCCGCCGCAGGAATCCGTGCGGAAAGCCAGAAACGCAGCTGACAAGGCGCTGGAGATAGATCCGACGCTCGCCGAGGCTTACGCCTCCCGCGCTCATGTTAAATGGAAAGAGCGCGATTGGGCGGGGGCCGATGAGGATTTCAGGCACAGCATTGAACTAAACGGAAACTATTCTAACGCGCATCGCTTCTATGCGATTTACCTGGTTTGTATGGGCAGGTCAGAAGAAGCCGTGCGCCAGGTCAGACGGTCAGAGGAGTTGGAGCCGCTTTCGGTTTCGGTAAAAGCTCACGTTACCTTTATCTTCTATTTCGCACGGCGTTACGACGAAGCGGTCGACGCGGGAAAGAAGGCAGTCGAATTGGATGCTATGTCATCCGTCGCTCACCAGCGTCTAGGATCGGCGTACGAACAAACAGGAATGTTTCCTGAGGCTATTGCCGAGTTTCAGAAGGCGGTGGACGGCTCAAACCGTGTACAGCTGGCGGTCGCGTCACTCGCTCATGCTTTTGCCCTGGCCGGAAAACGGGTCGAGGCGGAGAAACTCCTGGCTGAATTGAAGGAACGATCTGGCAGAGAGTATGTTTCTTCGTATCTTATTGCCGAGATATATGTAGCATTAGGAGAAAAGGAAGCGGCATTCAAATCGTTGGATCAGGCTTACGACGAGCGGAGTATTGATCTGGTTCTTGCGAAGGTCGATCCCCGGCTTGACCCGCTGCGCGACGATCCGCGATTCAAGGAAGTTCTGAAACGCCTGAATCTGCCGGAATGATTTTGAAAGAAGATGGATCTAAATACGTTGAGCCTTTCAGGCAGAACGTGAATTGGGACAAAGTTAACGGAAAATAAGAGGAAATGTGCGTTCGCAATTCGGCAATCGAATTTGGGAGACAGGCAAGCAGAGATGAAGGGTCGTGCAGTCTTTACTTACTGAACCACGTCGGCCTGACTTTCCCACATTCTCACAGCCACTACAACCTAATTGGGAACTAGTTTTATGAGAAAAACTAAGCCGGACACTTTACTTGCTATTAGAATCGGACATTTTAATTTGCTAAAAACACTATGTATCACGGGGCGGGTTGAATTTGCTTGGTGCGTTAGGCGAAGGCACGCCTAAGGCTCGATTTCTCGGATCCGGAACTCATTTACATTCCAAAGCAGTTGCGTCTGCTGCTGGCAGGTACGGAGGTTTGGATTCGGTTCGCGGCGATATTGGTGGGGCTTATGAAATGAGTGGCAAAAAGACCGGCGACGAAAATCTGTCTTATGTCCATGGGGCCTGCGGCGTGCCGCTTATCGGCTCGACGATTGGAGACCTTCTCGATTTCATAGTTGAACGGAATCCCGATAACGAGGCCCTGGTCTCGTGTCATCAAAACCTACGCTACACCTACCGGCACCTTCAGGACGTCTGCAACCGTTTCGCGCGCGGGCTGATCGCCTGCGGCGTGATGAAGGGAGATCGCGTCGGCATCTGGTCTCCGAATTATGCCGAGTGGGTGATCACCCAATTCGCGACCGCCAAGATCGGCGCAATCCTGGTCAACATCAATCCTGCTTATCGGGCCCAGGAACTTGAGTACGCGCTCCGGCAGTCGGGTTGCGCAACGCTCATCATTGCGCCTCCCTTCAAGACGTCAGACTACGCGTCGCTGCTGCGCGAGGTCTGCCCGGAAGTAGACGAGTGCGAAGCGGGCCAGCTTTCAGCGAAGCGTCTGCCTTTGCTGCGCACAGTGATCGGCTTTGGCGCGCAAGACGTGCAGGGTGCTTATCACTGGGATGAAGTCATGAGTAAGGCCGACGCCATCGCGCCTGAGTTGTTGTTGGAGCGGCAGCGTTCTTTCGAATTTGATGAAGCCATCAACCTTCAATACACTTCCGGGACAACCGGTTTCCCCAAGGGCGCAACACTCTCGCATCACTCGATCGTCAACAATGCGTTTTTCATCGGCGAGGCTATGCGCTTTACCGAGCATGACCGTCTCTGCATTCCGGTCCCTTTCTACCACTGTTTTGGAATGGTCCTTGGTAATCTCGCCTGCGTAACGCACGGCGCGGCCATGGTGATTCCGGCGGAGGTTTTTGATGCGCGCAAGACACTGGAAGCAGTGGCAAACGAACGGTGCACCGCGCTGCACGGCGTTCCGACAATGTTCATCGCCGAGCTCGGTCTCTCAGGTTTTGAAGGTTTCGATCTGTCTTCCCTGCGGACAGGCATCATGGCCGGATCGCCTTGCCCGGTCGAGGTAATGAAGCAGGTCAGCACAAAGATGCACATGGGCGAGGTAACGATCTGCTACGGCATGACCGAAACCTCGCCCGTCTCATTCCAGACTTCGCCAGATGACCCCCTCAAGAAGCGTGTCTCCACGGTTGGCCGCGTTCATCCGCATGTTGAATGCAAAATCATCGATCCTGAAACAGGCGCGATTGTGCGACGCGGCACCAAGGGTGAGTTGCTCTCGCGTGGCTACGTCGTGATGCTCGGCTATTGGAGTGACCCGGAGGCAACAGCCAAAGCCATCGATTCCGCGCGCTGGATGCACACGGGCGACCTCGCAACCATGGACGGTGAGGGCTACGTCAACATAGTGGGCCGCACCAAAGACATGATCCTTCGGGGCGGCGAGAATATTCACCCGCGAGAAATCGAAGAGTTTCTTTACGGCCATCCGCCGATCCAGGAAGTGCAGGTCATCGGCGTCCCGGACGAAAAATTACGGCGAGGAAGTTATGGCCTGGGTGATCCTCAAGCCCGATCATGAAGCGACTGGCGACGATCTGCGTGGTTACTGTCAAAACAAGATCGCGCACAATAAGGTGCCGCGTTATTGGCGCTTTACGGACAGCTTTCCCATGACCGTCACGGGTAAGATCCAGAAGTTTAAATTGCGCGAAATTGCGATACAAGAACTGGGCTTGGAACGCGCAGCTAAGACTCGAACGGCGTATGCAAATCAGCCATTGAAACACTTCGGGTCTCGCTGGGAATCGAAAGGTAGATGATGTTTGCCAAAACCGCAGAGCGCTAGAGACTTGTCTCCGAACTCAACCGTTATGCTGCTTTTGGTAACTCAATCGTGAGGAAAAATTACTATGAGGAAGTATCTTGTTTTTGCTTCGATTCTTGTATTGCCGGTAATCGCCGTTTTTTCTTTTGCTCAAAATCGTAGAGGAAACGAAGAAATCGCATGCAAAGTTGTCGGCACTTGGAGACTAATTTCTATCGAAGCCACACGACCGAACGGCGAAGTTGTCCATGATTGGGGACAAAATCCGACAGGTCTGATTATCTATGATTCCAGCGGGCGAATGGCTGTCCAATTTATGCGCGACCCCCCACCGACTTCCGGTTCCAATCCTTTAACCATCGAAGAGAAAAACGCCGCCTTTGAAGGTTACTATGCTTATTTCGGCACATACGAATTTAATGAGAAGGATGGCACTGTTACACATCACATTCAAAGCAGTATGCGCCCTTACGAAGTCGGGACTGACTATAAGCGTTTCTATAAGCTCGAAGGCAATCGGCTGACATTATCTACACCGCCGATGCTGCGTGAAGGTGAGCAGCGAGTTTACCGTCTTGTTTGGGAACGCGCGCAGTGATGTCTGGAAAACTATGCTTAGCAGGGAGCAATTATCCTCTCGATAAGTGAAGCGCACCGGTTTGCCACAGTGAAGTTGAGAGTTCATCAAGCTTTAGCGTGTTTGCTTCGGAAGTCGGCAACCTAAACGGTTGTACTTTAAACTATGGCCGCAACTCGGTAGTAATTTTCTACAAAGGCGTTACCCCAAACCAATACTGTGAGCACAAGGATTTCCCCCAACACGACGATCGCTCAGTACACCATTGTCTCCAAGATTGGCGAAGGCGGCATGGGTGAGGTTTGGCGCGCGCGAGATACGAAGCTCGGTCGCGATGTGGCGATCAAAGTCTTGCCTGCCTCCCTTTCTGAAAATACGGATCGGCTTAACCGCTTCGAACAAGAAGCGCAGGCCGCAGGTGCACTTAATCATCCAAACATTCTCGTCATCCATCACATCGGCATTCACGATGGCGCACCTTACATCGTTTCGGAACTGCTCGAAGGCGAAACTCTTCGCGAGCGCATGGCCGGCACGGCATTGCCGCAACGCAAAGCCATTGATTATGGGTTGCAGATTGCTCGCGGTCTCGCAGCGGCACACGAGAAAGGCATCGTTCATCGCGACATTAAGCCCGACAACGTCTTCATCACCGACGATGGCCGCGTGAAGATTCTTGATTTTGGTCTGGCAAAGCTCACCGCTGCGGTTGACGGAACGCAAGCGCAAACTGACGTTCCGACTCGCAAAGTAAACACCGATCCCGGCACGGTGATGGGCACGATGGGTTACATGTCGCCGGAACAGTTAAAGGGCCAGCCGGCCGATCATCGTTCCGACATCTTTTCTTTCGGCGCAATCCTCTACGAAATGCTTTCGGGCAAGCGCGCGTTTCGCGGCGACTCGATGGCTGAGACAACGAGTGCCATTCTGCGTGAAGACCCGCCTGATCTCTCTGAAACGAACAAGACAGTCTCTCCCGCGCTCGAACGCGTCGTGCATCACTGTCTGGAAAAGAATCCTGCGGAGCGATTCCATTCGTCGAGCGATCTGGCGTTTGCGATCGAGAGCCTGTCGGGCAGCGCCACGAGTTCGGGCCAAACGGCGACCGTCACCACAGCGACGGACAGCCATGGCATTGGCGGCATATCGCGCTTGTTCAGCAATGCAAGGATTGCGTGGACGGCGGCGGCGGTCCTGCTGCTTGTCGCATTGCTGTCGCTGCCCTTCGCCATTGTTCATCTTCCTCAGGCTGCGACGGGAGACGCGCGTGCTTTGAAGTTTTCGGTGGCACCGCCGCAGAATGCGACCTTCGGCACGCTGGCCGTCTCGCCGGATGGCCGCTGGCTGGCTTTCACTGCGGCAACCGCAGGTAAGGAACAACTTTGGATTCGAGCGCTCGATTCGCTCACGGCCCAGGCGCTGCCGGGAACAGAGGCCGCTCGCTATCCCTTCTGGTCGCCCGATAGCCGCTGGATAGGCTTCTTCGCCAGTGGCAAACTCAAAAAGATCGCCTTCTCAGGCGGTCCCGTACAAACGATCTGCGATGCGGGAATTAGTGCGGGTGGCACCTGGAGCCGTGACGGAGTGATTCTGTTTACAACACTTGGGTTCGGATTGTATCGAGTTTCCGCCACAGGCGCTGATTTAACGCTGCTAAGGTCCCTCGATCGCACGCGTCGAGAGTGGAATTATAATTCTCCATCCTTCTTACCGGATGATCGTCACTTTCTCTATTTCATTCAGAGCGGCAGTCAAGAGACAGGTGGAGTTTACGTCGGCACAGTTGACGGACCACTCAAGCAGCGCCTGCTTGGCGCCAACACGAACGCGGTATACGTGCCTTCTGGGCGAGGAGATGGTGGCTATCTGCTCTTCGCGCGTGAAGGGGCACTGCTGGCCCAGCCCTTCGATGCTGAACAACTGAAGCTGACCGGCGAACCAATTCCTGTCGCCGAACACGTAGGCCGAGATGCTTCCTTCTCTCGCGGAAACTTCTCAGCCTCCGACGACGGCGTATTGGTCTATGACGGAAACGTTAACCGAGAGAGCAAACAACTGGTGTGGGTAGATCGTGAAGGGAAACAGATCTCGCTCGCCGGAGTGGGAGGTTGGGGGCAACCTGGGGTCTCACCTGACGGAAAGCGCATCGCGGTTGACCGCGACGATAAAGAGACAGGCACGCGTGAGCTCTGGCTATACGATGTCACTGGCGGCAGCGTTTCGCGTTTCACATTCGATCCGGCAGACGATACCAACCCTATCTGGTCACCCGACGGGACCCGCATCGTCTGGACTTCCAACCGCGGCGACACCTTTGACCTATATCAGAAATCATCAAGCGGCGCCGGCCAGGATGAACCCTTACTCAAGTCGAGCAACGTCAAGGTTGCTACTGACTGGTCTCGGGACGGCCGTTATATCCTCTTTTACGAAGTCGCTCCGAAAACGAGACGCGACCTCTGGGTGTTACCTCTATTTGGTGATCGAAAACCCTTCCCGTTTTTGCAAACGGGCGCAAACGAAGTTGGAGCGAGGTTTTCTCCTGATGGAAAGTGGGTGGCGTATGCCTCGGATGAATCAGGTGAGTACGAGGTCTACGTCCTTAGCTTCCCTGAGAGTGCCGGCAAGCGGCAGATCTCCACTAAAGGCGGCATGGGCCCGAATTGGAGTCGTGACGGAAAAGAGTTGTATTACTACACCCTGGACGGAACGTTGATGGCAGTCGAAGTGAAGAGCGGAGAGCGGTTCGAAGTTGGCGTGCCGCGCCGGCTTTTCGAGTTTCGAGCAGGCAATGGCCTAATCACCGTCGCTCCCTACGCAGTTAGCTCCGATGGGCAACGGTTTCTGCTTAACACGTTGGTGGACGAGTCAGGCGGTGCGCCGTTGACTATCGTGCTCAACTGGACCGCAGGCTTAAGGCACTAATCATAGGCCTCTCAAATGAGTAAGCAACTCTCATCCAATTCAATACTTTCCCACTACCGCGTAGTCTCGAAACTTGGCGAGGGCGGAATGGGCGAAGTGTTTCTGGCTGAAGATACGCGTCTGCGGCGAAGGGTGGCGCTGAAGGTCTTACCGGAAAACATCGCTGCGGACGCCGATCGCTTGCTCCGTTTTGAGCGTGAGGCGTTTGCCGCTTCCGCGCTCAATCATCCGAACATTCTGACCATATTTGAATTCGGCGCGGTAGGTAACACGCATTTCCTGGTCTCCGAATTTGTCGACGGTGTATCACTGCGCCAGCGCCTGAACGGCGATACGGTGACCCTCAGTGAAACCCTGGAGATTGCGCTTCAGATCGCTTCCGCTCTGCAAGCGGCGCATGAAGCCGGAATCATTCATCGCGACATTAAGCCTGACAACCTAATGCTGCGGGCTGACGGCTACGTGAAGGTTCTCGATTTTGGTTTGGCGAAACTGTCAGAACCGGGAGCGGTAGCGACCGGGTCAGTTTCCGATCCAGAAGCGCAAACACGAAAGCACCTTCAGACGCAGGCCGGAATAATTATGGGCACTGTTGCTTACATGTCACCCGAACAAGCACGTGGCCTGGCAGTCGACAAGCGTACCGACATTTGGAGTCTCGGTTGTGTCCTTTACGAAATGCTGTCGAGACAACAACCGTTTGATGGCGAAACGATCACAGACACATTGGCAAACATCATTCATCGTGAGCCGGTTTCGATCGTCAGTCTCCGGCGGGATGTAAACGCCGAACTCGAACGCATCATCAACAGGACGCTCTCGAAGAACAGAGACGAGCGTTACCAGACCGCGAACGAGTTATTGGCAGATCTGAAGCAGTTGCAGAAGCGGCTGGAGTTTGAAGCCGAACTCGAGCGCTCGTCGGCACCGAACTTGGATACGGAAGCGCGCACCCAAGTCATCCGCAGCGCAACTACCCAGGAATCGGGAACAGGCAATTCGATCGCAGTCCTTCCGTTTTCAAATCTTAGCGCTGACCCGGACAACGAATATTTCTGCGATGGATTGGCGGAAGAACTTCTTAATGCTTTGGCAAAGATTGATCACTTGAAAGTCGCGGCTCGCACTTCCGCGTTTTCGTTCAAAGGCAAGAGCACAAACGTGAGCGAAATCGGACGGAAGTTAAGTGTCAAAACCGTATTGGAAGGAAGCGTTCGACGCTCGGGCAGCCGCTTGCGCATCACAGTTCAGCTTGTCAATGCGGCGGATGGTTATCACCTGTGGTCCGAGCGATACGACCGCGAGCTGCAGGATATTTTCGATGTGCAGGATGAAATCACTCTTGCAATTATAGACGTTCTAAAAGTGAAACTGTTCGGCGACGAGAAAGCCGCCTTGCTCAAGCGTTACACGGACAACACGGAAGCTTATCAACTCTATCTGCAAGGTCGTTACTGCTACAACAAATACACGCCCGACTACTTTCAAAAAGGCATTGAATACTTTGAGCAGGCGATCGAGCTGGAACCAGAATACGCGCCCGCTTATGCTGGTCTCGGTTTTTGTTATGGGTCGCTCTTTTACTTTGGCAGTGTCGCTCCTCACCAGATCGTTCCCAAGTGGAGAGCTTTGATAGACAAGTCTCTGGAAATTGATGACCGCCTTGGCGACGCCTATCTCTCACGAGCTAGCATTGAGTTTTATTACAACTGGGATTTTGCGCAGGCCGAATTGGATTACCAGCGAGCAATTGAGCTCAACCCCAACAGTCCTGATGCTCACTGGCGATACGGCCACTTTCTAGCTAACTGCGGGCGGTTCGATGAAGCAATCGAACAAGGCGAGCGCGCGATAGCGTTAGACCCACTTTCACTTGTAGTCCAGTTCTTCATGTCCCGTATCTATCTGCTCGCTCAGCGCGTGGACCATGGTTTCGAACAGTTACGCAAGATGCAGGCGATAGAGCCAAACTTCGCAGGTGGATTGACTCAATTGGGCGGGCTTTACCTGGTGACGGGCAAATATGACGAAGCCATCGAAGCATATGAAAAGTCTCGGAGCCTGGGTCACTTTGTCGTTCCGGTACTGTCATATCTTGGCGCAGCTTACGGCTTGGCGGGCAAACGTGATGACGCTTACAAGATCCTCGACCAACTGTTCGAGATGAAACAAAGCCAATACGTTTCGCCGTTTGGTATTGCGCGAGTCTATTGCGGGCTGGGTGAGAATGATAAAGCGTTTGAGTGGTTTGAAAGGGCCTTTGAAGAACGCAGCGGTGAGATGGTCGCGCTCAAAAGCGAAGTTCTGTCACATCTCATGGGCAATACTATTATTCGGGATGACCGCTTTCAAGATTTGGTACGGCGCGTCGGTATGCGGGTGGACCTGCCTTCGCTAAACAAGACGACAAATGAAGCAGACGAGGCACCGACGGCGATGCTATCTCCCGTCACAGTCAATAGTTCGGATGCCCCATTTTCTAAGAATGAAGAAGAACAATCGGGACCAGATAAAGCCAAGACAAGACGCCGCAGTCTACTGATCACTTTGTTGAGTTTAGTCGTCTTGATAGCAACATTCTGCGGCTATCGTTATTTCTCCTCAAACAAACAGATCGAATCCATCGCGGTGATGCCGTTCATAAATAGCAGCGGCAATGCGGACGTTGAGTACCTTGCGGACGGAATGACGGAAACGCTCATCAGCACTTTATCACAACTGCCGAATTTGAGTGTGAAAGCGCGTTCGACGGTCTTTCGTTACAAAGGCAGAGCTACCGACCCAAAGACCATCGGCAGAGAGCTTAACGTGCAGGCGATCCTGAACGGGCGGGTCGTGCAACGCGGCGACCGCTTAACGCTAAGCCTGGAACTAATCGACGCCCAAACAGAAAACGTAATTTGGAGCGATAAATACGAACGCAATCAGACTGACCTCGTTTCACTTCAGAATGAGATCGCCCGCGATGTTTCGAGCAAGCTTAAATTGAAACTGTCGGGTGCTGAACAGCAGAAACTTGCTAAGAGCTACACGACCGATTCCGAAGCCTATCGGCTCTATCTACAGGGACGATTCTATTTGAACAAACGTGTCGGCAACGAATTTGACAAAGCGGAAGGTTATTTTCAGCAAGCGATCGCTAAAGACCCGAACTTCGCCCTCGGATATGTCGGGCTTGCCGAATTCATTAGTGAGCGGGACAGGCCTAGAGCGAAGGAATACATCATGCGGGCGCTCGCCCTCGATAACCAGTTATCCGATGCGCACGCCACGCTCGGATATCAACTGATGCTGGATTACGATTTTGCCGCTTCGGAACGCGAGCTAAAGCGAGCCATCGAACTCGATCCGAACAACGGCCGCGCGTATCAATGGAACGGCTGGCGCATGATGATGATGGGGCTTTACGACCAGGCCCTGGCGTCATTTGACCGGGCCATTGAGATCGAGCCGACTCGGGCGGACATTCGCAACAATCGCGGCGCTTGCCTGGTCGCCGCGGGAAGGATCGACGATGGTATCGCGGAAATCAAAAAGTCAATGGAATTGGATCCTACGTTTCCGTGGGCACACTCTCATATCTCGTTCGTTTCTCGAATGAAGGGTGATCGCGCCGCCTCGGTAGAGGAACGGGCGCGTGCATTCGAACTCCTTGATCGAGCGGATCAGGCTACGAGGATGCGCGAGAGTTTTGCGAAGAGTGGCTGGACGGGATACCTGCGGGAAATTGTGTCGCAGGACTGGGGAAGGCTCGGCACTAGTCAAACGCGGAGGGCCAGTCTGCTGGCAGAACTTGGTGAAAAGGAAGCAGCGATGGCGAGTCTGAACGAAGCGGCGACAAAGGGAGACTCCTGGCTTTTTTCGATCAAGTACGACCCCGCATTCGATCCGCTTCGCGACGATCCGCGATTCAAGGAACTGCTGAAGAAATTCAATCCGCCGCAATGAGTCTGCTTTGAGAGAACAGATGCAGGCACTACGCCGCGTTTCGATGCATCCACTATGAGCGAACCCATTTCCCCCAACACAACGATCGCTCAGTACACGATTGTTTCCAAGATCGGCGAAGGAGGGATGGGCGAAGTCTGGCGCGCGCGCGATACTAAACTCGGTCGCGACGTGGCGATTAAGGTTTTGCCCGCCGCCTTTTCCGAAAATAGCGAACGGCTGCGACGGTTTGAGCAGGAGGCGCAAGCCGCGGGTGCCCTGAATCATCCCAACATCCTGGTCATCTTTCATATCGGCACACATGAAGGCGCGCCGTACATCGTTTCGGAACTGCTCGAAGGCGAAACCCTGCGCGAGTGCATGGCCGGCACGGCATTGCCGCAACGCAAAGCCATTGACTATGGGTTGCAGATTGCTCGCGGTCTCGCGGCGGCGCATGAGAAAGGGATCGTCCATCGCGACATCAAGCCCGACAATGTCTTTGTCACGAATGACGGTCGCATCAAGATCCTCGACTTTGGTTTAGCGAAGCTGACCGGCGCCTCAGACACAACCAAATCACAGACAGAAGTACCGACACGAAAGGTGAACACGGACCCCGGCACGGTGATGGGCACGATGGGTTACATGTCTCCGGAACAGTTGAAGGGGCAGCCAGCGGATAATCGTTCAGACATCTTTTCTTTTGGTGCCATTCTCTACGAAATGCTTTCCGGCAAGCGCGCGTTTCGCGGCGACTCGATGGCCGAGACGATGAGCGCGATCCTGCGCGAAGACCCCCCCGATCTCTCCGAGACGAACAAAACCATTTCACCCGCACTCGAACGCCTCGTGCGTCACTGCCTGGAGAAGAATCCGGCTGAGCGATTTCATTCCGCGCGCGACCTCGCGTTCGCGATCGACAGTCTTTCCGGAAGCGCAAGCATCTCCGGTCGAACGGAAACGATGCCGGCCATCACCACGATAGAAACCGGAGCGGCAGTTGGCCTCGCGCGTTGGTTGGGCAACGTGCGGGTCGCTTGGATTGTCGCGGCGGTCTTTCTCGTTGCGCTGGTAACTGCGTTGGCCTTGGCGCTGCTCTACTTTCCCCAGCCGTCCTCGCCATCGCAGATCACCCGATTCTCGATCTCTCTCCCCAAAGGAACAAACACAGGCGGAGAATCTGCCCCCGTGATTGCACTGTCGCCCGATGGCCACCTCGTCGTCTTCAGCGCAGAGGATGCCGCAGGCAAGCGCCAGCTTTGGCTGCGTCCGCTTGATTCTTTTGCTGCCCAGCCGCTGACTGGCACGGAGGGCGCTGCTTATTCCTTCTGGTCTCCTGATGGCAGGTATATCGCCTTTTTCGCGGACAACAAGCTGAAGAAACTGGATATTGGGTCAGGCGTGATCGAAACCATTTGCCAAACTGGCAGAGGCGCAGGGCGAGGCGGCGACTGGAATCGGCAAGGCGTGATTCTTTTCAACAATGGAAATGAAACAGGTCTTTCACGAGTTAATGCGGCGGGAGGAAAGCCAGAAGCCGCGAGCGAACTGGATGCCGCCCATGAAGAGAGAATGCATCTCTCTCCCTCTTTTCTGCCCGATGGAAAGCATTACCTGTTTGAGAACACGGGGGGAGATAACAGGGGTATCTACGTTGGCTCCTTTGATTCCAAAGACAGCAAGCTGCTGATCCCGTTGGGTACGGACGTCGCCAATTCCACACAGTCTGTCTGGGCACCACCGGGCTTTATTTTGTATGCACTCAATCGCCATACGCTGCTGGCGCAAGCATTCGATCCCGACCGCTTGGAACTGAAAGGTGAGCCGTTTCGTGTGGCCGAGAATGTGCTTTACACTGTAAACCTTAAGGGGCGGTTTACGGTTTCCGCGAATGGCGTTCTAGCCTTCGTTCAGGGCGGCGAGCCAGATACTGTCCAATTGACCTGTCGCGACCGTCTCGGAAAGCAAATAGGAATAACTGGCCCTCCTGATCTCTGGACAAGCTTCAAGCTGTCACCTGATGAACGATCCGCGGCGCTCAGCCGAGAAGAGCCGAACAGACTGCATGCGCTGTGGATTCTCGATCTTGTGAAAGGGACGACCTCCCGCTTCGTAGCCGACGGAGATAACTTCTCTCCCGTCTGGTCGCCGGATGGTAAACAGCTTGTATACACCTCTGTCCGCAACGGACTTATTTTTTTCCTTAAGCCGGTGGCCGGGAATGGGCAAGAGGAGCAAGTGTTTGTAGTTCAACGTGGCGGATACTATCCATCATCATGGTCGCCGGACGGGAAGTATTTGGTCTTCAGGGCGAGCGTTCCAGAGACAGGAATGGATATCTGGCTCTTGCCCTTGTCTGACCGCAAGCCGCAGCCATTGCTCCAAACGAAATTCAACGAACAGAATGCCAAAATTTCCCCCGATGGGAACTGGCTCGCTTATCAGTCCGATGAATCGGGAAACAATGAAGTCTACGTGACACAGTTCCCGCAGCCTGCGCGCTCGTGGCGTATCTCAACGAGCGGCGGCGTGAATCCCTTCTGGCGCGGCGACGGCAAGGAACTGTACTTCGTCTCCGGCAACAAACTGATGGCGGTCAGTGCGACTGGCGGGACAGAATTTCAATCCGGCACGCCACAACCGCTCTTCGAGATCGAAGGCACCAATTACGCGCCAAGTAAAGACGGACAGCGCTTCCTCGTGAGCGTGGTAACCGAGAAGGCACCCGCGCCGCCGATTAATGTGGTGCTAAATTGGACCGCGCAGTTGAAGAAATGACCCTCGTCAACCAAACCATCGCGCATTACAAAATCGTCTCGCAGATCGGTGCGGGCGGCATGGGCAAGTTTATCTGGCCGAGGACACCCGCCTGCACCGCAAGGTCGCGCTGAAGATTCTTCCGGCTGACCTCGCGTCTAATCAAGATCGAATACGGCGCTTCGAACAAGAAGCGACAGCC
>Ga0137407_10001547_pt1 | contig 15023 bp, 11 predicted proteins | sample CZOMad2_2_16fung_FD_108410 | JGI IMG/M metagenome (GOLD analysis project Ga0137407, IMG submission 108410) | Vadose zone soil fungal communities from Angelo Coast Range Reserve, California, USA - CZOMad2_2_16fungal (Illumina Assembly) | ecosystem: Environmental > Terrestrial > Soil > Vadose...
AGTGAATGTTCATCCCTGAAAAAATGAATCACTTCATTAATATGTTTCACACCATATACCTCCAGGTTATTCACCATTGCTGCTTCCCTGGCATTTTGCTGTGGCACGATCAATCCTTTGAAATTTTCCTTTCTCGCCTGTATAGCGATCGGCAATGCACCTTTGATGGGTTGAATGGTTCCATCCAGGTTCAATTCGCCCATCATGACATATTTTTCAAACAGGCTTATATTTTCAATTTGCTCACTCGCTCCCAGGGTTCCGACTGCGATCGGCAAATCAAATGCAGAACCTGATTTTCTAAGATCGGCAGGGGCCAGACTGACTACCAGTTTTGTTCTCGGCATATGGTACCCATTGCTTTTAAGCGAACTTTCTACCCTTTGCAAACTTTCTTTCACCGCATTATCCGGCAAGCCGACAATATAATATTTGCGGCCATTCAGCACATTCACTTCAACAGTAATGGTAATGGCTTCAACGCCATAAACAGCGCTGCCAAAAGTTTTGACGAGCATAGATAAGGTTCCCTGGTTAGAAACATCAAGATAGAAAATTGCATAGATTGGCCTACTGCCTCTTTGTGGTATTTATCAGGAGCAGTTATTCGAATTTTGAAGTGTTCGGGTGAAATGTTCGCCAGGAATGCCAGAATTCCTGGTATGCCTGTATCGGAACCAGCTCCGTTTCTTTCATCATACCATTAGTGCATTTACCATTCAGGCTGCAGGTGAGTTTTGAATTATTATCTTTTAGCAGGTTTGCTGTTGAGTCAAAATCAAAATGCAATGAATCATTCAAGGCAAACGCATAAAATGTTCTGTTATCAGGTTCAACGGTAAGCAATATGCGTGTTTTGCCGATATGATCGTTGATGATTTTTTTCTTCGTAAGCATATTCCAATCGTAGGCTTTGCTTTCACCATTCAGGTTTATACCAATCACCCATGATTTAAATTTCCATGAAGCACTGTCACGTTTTTCGAGGCTGCCTCTTATAGTGCCTTCATCATAACCTTTCAGACTATCGTACCTGGCCTGGAAATGTTTATCGGGTTGTAATACCAAACTATTTGGATGCAATACCAGCCAATCACCCAGACGCATTTGCGCAGAAAATAATTCCTGTAGTTGTTTTCCTTTCAGTGGTCCTGCAATGGCCACTCCCGTTGCCTGCTGCCACCAGCTTTTGGTGGTTTTATCCTCAAACATGGCATTGAAGTGATCCATCCCTACCAGCCTGAATTGCTCCATCTTTCCATCCACGAAAGGGGTATATATACGCCCTGTTCTGCATACCGTGCAATAAGTAATCATAACTGGTTGCTTGCCCAATGTATCACGCACCTGGTGATGATAACCGATGATCTCAATCGGGTAAGCCTTGGCTTCACCGCCGATAGTAATACCGATGATCAATTTATTTTTATTCGTTGTATCGGCGGTATTGCCGGCAAATAATTTTTCTTTTGGCTGATAAAACATTTTATCCGCCAGGAACCTGAAATTAAACTCATAAGCAATAAATCCGTAAAGCAGCAGCACAATAACAAGAATGGTTTTTTGCCACCATCTGCCTCTTGAAAGATAATGCCATAAAGAAGATATCATGATGATAACTGCTAAAAGACGTATCCACCAGATATATTTGTTGATAAAATATGCAACGTCGATTGTATTGGCATGCTGACTTCCGGGAAAGGGCATAATAAAATATACCCGGAGAATTTCCGCTGCAAATAATAATATGAATGCAAATATTACAAGTAGAGGTCTTTTCATATCCGAACGACCTTAAATTATTAAATTAGGATAATAAATTGAATATTGAGTGTTGATTATTGAATATTTTTCTGAAGATCGACACCCGGAGAATAATCAATAATCAACACTCAATATTCAAGTAAGGTATACTCTAAAGTTTTTCCAGCATTTCCACTACTTTTTCTCTTTTTAAAATCAGATATCCTAAACGGTCGTTGCTGATTCCATCTTTCAAGTGATAACTGAATTCAAGCTGATCATCGTTGATACTGGTTTCAAAGTATTTGAAGGAAATATTGGGATATTTTTTCAATTCTTCTGCAATTTCATATAAATGTGTAGAAAGAATGAATACGGAATTTTTTATTTTGATCAGCCCTTTGATAACCGTTGAGGAACATTTCATTGCGTCCTGTACATTTGTTCCTTTAAATAATTCATCTATCAATACCAGCCATTTGCGATTGTCAGTTATTTTGAGCAATGTATTTTTTATGCGTTGTACTTCATTAAAAAAATAACTTTCCCCCTTTACGATATTGTCAACTACATTGATATTGCTGAGAACGCCATCGAACAAACTTAGCCGCATTGATTTTGCCGGCACTCCCATTCCCAGATGGGCCAGGAATACAGCACCGCCGACAGCTTTTATAAAAGTGCTTTTGCCAGCCATATTGGCACCGGTTAAAAACAGAAAATTGCTTTGCTGATCCATCTCAACATCATATGCAACCGCAGTATGCAAAAGAATATGGTAGAGTGATATTGCATGGACAAATGGCTGATCTAATTCAACAAATACCGGTAATGACAAGTTGAACTTATCTGTTGCCATTGCCATGGAATACCAGGCATCCAACCTGCTATATATATCGATGAGTTCTTTAGCGTGATTTTTAAAACGGTATAAAATAAAATGGCCATAATAAATAGTTTGGGTAACCGAAAATTCGGTGCCCGTTTTTATTTTTTCCAGCGAATGAATTATCTCATCATTTAACAAAGATCTGGTGCGCTGAAGATAAATTCCCAATAATGCAGGACATTTGTCGTCATCAAACAATTTCACAAGTTTACTCATTCCCCGAATGAAATCAGCAAAATGACCCAGCGAATACCTTAATAAAGAATAATCGGGCCCGTGGAATAGTTTATAAGTAGTTGCATTCAGAATATTTGGGTTGCCTGGAATTTCATCTAAGGCGTTTTCATAGAATTTTTCTATAACCATAATTGTACCGTTAGAGATCATCAATGGCCATTCATTGATATTTTGAAGAATCATTGAAATGATTTTTTGTGTTTCTGTAATATGCTTCAGATCACTGAATGGATTATTGAAAAATCGAAAGAGGTGCTCTTTGCCACCAATTGTTCTGGTAAAATTTAATTTATGAAAGATGGAGGATTCCTCTTCCGGGTTGAAAATTGAAAGATCTTCATATGTTATTTTATCAATTTGCATATTTGTTATTGTCATTCGTCAGACGGGAGACGTTAATTTCACCCCTGATGCCTCACAAGAGTTAGGTGGTAAACAATAATCTTTGTCCCTGCTTAGATTCATCAAATACACCATTTCCATAAACCAGGTGGCCATTTACGAAAGTGTGCGTGATTGCAGCCGGGAAACTAAACCCTTTTTCATCTGGAAGAACTGGTTCAAGAGGGCTCCAACCGCATTTATACAAAATATTTTGTTGGGTGACTGCTGTAGTTTGATCAGGATCCACAATGACGAGATCGGCAAAATAGCCCTCGCGGATAAAACCTCTTTCAGCAATCCGGAAGCATGTTGCCACTGCATGGCTCATTTTTTCAACGAGCTTTTCTATGCTGATCCTTCCTGCCTTCACATAATATAACATCAGGAGCAATGGATGTTGTACCAGTGGCAGGCCCGCATGTGCTTTTTCATATGATCCTTTCTCTCCTTCCAGCGGGAAAAGCAGGCCATTTTCGTTCCTGTAAAATCCTTTTTCTTCCGGCAGGTGAGGCGCATGATCCGTGGCGATCACATCCAAACGGTCATCAAGCAGTGCTTTCCACAATGCTTCCCGGTTATTGGGTGATTTGATTGCAGGATTACATTTGATCCGGTTTCCTAATTTCGCATAGTCATCACTGGTGAAATGGAGATGATGAACGCATACTTCTGCAGTAATTTTCTTTTCTTTCAATGGTACGAGGTTGGTGAATAACTGCATTTCCTTTTCCGTCGTAAGATGCAGGATATGTAAGCGGCTATCATATTTTTTTGCGAATTGAATGGCCGTAAGTGAAGATTCGAAACATGCATTTTCATCACGGATAATGGGATGATCGGAGGCAATCAATAATTTTTTTTCCTGTTTTATTTTTTCATAATTCTTTTTGATAATCTTTTCATCTTCGCAGTGTGTGGCAATCAATACTTCGCTTTCCCTGAAGAGTTTGTCCAGCGTAAGATAGTTATCCACCAGTAAATTTCCGGTTGAAGCGCCCATGAAGATTTTTATGCCACATATTTCTCTTTTTTTATCATTTGTTTTTAATGCTTCATCGGTATTCTCATTGGATGTGCCCATGAAAAAGGAATAATTTGCCAATGAACTGCCTGATGCTGCCTGGTATTTTGCTTCGAGCAGTTCCTGCGTAAAAGCAGGCGGAATGGTATTTGGCATTTCCATGAACGAAGTAACACCGCCTGCTACAGCAGCTTTCGATTCAGTATAAATAGTTGCTTTATGCGTTAAACCGGGTTCGCGAAAATGTACCTGGTCGTCGATAATACCCGGCAACAGATATTTTTTTTCGCCGTTAATTTCCTTCACCATTATTGTTGGCTGGATATTGCTGCCGATTTTTTTTATCCGGTCATTTTCAATCAGCACATCTCCAATAATGATCTTTCCTTCATTGATTATGGAAATATTTTTAATCAGGTAATTTTGCATAACTTGAATCGGAATCGCTAAAGTGCTATTATGACGCAATTTATAAAAACCATTGTAAGCCATTCGATAATTTTATTGCTTGCTGTTTCTGCTTTCTCTCAATCAACTTATTTACCACAGGGCTCCAAATCGGATCATTTCCTGGAAAGGCTTGAAATCCGGTTACAGACAAATCCCGAATTGAATGTATTTACGCCCAAACCGTTTAGCAGGAAAGTAGCTGTTCAGGTAGCCGAGACGGCAGACTCTTTGAGCAAATTTTATCCGTATGATGAGTATTATAAATTATCTGACCGGGATAAATATAATATGCGGGAACTGCTCATGAATAACACTGAATGGGTGACCGGTAGCAAGGAAGATTTTAAAAGCAAACATCCATGGTTTAATACTTTTTATAAGACCAAAGCGAATTTTTTTGAAGTGAATGAAAAAGATTTCTTCCTTGCACTCAACCCGGTTATCCAACAACAGCAGTCCAATGAAACAGGAAATAGCCAACATGTTTTTTTGAATTCAAAAGGATTCACCTTGCGTGGATTGATTGGGCAACACCTGGGATTTTCGACATATGTTACAGATAACCAGGAAAGAGGTCCAACATATTTCCAGGATCGTGTCACCGCAACCGGATTTCCTGCTGTACCGGGAGCCGGTTATTATAAGGATTTCAAAACAACTGCATTTGATTATTTTGATGCAAGGGGTTCTATCGTCTTTGATTTGTGGAAATATTTCAATGTCCAGTTTGGATATGACAAAAATTTTATCGGCAATGGATATCGTAGTTTGATATTGAGCGATTATGCTGCTCCATATCTTTTTTTGAAAATAAATACTCGTATATGGAAACTAAATTACCAGGATATTTTTATGGAGCTGATCAATCAACACCAGCCTGGTGATTACCAATATCCAAAAAAATATGCGGTGATACATCATCTCAGTTTCAATGCTGCTAAATGGCTTAATCTTGGGATATATGATAATGTTGTTTTCAGCCGTGCCGATCATTTTGATTTTTCTTATCTCAATCCAATTATATTTTTAGTTGCTGCACAGCAGGAAAACGGAAGTCCGGATAAAACCACGGTGGGATTCGATTTCAAGGCAAATATCGGGCACACTACACAATTTTACGGACAGTTCCTGATTAATGAATTTGTGTTGCATGAGGTATTGCATTATTCAAACGGATGGTGGGGAAATAAACATGGCGTGCAATTAGGTCTTAAATATATCGATGTATTAAATATTAAAAACCTTGACCTGCAATTTGAGGTCAATGTTGTCAGACCTTATACTTATTCGCATAATGATTCAGTTTCTAATTACTCGCATTATAACCAGCCATTGGCGCACCCTCTTGGTTCAGATTTCTTTGAATTTATCACTATTGCACGCTACCAACCCGCCAACAAGTGGAATGTGGAAGCGAAACTCATTTATTTTAAACAGGGATTGGATTCCGGAGGAATAAATTATGGCAATAATATTTTTCTGAATTATGAAACACGTCCTGCAGATTATGGATTTGGCATTGGTTCTGGCGTACCTGCTAATTGCGTAAATGCATCTGCACTTGTTTCCTGGGAGGCCAAAGAAAATTTATTTATCGATTTATCAGCACTTTTCAGAACTTATACTACACATAACTTAACTACTATAACAAAAAGTTCAACAACTTTTACCATTGGCCTTCGTATGAATGTTTTCAGACGCCAGTACGATTATTGAGTTTCTCCAAATTGAAGTGATATGAAAAATACCATACTCTTGCTCGTTATAGGATGTTGCTCCTATGCATCTTTCTGCCAAACGCAATCTCAAATGAACAACCGAAGCGGAGATGGGACTAAAAAAGCTGAAAGAAAAATGGACGATGTTTATAAAAAGATATTAAAGATTTATGCAAAAGATACATTATTTGTAAAGAATTTAAAGCTCTCGCAAAAACTATGGCTTCAATACAGCAATGCACAATTAAAAGCAATGTTCCCTGATTATGGTCCCGGATATTATGGTTCCATGCATGCTATGTGTGTCGCTACTTATTCAAAAAAATTAGCCGAACAGCGCATGCACGAATTAGAATTATGGCTTATTGGCAATGAAGAAGAAGATGGTTGTGATGGTTCTATTAAAATGAAAAGCGAACTCCCTGTTTACTCGCCAAATTAATCTGCTTCAGTATATTTTAATGAGTATAATAATATACATCAGAGGTAATTTCACCCCACATCCTTCATCATTAGACTGAATAATCCGCGTATTTATTACAAATTATCCAGTGGTATAATATTGGTATTTCATTATGTAATGGATTGTAGCTATTCTGAAACATTCTTAAAACATTTATTATGAAAAAGATATTTCTTGCCGCTTTACTATTTGTAAGCGTATCCGGATTTGCACAGAAATTTCAACTCGGAATTAAAGCAGGCGCCAACATCAGCAATTTTGTAGGAGACACCTACCAGGATGTAAAATATAAAGCACTTGTAGGATTTTATGGCGGTGCATTTGTAGGTTTATATCTCGGCAATCATTTTTCTATACAACCTGAAGCGCTCATTTCCACACAAGGCGCGAAATTGAGGAATGTCAGTACAGATGAAGATTTTAAATTAACCTACCTGAACATTCCCGTTCTTGCAAAATATGAATTCAACGGAGGATGTTATCTTGAAACAGGCCCACAGGCAGGCATTAATGTCAGTGGCAGTAGGTTTGAAAATGAAAAAGTAAAAGATCTTACCAAGAGTGCTGATTTTTCCTGGGCCTTTGGGTTGGGTTATCATTCGCCATTTGGCCTGGGTATTGGTGCCCGTTATAACCTGGGATTATCAAAAGTGTCAGACGCTAATTTCAACAATCCCAGTTTTAAGAACAGCGTAATCCAGGTTGGGCTTTTCTATACGATTTTTAATAACCATATGCATGAATGATACTTGGCAAAAGGGGCGTTAACCTTATCCTTTATAGCCGGGTGCATCCCGGCTTTTTTATTTATAAAAATTGTAGTTAATTCTAAGATCCCTAACCTAACCTTCAAATATAAGCGAGAATACAATCATCCTGGAATTAAGCTTATCGATCGTACTTGAGTAAATAAGATTGGGGTCACGGCTATGTTCGTTGATTAACCCATTGCTGATTTTGAGTTCGGGCGATAAAATGAAAACCGGGAAGAAGAATTGAAAACCAATTCCTGCCTCTACGCTAAAATCATAAGGTTTTAATTTCACAAGGTCCTGGGCTTTTCTTGCAGTTGCATTCGATGCCAGGTCATATTGATAATTGATGCCTCCGAACATATAAACCCTGAAATTATTGATGCGGTCAGAAAGAAATTTCAGGTGTACCGGAAATCCTAATAAAATGGATTCCACTTTTTTTGTATCCAGCGTGGTTATTACGCCGGAAGGTGATTTGGTAGTGTACGTAAGGTTTTTATAAGAAAACATGAGTTGTGGAAAAACAACCCTGAATTCGAAATGCGGACTTATTTTTAGTGTATGCATGCCCGCCAGTCCGAACCCTCCCGTATTTTCAGGGTTTATAGAAAGGATAGTGTCGCCCTGGAGAAATTGTGGATGTGCGCTGACCTGGAAATGAGAATTATTATAAATAAGCGCTATGCCCAGATGATAAAATTTCGAATCGTGATCAGGCAGATTTAAATTGTCTCTGAATTGAGCAGATGCGTTTATTCCTGTCAGTAATATGCTCCAAAGACCTATTGTGATAACCAGTGCTTTTCCCGATGAATGCCTTGAATTCATAAAATGTTTGAAACCAATTATTTAATTTATATAGAACCGTCCAATATTCATTATAGCTCTTAACAACGTTTTGACTCTAATTTAATTGCCTGTTTTTTCCTCTTAACCAGACTTTATGAAGAGATTTTAATTTTGATTTTTTTAACAAATGATGTCAATCTGAGACCAGAGACATTAAATCGTGAAACGTGAGACGTCAAACGTGAGACAATGACTTTATCATTACCCCACGTTTGACGTCTCACGAATAAAATAATATTATTTTTTTCTGCCGCAATAAATGGTTGATATTCCCCATGTCAGTGGTAAGCGGTATGCATCAATATAACCCGTTTTTTTTAAAATATTCATGAAGCCATCTCCTTCAGGGAAAGCTTCTACTGATTTATCAAGGTATTGGTATGCTTCCTTGTTTTTCGATATTAATTTTCCAATTCCGGGTGTAATAAACCGAAAATAAAAATTACATATTTTTTTAAAACTATTATTTTTCGGTTTTGAAAATTCAAGTATTACCAATTTCCCTCCTGGTTTCAACACACGCAACATTTCTTCCAAACCTTTTTCGAGATACTCAAAATTCCGGACGCCGAAAGCAACTGTTATTGCATCAAACATATTATCAGGAAAATTGATTGCCTCGCTGTCACCTGTTTGTAATTCCACCATGCTATTTAAATTCAACCTCGAAATTTTTTTCCTGCCAACTTCAAGCATGCCTTGGGATATATCAATCGCAATTATTTTTTTTGGATGAAGATATTTGATCATCATGACTGGCATATCGGCGGTGCCCGTTGCTACATCGAGGATAAGCTGAGGATTGACCGGTACCAATTCTTTGATTGCTTTTTTGCGCCAGTATACATCAATACCACCACTCAGCAAACGATTCAGGAAATCGTAACGAAATGCAATATGGTTAAACATTTCGGCTACCTGTTGTTTCTTTGTAAGACCTGAATTTTTAAACGGTACTACGATATCATGTTTATACGATGCCATAAAAAAACGAAGATACATTAATGTGCGAATTTGCAAATGTGCAGATGTGCGAATGTGACCATGATGGAACGGAAAAAGGATTGAAGGATTTTATTCAGTTTGTGAATTATCTGATAATCTTTTAATCCTTCAATCAAGGTCAAAAAAAGGTCCCTCGAAGGGGACCTGGCTACTTAACCTTTCAAAACAACAGACTTTGGATTTTTAAAAGTGATATCAAATATTATTGATCCCACCAAAGATGATCTGTCAAGGCTACTATGGGAGCATTCTTTCCATTTGTTGATAATTCGTTATTGGGGTAATTTACCCTGCGAATAAAAGTGCCTAACAAAGCATTCACCGGGAGTGAAAAATCTTTATATGCATAATCCATTCGTCTCATGTCATCCCAGGTAATTGGGCTTAAAAAGCAAGCCACGTATTTTTCTTTCATAATAAGTGCAAGTGTAATATTAGCCGATCCCACCGCGACGGTTGGATCAGTAGTATAGCGTAGTATTGCAGTGTCCGGCACTTCCAGTTTTTGCATGTGAGCTGTTATGCCAGCTATATAAGCATCATAAGCATTCAGGTTACTCCCTGCTCTGAATTGAGCCTCGGCTTCGATAAATTTAGATTCTGCATAAGTAACAAGCTGAAAAGGAGAAGTTGGAGTGGAGTACCATTTATCTACGTCAAGATAACATTCATCATGAGTTGTTCCGGTTCCAATGCGCCCCTTGCCGTTGGGAGTCCCAATATAAATCCCGTCTTTATTTTTTTGAGTAATCAGTGGCAATCTCGGGTCAAAAACTCCATAGGTAGCGCCATCAGTGGCATCTACAAAATAGGAAGATAACCAGCCATCTAAATTCAATCCTGCATTCGCAATCGCTACGGAGCCCCAGGGATTAGGGTTTACGTCCGTTACATAAGCGGTTATCTGTGCGTCATCACTATTATCAGTATACGCAGATCCCAATTCTGTTAACACAGTATTGGCGTTATAAGCGGATGTTTTTGACAACTGGTTAAGCATACGCGCTTTCAATGCGTGCGCAGTCTTTATCCATGCGGCGGTAACGCCTGCGTGAATAAAATCGCTGGCTGCGTCGATCTCACCATCTGCATCTGGTTGTTGCAGAAATCCAATTCCATTATCCAGAAGACTGATACAGGTATCAAAAAGTGAATGCTGGTCATCAAATTTTGGAATAAGATTTTCTACCCCGAGGAATGATTCAGAATAAGGAACATTGCCCCATAAATTGGTTATCGTATTCAGGTGCAACGCCATTAAAATATCGGATACCCCGATATATGCATTGAGATTTTTTTGCGCAGCAAATTTCTTCATGTCATATAGGTCTGTCATGATATTATAAAAGCCTGCCCAGGTTCTGCTTGCATCTATATTATCATAAACATCTGCGGCACCCGACGCGTTGGGCGATGCAAGGTATTGTGAATAGTACGATGTTAAATTACTCGCCCTGAATATATTGGTAGCTGTGCCATAGGTTGTATTTGCCAGCAGGCCATTTATCGGCGGTTCAGCTGCGGCATTCGGGTTTTGATTGATATCAAGGTATTTTTTACAGCTGCTGAACAGTGCAATAAATACAATAATTGTTATGGTATATGAAAGTATTTTTTTCATGATAATAAATTTTATAAGCCAACATTTAATGTAAATATATAGCTGCGTAAAGCAGGATAACTGAAACCAGCGAAGCCGTTTACCGTGCTTCCGGCAGGAGTAGAACTTGATTCAGGATCAAAGCCTTTGTATTTGGTAAAAAGCAATAAATTGTTACCGGTAAATGCAAGGCTGATGTTCTTAATAAATGTATGACTCAAAATTTTATCGGGTATGTTGTAGGACAATGTAGTGCTCCGCAATCTTATCCAGGATGCATCTTCAACAAAATTTTCTGAGATACCTCTGTATCTTGCCCGGTAATATCCCGCAGAACCATAATCATGACCATCAGGACCTACACCCTGTCCCAGCCACACCGCTTTTGTATTGGGCGTTCCATCTGCCAGAACTCCTGCAAAAACTTTTGTGTCGTTGCGGTTAAGCGTTATAGCAGATTCACCAAAGGCTGCGAGGAAATTACTGAACTGATCATATTTTTTTAAACCTTGTCGCGTGTCCCAAAGAAAATACAGACTCCAGTTTTTATAACTAAATGAATTTCCAATGCTGCCGATCCATTTGGGATAAGAATTACCCAGGATTTTTTGATTTGAATATGGGGTTAATATTGGGAAACCATCGCTTCCAATCAGGAGTGGTTTGCCTTTATCTGAACGCAAAGGATCTTTATCATCACCATAACGTGTCCATGGTGTGCCATAAATATTACCTACGGATTCGCCGGGTATATATTTTGTTGTTACAGTTGAATTAGAATATCCAAACTGACTACCGGTAACGATTTCCTGCAATCCCGGGTAAATAGATATTACTTTATTCTTGTTTGCAGAAAAATTAACGATCAGATCCCAATTGAAGTCTTTTGATTTTACAACAACTCCTTTAAGTGTTAATTCAACACCCCTGTTTTCAATTTCACCAGCATTCAATGTTATGCCGGTAAAACCTGAAGTGGGAGTTACGGTTACGGGAATGATCAGGTCTTTACTGTTAGATTTATACCAGGTAAAATTAAAACTCAGGCGGTCTTTAAGAAAGCTGAGATCGGTTCCTATTTCAAATGTGCGTGTTTTTTCTGGCCTTAATGTAGCAATACCCGCATTATCATTCCTACTCCATCCGATTACTCCGTTGATCGGTAGATTAAGTGGGTCTGTTTGAAATGGTTCTATTACTGAATAGCCGGGTGAATACACAATGCTGGTGCTATATGGAAGTGCATCTTTTCCTATACTAGCGAGCGAAGCTCTTAATTTTCCATAAGTAACCCATGAAGGCATTGTCAGATGTTGTGAAAAAATATAGCTCAAACTTCCTGATGGATAAAAGAAGGAGCGATTGTCTTTTTCAAGCGAAGATGTCCAGTCGTTTCTCCCGGTTACCGTTAAGTATAAATAGTTATTGTATCCAATGGTAAGGTCTCCGTACAAACCAATGATGCGATAATTTTGTATGTTCTGTGAAGTACTTATTTGTTTGGCATTGCCCAAATTAAATAAGTTATAGACGTCCAGGTTATTTCCTTCAGTGGAAGTGATATTTGTTTTTCTATCCAATACATCATTTCCAACCCGCAAAGTAGTTTGAATTTTATCTGCCCATGTATGATCCAGGGTCAATAAAAAATTGGAATTAAGCTGGCGATAATTGATTTGATATTGATGAACAAAACCGAGCCCATTATCAGCACCAGGTATTTCATTTGCTATTCCTGATGGTCCGGGAGCAGTTGCGGTGCGTGCATCACCATATTCATCCATACCAAGCAGGTAAGTGGCGGTCAGCCATTTCAAAGGATTATACGTAAAATTCAGGTTCCCTATAATGTGATCCACTTTTGATACGTATCTGTTTGTATAAGCAGTATAAAACGGGTTGTTGGTATTACCATAGGTTTGTTGAGTACCATCAGGTTTTAAAAAATTACGTACATCCCAGCGTGGCGCCCAATAGATCAACTCTTCGTTATAGCGGTCCGCATCATAAAAATTTCCATCTGTATTGGCATAATAAATGGAAGTTCCCATTTTGAATTGATCACTGAATTTCAGTTGACCGTTTATTCTTGCAGTTACATCCTGGTAATAAGTAAATGGTATTAAACCATTTTGTTTTGCATAAGATAAGGAAGAGGCAAATGTTGCTTTGTCCGTACCGCCTGAAAAGCTAATGGAATTTTTATATTGATGTCCTGTATTATAAGCTCTTTTCCAATTATTGAAAAGTGTTGCTGGATGACTAGGGTCAATTGTTCTGGCTTGTTCAACGGTTGGTCCCCACGCAGGCCAGAATCCTGTCGAGTCATAGTCAGTAATTTTACCACCAAAACCCATTGTATACTTGGATTGCAAATCCGGTAATTTGTTAATTTCATCGCTGCTATAACTCGAGCTGAAATGAACCTGCAATTTTCCAGCATGTCCCGTCTTTGTTGTAATCACAATAACGCCGTTGGCTCCACGCAGACCGTATAAAGCTGTTGCAGCCCCGCCTCTCAATATATTCACACTTTCTATGTCCTCAGGATTGATGTCTGAAATGCGATTTGCCATTTGCGTACCTCTGTTACCATCAGTGCCAATAGTGTAAGTGCTATTGTCAACAGGCATTCCGTCGATAACAAAAAGAGGTTGATAGTCTTTATCAGGGTTCAATGAATTTATACCTCTTATCAGGATGCTTGCACCCTGGCCCGGGCCACCACCGGCGCTTGAGATGGTAACACCAGCCACTTTTCCCTGCAGGGCATTTATTATATTTGATTGATGTGATTGAACCAATTGTTCAGAATTGATCTGTTGTGATGCATATCCCAAAGTTTTTACTTCTCTCTTAATTCCAAGAGCCGTAACAACAACATCGTTCAGCTGGGTATTGTCTTCTTTCAATTGAAAATTTAATTCGGTTGATTCATTGTCTTTTATTGTGATATCTCTTACCAATGTTGCGAAACCAACAGCGGAGATTTGTAATTTATAATTGCCCGCTTTGACACCTGCGAGATTGAATTCGCCATTTGCATCCGCAGCCGTGCCTCTTTTAGTTCCCAGTAATAATATGGAGGCATTAACCAGCGGTAATCCTTTTTCATCGGTGATCTTTCCTTTGACACCACCATCAAACATATTAGCGCCAGCAACCGTTGGATTCTCAGGAATTTCACCCGCTGTAATATTTTTTATTTTTTTAATAATGATATTGGCATTAACCTGTTCATAATTCAGATCGGTATTTCGAAGCAGCTCTTCAAGCAGTTTGGCAACAGTAATATCTGTTCCATCATAATTGATGCTATTATACCCGGCTATATCATTTGTTTTATAAGTAAATGCCAGTTTTGTAAGCGATTCAATTTTGTGCAATGCATGTTTTAAGGTTGAATTTTTTAGCTGTATGGATACAGTCATTTTATTCAGGTCCTGGCTATTGCTCTCGCGAGCCATCAGAAACGCACTTATGGTCAAAAAAACAGATAAGAAAGAAACCTTCATGAGCACCGTTTTGTTTGTAAATAGCCGGACAAGGTGGTGAAAGAATGATCCAACACACAATGCGCCAGGATTGTGCATTTTTACACATAAATTCATAGCTTTGATTGTTTTAGTAATTCTTGAATAGAGTTTTAAAACGCCGAGCCGCTTCCAGGCCGCAACTGGAGCGGTTTTTTTATTTTTTTTATGTTGGTGGAGATATAATCATAAGCGTTAGTTGGTTGTTTAAGTGTTATTGTATGATATAAAGTCCTGCCGATTGTTCCAGGCTCGTATCCGTCAGTTTGCATAATATATGCAATGCCTGGTCTATTCCGATTTCTCTCTGAAATGATGTAGAAACTTTTAAATTACGGATGGCATTATTGACAACTTTGATATTTACATTGTACAT
>Ga0137407_10001551_pt1 | contig 15014 bp, 17 predicted proteins | sample CZOMad2_2_16fung_FD_108410 | JGI IMG/M metagenome (GOLD analysis project Ga0137407, IMG submission 108410) | Vadose zone soil fungal communities from Angelo Coast Range Reserve, California, USA - CZOMad2_2_16fungal (Illumina Assembly) | ecosystem: Environmental > Terrestrial > Soil > Vadose...
CCCCCGTTTACGGCCGCCAACTCCGGGGCTATCTGGACGAAGTTCGGGATTCAGCCCGCTCAGAACCCCAATGCCGACTCACTGGTCGCCCTGCTTGCGAATCCTGCCGGTGGCGTGATCGCAGTCGGACAGACAACGCCTGCCGGACACCCGCCAAACGATGTACAGACGTCGATTGCCGTTCTCGACGCGGCAACGGGAACGACTACGAAGGCCGTTCAAGTGAACGTATTCCCGGGCGACCAGGAGCATCCCGGATCGGCAGCACTGGGTCCGAATAACACGGTCTACGTCGGGGGTGAGAAGTTCACGCTTCCGGGAAACAACTTTGGAGCCTGGGTTTCAAAAATCTCATTGCAGTGAGCAATGGAACTTTCGTCAGTTGTTTCATAGGCGGGCGCATCGGAGCGCCCTAACGAAGACGGGCCAGCGCCCGGTGACGGAATCACCGAACGCGGCCCTAACCAAAGTCGCCTTGAAGGAGGCAACGATGGCTGCACTTGAAGTTACCAAAAAACTGCACATTTATCACACGCTGTATCGCCTCAATCTTTCATTCACAAACATTGTCAGGCACTGCCGCACGTTGCAGGAAGCCGGAGTCCTCACCGCAAAGTTCGCAAGACTGTTTCAAGGATTCACACAAGAGTTGCAAGCTGAAATGAACCAGGAACTCCTTGAGGTCCTGCACAGCACTGAATTGGACGATTGGGGTCGGTTCGGAGAAATTCGGCAGGCAAGGGAAAAAGAACTTCGAGACCCGGACGATGTATTCATTCTCGCCAAGGAGCGCAAAGAGGAACTCCGGAAGAAACGTAAGAGTAAGCGATAGCTGAACTTCAATTCCCAAAGAGCTAGCCCCGTCTCAAAGGCGGGTTTTTTGTTGTTTCAAGTCGCCTTGAGATCGGGACACGGACCCAAAGGAGTCACCAACAAATACGCCTCCACCATTTTCAAAATTCCATGTGCCGCCACTCAAACCGAAACCCTTTAGACCGGCAAAACGCGCAAGAGGTAACCCGACGCAACATTTCACGGCCAAGAACCGGTCCTGATTGCGTGGGTTTTCGTTGTTTGGTGCACGGGGATGGGCGTGTTAAGCGCCACGCCCACACTGTCCTCAAGACAAGTCAAGCATTGTGAGATCATTGAGCACTTTGCATAAAGACGGCAGTTTATCAGCGGGAATAAGCATCTGCCGGCGCAGCCATCGCGAAATGTGGGAGGGCTGATGCCTAATTCCGCCTCAAGTATCTTGCAGTTAAGCTCTTTGTTATCTTCGATCTTCCTTCTGGATGACTTTTGCCTCAAATTTGGCCAAAGCCGCCAGAGGAACCGATCTCTGGTTCCGCTTGGCACACCCGTTACTCTCCACGGCACAAAAATTTCCAGAAAACCCAGCCAATCATTGTGCATCTAACCTGACGTACAAATGCCGCATGCGTCCCGGAGGTGACGAATAAAGAGTGGGATATTAAATTGAGTGCGGCTGACGTACGGCAGCTTCTCTTTAGAGAGAGGCAACATTGGTCTGTAGCCCTGATGCGAGTGACATTGAAGAGTGTCACCCATACGAAACTGGTGACCGTTCCAACTCTAATGAGTTGGGAGCCGCTTTATTTGATTCCGACGCTGCGAAAGATGCCGAACCGCTCCGAAGTCGTTTCGGCTGGCTTTGGCCTTTAGCCCTGACGCGAGTGACATTGAAGAGTGTCACACACCCGAACTGGTGCCGTTCCAAACTCGAATGAGTTGGGACCTGCTTTATTGATTCCGACGCTGCCAAGATTACCCGAACCGTCCCCGAAGGCGTTTCGGCTGGCTTAAAGTAAATCTCGCTAGCTATAGCGATGCTACGTTCCCGCAGTGCCCGCCGACTATTGTCGTGGGCGCGAAGTCGATTGCGACGAGTAAGATACGCTGCTGCCGCTTGACCGCTTATTCAGAGTCGTTCTTTACGACGATCCCGTTTGCCTGTACCAGGCGCATTGATTTCGCGACCCGCGACGAAGCATTTGTACCCATGCCGTTCGCGTCCGTTCAAGTTTCCTACGCCTTCGATTTTCAATGTCTCGAAGGCTTCAGTGCCTTCTATTGCGAGAAGGTGATGCTTCCTCACCTGCGATCAATGCCGGTGACCGGCATGGGTATGCCCGGACGGGACGCCAGTCTCGTGCGGTTTGAAACTGTGGAGGAAGCATATGTCGCACCCAACACGGTCCGATATCATTGTCAAGGAAGCTGGAGCTAGACCGACGATGGTGTTTATCGACGCACCTGCCTCTGAAGATGCTCTTGAGGAATTAGCCTCAACTCTCCAAATACACTTCCTGGCAATATCCAGTGACGACTTCCTGGAATTAAATGATGAGCTAAAAGGAGTTCAAATTGTTGTAGTCTGCCCGAGGCCAGAACTGGAGAGAAGGCACTCGCTTCGCATATTATTCTCCAGCGTCCATAAGGCTCGGCACCTGTGTGGTACAGCACAGCTTCTCGTGCTGCTACCGCTCCGTGATGAGATGTGCTCTGCAGATCTCAAGAAATATGGGTGTCGAGTAGCTCCCTGGGAAGGATTCACGGTGTCCAAGATTACTTCATTGGTAAAGCAGGTCTTGGTCTCTGCCGCATCGAATGCGAGTGTGGAATTTGAATTCGGGAGAAACAGCCAGTTGACTATTTCGAATCTCCACGGCAGCTGCGTGCTCAAACTGCCAGGCGGCCGCCCTCCAATCCTCCTTCGCAGACTGCTCCGGGACGAACGAGCAGTCTCGGAAGTCGAACTTGCCCGTACAGTGGGTTGTGAGAATCCAAAGTGCATTAGCATGTCGCTCTCAAGACTCAATCGCGTATTCAAATCGATCCCGGAATCTCTCTGCGTCAGCCTGGAAATCTGCAGCGCGGGGTACAGTAAGGGCTATCAGCTTGTGATTAAGAAAAAAAGAACCGCCTAAGGGCGGTTCGCATCGATGAGATAGAGGCCCGCTTTTTGCAGGAAGTCGGCCTCTTTCTCCAATTCTTTGCAATGACTCTTTATCCTCATTCGCGCATCGGGAGTAATCTCTTTTTTCCCCATCATTTCACCTACGATCTTCAATCGCACCCCTATATCAAAGGAGGTGAGATTCAATGCAAGCTCGAGACGCTCCATTTTTGGCCTTAAAGACCGACGCCGTCGGCCTACGGAAGTGCTCATCCACTGCTTCTGCAGTTGTGCGAATGTCATGCGTCGATGACGCCTGAGTCGATCATTGTTTTCGCTTACCATCAAGGCTCCTCGCTTCGGTTGTTAATGAACTCACTTCATCTAACTCCTTCTTTATGAAGAAGCGATGAGGTGATAAATTCCCAGAAACCTCAAGTTATCCCTCGTCTCACCTGTATGCAGATTAGCATTTTGGCAGCTGTAAAGTGACCTTGACGGACAAGCCCTCTGGCTAACACTCCAAGTCCTGACGGACCGACATTTTGTCTGTATGCCAGCAGGGCTGGCTAGAAGACTCATCCCCGGAAGGCAGCTTTTCAGTTGCCTGGAGTCAAGTTGATGAGGTGACCCGAGAACGACGGAGCAAATACAGCGTTGTCCCTTAGGGCGCGGCGTGCATCGCTCTCGGGAGAAATGGGCTAGAAAATCGGCAAGAGTATTTGAGCCAGTCGACTGGTGAACGCGAGTCCTTTGGCCGGCCCCTCTGATTGCTGATGGACCCTCTGGTCTGCGGATCTGGACATCAGACGAGGAGCCGGCCAAATGACTCGTACTTCATCATTGCGATTTCTCCAACTGCCTGAAGTAAGCCAACCCTATCGCAGCAGCATCAAAGAAGCCGATCCGGTATGGTTCGCATTGCCACAACTTGGGCTTCGTCGGGAGTGCGTGCGCTAGTTCCGGCAGGGATGCGGCAATCACGCGCGCCCGCTCGTACTTGTTTCGCTCGGTCGGAAATGCGTGACGAATCGCTTCAATCGTTATGAAATGAACTGCCACACCGGCCATGCTTGCCTGTCTTTCGATGACCCGCATCTTTTGTGCACTCCGGCGGACCTTCGTCGCCTTCATCACCACCGCATGAGGCTGCCATTCGGACATGAGCCGCGCCACTTTCACCGAAAGCGGAACCTTCGCGGCATACGCCCCTGTGCGGAAGACTTTTGTACCCCAATCGAGCGCCAATGTCGTGCCCTCAAATACGCAGTACGCTATCCTTTGCGGCCGAATGTCGATGGCAAGAACCCGATGACGCTCTAGTTCTGTATTGGTTATCACTTGCTCTCCCGCCAAACCAGAGACTGTTGGCACTTTGAAGATTTCCTGGAGCGCAAGCGCGACCTCCAGCGGCGGTAATCTGCGATCATTTTCATAACGTGAAACCTGCGTTTCATCGCTATTCCCCAAAAGGAACGCAACATCCGGCTGGGAGAGGCCGGCTCGTTTGCGGTGCGACTTGATATAGTTTCGGAGGCGTTGAATTTCCATCTGGGGCGTGAAGACGCATATTCGACCTTTGACCACATGAAAATAGACGAGGAATGCAATTCCAGGTAGATGCGTGGGCTTGCCAAATTGGCAAGAAATTTAGACATGGGTCTGCTATGCGGCGCAAGTAAACAGGATCGTCATGAAGCCTTCATGAAGTCCAAAGCCCGATGCATTCGCTATCTGGCCCTTTGGGCAAGCCAGCCCATCTATGCCGCGATTCTCCACCGGTGTATGCTCTCGCTTGAATACAATGAGCGATCAACCCACTCCGACAGCGAACACTGACAGAGTTTCGATTCCCGATGAAACCGAAAAGGCCGAAGAGAATCTGAAGCGATATTTTGAGCTCGCATTCGAAGTGGCAAGTCAGGAAGGCGCCCCTTCCAATAGTACGGTTGACAACTCCGTGCCCGGGCATACCATGACAGAAAGGTCGAACATTAACGCACAACATTAGTCGCACCATGGGCACAGTATTCGCCTATGCCCGGGTGTCGACCCCCCGACAAGGAGAAAAAGGAGTTTCGCTCGTTGAACAGAGGGATGCGATTGCGCGCTATTCCGAGCGTCACGGCCTGGAAATTGTCCGCTGGTTTGAAGAGCAGGAAAGCGCTTCCAAAAAAGGACGCCCCGCGTTCAATCAGATGCTGCGGCTGCTGCGCCTTGGCGCCGCTCGCGGTGTCATCATCCACAAAATTGATCGCAGCGCGAGAAATCTCGAGGACTGGAATCATATCGGCAAGCTCGTCGATGCCGGCATCGATGTGCACTTCGCAACGGAGAGCATCGACCTGAAGACGACTGCGGGACGACTCTCCGCTGACATTCAAGCAGTCGTTGCCACGCACTACAGCCGCAATCTTCGCGACGAGGTAAAAAAAGGTTTGTATGGCCGCCTCAAGCAAGGATTTTATCCGCTTCGTGCTCCCATTGGTTATCTGGATCAAGGCTCTGCGAAACCCAAGATCCAAGACCCGATGCGGGCGCCTCTCGTAAAGACTGTGTTTGAGTTGTACAGCACGGGAGAATATTCCTTACCTCGTCTGGCACATGAGATGGTCCGCCGTGGCCTACATAACCGCGCCGGAGGAAAAGTAACGGTCAACGGACTCGCTACGATTCTGAGGAATCCCTTCTACATCGGCCTGATGCGCATCCTCAAAAATGCGGAGACATACAAGGGCAGCCATGAGGCGCTGATTCCTGTGGCCCTTTTCGAGAGAGTGCAGGATGTTCTGTCCGGAAAACGAGTGGATCGAGTTGCTAGCCATGTATTCACGTATAGCCGAATCATTCGTTGCGCCACCTGCAAGTATTCGCTTATCGCCGAACGCCAGAAAGGCCATGTCTATTACCGCTGTCACAACCGTCCGTTCAAGAATCCTGCCGTCTGCCCCATAACTTCAATACGAGAGGAACAGCTCGAAGCTGCCGTGCTCGATGTCTTGCAGAGAGTGCAGCTCTCGAATGCAGAACTGAGCTTGGCAAAGAAGTACCTCGCGCAGCGTCGCACAGACGTTGAGCAGCAGGGTGCCCAAATGAGGAATGCGCTGAAACTCCAGCATGACCAGTTGAAGAAACGAATATCGAATCTTACAGATTTACTCTTGGATGGCACGATTCAGAAACCGTTGTTTGAAAGCAAACAGATGGCCTTGCTCTTGGAACAAACCGCAGTTGAAGAAAAACGCAGAGAGATGGAGAACGGAGGAGGGGCGGCAACGAAACAACTTGAAAAGACTGTCGAACTGGCACAAAGCGCGTCTTTGCTGTATCGGACTGCGTCCACAGCAAACAAACGAAAACTCCTGAAGATTCTGCTGTCGAACGTCTCTGTAACAGGAAAAAAGGTAGAGATTATGTTATCTGTTCCGTTCCGCCTTATCGCGGAACGGGGAAAAGATGATGATGGTCGGCTTAATCGGGGGACTTGTCGAACCTGGGCTGTATTATTGGATAAAATCAACTCACATTTCCGCGAAAATCCAGCGACTCTTTCCGAGTCGACTTGGTGAAATCTGATTAACTTTTGAGGCTCATATCACAACGGATGCAAACCCGCTGACTCGACGGGCGGGTTTGCGTTCTTGACAGGAAGCCGGAGCTAGGTACACTGATTTCAGTTGTTTGTGGTCGTGGCGTCAAACGAGACGAGCCCCGGCCAGAAACTTCACTGACCGGGCAACTCCAAGACCATAATCAAAATCAATGTTTTGGAGGCGTATACTGATGAGTGAAGAAAATCAAGAACCAGCAGGAGACAACATGGAGGCTGGCCAAAAGAAAGCGAAGCGGGCACCAGATGTTTGGAAAGACTCCTTATGGGGTTCTCGGGAAGAATTTATCCGGTCGAGTCTTGAAAAATTTCACGATCCGGAACTTGCTGAAAGTGATGCAAATGACTGGAGCGAAGCCCTGGAGCAGTTGAGCAACAACCCGCCGTCGCTACTTACTATTGAATAACCACCACCCGCGATTCAGACGCGGGTTTTATCTTGCTATCAGACGCCCCCCGTCGATCGGAACCACTGTTCCGGTGATAAAAGCGCTCACTTCTGAGGCTAGAAACAGCACTAGGGCCGCGACTTCTTCTTCCCTCCCAGCACGCCCGAGAGGGATTCCTTTCAAGGTTTCTGGCTCCAGTGCTCTGCCCAAACCCATACCCGATGCAATCAGGGCCGGTGCAATTGCATTAACACCAATCCCGTACTGAGCGCCGTGAAGCGCGAATGTTCGTGTAGCAGCTTCCACGCCGGCTTTCGAGCATGCGTATAGAAGCTCATTGGGATTCGCCGTGCGTGGGGCGACACTTGAGATATTTACAATTCGCCCGCCTCCCGTACGGCTCATCATGTGGATTGCTTGACGAGTGAGGTACAGAAATCCTCTAAGATTAGTTCCAAAAATCTTGTCGAAATCAATATCGTCAAACGTGAACATGCCCTTCGACGCATCGTCCTTACGTCCGGCATTGTTGACCAAGACATCGAAGCCACCAAGCGTCCTGCGTGCAAGATCGATCAGTTCAAGTGCGCCTACGCGAGTTGATGTATCGACTTGGACGACTCGCAGATTGGCCTGATGCTCCTGGGACAGATTTGACTCGAATTCCTTTGCCGCTTCATCGTCACTCTTAAAGTTCGTAAAAACGTGTGCACCCTCGTCGAGGAACCCGCGCACTATCGCACCTCCAATTGCCTTGGTGCCTCCGGTAACAACAACACGCTTTTGCTTGAGCTTGAGATCCATACGTAACAAAGCCGCCCCTAACGAAATTGATTTTACCCGAGCTGCGGGCAACCGCTCTACTTCTCAGGAATGCCGCCCTTTGGGATATAATCCACCGGCAATTCAGACCACTTGTCCGATGCCCAGAGGCGAATTGGCTTCGGATGGAGATAATCCGGACATTGCTCGGCCGGATGATCGATCCGCCGTTCACGCTCAAGCCGCCGATGCTCCGACCAATAGGTCGAGGCAAGTGTTACTGAATGGGGTGATATTTCCGGCGTTAAGGAAAAGAAGTAGATTGCCCGCATTGCGTCGGAGAGTTCGAATGTAGACACATTAATTGTTGGCCCCAAAAGCTCAATGCTGGATACAGAATTCGGCCTTTGGCCGACCATATGATTTAATTCCGACTTGGGCATCAGAAAATACTTCAACGGCGAGCCGTGGCCACAATTCTCACAATAGAAGCGAGTACCGGGTGTTTGAGGCGAAACGGCATATGGCTGATTTGGGTCCAGGACGGCAAGCATCGGCAAATCGTACTCATTATTGAAGCCACCCGCGAGCAGGTATGGTTCCTTGTTACCTATCACGCTTCGAAGTGCATAGATCGCACCATTGTTGACGAACTTTACCTGTGGTTGGCCTGTTTTGAGATCGATCTCCGCAACGAATGAATGGCCCCAAATGGAATCGGCGACAGCCGCCCAGAGACGCAGCTTGGAAGAGTGGCTCGCAAATTCAAAATCAGTTATCGACCACGGCCCCTCATCCACTTGGCTGCCAAATTTCAGCGTCATCTTTGGCTCGTAACGCCATAGCAATGTTCCATCAGAGGATAGGCAATCCAATTCGCCGCCTCCGCTGATTCTATGGCCGACCGTAATAATGAATGCCGGCTTTCCCGTAATATCGATGAGTCTCCATGATGCGGAAGTATCCGGAGGCCATGGGGACGGTTCGCGCAAGTGGTACTCCCAGACGGTTTGGCCCTGCTGGTCCATGCCGATGATCCGGTTTTCAAGGAGGCTCAAGCGCAATGCGGTTTCAGATCGGTGTTGCCATCGCCTAGTCAGGCCAACAGTGAGTAGCGCAGCAAGAAGCAGCAGTCCAAGTCCCAGCTGAATATAGCGCGCCTTTCGCTTCGAGGGGGATGCGACCGCGACTGCTGCTGGTGCAGGCGGTGCTTCATTTCTACCGGCCAACCACGCGTCCAATTCATGCTGATAGGCGAAAACAGATCCGCGCCTCCGTCCGGGTGTGCGGTGCACGGGAAGTGCGCATTCTGTTTCCCACCGTTGAACAGTCCGTTCATCCCTGTCGAGATACCGGGCGATCTCTTTCCAGGAATCAAGGCGTTCTGGAGATTTGACGAGGACCATGACGTGCTGCTTTCCAAACGACTGGAATTGACGGTTTGCGCCGCGTTCTGTCGTGTTCTGTCGTGTTCTGCCTGTTGTAAAGGTTGAGAGCAAAAGGATACTCAGCTATTCGCACCGTGGCAAGGGTAGTCTGGTACAGGCTTTTGAGGAGTTTTCTCGCTTTAGGCGATTTCGGTCCCTCGGTAGTCAGGGGCATGATGCATATACATATATCTGATGGGAGCCCCAATGAAATCGAAAGAAGAACTGTTATCGAAAGAAGTACGTGCAGCTGCAAACTTGGCATCCAAGTTTCTGCAATGGGGTGTTACTTTGATGATAAGTCTGCAGACAGCCCTATTTTTTGTGCGGCGTGACATAGCAAATGCCGCTATTGAAGCCGGCACACTCCCCAAGGGATCCGAAGCGCCGCTTCCTAGATATCTTATTGGAACTGCATTCTTATTATTTGTCGCGTTCGTCCTATCAAGATTTACGGCTCGACTAAGCAAACAATATCGAAATTATAAGATTCAATTAATGCAATGCCGCGATTCCGGAATTTCTGACTTGGAACTCACAAATACTGGTCGCTGGGCCCACTTTTTGTACTTTTCCTTTCCAATAATCGATATTTTGGCTCGCATAATAGTGACCATCACAATCCATATTAAATAGAATAATCGACCACCGGACTGAGATCCGGTGGTTTTGTGTCCCGCCACAGGCGGGACAGACTTGCCCGCTGCGCGGGCGGTGGATTGTACTTGTAAATAGGATAGTATTTCATCTGAAGCATTGGCAAATATATAAAAGTTTGTACCGGGTGCCGATATCGGGTGCTTGTATGGACGAAGCGTACGGCGTCGCCTTCAAACATACACTCCAGCTGCGCCGGAGTTTTTGGAAAACTAAAAAGCTGAGCATGAATGCTCAGCATATAACGCGGGGCTAGGTCCGCGTTATACCGAGAGTTAGTGAAGAGATCTGAGCCTTCTCGTAAAAATGTAGAGGGCGATTAGGAAGCCGAATATCGCGAGCACGGCCGAAGCCTCCCACAATCGCAGAACCTCCATTTCGCTTGTTCCTGTTAATCCCATGCCTCCTATTCCCGCGAAAGCTGATCCCACAAAGATCGCGCATAGCAAAGCTGGGCCTAATACGAGACGCAGATAACGTAAGATTATCATACTTAGGGTCCTTTTCTGCTGCAAATAGAAGCCCGCAGCCGTATGCCTATTTTAGGCATACGGCTGCGGGCTCTAAAAAATGATTAATGCTGATAGTAGCTTATACCTCAGTGTAAATTTGTCAAGATGTCAACCAACCATTGGTTTTTCTAACAACCATTGTTTCACAAATCCCTCGTTAATCGAATTAGCAACGTGAAAATCCACGGTCTAGTTTGCGTTACATAAGAAATGCCCATCCAGCAACCCCACACATGTAGTCAATTTCCCGTAGACCAGTAAACTTACATCACGCTTCGCATCAGAATGAGTCGGCGAAGCACAAGCATCAACCCTCGATGTCAGGCCCACTCTCGTATATAGGAGGCAAAAACCGTCTCGCCAAGCAGATCATTGAAATATTTCCTGAGCACACAACCTATGTGGAAGCATTCGCGGGCGGTGCTCAGGTACTTTTCAAAAAAGAGCCGTCAAAAGTCGAAGTGTTGAACGACCTCGACGGCGAGATCGTCAATTTCTATCGCGTCTGCCAAGCCCATCACGAGGAACTGCTCCGGTTTTTCCGCTTCTCGCTCGTAAGCCGGACGTGGTTTGAACTTCATAAGGCCACGAATCCCCAAAGCCTTACCGACATCCAGCGGGCCGCACGATACCTGTATTTGCTCAAGAGTTCCTTCGCGAGCCTCATCCGCAACCCCAATTACCACTATCACGTCGTCCAGCCGCCCGGATTCAACTTGGAGCGCCTCCCCGAACTGATAGAAACCGCACACAAGCGCCTTGAGCGGGTGCAGATCGAAAGCCTCCCGTATCACGAGATTCTCTCGCGATACGACCGTCCGAAGACCTTCTTTTACCTCGACCCGCCGTACTGGGGAAGGAAGCTGTACCGGTATAACTTCACGGAGGCCGATTTTGCAGGGCTGGAAGAGCGTTTGCGGAAACTCAAGGGGAAGTTCGTCCTGTCCCTGAACGATCTTCCCGAGGTGCGCGCCCTGTTCCGCCGCTTCCGTATCAGGCCCGTTGAAATCGCCTATACCTCCCAAACTAAGGCCGGTCGGCTGTACAAGGAAGTCCTGATCACGAATTTCTGATAAGGCTCAAAGAACGAGCAAAGCCTTCTGTCCATGAGGGTTCCGGAACAAACTGGGACCCTCCCTTTTTTATTTAACCCTTCCCCGCCGTTGCCGATTCTCGCGCGGAATGGGAGACCCTTGATCCATGCTGCATTTTTTCGAACAACTCTTTGCGGCGACATGGAACCGCCTTCACGGGCGGCACGGAGCGCGGAGTGAGGGGGCGGCACTCGACCTCGGCTTTAGGGTGGTTGACGGGCACGTGACACGGCGTCACTTCGGCTTGAGCAACGTCCGGCGCGGAACGCATATCGCTGTCCTGGGAAAAACGGGAACGGGCAAGAGTTCCTTCCTGCGGCATCTCTGCGTCCAGGACATCGAAGCGGATCGCGGATTCGTCTACTTCGATCTTCACGGAGACGCTACGCCGTTTCTCTTGAGGGCCATTAACGCCCGCGAGCGTCGCCTGCGAAAACACCTGAGCGACAAAGTCGTGATCATTGATCCCGCCGACCCGCTTGTCTCGGTCGGCTTGAATCCGCTGGAGAACAAAGCCGATTTTGTTCGCATCGCGGAATTTGCCCAAGTGTTGCGCCAGCGTTGGCATCTTGATCACTTTGGTGCTCGCACCGACGAACTGCTACGGAATTCTTTATACGCGCTTTCTGCAAACGGTCTCACGCTGGTTGAACTTGCCCCGTTTCTCGCACATAGTGGGTTTCGCGCGTCCTGTCTGAAACGGCTCGATAACGCCGAGGTCCGGCAGTATTTCGAACTACGCTACAACCAAGTGAGCGAAGCAATGCGCGCCGCTATGCGGGAGCCGATCCTTAATAAGGTGTCCGCGTTCACCGCCGATCCCCATTTCCGCCACATCATCGGGCAACCGCAGTCTACGTTCTCCGTCCGGGAAGCGATGGACGAAGGATATTGGATCCTGGTGAACCTCGAAAAAGGCCGGCTCGGAGAGCAGGCCCTTACCCTGGGAAGCCTCGTGCTGGCCGTGCTGAAGAACGCCCTTTTCACCCGCGCCAAACGATCCCTTTTTACCCTCTACTGCGACGAGATCCAGAACCTTGTCGCCTATGAGAGCGGTATCGAAATGATTCTTTCGGAAGCCCGTAAGTTCGGCGTGGCCGTGGTATCGGCGAATCAGTTTCTTGACCAGTACCCGGCAGAGACCAGGGCTGCAATCCTTTCAGTCGGAACCCATGCGTTCTTCCAACTCTCAAGCGCCGACTCCAGCCAGATCGCACAAGCGCTCGACGGTGGCAAAGCCCTCGCCGAGCGTCTGAAAAATCTCCCGTCCCGGCACTGCGTCGTAAAGAGCGGGTCGGAACGGTGGGCCGAGGTCAGAGTCCCCACGGTTCATGACGTCTCCGTCGATTACACCAACTTGTTAAACCGGTCCCGGTATACGAAAGGGCGCGTCCGGGCGCACATCGAGCGCGACATCGCGAAACGGCAGGCGGGCGCGACCGCAAGCCCCAAAGAGGCTCTCGATGCCTGGGAATAGCAGGCGCGGCATGATATTGCAGGACCGGGACCGCCGTTTTCTTGAGGAACTTGGTACGCTCCGCGTGGTAGACCGCGAACAAGCGAAGCTCGTCGCTGGTTTCGGTTCGACCACGCGCGTGAACGCGCGCTTGCTCCTGCTCACCAGGGCCGGGCTCCTGCGGCGGTTCTTCACGGCGACGAGCATTGGCGGAGCAAAGGCCCTCTACGCCCTCACTGCCAAAGGAGCACAGCTCGTCGATGTGCCTCTCAGAGGACCGCGCCAGCGCAAGGACGAACTGCTGGTGGCCGGATATTTTGTCCATCACCAGCTCATGATCAATGAAATCTACTGCACGGTGAAATACGAGGCCATCCCGCAAGAAGGGATCGCGTTCCGAAGGTGGCTGAGCTTCTTTGTCCCGATTGCCCCTGGGCTGCGCCTCATACCTGACGGCTATGTGGAATTTGACACCTCTGCGGGCGGAGTGGCTGCGTTCCTTGAGGTCGATCTTGGAGCTGAACACGGCCCCGTGTGGAAACAAAAGACAGAGAACTATCTCCAGCTCGCCTTGCGACCAGGGCAGGAATCGGAAAACATCCATCGGCCCTTCCGGGTGCTTGTTATCGCGAATTCCGAGCGACGCCTCCGCGCCATACGCGCCGTGGTCTCCCGCGAAACCGAGAAGATCTTCTGGTTCGCCGATTTCAACACTATCCGCAATCGGGGCTTCTGGGCTCCCGTATGGCTTCGCCCGAAGGACGACACATGCCGACCCTTCATTAAAGGAAATATCCATCCATGAAATATTGCTATGAATGCGGACGCATGACTCCCGGAGAACCTCTCTTTTGCAACTTTTGCGGCCGGAGCTATGACGTCAAACTCTGTCCAAGCCGGCATCCGAATCCCAGGATCGCCGAGGTATGTTCCCAATGCGGCAGCAGGGATTTCTCCACTCCCCAGCCGAAGGTGTCCTTCTGGTGGAAGGCACTGGCTTGGTTGGTTCGGGTCCTTTGTGGACTGCTTCTCGGATGTCTTACGCTCCTTTTGCTCATTACCGCCTTGCTCCGTCCTGAAGTACAGCATGCTTTGCTTGGGCTCGGAATCCTGCTTGCCGTTCTCTGGTGGCTTTGGAGCCAGCTTCCAAACTGGTTTCGGAAGCTCGTCAGGAAAGCGTTTGAGCGGAAGAGGCGAAGCGATGCGCGTTAGCCCGAAACGCAGTGAAGGAGCTACGCAAGTCCCGCTTTGTCCGAAGCGCGAATGCCGCGGAATCATTGGACTTTTACGAGATTTGCCTAGGGTCGTAGAACCCTAGGCGCTGCCCGTAGCATTGCCCGAGGTGCCTGCGGCAGAAAGCAGGGGTGCTCTGTGGGCGGCACACCCGCAGATGGCTGCCAATCCGGCAAGACCACGCATGTAGCATTTTTGACCGGACGCTATAAGCTGTGTGCATGCTTCGCGTCGGATTCAACTTCGGCCCGAAGCCACGGGAAGGAGACGCTCCCACCCAACCTCCTAACACCCACCCGGGTGAACCTTTCACGGGTACGCGGGTGAGGAGCGTCCCTTCCTGAAGCACTTTGAAAAACTAATCCGCCTTTCCCGGTTCTGTTGCCAATTCCGACGCGACACCCTCGAAAATTGAATTGCAATGAACGGCGCTCATGAAAATTCGCGATCTCTCACCGCTCACGGTGAAGAGGCACTCGGCGATCCCATGACGATCGCAGAGGTAGCAGCGCTGCTCGGATGTTCCGCATGGACTGTCCGGCAGCGCTACCTCCCGCAAGGATTGCCGTGCCTGCGCGCGACGACCGCCGGGAAACTGGTTTTCTTCCGTGCGCAGATCATCCGCTGGATTTTGGAACGACAAGGAGGAAAGCAGTGACTTTGTACAAGCGAGGCGCGGTGTACTGGAGCTATGTCTCGGTCGACGGCGTGCGTCATGCCCAGTCGACGAAGACCGGCAACCGGCGCATGGCTGAGCAAATCGACCAGAAGCACGGTGAGGAACTGCGCCTTAGAAACACCCAATGCCCCGAACTCAAACCGGAGATCCGCTTTGCGGAACTCGCCGCGCGTTTCTTGAAAGATGGCTGTCCGAAAGTATGGCACCGGGACCGGCTCAAAGTCCTGCTGCCGTATTTCGCCGACATGCAAGTCTTAAGAATCACGAAGGGAATC
>Ga0137407_10001552_pt1 | contig 15004 bp, 10 predicted proteins | sample CZOMad2_2_16fung_FD_108410 | JGI IMG/M metagenome (GOLD analysis project Ga0137407, IMG submission 108410) | Vadose zone soil fungal communities from Angelo Coast Range Reserve, California, USA - CZOMad2_2_16fungal (Illumina Assembly) | ecosystem: Environmental > Terrestrial > Soil > Vadose...
CCGTCATGCGTGCAGGGCGTGGACCGCCGATGCGGTCAATCCTAATCCCATCGCACGGGTTGCGTGCGTTCGACGCGGTGGACTATAGTCGGCCGGCGGTGTGGTGAGGCCGTCCCGAGGAGCCATGGTGACCGTCAGCGTGCAGACTCCACTGTCAGCCGTCCTGGACGACGCGCGGACGGCGCTCGGCCGGCGGGTGTCCTACCTTTGCTTCCCCGGGCTCTCGCCCGGCGCCGACGCAAATGGGTCATCCGACCGTCGGGCATTGTGCCACGACCTCGACTTGCCCATCGTCGGGCATCGGCGGCAGAGCGTGACGCTGTCGGTTGGCCGGGAAGGCCGTGATGGGCGCCGGTTCGCCGTGCGGGGCGCGCTGCTGTCGATCACGGGGCACTGGCGACTCGAGCCCTGCGCGGCTGGCGTGCTGGCCCACCTGACGCTCGACTACGACGTCGGCGCGGCCCTCAAGGAGCAAGCGGTCAACGAGCTCCGCAGCCGGAGTCCGCTGCCGATACGGACCGACGCCGACGCCATCCTCGGACGGGCGGTCGACGACTTCTTCGAGAGGCGGTTCGCCGAGGACGCCGCCGCCTACTGCGATCGCCTGCGGGCCCGGCTCGAAGGGCACGCCTCGTGACCTCCTACGTCGCCCAGCGACTGTTCGGACTCGTGCCCGTGCTCTTCGGCATCTCGGTGGTGATCTTCCTCGGGATGAAGCTCATCCCAGGCGACGTGGCGCGGGCGTTGCTCGGTCCGATGGGGACCGCCGAGTCGCTGGCCCAGCTCCGCGGGGCACTCGGACTCGACCAGCCCCTGCACATGCAGTACGCGAAGTGGCTCTGGCGCGCGCTGCACGGCGACCTCGGCCTCTCGCCCATCGTGCACCAGCCGGTCGTCGAGCTGCTGCTGCCGAAGTTCGGCAACACGTTGATCCTGGCCGGCGCGAGCTTTGTCCTCGCGGCCACCGCCGGCATCGCCGCCGGCGTCCTGGCCGCGGCGCGGGAGAGGACGGCGATCGATCGGGTGACCATGAGCGCCTCGCTCGTCGTCGGCAACATGCCGCCCTTCTGGCTCGGCCTGGTCCTCATCGTCGTCTTCGCCATCGACCTGCGCTGGCTTCCGAGCCTGGGAATGTACTCGACGCGTGGGGCCGGCGGCCTCGCCGATCTGCTCTCCCACCTGGTGCTGCCGGCGGTGACGACCGCGGCCGCCCCCGGGGCCATCATCGCGCGGATGACGCGGGCGTCGGTGCTCGAGATCCTCGGGCACGAGTACATCATGGTGGCGCGCGCCAAGGGGCTGGCCGAGCGGGTCGTCATCAGCGCCCACGCGTTGCGGGTGGCCTGGCCGCCGATCCTCACGATCGCCGGGCTGCAGCTCGGTTATCTGCTCGGCGGGGCGGTGTTCACCGAGGAGGTCTTCGGCTGGCCGGGGCTTGGCCGCCAGCTCGTCAGCTCGGTCATCGCGCGCGACGTGCAGGTGGTGCAGGGGGCCGCGCTCTTCATCGCGCTTTCGTTCGTCGTCGTCAACCTCGTCGTCGACCTGCTGAACCTGTACCTCGACCCGCGGGCCCGGCCCGCGTAGGCCTAGCGATGGCGACCGTCCTGGCGATGGAGGGGACCCGGCCGCGGCCTCGGCGCGGCGCCGGGCGCTTCACCGCGTTCCTGCGCGCGTTCATCCGGGACCGCCAGGCCCTCGCCGGCCTCGTGATCGTCGCCATTGCCGGCGGCGCGGCCGCCGCGGCGCCGCTGATCAGCCCCTGGGATCCGCTCAAGTCTGTGGAGGTCGACCGACTCTCCCCGCCCGGCACGCCCGGATATCTCCTCGGGACGGACGAGCAGGGACGGGACATCCTGAGCCGCCTGATCTGGGGCGGGCGGATCTCGCTCCTCGTCGGCATCGTGCCCACCGTGGCCGCGGGCCTCGTCGCACTGCTCCTCGGGCTCGTGGCCGGCTACCGCGAGGGCATGCTCGATCACCTGATCATGCGCGTGCTCGACGTGTTCTTCGCGTTCCCGCTCGTGCTTCTGGCCATCGCCATCGTGGGCGTCATCGGCCCGGGCGTCGGCAACCAGATGTTCGCCCTCGCCGTCGTGCTCGTGCCCTACAGCACGCGCGTCGTGCGCAGCGCGACGCTCTCCGTCAAGCACCTGGAATACATCGAAGCCGTTCGCGCCCTCGGAGCGGGGAACGGTCGCGTGCTCTGGCGGCATCTCGTGCCGAACGTCCTGCCGCCGCTGCTCGTCTACACCAGCACCCTCGTCGGCCTGATGATCGTGGCGTCATCCGGCCTGAGCTTTCTCGGCCTCGGAGTCCAGCCTCCCACGCCCGACTGGGGCGTGATGGTCGGCAGCGGCCGCCTCGTGATCTACCGCGCCGCCCACGTGGCCACCATTCCGGGCGTTATCATCGTCGTCGTCGCACTCGGGTTCAATTTCATCGGGGACGGGCTGCGCGAGGCCCTCGACCCTCGCGCGCGCCAGTGAGTGAAGGAACGGATCGACAAGGAGGGGCGCCATGGACGCTGAGAAGATCGGTCGCATGTTGCGGATGCTCGGGCGCGGGGTCAGTCGTCGCGACTTCATCCGGACGACGGCTGTGGGGGCGGCGGGCACGCTCGCCGCGCCCCGCGCCGCGCGGGCCCAGGGCACGCCGAAGAAGGGCGGGACGCTCGTGTACGGCATGGAGGGTCCGTCCGACATCCTCGATCCCCAGGCCACGGGCTGCTGGCTCACCTACCGGGTGACCTTTCAGATGTTCGAGGGTCTCCTGGCCGAGGACCTGACGAAGGCGGACGTCGCCGTGCCTCCGCTGATTCCCCGGCTTGCCGAGTCCTGGCAGGTCGGGAAGGACGGGCTCACACGCACCTTCAAGCTCCGCAAGGGCGTCAAGTTCCACGACGGGACCCCGTTCAACGCCCAGGCCGCGGTCTTCAGCTGGGAGCGCATGTTCAAGAAGGACGCGCCCCACTTCTACCCGCGGGCCAACAGCTACACGTCCTACGTCGTCGAGTACGTCACGGGCGCCGAGGCGGTCGACGAATACACGCTCAAGCTGACCTTCAGCAAGCCCTACGCCGAGTGGGAACGGATGACCCTGCAGAGCTGGGGCGAGCCGATGATGGTGAGCCCGACCCAGGTGAAGAAGCTCGGCAACGAGAAGTTCGCGAACGGCCCGGTCGGCACGGGGCCGTTCAAGTTCGTGGAGAACGTGCCGGGCGACCGGATCGTCCTCGAGCGCTTCAAGGGCTACTGGGGCCCGCAGGCCAACGTCGACAAGCTCGTCTTCCGACGCCTCGACGATCCCGCGGCGCGCGTGGCGGCGCTGCGCACGGGCGAGGTGGACTTCATCCTGGCGCCGTCGCCCGACGAGGTCGACGCGCTGCGGAAGGACAAGTTCACGGTGCTGCAGAGCAACGCGCCCCACATCTGGTACTGGCACCTCAACATGAAGGACGAGTATTTCAAGGACGTCCGCGTGCGCAAGGCCGTCCAGATGGCCGTCGACAAGGAGAAGATGTGCAAGGACCTGCTCCGCGGGACGGCCAAGCCCGCCTGGAGCATGGTGCCGCCGGCGACCATCGCCTACGATCCGAAGTACAAGCCGTACTCCTACAATCCTGAGCGCGCCAAGCAGTTCCTCAAGGAGGCAGGACACGCCAACGGGTTCGAGACCGTGTTCTGGACGTCGACCTCGGGCTCGGGCCAGATGATTCCCGTGGCGATGGCGGAGTGGATCCAGCGCGACCTCGCCAAGGTGGGCATCCGGGTGAAGCTCGAGACGTTCGACTGGATCACGTATCTGTCGAAGATGTTCCAGGGCCTCCGCCCGGGCCACGGGGCCTACCAGCTCTCCTGGGGCATGACGACCAACTTCTGGATCGACATCGTCGCCCGCTCCACGCGGCAGCCGGACAAGGGCGTGAACGTCGGCTGGTACGCGAACCCCCGGGTGGACGCGCTCCTCGACACCGCGCGCGGCGAGCTCGACGAGAGCAAGCGGGTGGCGATCTATCGGCAGATCGACCGCATCCTCATGGAGGAAGACGCGTCGTTCCTGCCCATCTGCAACGACCTCAACCTCGTCGTCCTGAACCCGAAGGTGAAAGGATTCGTGAACCCGCCCGAGGAATGGTTCCAGCTCTGGACGCCGTGGGTGGAGGCGTAACGACTGCGACTGAGCGCTCAGTCTGGATCGGCCAGTATCGGCGAACGTCAAGGACCGGAAGCTCGGCCACGAGCGGCGGCGCCGGCTCGTCCGGCGCTCGGCAGACCTCGCGCCTGAGTTCGGCCGATTGGCCTTGAGACGCTTGAAGACCTCGACCTCCGGTTTATCCACCGCGAGAAGTCTCCAAAGCACGTCAAGAAGTCCAGCCTCGCGTCTGTTCTCCGTTAGCATTCCCGCAAGCTCCACAAAGGGTGCGGCCCTGCCAGGCGCCACCACTCGGCTGCTGCGCCCCTGGCAGGGCCGCGGTTTGCTACCACGCTGCGATCAAACCATTCCGAACCTCGCCGATCCATACTGAACAGCCTTAGTCCCAACTCGTCGAATCTTCGAGGTTTAAATCGTCATCGATCCCCGCCCAGGTATTTCCCCTCTTCTGTTTGAGGGGTTCCCCTAGTTTCCGAGACATCTGCCGGGGGCCTAAACGAGGGGTTGTGTGTGTGCGTGGATCCCCCTCGGCCTGGCGTCCGAAATACGTCGTCCCTCGCCGAAGCGTCGAAACTCGGAGGAAGCCATGCGAAAGAACACATTGCCGAGTGGGTCAGCTGGTGCTCACTCGAGCACCCTGACCTTGTCGCTGCTCATCATCGCGGCGATCGGAGTCCTCGCGGCGGTCCCATGCTCGGCCGCGGACGCTGACGACACCACAGCTTCGGCGGAGCGGAGCCTCTCGCTGGGTACCACGTCCAAGCCGGATGATGCTGTCCGGGTCCGCGGAAGCGAGGCCTACGGCAAGCTGCCGTTGTACTTTGAGGCGAACCGCGGACAGACCGACGCCCAGGTCAAGTTCCTCTCCCGCGGCGGCCGCCACGTCCTCTTCCTCACGCCGACCGAGGCGGTCCTCGTCTTGACCACGCCGCCGCAAGCGGCGGACGAGAAATCTCCAACGAGGGGCGGTAAGCCGGGCCGGCTAGAGGAGGGGACTCGGACCGTTCTGCGCATGACTTTCGCCGGCGGCAACCCGATGCCGCGCTTGGCAGGGTTGGACGAACTGCCCGGCAAGGTCAACTACTTCATCGGCAACGACGCCGCCAAGTGGCGGACCAATGTGCCCACCTATGCCAGGGTCCACTACCAAGACCTCTACCCCGGCATCGACCTCATCTACTACGGCAACCCGCGCCAACTGGAGTACGACCTCGTCGTGCGCCCGGGCGCGGACCCCGGCCGCATTGTGCTGGGCTTCCAGGGCGCCGACAAACTCGAAGTGGACGCCGATGGCGACCTCGTGTTCCACACCGCTGGCGCCGCGATCCGCCAGCGAAAGCCGGTCATCTACCAGGAGGTCGACGGCCTCCGGCGCGACATCGCGGGCGGCTACGTGCTGAGAGAAACGCGAACGGTCGGCTTCAAGGTGGACACGTACGACCCCAGCCGGCCGCTCATCATTGATCCGGTGCTCTTCTACTCCACGTACCTCGGGGGGATGGGCACTGATGCCGGGAGAGCGATCGCGGTCGACCCCTCCGGAAATGCCTACGTGACGGGCGAGACCCTTTCGAGTAACTTCCCGACGATCGCTGGCGCCTTCGACACGAGTTTCAACGGCGGCGGCGTCTTTGGCGATGCCTTCGTGACGAAGGTGAATCCGACAGGGTCGGGGCTCGTTTACTCCACGTATCTCGGCGGCATCGGCGATGACCAGGGCCTCGGCATCGCCGTCGACGGCTCCGGCAACGCGTACGTGACAGGCCGGACCAGTTCGACAGACTTCCCGGTGACTCGTGGGGCCTTCCAGACGAGTTACGGCGGTGGCACCGACGACGTCTTCGTTACCAAGCTGAATTCGACTGGCTCCGCCCTTCTTTATTCCACGTACCTCGGGGGCAGCGCTCAGGATATCGGGAACGGCATCGCTGTGGATACATCTGGGAGCGCCTACGTCACGGGCGTGACGAGCTCGGGCCTAGCCGCAACGACCAGCTTCCCCACTACCCCCGGGACGTTGGCGCCGAGCTACATCGGCGGCAGCAGCGACGCCTTCGTGACGAAGCTCACTACTACCGGCTCCGCCCTCGTCTACTCCACCTACCTCGGCGGCAGTGGCAGCGATTTCGGCTTCGGCATCGCCGTAGATGGCTCGGGCCGCGCCTACGTGACGGGCCAGACGAATTCGCCAGGGATCGCGACCGCTTTGGCCTTCCAGACCAGCTTCGGCGGCGTGATCGACGCCTTCGTGGCAAGGCTGAATACCGCGGGCGCTGCGCTCGACTACCTGACCTACCTGGGTGGCACCAACGCCGACGAAGGCTTTGCCATCACCCTGGATAGCTTGGGCAATGCCTATGTGACAGGTCAGACCGAATCGGCCAACTTCCCGACGACCACTGGAGCCTTCGATACGAGCTTGGGCGGGGCCCTGGACGCCTTCGTCACGAAGGTAGGTCCCACCGGTTCCGCGCTCGGTTATTCGACGTACCTTGGCGGCAGTAGCAATGATGCCGGTACCGGCATCGCGGTGGATGCGTCCTTCAACGCCTACGTTTCGGGCGTAACCTCATCGATCGACTTCCCGACCGTGAATCCGATCCAGGTCTCCTCCGGCGGCAGCTTTGACGTCTTCGTGACCAAGGTGAACCCTGCCGGCTCCGGGCTCGTCTACTCCACCTACCTCGGCGGCAGTGGCTTCGACGAGGGCACCGGCATCGCGGTAGACTCGTTGCCGACCCCTAACGCCTACGTTGTCGGTTTCACGAGTTCGACCAACTTCCCGACGACCATGGGGGCGTTCCAAACGACGTTCGGCGGTGGGACCAGCGACGCCTTCGTCGCGAAGATCACCGAGGCCGCGCTTCCCCCGCCACCGACCGTGGGCAAGGTGACCGGCGGCGGCACCGTCGACGTTCCGGGGCCGGGGATTGCGAACTTTGGCTTCATTGTGCAAGCGCGGTCGACGAGTGGCCCGATCGGTGGCGATCTGCAATACGTGAACCACGCGAGTGGGGCCAAGGTGCACAGCGTGATGTTCGACTCCTTCGTGATCACCGGCAACACGGCCACCTTCGGTGGCACCTGCACCAACAACGGGCTGCCGTGCACCTTCGAGGTGCACGTGACGGACAACGGTGAGCCCGGCACTAATGATTCCTTCAACATCACAGTCGACGCCGGACCAACGGAGGGTGCGAACGAGACGCTCCGCAGCGGCAACGTTCTGATCCACTAGTAGCCGCAGAGTCAGCGCAGGAGATCCCGGGCCCCGGCGGCGGCCGGAGGCCTCGCCGGGCACCCCGGGGTCGGGGCAACTCGAGGGGCGGCGTGGGCAAGGCGAGCCGGAAGAACCGTTTAGGCGCGATCAGCCTCCGACCAGACCCCTTACGTGGGGTTCTCTCCTGATGCCCCGTGGACGATTGATGGCATCTCATCTCAAGTCGTGCCGGTGTCGAGTTCACCGCACCGCCGATGCTCCGCGATGAAACTGTCGGTCCGCCACGAGGAGGTCATTTCATCCGGTCGCGACTGGCGGTGCTTTCAGAACATCGAGCGAGCGGACCCCAGCAGAGGGTCACCAGTTCGAGAATCCGTGTCGTGACGCGGGCTTCGACGACATGTGATCGCGTCGAGCCTCGTTACCACGTCGCCCTACCATTCCAAGACGGATTCGATGGGTAGACAGGTTCGAAGAAGGAGGGACGGGCACGGTCCGCCTTCTCTCTTGACAACGCAGCGGAGCGGACTATCTTTGACGCGCGACGTTGACGTTCTTCCCGTTTTTTCCGTCTCGGCCGAAGGAGGATCCTCCCCATGGTCATCCGAAAGCACGACGAGGCTGACCTTCGCCCCATTCCTCCGATTCCGACGCAGGTCGTTACGAACGGGGAGTTCGTCCCACTGCCGAAGACGCAAAAGCAGCGGGAGGTGGACTTGCGCCTCATGGAGTACGCGGACCGCTATGGGACGCCGCGCGGGCTCTCACGCCGGCGCTTTCTCATGACGGCGAGCGGCTTCGCTGCCGCCATGCTCGCCATGAACAAGGTCTACGGGCGAGAGTTCTTCAGGGTGGCTGAGGTCGAGGCGGCCGACGAGGCGGCCGCGATCGAGGCGCAGCTCAAGACCCGCAAGGGCAGCCAATTCGTCTTCGACGACCAGACCCACTGGCTCAACGCGGCGAAGCTCGAGCACGCGAAGACCGAGCGGGGCAAGATCGCGCGGGACTTCCTGATGGGGTTCCGCAACAGCGTGCTCCCCAACAGCAAGATCCAGGACATCGGCACCGAAGAGGCCTACGTCAAGCAGATGTTCCTGGAGAGCGAGACCACGATGTCGATCATCAGCGGCGTGCCGGCCGCGGCCGGTGACGACGAGATTCTGCTCCCGATCGAGAGCATGGTGGGCACGCGCGACCACGTCAATGCCAAGGCCGGCACCCGTCGGATGCTCTCCCACGGGCTCGTCGCGCCGAACGATCCGCGCAATCTCGACATGATGGAGTGGCAGGCCAAGGACCTCAAGATCGACTCGTGGAAGGGATATACCGCGGACGGGATCAGCGGCCGCTACCCGAGCGGCGGCTACTACGGCGGGTGGTACCTCGACGACGTCAAGGTCGCCTACCCGATGTATGAGAAGGCACGCAAGCTCGGCATCAAGACCTTCTGCATCCATAAGGGGCTCGCCGTCATCTGGTTCGACGAGAAGTACTGCCGCCTGCACGACCTCGAGCCGGCGGCGCTCGCGAACCCGGACCTCAACTTCATCATCTACCACTCCGGCTACCCATGGGTGGACGACCTCGCCAACATCACGCGGTTCAAGCGGAACCCCGCGCTCAACGTCGCCAACAACATCTACGCGGAGCTGGGCTCCACCTTCGCGATGACGGTGACGGGGGCGCCGCTGGAGGCCGCGCACGTCCTGGGGAAGCTCGTGACCCACGTGGGCTCCGACCGGATCATGTGGGGCAGCGACTCGACGTGGTGGGGCTCGCCGCAGTGGCAGATCGACGCCTTCCGGCGGTTCCAGATCCCGGAAGACATCCAGAAGGGCTACGGCTACAAGCCCATCACCGACAAGGACAAGGAGCTGATCCTCGGACTCAACGCGGCCCGCGTCTACGGGATCAACGTCGAGCAGACCATGAAACAGCTCGCGCAGGACACGATCTCGAACGTCCGCGCGGCGATCGCGCCGAAGATGACCGAGGAGTTCAGGAAGTATGCCGCCGCGGCGGGGATGAAGCTTGCGTAGCGACGCGATGAGGAGCCCCCGTGCGCCTGCCGGGCCGGGTCCCGTCAGGCGCATGCGGAGGACAAGACAGCGGAACGTCTGATGCCGCTCTATGAGTACGCGTGCCAGGCTTGCGGGTCGCGGACGGAAGTCCGCCACGCCATCACCGAGCCACCACCCAGTCGTTGTGCGGGCTGCGGCGGCGTGCTCGAGCGCGTCTTCACGCCGCCGTCGGGGCCGCGCCGTCGCTGGAGTCCATGGGCGACCACCGACCCCAGCGCGCCCGCAAAGGCGCCGTAGGCCGCAACGTGCCTGCCTACGACTACGCTTGCGAGGCGTGCGGCGCCCGCGTGGAGCTTCACCACCGCATCGACGAATCGCCGTCGTCGACGTGCGCGGCCTGCGGGGGCTCGCTCACGCGCCTCTTCACCGTCCCCCGCTTGAACGTCGGGAGCCACTCGAGCGCGACGGCAGCCCGGTACGCGAAGCTGACGCAGAGCGAGGAAGTGGCGCGCGTGCGGGCGGAACTCGAGGCCGTGAAGCGCCCTCGGCGCGCCGAACGCGACTCCGGCTGAGCCTTTTCGCCCGCCCTGCCGTTCGCGTAGCTCATGACGTGGGCACACGCTCGCCAAGTCCCGGGGACTGCAGCGTCCAAAGGCGTTCGAATCCGGGGCTACCGGTTCCGTCGCGGTTGCGTGGAAGGTTTCCCGGGCACCGATCCAACGCCAGGGCTACGTGCCGATATCTTCCGCCCACAGGGAAGGATGGGCCCGAACGAACCGTGCCATCAGCTCCTGGCACCGAGGGTCCTGAAGCACTTCCACCGCTACCCCACGGCTGCGAAGCAGGTCTTCCTCGCCGCGAAACGTTCGATTTTCGCCAACCACCACACGCGAAATGCCGTAAAGGAGAATCGCACCGCTGCACATCGCACATGGCGAGAGCGTGGTGTACATGGTGCAGTCGCGATAGATGCGGCCCGGCTGACGACCGGCATTCTCGAGCGGGTCCATCTCGCCGTGCAGAACGACACTGCTTTGCTGCACCCGCCGATTGTGGCCACGGCCGAGAATCTGCCCGGACGATGCCGAGCGCGCCGAGGGCCCAGTTGATCGGCGCGATGTTTGCCCCGGCCCAGATCCACATCTGCTGCAGTCCGGTGGAGTCCTTGTCCGCCTCTGGGATGGGTTCGATGTTATGGACGTCAACCCTGAGTTCGGCTCCGGCGTCAGTCGCCATGATTGCCCCCCTGGCCTCCAGTGGGTGTCCGGTCGCGTCGCGTTGTCAGAACGGAGTCAAAGGCGGCGCGTCATCTGCGAGGCGTCGCCGTCGGGCCACGCCACGGAGCGCACGACGTCACCACCACCGGCGCGATACCGCGCCGGCGACGGAGACGCTGTCAACACGGACAGCCAGGACGCGGTGGGGAGAGCGTGGTCAAGCGACAGGTCCTCGGTCGCCGTCGGGAACTGCGGGGCCAGCTAGGGCGCGGTGAGCGGTCCGTAGGTCTCCGGCCGCCGGTCGCGGTAGAACTGCCACACGTTGCGGACTTCGAGGATCTGGTCGAGGTCGAGGTCCGCCACCACGACCTCGTCCCGATCGCGCGAGGCTTGCACGATACGCCGGCCGCACGGATCGCAAAAATAGCTCTTGCCGTAGAACTCGCCGATGTCCCATGGCTTCTCGTGGCCGACCCGGTTGATGGCGCCGACGAAGTAGCCGTTGGCCACCGCGTGGGCGGGCTGCTCCAGCTCCCACAGATATTCGGAGAGCCCCGCCACGGTCGCCGACGGGTTGAAGACGATCTCGGCCCCGGCCAGCCCGAGCGCGCGCGCGCCCTCGGGGAAGTGGCGGTCATAACAGATGTAGACACCGATCGTCCCCACCCGCGTTCGAAACACCGGATAGCCGAGATTGCCGGGACGGAAGTAGAACTTCTCCCAGAAGCCGGGCGCGCAGTGCGGGAGGTGGTTCTTCCGGTACTTGCCGAGGTAGGCGCCGTCGGCGTCGATGACGGCGGCCGTGTTGTAATAGACGCCGGTCATGTCCTCCTCGTAGACGGGGACGATCATGACCAGGCGATGCTTCCGGGCGAGCGCTTGCATCAGGCTCACCGTCGGCCCCTCCGGGACCCGCTCGACCATCGCGTACCAGCGGGGGTTCTGCTCCGCGGGGAAGTACGGCCCGTAGAACAGCTCTTGCAGGCACAGGACCTGGACGCCGCGGCGCGCCGCCTCCTCGATGAGAGCCACGTGCTTGTCGATCAGGAGCTTCTTCAGATGATCGAGCGGCGCGGACGTCTCCTCGCCGACCGAGGCCTGGATGAGCCCTCCCCTCACGAGGCGCGGCATCGACGTCCTCCTGTCAGAAGATCCCGCCGGCGGGATGCCCGACTCTATTCGAGCGGTCGGAGGGGTGTCAAGAGCGCGCCCTCAGCCTGCGCGGGCGAGCACGGCGACCACGCCGCCCGCGGGCGGCCCCTGATGCTCGGCGCCGGCGGAGACGTAGCACATGGTGTCGCCCGTCACCGACGCCACCACGGCGTTCACCACGCCGCGGATGTGGCGCGTGTAGTTGATGTCGCCGTCCTCGAACATCACGTGCCGCCGCCCGCGGGTGGCGCCCGAGGGGTCGGGCTCGCACTTGGCGAAGACGTTCACCAGTCGCGCCCGATCCTTCTCGGCGAGCTCGCACTCCACGGACAGCCCGGCGCGGCGGAGCGCCTCGCGCACGGCGGCGGCGTCGATGGCGTCCTTCATGACCGCGTGGGCGATGACCAGATCGCTCGCGGACCGGGTGGAGTTTCCGAGGGCGATGATCTCGCAGTTCATGAGCTCCACCCCGGATGAGGTCGAGGCCACGTTGGAGAAGACCGAGAAGTCGCGGACGATCACGTCGCTGGTGAGCTTGGCCTGCGGGATCTCGCCGGTGGCGACGCCGATCCCGAGAGCGGCCACCGCCCGCGCGTATGCCATCGACTTGTAGGTGTCGGTGGTCACGACGGCGCGTCGTCGCTGCCTGGCCTCCGTGATCCGCTCCGTCGTGAGCGCGCCGGTTTTGATCTGGATAAAGTGGATGTCGTCGGTCGACTCGATCCCGGCGTCCTTGATGGCGGCTCGTACGCCCTCGGCCGCGACCTCGGCGTGGACGGCGGTGCCGAATTCTTCGGGCAGGAGATCGCGGGTGTAGGCGGTTCCCACCGTGAAGCGCTTCTGCCCGGCCGTCGCCCCCCGTTCGGGCTCGCGGGTGAAGATCGTCGCGTGCGGGCTCATGAGCCCCTCGGTGCCGCCCGACCAGATGATCGGCACCCGACGGGCGATCTCCTCGATCTTTCGGTTCGTCCGCCTCGCGAGGAGCAGCTGGAACGACAACGTGGCCAGCGCCCGCGTGTAGTCGTTGACGGCGCCGTTACCCTCGGTCTTACCGAGGATGGCGACCACGTGCTCGGCTTTGAACGCGCCGCCGTCCATCAACGCGGTGGCCGCGCTCACGTCGTCGGGAGCCCGCATCCCTGTCTTGAACGCCTGGCAGTTCATGGTCGATCTCCTGCGCTCGGGTGTGTCGGTTTCAGGCCGTCGCCCGCCCTTCGGCGAGCAGCGCGAGCACGCGGCCCGGGTTGAGCGGCATCTCGCGCACGCGCACGCCGAAGGGGGCGAGCGCGTCGTCCACCGCTTCTGCGATCAACGCGGGAACCGGGATCGCGCCCGCCTCGCCCACTCCCTTGATGCCAAGCGGGTTGAGTGGCGACGGCGTCTCCGTGTGGATGATCTCGATCTCCGGCACCTCCATCGTCGTCGGCATCAGGAAGTCCATAAAGGTCGTGGTGAGGGGCTGCCCCTGCTCGTCGTAGACGATCCGCTCGTAGAGCGCACCGCCGATCCCCTGGGCGACGCCGCCGTGGATCTGCCCCTCGACCACGGTCGGGTTCACGACCGTGCCGCAGTCGTGCTGGACCACGTAGCGGAGGATCTTCACATCGCCGGTCGCGATGTCGACCTCGACGATGGCGGCGTGGCAGCCGCTCGCAAACGTCGCGTGGGGTGGGGCGTAGTAGCCGTAGGCTTCGAGCCCGGGCTCCTCGCCCGGCGCGAGCACGGCACCTTTCCGCGGCTTGACGAGCCGGAGCGCCGCCTCGGCCGCTTCCTTACCGAAGGCGTAGCGGATCGGGTTGGCGACCGTCGCCAGCGCGCCGAGCGTCAGCGCCGTGTCGGGCATCCCGCGGACGCCCACCACACCGCCCGCCAGCTCGAGGTCGTCTGACGAGACCTCCAGGAGCTCGGCCGCGATCCGGAGCACTTTGTCCCGGACCTTCAGCGCGGCGATGCCGATGGCGTTGCCGCTCGTGACGAGGGCGCGGCTGGCGAAGGTGCCGGCGCCCCAGTTGAACTTGCGCGTGTCGCCGGTCACGACGGTGACGTCGGCGGGGTCGCAGCCGAGTGCGTCGGCGGCGATCTGGGCGAACGTCGTCTGGTGGCCCTGGCCCTGAGTCGTGAGGCCGGTGGCGACGAAGACCCTGCCGCTCGGCTCTATGCGGACGTGGGCGCCCTCGTAGGGACCGATGCCCGTGCCTTCCACGTAGCAGCCGATCCCGAGGCCGAGGTACCGCTCCTCGCGTCGGGCCTCCGCCTGCCGGCGGCGAAAATCGCCGGGACCGAGCCTCGCGAGCGCCAGCTCGAGGCCGAGCGGGTAGTTGCCGCTATCGTAGCGAGTGGGGCCGCCGTCCTGGAACGTCAGCCCGACGTCCCACGGGAACTCGTGCGGCTGGATGAAGTTGCGCCGCCGCACCTCGGCGGGCTCGAGTGAGAGCTCGCGCGCGATCAGGCCGATGACGCGCTCCATGACGAAGGCGCCGTGGGGCCGCCCCGCTCCGCGATATGGCGTCACCATGGCTGTGTTCGTGTACACGACGTCGAACTCCACGGCGTAGTTCCGGAGCTTGTACGGGCCGGGGAGCTGAGTGGAGGTGATGATCGGGACGACGATCCCATACGGCGTGTAGGCGCCCGCGTCGTGGAGGAACCGGTCCCGGAGGGCGAGGATCCGGCCGTCGGCGTCCACGGCGACCTCCACGTCGTGGCGCTGGCCGCGCTCCTGGGTGGCGGCGATCAGGTGCTCGCGGCGGTCCTCCGTCCACTTGACGGGCCGGCCGAGCCGGACCGCTGCGAAGGGCACCAGGATCTCCTCCGGGTAGAAGAGCATGATCTTTGTGCCGAAGCCACCGCCGACGTCCGGCGCGATGACGTCCACGCTGAACTCGGGGAGCCCAAACAGGCGGGCGAGGCCGTTCTTGATCGGCAGGGGCGCCTGCGTGGACGACCACACTCGCAGTGTCCCCGCGCGGGGGTCGTACTCGGCCACCACCCCCCGTCCTTCGATCGGGCTCCCACAGCTCCGCTCGATGAACAGCTGCTCGTGGAGCACGCGCGCGGCGGAGGCGAAGGCGCCGTCGGGGTCGCCCACTCGCTGAACCATGCGCGCCGCTCGGTTGCCAGGGACATCCGCGTGGACGAGCGGCGCTCCATCGGCGAGGGCCGTCTCGATCGAGGCGACGGCGGGCAGGGGCTCCCACGTCACGTCGATGGCGGCTACGGCGTCCTCGGCGACATAGCGGTCG
>Ga0137407_10001556_pt1 | contig 14977 bp, 15 predicted proteins | sample CZOMad2_2_16fung_FD_108410 | JGI IMG/M metagenome (GOLD analysis project Ga0137407, IMG submission 108410) | Vadose zone soil fungal communities from Angelo Coast Range Reserve, California, USA - CZOMad2_2_16fungal (Illumina Assembly) | ecosystem: Environmental > Terrestrial > Soil > Vadose...
AAGCGCGCCGCGCTCGAGAAGCTGCGCCAGGCCATCCAGGCCGCGGCGCCCGGGGCGGAAGAGTGCATCAGCTACGACGTCCCGGGCTTCCGCCTCGGCGGCCGGTTGCTGGTGTCCTTCGGCGCGGCCAAGAACCACTGCGCCTTCTACCCCGGTGCCCACCCCCTGGAAGCTCACCAGGACGAGCTCAAGGACTACGACACCAACAAGGGCACGCTCCGCTTCCCGGCGGACCGTCCCTTACCGGCCACGCTGGTGCGCAAGCTGGTCAAGACGCGGATCGCGGAGCACGCCGCCAAGGCCCCTCACTCGAAGTAGCCGGCGACGTCGACCACCAGGTGTACGGTGCCGGTTGAGCCGGCCGGCATGTCGCACTGGGCGGCGATTTTTCCCCCGGCGCCGAGGGCGAGGAGGGCGTTGTTGCCGCGCGTCTGCTGGCGGGCGAAGTTGATCGTGCTTACCGTTTGGAGCGGCGCCCCGGCGGGGAGGAGCAGGAGGTCGCCGCCGACGGTCGCCCCGGTGACGGTGACGTTGGCGGCGATCGCCCGGGCGGTGGCCGGGATCCCGCACTGGCCGGCGGCGGGGAAGAGCCGCAGGGTGTTGGCCGCGAGAGCCGGCCCGCCGGTCCCCGCCCCCCGGGTATCGAGCAGCCGGCAGGGGGGGAGGGTGTGGAAGGCCGTGGGGCCGGTCGGCAGGGCGCTGTGGCAGAGCCCGCTGCCGGCGTCGGCATAGGAGGCGCCGCCCGCGGCGGGCACGAAGCGCCAGTCCCAGCCGGTGGGGTGGAGGGTGAGCTGGAGCACTCCGAAGACGCCGGAGCTCCGGGCGACGCTGTTGGGCCGCAGGGTGGCGAAGGGGGTCTGGTTCCGGCCGCCGGTGCCGACGACGAAGGCGGTGAGGCCGCGCGCCGGGTCGGCATTGCCTGCCGGGTCCTGCGGCGCGAAGCGCTCGTAGATGTGGTCGTGGCCGGCGAGGACGAGGTCGGCCCCGGCGGCGTAGAGGTCCTGCCAGAAGGTCTGGAAGGTCGGGTCGCTGCCGTGCTGGCCGGAGGAGAAGCGGGGGTGGTGCCAGGCGGCCAAGGTGCAGCGGCCGGGATGGGCGGCGAGGTCGGCGGCGAGCCACAGCTCCTGCGGCGAGCCCGGGCCACAGCCGCCGATCTCGGCGCAGTTCGAGTTGAGGACGACGACGTGCCAGCTCCCCAGGTCGAAGCTGTAGTAGCCGCGCGCCGGGTCGCCGGCCGCCGCTCCGAAGTAGGCGAAGTAGCCGGCGGCTCCCGCCGTTCCGTACTCGTGGTTGCCGACCACCGGGAAGGTGAGGGCCTTGACCCGCCCCCAGGTGGGATCGTAGGAGGCCTGGTAGCGGGAGAGGGCGCCGTCCTCGTACTGGTTGTCGCCGAGCAGCAGGACGGCGCTCTCGCCGCCGCCCACCAGGAGGTCGGAGGTCGCCTGCATCCGGCAGGCGGTGGCGGTGCCGGCGCCGCCGTTGTAGGCCGGGTCGGCCGGATCGCAGGCGATGTCGCCCGCCGCGGCCACGACGGGAGCCGCAGCCTGGCCTGCCGCCGAGGTGGCGAGGAGCAGGGCCGTGACGGAGGCCAACCCTGCCCGCCGAAGCGCGAAACGGAACAATCTGTCCACAGTGTACCAGCCTCCTCTACAATCGGCCTCCAGAATTGCGGCTCGCTACCGAGAGGAGAATTGATGCGACAGAAGATCCTGGCCACAGCGGGGATGGTCGGCATGGCGGTCTGGATGGTGGCGGCGGCGCCGGCCTGGCAGCCGCCCGATCCGGCGCTGGTCCAGAAGGCACGGAAGATCCTCGACCAGACGCCGCTGATCGACGGGCACAACGACGTCCCCTGGCAGTACCGCGAGCGGGTCAAGAACCATCTCGACAAGATCGACCTCGCCCAGGACACCGGCGGGCTCGACCCGGCGATGCACACCGACATCCCCCGCCTGCGCCGCGGCGGCGTAGGGGGGCAGTTCTGGTCGGTCTACGTGCCGGTCGAGATCACCGGACCGGCGGCGGTGCAGGCGGTGCTCGAACAGATGGACGTCGTGCGCCGCCTGGCCGCCCGCTACCCCGAGACCTTCGAGATGGCGATGACCGCCGACGACGTGCGGCGCATCCACCGGGCGGGCCGGATCGCCTCCCTGATCGGCATGGAGGGGGGGCACTCGATCGACAACTCGCTCGCCACCCTGCGGCAGCTCTACCAGGCCGGCGCCCGCTACATGACCTTGACCCACAGCAAGAACACCGATTGGGCCGACTCGGCGACCGACGAGCCGAAGCACGGCGGCCTCACCCGCTTCGGCGAGGAGGTGGTGCGCGAGATGAACCGGCTGGGGATGCTGGTCGACCTCTCGCACGTGGCGCCAGAGACGATGAAGAAGGCGCTCGAGGTCTCTCTGGCGCCGGTCATCTTCTCCCATTCCTCGGCCCGCGCCCTGACCGGCCACCCGAGGAACGTGCCGGACGACGTCCTCCGTCTGCTGCCGAAGAACGGCGGGGTGGTGATGGTGAGCTTCGTCCCCTCCTTCAGCTCCGAGGAAGTGCGGGTCTGGAACGCTCTGCACGACGGGGAGGAGGCGCGGCTGAAGGCGCTCTATCCGGAGTCCGCCGAGCGGGTGAAGAGAGAGCTGGCGACCTGGAGCCAGGCCCACCCGGCCCCCAAGGCCACCCTCGCCCAGGTCGCCGACCACGTCGACCACGTGCGGCAGCTCGCCGGGGTCGACCACGTGGGGCTGGGCTCCGATTTCGACGGCATCACGAGCACGCCTTCAGGCCTCGCCGGGGTCGCCGAATACCCGGTGCTCCTGGCCGAGCTGCTGCGCCGCGGCTGGACCGAGGAGGAGGTCGGGAAGCTCGCCGGCGGCAACGCCCTGCGGGTCCTCGCCGAGGCCGAGCGGGTGGCGACCCGGCTGCAGAAGGAGCGGCCGCCCGGCGACGCCCGGATCGAGGAGCTGGACGGCAAGGGGACGGCGAAGTCGGGGTCGTAGCGGCAGTCTGCCCGAGCAGGGCAGGCACAGGGGCTCTGCCCCTACCTGCCCTGCTGCTACCTTCATCTCTCTCCAGACCCTATGCCTAATTCTCGGGGCGAACGGTTCGAGGCAGGGCAGCGTAGGGGCAGAGCCCCTGTGCCTGCCCTGCCTCCATGGAACGCCTACCGGGCGCAGGTCACGCCGGGCATCACCTGGCTGACGGCGGCGCAGGCGTCGACGAGGAAGACCGGGGGATCGGGCTCTCCCGGCGGCAGACGCAGCGGCCGGGCGGTCTTGCGGATGAGGGCGCCCAGCTGGGCCGGGGTGAGCTTGGGATTGCGCTCCAGGAGCAGGGCGGCCACCCCCGAGACCTCGGCGGCGGCGAGCGAGCTGCCGGTGAAGAAGTCGTAGGAGCCGTGGGGCACGGTGGTGAGGATGTCGACCCCCGGCGCGGCGAGCATCGCCCGCGGGGAGGTCGAGGGCGAGCGGAGGTTGCCGTCCGGATCGCTCGACAGCACCGCCAGGACCCCTTCGACCGAGGCCGGGAAGTCGGGGCCGGCGCCGTCCGGCGCGGCGGCGACGACGGCGATGCCGCGGTCGAGGGCCGCCTTGATCATCCGGCCGAGCAGCGGATCGGACGGGCCGGCGAGGCTGAAGTTCAGGATCTGCGCGTGCTCCAGGATGGCGAAGTCGATGGCCTTGGCCAGGGTGTAGCTGTCGCAGATCGCCCGGCGCGACCCGGCGGGCTGCGGCCAGCAGGCCTTCAGGGCGAAGATCTCGGCCTCCGGCGCCGTCCCCGCGATCCCCACCTCGTTGCCCTCCGAGGCGGCGAGGGCGCCGGCCACCGCCGTGCCGTGGATGTCGTTGGTGAAGGTCTGCTCGCCGCGGTCGACGAAGTTGTTGGCCTTGACGATCCGGCCGCGCAGGTCGGGATGGTCGAGGTCGACCCCGGTGTCGATGACCGCCACCTTGACCCCCCGGCCGGTCGCCCAGCGGTGGGCCTGGTCGACCCCCATGGCGTGGGCGCCGCGCTGCAGGTTGGCGTAAGGGTCGCCGTGGCGCGGCGACGGCGGCGCCTCGGGCAGGGCCAGGGTCTCGAAGGTCTGGATCGCCTCGACCGAGCGCACCCGGGGGTCTCGCCGCATCCGCTCGACCACCTCTTCGATCTTGCGGCTGTTGTTGCGGGTCTCGTAGACGATGCAGCGCTCGCCGAGCGAGCCGAGCGACCAGGCGAAGACCGTGCGCAGGTCGTGCTGGACGGCGAGCTCGACGGTCAACCGGTTCCAGAAGGGGACGGGGGCCGGGGCGAGCGTGACCATGAGCTGCCGGCTCGTCCGCGACTCGGGAGCGGCGGGAGCGGCGCCGCCGGCAGGGAGGCCGCCGCTGGCGCAACCCAGGACGGCGACGAGGGCGAGGCTCCCGAGGAGGATCGACGCCAGACCGCGCACCCCTAGCCGCCTCCCGCCACCGGCGCGGCGAAGCTCACCTCAGGCTGCGCCCGGAGGTAGGCGACGACGACGTCCACCGGGTCGGCGTCCGCCTTGACCTCGACCACGTAGGCTCCGGCCGGCGAGGGGCCGGAGGTGATCGTACCGCTGATGCCGGCGAGGATCTGCTGGATGCGCCCCGCCGTGGCGTTCTTGGCGAAGAGGACCCGGATCGGCAGCCGGCCCGGTGCGGCGACGATCGGTGTCTCCTCGGAGAGGGTGGTGTACCGGGCCGGCGAAGTCGGCGAGGTTGGCGGCATCGGGGGGCGCCGCTGCCAGGCGAGGGAGACGGCGAGGACGAGGATGGCCGCCAGCTCGGCGACCAGCAGCTGCCGCATCCGCCGCGGAGAGAAGGCGAGGAGGCCCGCGCGGCGGCGTGCCGCGTCTCCCTGGACGGGGAGGAGCGCCGCTTCGGGCTCCTCTTCGCCCGCCGGGCCGGCCGCGTCGATGCGCGCCAGGAGGCGGGCGAGCTGGACCGGGTGGGGGGAGGGGGCGACCGCCTCGGCGCTCTTCACCGCCCGGGCGAGGTCGCGGGCGGCGTCGAGCTCGGCGCGGCAGCGCGCGCAGCCCGCCAGGTGCCCCAGGACGGCCTGCTGCTCGGCGGTTTCGAGCGTCCCGTTCACGTACCAGGGGAGCAGCTCGGCGACCCTCTGGTGCAGGCGCTCTTCGCGTGCGCCCAAGGTGTCCATCATCCGTCTCCTCAGCCGGTGTGGCTGTCGATGCCCAATCCCGGCAAGAGATCCTTCAGGCGCCGCCGGGCGTGGAACATGCGGGTCTTCACGGTGTTGACCGGGCAGCCCACGATCTCGGCGATCTCCCCGTAGGAGAGCTCGTAGTAATAGGTCAGCTCGACCACCGCCCGCTGCTCCGGCGAGAGCGCGCCCAGGGCCTTGCCCAGGGTGCTCGCGACCTCCCGCCGGGTGAGCAGGCTCTCCGGCCCTTCGCCGGTCGCCGGCTCCGCCGTCTCGCGCCCCGGCTCCTCGCCGCCAGCGACCGCCTGCCGCGACAGGGCCTTCAGGGCCTTGTGGTAGGCGATGCCGAAGATCCAGGTCGAGGGGCGCGAACGCCCGTCGAAACGCCCGGCGCTGGTCCAGATGGCGAACATGACGTCGTTCAGCACCTCCTCGACCAGCTCTCCCCGCCGTGTGACCTTGAACAGGTAGGCGAAGAGACGCCGGTAATAGAGGTGGTAGAGCGTCTCGAACGCCTTGCGGTCCCCCGCGGCTACCCGCCGCAGGAGGGAAAGTTCGTCGTCGGGCATCGGGCTCGTCGCCACCTCGTGAGCGCTCCGCGTCCAAGCTTACCAGCGGGCGGCCCCTACGAAGCGTGGTCTGCCGGGTATGTTCCCCGCGAGCCCCGACCGGTTCAATGGCACGGCGTTGAACCTTTTCACCGGGTCGAGGACTCACCGGGCAGTTTGTGGGTCCTCTTCCGGACCCGTCTGAGGAAGGAGAAGAGCATGTCGCCCAAACCCGCCCTTTGGCTGCTCACCATGTCGGTCCTCCTGGCGTCCTGTGGCGGCGGTGGCGGTGGTGGCAGCACGCCCACCCAGCCGGGGCCGACCACCACCCCGCAAACGGTCGTCATCCAGGTCATGGATGGCTCCTTCTCGCCCAAGCACGTGACCATCAACCCGGGTGATACGGTGCGCTGGGTGATGGCGGGAACCACCTATACCCACACGGCGACCGCCGTGGACGGCTCCTTCGACAGCGGCGCCGTCTTCACCGCGCCCGGTGCCACCTACCAGAGGACCTTCGACGCGACGACCGCGGGGAAGACCTTCGAGTACTTTTGCAAGGTCCACTACAGCTGCTGTGGAATGGCGGGCGCCATCCAGGTCGGCTCGGCCGCGCCGCCGCCCAAGCCCGGCTATTGATCGAGCTTAACGCCTGGATGTATTTTCGACTATGCTTCGGCATAGATCGGATTCTTGATCCTGAGAACCGACACCGGGAGGTCCCCTGCGATGTCTCTACGCCGCACCGCCGTGCTCTGCGCGACCGTTCTGCTCCTCGTTCTGGCGTCCGCGCCGGCCGCCTACGCCATCACTGCCGACGTCCAGGTCGGCGGCTCCGGCCTCGTCTACACCCCCAGCGTGGTCACCATCCACGTCGGCGACACCGTGCGCTGGACCAACGCCGGCGGCTTCCACAACGCGCATGCCGACGACGGCAGCTTCCAGTGCTCCGACAGCTGCAACAACGGCAGCAACGGTCCCTCGGGCAACGCCTGGAGCTTCACCCATACCTTCAACACGGCCGGGACTTTCCTCTATCACTGTGACCAGCACGGGGCTCCGGGCGGCGCCGGGATGAGCGGCCAGGTGGTGGTGCAGGCCGCGCCGCCGCCCCCCGAGCACGGCGCCTTCCGCTTCAGCCCGGCGAGCTACAACGTCTCCGAGTCGGTCGGCCACGTCACCGTGCACGTCACCCGGACCGGCGGGGACGACGGGGCGGTCTCCGTCGACTTCGCGACCACGGCCGGCACGGCCTCAGCCGGCAGTGACTTCACGACCACCTCCGGGACCCTTAACTGGGCCGACCACGACAGCGACGACAAGACCTTCGACGTGACGATCGTCAACGATTCGGTCCAGGAGAGCAACGAGCTGCTCAACCTGGGCCTCTCGAACCCCACCGGCGGCGCCACCGTGGCCGACGGGCACGGCTCGATCACCATCGTCGACGACGACGCCCCGAGCGGGGGCGGGACGCCGCCCGCGGCGCCCTCGAACCTCGCGGCCGCGGCGCAATCGACGTCCGAGGTCCTCCTCACCTGGAAGGACAACGCGAGCGGCACGAGCAACGAGACCAGCTTCCGGATCGAGAGCAAAGGGCTGACCACTCCCTACCAGCAGGTCCAGACCGCCGCGCAGAACGCCACCAGCGCCCTGGTCCCCAGCCTCGACCCGGCGACCGCCTACACCTTCCGGGTCCGCGCCAACAACGCCGCCGGCAACTCCGCCTATTCGAACGAGGCCTCGGCCACCACCCACGCCGAGATCGCTGCCTGCGTCGCCGGTGCCAACACCCTCTGCGTCGGCGCCGGCGGGCGCTTCAAGCTGGAGGTCGCCTGGAAGTCGGCCAATGCCAGCGGTCAGGGGGTCGCCGTGCCGGTGGCCTCGGCGCCGCAGTCGGGGCTCTTCTACTTCGTCGATCCCAGCAACATCGAGATGCTGGTCAAGGTGCTGAACGCCTGCATCCCGGCCCTCGGCAACAAGTACTGGGTGTTCTACGCCGCGACCACCAACGTGCAGTTCACCCTGACCATCACCGACACCCATACCGGCCTGGTCAAGGTCTACTTCAACCCCCTGAACCAGGCCGCCGCACCGGTCCAGGACACCAATGCCTTCGCGACCTGTCCGTAACTCCTCCCGCGCGGTGAGCGCTGCTTTGGCGGCGCTCACCGCCCTCGTCTTTGTCCCGGCGGCCCCGGCCGCGGTCGTCGAGGTGCAGGCCGGGGGAACCGGCCTGGTCTTCACCCCGGCCGCCGTCACTCTCCAGGCGGGCGACAGCGTCCACTTCAGCAACGCCGGGGGCACCCACAACGTGACCGCCGACGACGGCAGCTTCCGTTGCGCCAACGGCTGCGACGGGCAGGGAGGGGACGGCTCGATCTCCGGCGCCCCCTGGTCGGCGACCGTCGCCTACCCGCGGGCGGGGACCTACCTCTTCCATTGCGAGGAGCACGGCGGGGCCGGCGGGGTCGGGATGAGCGGCCGGGTGATCGTGCAGCCGGCGCCCGGCACCGCCTGCGTGCCCGGCCCCAACACCCTCTGCCTGGGTGCCGGTGGCCGTTTCCAGGTCGAGGTCTCCTGGGTGACCGGCATCCAGACCGGGAAGGGGACCGCGGTGCCGCTCCCTGCCGCGCCGCAGTCCGGCCTCTTCTACTTCTTCGACCCGAGCAACATCGAGATGCTGGTCAAGGTGCTCGACGCCTGCATCCCGGCGCTGGGCAACCAGTTCTGGGTCTTCTACGCCGCGACCACCAACGTGCAGTTCACCCTGACCGTCATCGACACGCAGTCCGGCCAGGTCCAAGTCTATACCAACCCGCCCAACCACACGGCCGCTCCGGTCCAGGACACCCATGCGTTCTCGACCTGCCCGTAAGCCCGCCTTCGGAGTAGTATCCTACTCCGGGAGGTGTGCCCCATGTCCGTCCACTCGAAACCCTATCTGACGGCCGAGGACTACCTCGCCTTCGAACGCTCCGCGGAGACCCGGAGCGAGTACGTCGACGGGGAGATGGTGGCGATGGCCGGAGCGAGCCGGGAGCACAACCTCATCGTCACCAATCTGCTCGGCGAGCTGAGATCGCAGCTCAAAGGGCGTCCCTGCGAGCTCTATCCGAGCGACCTGCGGGTGCGAGTTCCCGCTACCGGGCTCTACACCTACTCCGACGTCGTCGTGGTCTGCGGCGAGCCGCGATTCGAGGACGAGCACTTCGACACCCTCCTGAACCCGAGCCTGGTGATCGAGGTCCTTTCCGCCTCGACCGAGGGCTACGACCGGGGCAAGAAGTTCGAGCACTACCGGGCCCTCGACTCGCTCCGCGAGTACCTGCTCGTCTCCCAGGACGAGCCGCTGGTCGAGCAGTTCGTGCGCCAGGAAGACGGCGCCTGGCGGTTCACCGCGACCTCCGGCCGCGACGCCGTCGTCCACCTCCCCTCGCTCGGCTGTTCCCTCGCCCTGGCCGAGATCTACGACAAGGTTCCGCTGCCCTGACGGAGGGGAAGCCGACCCGATCAGGTGGTCTTGCGACCGTAGCGCTCCTTGATGTACTCCAGGGCGGCCTGACCTTGACGTCCGGACCGTTCCTCCAGGAGGCTCAGGCGGATGTCGTTGTCTCGACGGTGTTGGACGATCATTCCCTGGAATTCAATCAAGCGGCGTTCGACGTCCGCACGAAGCGACTGCACCTGCTCCACCCCGCCGATCACCCCCTCGGCGACGATCTGGACCTCGTGGCGCGTCTCCTCGAGCAGGATCCGGTTCCGATGGATCGACTCGTTCACCTGATCGAAGCGTTCGTCCATCTTCCGCTCCATCGCCACGAAGCGCTGCTCAAGATAGGCAATCAACTCCTGGTCCATGTCTTTCGCTCCCCGAGGTCGATCGCAGAACGCTACCACAGGTCGGCGCGCGGCGAGCCGCGGTTCGCTGGCCGGCTGTACGCATCCCCCCCCTGGTCCGGAACTTGCTGTTCCCCTCACCTGGTGCCATCCGTCGACCTCAAGGTGATGTCCTATAACGTCGGCGGGCATGCCGCGCTCGTCGCCGGCCGGTACCTGGAGCGGATCGCGCGGGTGATCGAGTGCGAGCGGCCGGACCTGGTGGGGCTCCAGGAGGTCCACCGCGGCACCTGGCTGGCGCGCTTTGCCGACCAGGCGGAGATCCTGGCCGGCCTGACCGGCCTGACGCTCTCGTTCGGCAAGAGCTTCGACAGCGGCAAGGGTGAGTTCGGCAACGCTCTCCTCGCCGCGGGAGAGGTGCGGGAATCGGTGGTGCACCCGCTGCCCGGGAGCGGCGAGCCGCGCACTCTCCTCGCCGCGCGGGTCGCCGTGCGTGGAACGGAAGTCCATTTCCTGGTCACCCACCTGGCCGCCTGGGGACGGTTCGGCAGCGCCGCCCGGGCCGCCCAGGTCGCCGAGCTCGACCGCTGGCTGGGGGCCACGGCGGCGCCCTTCGTCCTCGTCGGCGACCTCAACGCGCCGCCCGAGGCGCCGGAGCTCGCCCACCTGATGCTCTCGGAGCTCTTCCGTCGCTGCGGCGGCCTCGAAAGCACCCATCGGATGACCCGGCAGCGCATCGATTACGTCTTCGCCGATCCGGGCTGGACGACGGTCGCCTCGCGGGTGCTCCGCGTCGGGCCGTCCGACCACTGGCCCGTGGTCGTCGAGCTGCGCCGCGAGGCGTGAGGAGAGGGGAGGTCATGGCCAAGCGGGCGCCCGCCAAGAAGAAAAATCCCCGGCCGCGGGACAGCCAGGGCCGGCTCCTGATCGAGGTGCCGCTGTGGATGGCGATCGTCACCCTGGGGCTGATCGCGGTGCTCTTCCTCTGGGCCTGGTCCAAGGGGCGGCAGGTCCCGGCGCACGTCCGGGTGCGCGGGGTCGACAACTTCGAGGAGGCCCTGCCGTCGATCGCCGGCCTGACCCGGGGGGACGTGCTCCCCGGGAATCAAATCGAGGTGCTTCAGAACGGCGACGGCTTCTTCCCCCGTTTCCTGGCCGACCTGGTGGCGGCCAGGAAGACGATCCACCTGGAGACCTACGTCTGGTGGAAAGGGCGGATCACCGAGCAGATCGCCAGGATTCTCGCCGAGAAGGCGCGCCAGGGGGTCGAGGTGCGCCTGACCGTCGACGCCTTCGGCTCGACCAAAATGGAGGACCACCAGTTCCAGGCGATGCGGCAGGCCGGGGTGAAGGCGATCCGTTACCATCCCTTCAAGCTCGTCGAGTTTGGCTACGTCAACAACCGCACCCACCGGAAGGTGGCGGTGATCGACGGCCATGTCGCCTACGTCTTCGGCCACGGCATCGCCGCCGAATGGACCGGCAACGGCCAGGACGCCCAGCATTGGCGCGACACCGGGGTGCGGCTCGTCGGGCCGATCGTCAATCCCGCCCAGTCGGTCTTCGCCCAGCACTGGGCGGAGGCGACCGGCGAGGCGCTGGTGGGACCGCGCTACTTCCCGGTCCAGCATCCGGCCGGGAACCTGCGCGTCCACATGGTCGGCAGCTCGCCGCGCGGCGGGGTCGCCGAGCTCGAAGTGCTGATGAAGATCGCCATCGCCACCGCCAAACGCGAGCTGATCATCCAGAACCCCTATTTCATTCCCGACAACGACACCGTCGAGCTGCTCTCCGGCGCCGTCAAGCGGGGAGTCGACGTCCGCATCATGGTCCCCGGCCCGCTGACTGACAGCGGCGTCGTCAAGCACGCCGGGCATTTCTATTTCGAGGACCTGACCGAGCGTGGGATCCGGCTCTACGTCTTCCAGCGCACGATGCTCCATCAGAAAATCGTCCTCGTCGACGGCCTTTGGTCGCTCGTCGGCTCCTCCAACCTGGACGACCGCTCCTACGACATCAACGACGAGGCGAGCGTCGGCATCATCGATCGTGGCGTCGCCGCCCAGCTGAAGAACGCGTTCGACGACGACCTGAGAAGCTCAATCCTGGTCCGGCTCGAGGCCTGGAACGCCCGCAGCCTCTGGCACAAGGCCGAGGACTGGCTCAGCTATCGGGTGAACGATCAGCTGTAGCGCGCGCGCTTCGTCGAGGCGCTCCACCGGCACCCGGAGATCGATCGTGACCAGCGGCAGGAAGCGGGAGTAGAGGCCGCGGAACGAGGAGGCGGTCAAAAGCGCCGGGATGCCGTGTGCGTCGAGGCGGCTCTGCCAGTAGCTGGCGAGGGCGAGGTCGTCGAACGTGGCGAGGGTCGCCCCGCGGTGGCGGCGGAAAAAGCGCAGGGCCTCGGCGAGATCGAGCCCCAGGGCGACCAGGGGGAGGAGCAACGGGAAGGGGAAGAGCGCCACCTGCGCCACGGCATAGCGGCCGGCGATGGCATAGACCGCGATCCCGCCGCAGAGGAAGGCGGTCCCCAGGAGGAACTGGAGGGTGAACGGTCCGGGCTCCGCGGGGCCGGCTCCGGGCAGGTCGGCGAGGAAGCGCTGGGGGCGGCCCACCCGGGCATAGGTCAAGAGTCCGAGCGTCGCGACGAGGAGTGCCAGGACGACGACCTGGGCCGAGAGCGTGGCGGTGAGGATGCGGGGCAGCCGGCCGGAGCGGAAGAGGGTCTGGAACAGCCAATAGGTGGCGAGCAGGGGGAGAATCGTCTGCGGGAAGGCGGGGAGAGCCACCGGGACCGGCGGTATCGCCTCGGTGCCCGCGACCGCCACCTCGACCCGCCGCTCCTGGCGCAGGTAGAGGCCGGTCAGGATGGCGGCGAGGACGAAAAAGACGAAGGTCCACCCGCCGCTTGACCGGGCCGGGGGGTGGTCGAGGTAGGCGCTCAGCCGGTTCACCATCGAAACCAGGAAGAAGAGGCAGAAGCCGTTGCCCAGGCCCCAGGCGGTCAGGGCGTTGCCCAGCAGGTAGATCGCCGCGGTGGCCGCGGCCAGGGTGCCGACGATGGCGAGCCAGGGCGCCCCGCCGGGGGCGAGCAGGTGGGGCTGCCGGTCGATCGCGCTTTCGCCCTCCAGGCGGACGACGAGGTTGACCGCCTGGATCACGGCGCAGACGAGGCTCGCCGGCAGCGCCAGCCGGGCGATCCCGCGCCGCAGCGTGAGGAGCGTGGGCACCGCAGGAAGGAGGAGCCCGAAGACCCCCACGAAACCGAAACCGAGGACCAGCGGCTCGATGCCCAGGGAGGCGACGCTCGCCCAGCGGGGGATCTCTGTGCCGGCCGGAACGGCGACGAACGGCAGCGGCACCTGGCCGCCCAGCGCATAAAGGGCGACCAGGAGAACGGTGACGAGGATGCGTACGGCGAGCGGGACCTGCCGGCTGGGAGCCGCCATCGATCGAGCCTCCTCCTTACGAAAACGGGCTCGATTCTAAGTCAGAACCGCCGGTCCCAGCGGGAGGGCGGCCGCCGCCGGCGTTTCTGGGCGGCGAGGAGGGCGATCCCCAGGGTGAGGACGGCGCCCAGGGCCGGCAGGGCGAGCTTGCGCGACTTGGGGATGGCGAGCGGATCGCGCCCGAAGGTCCACAGGGTGACCTTGTGGAGGCCGGAGCGGTGGCGGGCGATGAACTTGTAGCTCCGCTCGGTCACCGCCCGGACCCCGGGAACGTGCCGGTAGGCCCATAGCGGCTTGCCCCCGCGCGGCGCCCGGGCGAGGGCGCGGAAGGCCGCCTCCGCCCCCTCGTAGACGGTGCCGTCCGGCTCGACGAGCTGGATCGAGCGCGAGTAGCGCACCCGCGGCAGGGTCGGGTACTCCTTCGCCATCTCCTGCGAGGGGGCATAGTCGATCCGATCGCCGATCCGCCGCCGCCACCGGGCCAGCCACCAGAGGCAGAAGCCGCAGTGGCCGTCGTAGATGAGGAGCGGGCGGGCGGGGGGGTTGGGGACGTGGGCGTGCACGGGTTCCATGATCGGCTCCTGGCGACAATTTTCGCACAGCTTGGGCTGGAGCGGCGCGAGTGCCGCCGATCGACGCCATTGTACCGCCGGCTGTGCTACCGTCGAAACGTCTCCCAGGGCCGCCGGGTGCGGGCCGTTCCGCTTCCGGTGCCGGGTTTGTCGCCGTCCGCGGCACCCTACCCGCTCCGTCCGGGGAAGGCCTCCCCCAAATTGGGGAGCTCTCCCCCCAAAGTGGGCGAGGGTTCCCCAAAGTTGGGCGGCACTCCCCCGAAATCGGGCGACTCTTCCCCAATTTGGGGGAAGGCTTCCCCGAAATTGGGCGACCGTTCCCCAAAATTGGGGAACCCTTCCCCGAAGTTGGGGAACCCTTCCCCGAAATTGGGGAACGCTTCCCCGAAATTGGGGAACGCTTCCCCGAAATCGGGCGACTCTTCCCCAAAGTTGGGCGACCCTTCCCCTATTTCGGGGGAACCTTCCCCATCTCTCCCCACGCGCTGGGGACGCGTCTCCAGCCGCTCGGCGCGCTCCGCGACGCTCCCGGCAGGCGCCGCGCGTCCGAAATCCGGCTGCCCCAGGGCTTCGGAACGTTCGTCCGCCCCTGCGGAAGGCGCCCGAGCGTGGGCGGAGACCTCCCGAGGCCCGCGGAACGGTCCGCGCCGCTTGCAGCTCGCCAGGAACGACGATGGGGCGGTGTTGGAACACCGCCCCACGTTGCCCGGACCCTTTCCGGCGTCTTTACACCCGCTGCCGGCGAGCGCGGCTCCTTCCCACCTGCTCCTCGGCGGCCGGTCCGGCGGCTTCGAGCCAGTTGGCGAGCGCCAAAGGCGACCGGATGATCGCCTCCGGCAGGCGGAGCCCCTCGCTCCAGCGCGGCTCACGGCGATCGAGCCACCCGGCGACCTGGGGGCTGGGTTCGCCATGGACAGTGACCCTTACCGGCGGTTTGGATGGAAGACTGGGAGAGGGGCCGTACCAGGCCCTCTGCAGACTGCCCCGAAGGGGCGTAGGTTGGTAGCCTGGGGCGAGAGCCCCAGGTCGGTGTAACCCCAAGAAAACAAAAGCCCCGAAGGGGCGACGGTACGTTACTCAACCGAGAGTGGTATGGCTTACCAGGTCACGCCCCTGAGTTCCGAAGGAAAGAGCGGCCTGTGGGAGAGGCGATTCTCGTCCAACGCCCGGATCAGGTACTCGCCGGTCTCCTTCTGTTCCCGAGCGTCGCCTTCCTCGATCCAGGATTGGATCAGGGTGACCAGTTCCCCCCGGACATCCTTCGCCGGGAGGTGCTGGTCCAGCAGTCGGAGCGTCAGAGCATCCGCTGGCAGTCCCTGCCGCTCGGCTTCCTGTTGAAGGCGATCTTCAAGATCGGGTGGGAGGCTGAGGGTGATAGTCATATTCCTCGCGGGCTCAACATATGCCG
>Ga0137407_10001557_pt1 | contig 14972 bp, 8 predicted proteins | sample CZOMad2_2_16fung_FD_108410 | JGI IMG/M metagenome (GOLD analysis project Ga0137407, IMG submission 108410) | Vadose zone soil fungal communities from Angelo Coast Range Reserve, California, USA - CZOMad2_2_16fungal (Illumina Assembly) | ecosystem: Environmental > Terrestrial > Soil > Vadose zone...
ATCTACCGAAGCACATCGAAACCGTCATGGTAATCGATCCGGACATCCGCATACGCGGACTAAACGATGGCAGCACGATCGATCTGGATCAGTTCGTCAGAGACTTCCAGCAATCCGGCGCGGCCGCGGCCTGCCCGCGGATCATGATCGAGCCCGACGGCTTTCTAGCGCGATTCCAGGCCTTCGAGTACGCGCTGGCGTTCCGTGTCGGGCGTGAGAGCCTCGCAGACTTCAGTATCACCTCCGGCGTGTCCTTCTACCGGCGCAGCGCCCTGGCACGTGCGCTCAGCGAACATTCGCTCTCCGTCTACGCGGAGGATTTCGAGAACGCAGTGATTCTGCTCAGCCATGGCGAGCGTATCTATTACGACGGACGCCTGGTGGTGAGCACGGAAGGTCCGGGTACCTTGCAGCGCTGGTTCTCGCAGCGCGTCGGCTGGTACCACGGTCTCGTCAAGGTCTATATCGAACGCTTTTCGCAAGTACTGCGAATCAGCCGCCGCTCGCCCTTCGCCGCATATCATTACCTGGTCTATATCGGCGGCCTGTCCCTCGCGATTCATCTGATCAAGATCGTGAGCGCCGTGCTCCTGCTGCTGAGCTTTCTCGGCGGGCTCGATGCGTTACTGCTGGATGATTTCGTGCCGCAGGGAATTCTCGGCAATCCTGAATACTTCACTGCTGCGATCGGCAGCTATCTCGCGCTCGGAGTGATCGCGCTGTTCACCTGCGTGCCGAAAGCGGAGCGAGCCTATTCGGCGCCCATCGTCCCGCTGTACCTGTGTTACGCGATCACGCATATCGTGCCGATGACGGTGGGCTTCGGCAATTTCTTTGCGCTCAGGCTGTTTCGACGGCGCATTTATCAGGATCACTACGAAACCTCCGCGGATCCGGGTGTCGCCGCGGCAAACGTGAGGATGATCGAATGACCGTGCGAGGAACTCCCGCTCCCCCACTGTATAGCCCCAGCCTGTATTGGGAGGATCGCGCGCAGCGATTCGCGGGCGAAGGCGACGGGCTGGCTGCGGTCTGTGCGTATGGCATGCCTGAATTCTACAATCGTGCGATACATCTGGAGCAACGTCTGGCGCTCGAACCATGGTTGAAAGTCAGCCCAGGAACCCGCGTGTTGGACGTTGGGTGCGGGGTTGGCCGTTGGAGCCGGCTGCTGGCCGCGCGGGGGGCCGATGTATTGGGCGTGGATTTGAGTCCGACGATGATCGCGCAAGCCCAACGGCGTGCGGCTGCCGAAGGCGTTGCCGGCCGCTGCCGCTTCCAAGTGAAGGACCTGTCGAATCTCGATGTGGGCGAACGGTTCGACCTGGTGTTGGGCGTCACCGTCCTTCAGCACATTCTCGATCCACGCGCACTGCGTGCCGCGCTCGTGGCGATGACCGCCCACCTCGCCGCGGGCGCACGCATGATTCTCCTCGAGGCGGCACCGGCTGGCCTGGTGAATCGTTGTGATTCGACGGTGTTCAGGGCACGTCACCGCGATGTTTATCTGGACTTGATACGCGATTGTGATTTGGATCTGCGAGCGCTGACGGGCGTTGATCCGGCGCCCTTCAGGACGCAGCTATTGCCGTACGTCCGCAAGCTGCCCGGCACGTTGTCGCTCGGCCTGCTGGCGCTTGCGACCGCGCTCTCATTGCCGATCGATGCGGTTTTCGGGCGCCGCGCGGTGACCCGCTCGTGGCATGCCGTGTTTGTCCTAGAAGTCAAGAACAGGGGATGTGACCATGGCAATTAGAAGTCGCTCGATAGCAGCCGTTGGCGTTTTCGTTTTGCTTGGACTCGTGGTCGCACTGAGCCATTGGCACGGAACTCAACGGGGACGATCACCGCCCGCCACGGAGAAAGCGGTCCGCGTGCATGTCACCAACGCCGGCGACAGAGGACCCGGCACGCTGCGCGAAGCCATCTTCGTCGTCGCGACCGCAACCGGCCCGGCCAGCATTTCCATCGAAGTTCCCAAGATAAACCTCGAAACCGCGCTGCCGGCATTCGTCAACGGGCATGGCGTCAGGCTGCTGGGACCAGCCTCGGGGGTGCAGATCGATGCGCAGGCGCTCGGCGCCGGACCGGTGCTCGATATCTCGGGCCCCAACACTTCGATCGACGGGATCATGATCAGCAATTGTTCCGGCGCCGGCATCCTGGTGCGTGCCGTGCGCTTTCGTCTTGCCGCATCCACGATTGCTTCGTGCGACGTGGGCGTGGAAGTTGCCGAAAATACCAGCGAGACCCTGCTGGAGCGCAACCACTTCGTCAAGGATCGCCTCGGAGTGCGCTTCGGGGCGGCGGGCCACAATTCGGCAGTCGCCAATAACGAGTTTAGGGAAAACAAAGACGCCGGTCTTTGGGCCGTGCGCGGCGCGCCCGATTCGCACGATGATGTCATCGGCATCCATGACAACAATTTTACGCAAGACGGCATCGGGATCGTCGCCGGCAATATTCCGGTACTGGCGGAGCGCAACGACTTCATCAACGCCCGTGAGGCTGACGTGCACCTGGTGGGTGCAGGGGCGGTAATCCGGGGGAATCGCATGAACGGCGGCGCCTCGATGGGGATCGTCGCGGAGAACGCCCGCGGCGCAATCATCGATGACAACGAGCTGGACGGACTCGCCGCATATGGCGTGATGGTACGCGGGTCGTCCAACACGCTGGTGAGGGCCAATCGGCTGCACAACTGCGGCTACGGCCTCGCCTTCGTGCTCGGGGATGCTCGTGGCGTCAGCACGGCGGTCGGCAACACGATCATCGAGCCGAAGTTCAACGGAATCGATGTGATCGGCGACTCGCCGATCTTGCGGCGCAACCAGGTGTTGCGCGCCCATGTACTCGCATTGCACGTCGAGGATTTCCAGATGCCCAACGGAAAAAAGGTGCAGTCGCAACCGTTTCTGGACAACAACAACTTCGACAGCAGTCCGGCCGGCAGAAGCAGCGCGACTGTCGCCGCGCAACCCAATCCGAGCCAACGGTGATTCAGTGGGAACGAATGCCGACAGCACACAGCTGATACCGCGCCCAGGCTGGGAAAACCAGCGCATTCATCTGCTGAGCGACATCTGGCTGTTGACCATCGTCGCCATCTTGATCGCCACGGGTGTTCCCTGGTTTGCCAACGGCTTCGAGGTGGATGCCGGGGCAGCGAGTTGGGGTCTGCTTGCAGTGGGCGGGATTCAGGTCGCGTTTGCCATCCTACCGTCTCGAACCCGGCTGCCAGGCCGGTGGCATGATCGCTCGTTGACACTGTTGGACGTGATCGGCGTCGTCCTGATCGGCTTCATCTGGCAGCACGTCGGCGCGCTGCAAAATCCGACGTTTCTGACGGTATTTGCGCTGCCCGTGATTGGCGCAATCTTTCTTTCACGCCGACACCCCTATCTCATCGCTGCGGTGAGTGTCTGCGTCGTCGGCGTCGTGGCTCTCGCTCAAGCTCCGGAATTGCGTTGGTACGCGAGCGGGCTGTTTGGCAGCGACGCCTGGCTCACCTGGCTGTTCGGCCGTCAAAGCACGGCGGCGCAGCCGTCTTTCTCAGGATTCTATGCGCCATCGAGTTATCTGATCGTACTGCTCGAAGTATTCTCCATCGGGCTGTTCGCATGTGCGGTGGCGGCCGAATATGTCGGTATCATATTCGAGCGGCTGAACGCGCATACCGCTCTGGCGCGGACCGAAGCGGAGCGTGGGCAGGAACTGTGGGCGGGCCTGATCGAGCGGCTGCCTCTGCCGGCTCTGCTGATCGATCCGGCCAGCCTGCGGATCGTCGCATCCAGCGAGTCTGCGATCACTTATCTGCGAAGCGGAGAAATACCGCTCGAAGGCCGCAATCTGTTCGAAGCGCTGCGCTTCTCGTATCCAGACATCGTCCACGAACTCATCGTGGGTTCCGACGGCGGAGCGCCGCTGACCGTCATCCGCGTCGCGGACCAGCTGCGAGTGACACAGGTGCGGGTACTGCATGTCGTGCACAAGGGACATCGCTTGGCGCTCTTGACCGTCGAGGACGGAACCGAGGTTTTCTGCCTGAAGGCGGCGTTGGACACGTCTGAATATGCCGCCCTGGTGATCGATGCACAGGGACGTCTGCTGGCGTTCAACAAGCCTGCCATGTGGCTGTTTGGCAGCGCGGAAGTCGGAGCGGATGCAGCGCAGTTGCTGTCTCAACCGAATTCGAGCCCGCGTTGGTGGGAGCCTGGCCTCACTGACCGGCGCAAGATGCACATCGAGATCGGTCAGCGAATCTACCAGGTCACAGGTTCTGCGATTACGTTGGCCGGCGAACAGGAACGTATTTTCACGGTCTCAGTTCTCCCGGTCGCCAAAGGAGGCACGGCCGATCCGTTTGAAATGAGCTCGACTGCGGTCACGGGCTCCTTGAGGCAGGTGCGATGAGACTTGCACGGCTCACCGTTGCCGCGCTGGTGGCCGGCTGGCTCGCACCGTGTATGGCATTCGGTGCGGATTCTTCCGACGATCGGATCGCGCTCAGCGCCGATGGCTCCACTCTCCCGGGAACCAACGGCGGCGGCGGCGGATCGGTCGGGTGGCTGCACAACTTCGATGCCGATACGCTCGCCGGGGTCGCGGTGGAGCATCAGGTAATCTCCGTGGCCCACTGGACTTTCGGCTCAGTCAACGGCTCCCTGACTCGTGAACTGGGCGACGCGCGTTATAGCCTCTACGGCGAGGCGCACGAGGGCGCCGGCGACGATGGTCCGCATGCCTTCAAATATTCGATCGTGGCGGCCGGACTGATCGGCACGTACTTCCATCGATTGTCCGCGCAACTGGAAGACAGGCAGTTCGACGTTGACACGACGCACGGGAATCTGCCCAAGCTCGGCCTTTCGTACCTGTGGAATCCCCATCTTTTGACGGCGGTCTCCTACGCCCATTCGGTGAGCGGCAATCTCGGAACGCATCTGACCTCCGGTCGAATCGACGTGTATGGCTCCCAGGTGAACTTTCTGGGGGGCGTGTCATTTGGCCGGGTCTCACCGACGGTGTTGAACCTAGACGTCAACCTTCCAGGAAAAACGCTCAACGAAGGCTATGTGGGTGTGACCAAACCGCTACGGCGATTGCGCGCCGACCTGACTCTGGTCGTTGACTATCAGGACCTCTCGGGCAGCGGCCGCGTCGCGGTGACGCTCACTTATATTTTTCACTTCGGCCATAACGGTAAGCCAGGGTGATGACCTTGATCCGCCAGGTGACGACGTCGATCCGCCTGCGCAGCTTCGGGTGGCTGCCGACGGTTGTGGTGCTGGCGGTCGTGCTGATTGCCGGATCGCGTTTGATCTATCTGAGTGTGCAGCACCACACGGCGGCGGCTCGCGAGACGGCGGGCACGGTCGCGAACACCTCCGCCAGGAAGATTGAGCCGCTGCTGCAAAAGCTGGCCGATCTTGCCGAGCGACAGGCGGCCTCGGCCGCACAGGTATCATCCAACAGGGATACGCCCGCGTCATTCGAATCGGTGCCGCAGGCGGCCAAGACCTTTTGGATGACGAGCGGCGACAACGTGCTGGGTTCCCGGCCGGCAGAGGCTGTCACCGCAAACGGCATCGCAAGCGAATGGCAGTCCGCGGAGTCCGCCCGCACCCCACCCGGTTCCGCCGTTCTGGGTCCGATGCGTCTGGGTAGCCTGTGGCTCATGGCCGTACGCGTTCCGATGGCGGCACGCAACCCAGTGGAGGTACCCCGATCGCGGGCTTGGTCGGTTGCCTACGCTGACTTGGATGAGCTGATCGCCGCCCGCCACCTGGCGCGGCTGACTGGCATTGGTTACGACTTCGAGCTCTCTCAAGTCGAGCCCGGCAGCGGCCGCTCGCGCAGCTTCGTCAGTTCGCGTACGGAAGGGTTGACCGATGCGGTCGCGGCAAGGATCCGACTTCCGGCGGCGGCTGCCATTCCCGGAAGCTACCTACAGGTGGCGATTCGCCCACGGGCCGGTTGGTATCCCGCCACGCTGCTCGCCTCGGAAATCGGCCTGCTGGTGTTCCTGGCATGGCTCCTCGCCTTCGGCACTCACGATTTGAACCAGGCGTTGCTACGCTCACGCGCGGCTTTGGCGGCCGCGCGCCGGCGCCAGCGCGCGGTCAATCAGCAGCTCGCGGCGGAGATGCAGCAGCGGTTGAATCTGCAGGAGACCTTCGACCATGCGCGCTTTCATGATGCATTCACGGGACTGCCGAACCGGCGTTATTTCATGGATCAACTCGACCGGGCACTGCGCGACCTGCGCACCAAGCGGCGCCAGCGCCTGGCGGTGATCATCGTCGATATCGTCCGGTTCAAACTCATCAATGACATGCTGGGTCATACGGCCGGCGACGAACTGATGGTCCAGGCCGCGCGCCGTTTCGATAAGACAACATCGGCGTTCGAGGGGGTGCTGGCGCGCTGGGGCGGCGACCAGTTTGCAGTGTTGATCCTGGACTTGGCCTCCCCTGAATCGGCCATGAATGTTGCCCGCCTTCTTCAAGGGGCATTGCGCTCGCCCTTCGATTTGCGCCGGCACCGACTCGTCGTCGCGGCAACCATGGGCGTCACGTGCGTGGATTCGGGCCGGCAGCGCGCGGAGGAAATCGTCCGGGAGGCTGACATCGCGTTGTCTGCCGCCAAGCGTCACGAGACCGCCAAGATCGTCGGCTACGCGCCAAACATGGCGGGGCAAGCTGCGAATCTCGTGAGCTTGGAGGCGGACCTGCACGTTGCAAGGGAAAGGCACGAGCTGCAGCTGCTGTTCCAGCCGATCGTCGATCTCAGAACGTACAAGATGGTGGGTGCCGAGGCGCTTTTGCGCTGGCGCCATCCGGTGGAAGGCATACTCGCCCCGGATAGATTCCTGCGCATCGCGGAAGAGTCCGGATTGATGGTGCCGATCACCCGTTGGATCATTCTGAGGGTGGCAAGGGTTGCGGCGGATTGGCTGCGGCGTCTGCCAGCCAATCAGGAGTTCTTCATCAGCGTCAATCTTTCCCCGGCGGCGTTGCGAGATCCCGGCTTGAGCGACTACGTCGCGTCGCTGCTGCGAGAGATGCAGCTGCCGCCGTCGTTGCTCAAGTTCGAGCTGACCGAGGCAGCGCTCATCAGCAACGTCGGTGCGGCACGCGAGACTCTCGATCGGCTGCATGGCTTAGGGCTCCAACTGATGCTCGATGATTTTGGAACCGGCTACTCTTCGTTGAGTTATTTGCAGCTGTTTCCATTCGACTTCGTAAAGATCGATCGCCCCTTCGTGAACCTCATGGCCTCGGATCAGGCTAACACGGGCATGACGGCCGCGATGGTACAGATGGCCGGCAGCCTTAATCTCACGCCAATTGCGGAAATCATCGAGACCGAGGCGGCAGTGCAGGCTCTTCGGGAGATGGGCTGCGGCTATGGCCAGGGCTATTATTTCAGCGAGCCCATCGAGGTCGAGCCGGCGCTGCAACGGCTGCGCACCCAGCAGTCCTTCGAGCCTCTACAAGAGACATCGGCAACCGTGAAGGTTCGTCCGCTGGAAGAAGACGGCTCGGCCACGATCATGATACCGGTCGCCGAACGCCCTTATCAGCCTGCGCAGGAGACATCGGCAACCGTGAAGGTTCGTCCGCTGGAAGAAGGCGATTCACCCGACGAAGACGATTCACCCACCGTGATGATGCCGCCGGGTTCCATCGACTATCCACAAGAAGAAGAAGAGGAGGAGGAGCCCCAGTAGCGTGGCGAATTGGGGACGGCAACGCATTGACGTTCCTCTCCGGCGAACTCCTCGCTGCCGGACATCGACTGCACCGACCGGCATGCTTCCCGTGCGTATGACGCGAGGGACCAGCGAAGGCGCCCGGCCACATCGAATCGGTCGAAGCGCTGCTGCGCTGGAATGAAGAGCGGATGGGCCCCGTCGCGGCCTGGGTCACCGGAAGCGGGCGCCCTGCCGCGCAAGTTCCGCCTGCACCGCTCCGATGTTGACCTGTTCGAGCGCTTCGTCCCGCTGCAGCGAGACGGCCGCCGCAGTCCCCGCGCCTTGACCGCTGACGGCGCAGCACATCATATTGCGTGCCGACGCGTGGGAGATCTTGTCGCCGCCGATGCACCGTCCGGCGACGAGCAAGTTTCCGACGCCCTTGGGCACCAGGGCCCGATACGGGACGTGCCAGTAGCGCCCGGTGGTCGGGAGAATCAGGACGCCGTAGCCGTCGATGAATTCGGGAAAGATGCCGATCGCATCGTCGAAACGGGCCTGTTCACGAACATCGGTGCCGGTGAGATTGTAGAGCGCATCGATCTTGCGGGTATCGCGGACACCCAAGGTCATGCCGAAGTTGCGCAGTTTGGCGCGCTCGCAGCCCGGCATGAAGCCGCGCAGCGCTTCCAGCGCGTAGATCGCCTCTCGTCTGCCGCGCATCTCGCCGGTGGTCAGATCGTTCGGGTCGGTGCCGTCGATTTCCGGCACGTGCACGAGGTTCAAATACGTGAGGTCTCCCTGGTCGGTAACCGTGCCCCAGGTGCCGGCGATGGTCTTCAGATTCGGCGGAATGACGCCGGCGGCAAGTGCCTGTTTGAACGGCTTGCGCAGGAAGGGCGAGAACAGCCGATCTTCCTTGCCCGTGGTTTCGTAGTCCCATTCGCCGTTGCCCGACCAGTCGGCATAGGTCTGAGGATCGGCCTTCACCGCGTCGATGAATTCCCGCTTATTGACGCCGCTCATGGAGAACATGACGGACACGGCCATCATCTCCTCTTTCGGTGACTTGCGCACCGGCGCCCCGGCGCGGGTGGCGATGTCCGCATCCCCGGTCGCATCGATCACGCGCCTGGCCAGGATTGCCTCGCGGCCCGCCTTGCTCTCGGTGATGACGCCGCGAATGGTGCCGTTCTCCATGATCGGGGCCACCCCCAGCCGGTGGAGCAGCGGCGTGACGCCGCCCTCCTGCACCAGCGTGTCGGCAACCCACTTGAACATTTCGGCGTCGAGCGCGTGACTCAAGGATTGTGGCTCGGGCATCGCCGCGCCCATGGCCTTGGCCCGCTCCTCGAACTCAATGCCGATGCCTTCGCAGTCGACGGTGTGCTCGTGGCGGTACCAGGCAAAGCCCTCCACCCCCACCTGCGTGATGTTGCCGCCGAAACAGCCGTTGCGGTCGATGAGAGCGGTGCGGGCACCGGCTCGGGCCGCGGCCAGCGCCGCCGCAAGGCCCCCGGGGCCGCTGCCGACCACCAGGACATCGGTTTCCAGAATCACATCAATGGAGCGGGCGGTTTCATTAATCTTCTTCATTAGGAGTTAACCCTTCGAGGGTGACCACGCGGCTAAGGGCCGTCATTCGTAGCACAGGATGGTGAAAGAGGCACGGTCCTCCGTCAGCACTCCCGAGCGGCGCTGGACACTACTTGAATGATGGACCGCAGTTCAGTCATAGTGCTGTCATAAATATGTAATCTGCTGTGCGTAAAAAGCTACACAGCGGGAATTGGCGGGCCGAAGTTGGGATGGATGGAGGCTCGATCGACCTGGGATGTTATTTGCCGTTCGGATCCTTCGCGCGTAGCGATTTAGGCGTTACGTTTGTGTATTTCTATTGCAACTGATTCTTTAGGGAGAGACGATTGAACACCAATCATAAGCTTGCGTATGCCATTTCAGCCGTGCTCAGCGGGTACACGGGCGCTTCCCATGCGACGGCAGCGACCGATACCGAAGCCGCCGGTGGCATAGAGGAAATCGTCGTCACCGCGCAGCGCCGCAGCGAGTCGATTCAAGACGTCCCCGTCACGATACAGGCGATCACCGGCGAGCAACTCGGCCAGCTGAACGCGACGACCTTCGATGACGTCCTCAAGTACCTGCCGAACGTGACCTTCAGCTCCAACGGCCCGGGTCAGGGCAATATCTACATGCGCGGCCTGAGCGCAGGCTTTGCCGGCAACCAGTCGAGCGCCGCGATCGGCCCGTTCCCGAACGTCGCGACTTACCTGGACGATCAGTCGCTGGCGTTCCCGGCGCGCAATGTCGACGTATACATGGCGGACATGGAACGCATCGAGGTGCTCGAGGGTCCGCAGGGCACGCTGTTCGGAGGCGGCGCCGAGGCGGGTGCGATCCGCTACATCACGAACAAGCCGAAGCTGAACGTCACGGAGGGCAATGCCGAGGCCTCCTACAGCACGACCGCCCATGGCGATCCCAACACCGCGGTCACCGCGGTGCTCAATCTGCCGCTGATCCAGGACACCCTGGCCGTTCGTGCGGTCATATATAACGATCGCCGCGGCGGCTACATCGACAATGTGCCGAGCCAGTTCACGCGTTTCCCGACGGATCCGGGCACCATTTCCTATCATCTCCCGTACCCGGCGAACGCGGCCACGGCCAACAACAATTCGATCGCGCAGAGGGCGCAAAACCCGGTGACCTACCAGGGCGTCCGTGCCTCAGCGCTCTGGCAGATCAACACCGACTGGAGCCTGCTGATCCAGCAAAGCTATCAAACACTGGACGCGGAGGGTGTCGACGAGCAGTACCCGCTCAGTTCGCAGGAGACACCGCTCGGCCCGTTGCAGGAGACTTCCTTCACGCCGTCCTACGACAAGGACAAGTGGGAGAACACGTCCTGGACCGTCAACGGCAAGATCGGCGACTTCAAGCTGGTATACACGGGCGGCTACCTGGACCGCACGATCAACAATGCGGTGGACTACACCAACTACGCGCGTTCGGCGGGCGGGTTCTACTACACCTGCGGCGGCGGCGGCGCCCCCATCGGCAAGGGAGTGGGTCCGCTCACCTGCTACTCGCCGGTCTCGTCCTGGCAGGACCATGTCGAAACCACGCACCAGAGCCACGAGCTGCGGGCCAGCACACCCGACGATTGGCGGCTGCGGGGCCTCATTGGCGCGTTCTGGGAGGACTTCGACATCAAGGACGACATCAATTTCCTGTACAAGTCGTTCCCGTCCTGCACGACGGCGAACCTCCTGCTCTACCAGGCGGGCAAACAGGTGTGTACCGCCAACGTGATTCCCGCTCCCGGGTACGCGGCGATCGATCCGACCGAGCGCAACGAAAATGTCGCGTTCGGCGAGGACCTCGAGCGCGGCTACAAGCAGACGGCGTTCTTCACGTCGATTGACTTCGACCTGATTCCGAAGGTCCTGACGTTCACCGCCGGAACGCGCTATTACCACTATAAGGAGACCTTCAAGGGGTCGCAGTACTCCACGAGCACCGGATGCGCGGGTATCCCGAACGGCTCATGCGTGGGCGGGCAGCTCACCGATGCGACGCATGATGCGACTTACAGCGGATTCAAAAGCCGCGGCAACCTGACCTGGCACGTCACCCAGGACGCGATGGTCTACTACACCTTCTCGCAGGGCTTCCGTCCGGGCGCCGGCAACCGCAAGAACAGCGCCGAGGTCAAGATCGACGTGGATCCGGCGACGGGATTGGCGAAGGTCGGCCCGGATGCGAATCCGACGCTCGTCAAGCAGTACAACAAGCCCTATACGTATCCGCCGGACACGCTGACCAACAACGAGATCGGCTGGAAGACGGAGTGGCTGGACCACCGCCTCCTGGTCAACGGCTCGGCGTACATCATGGACTGGAAAAACGTCCAGACGCTGATCTACAACCCGCCCGTCTATGGCAACACGACGTTCGGCGTGGCGGGACCCGACTATCGGGTCAAGGGCGCCGAGTTGCAGATCGTCGCGCGCGTCACCGACGGCTTGACGCTGCAGGGGTCGATTTCGCACAACAACGCGTCAGAGACCAACGCGCCGTGCATCAAGTCGACGAACCCGGGTAACCCGACACCGCTCGGCACCTGCATCACGCAGGTTTGGTCGCCGGCGCTCAGCCAGAATGTGCCTCTGCAAAATCCGCTGGGCACCGTCGGTGCAACGCCGGCCTTCTCGCCGACGACCGAGTACAACGTGCGCGCGCGCTACGACTGGCAAGTCAACGATTACAAGATGTTCTTCATGGCCGGCGCGCAGCACGTCGGCGACATGCAGAACGAGCCGAGCAGCTTCCAGTCCGGCGCAGGAGTCATCGTGCCGACAACGTCATGGCTGCGATACGACCAGCCGGCATACACGACGTATGACGCGGCCTTCGGCGTGGCAAAGGACCAGTGGACCGTCGAGGCCTACGGCTCCAACCTCGCTAACTCCAACGCGAGCGTGTACACGACGTCCGGACAGTTCATCAAGGCGGAGGTGCCGCTGCGGCCGCGGGTGCTGGGAGTGAAAGTCGGATTCAAGTTCTGATTGCGGGTCTCGCCCGGGCGCTGCCGCCGGCCGGGGAGCGCGGCGCCCGGGCGATCCGCGTGACGCGGGCATCGACGCGCCATGCGGGAACCGGTCCGCGCGGTTGCGCTAGACTAGGAGGGTGGGGCAGCGATGCCCACGCTCTCCTTATCGGATGCCCATGACCGCCACCGCCACCGCAACCGCTCATGCGACCTCGACTGTGGAGTCCGAGGTTTCGCGCATCCGCGCGCTCATCAAGGCGCGGCGCTTCGCCGAGGGCGTGGCGGCCGCGACGGCTCTGCTTTGCCAAGTCCCCGAAAATCGCGACGTCCTATATCTGCTGGCGCTGGGCCAACGTCAGCTCATCCGGAGCGCGGATGCGCTGGCGACACTGGAGCAGCTCGAGCGGTTCCATCCCGGCTACAGCCGCCTCTATCAGGAGCGCGGCCATTGCTACGTGGCAATGAAGGATGCGCCGCAGGCGATCCAGGCATTCTTGCAGGCCGTCGCGATCAACCCGGCGTTGCCGGCGAGCTGGGGCATGCTGGAAGGCCTTTACCGGATGTGCGGCGACGCCGACAACGCGGGCACGGCCGCGGCCCACGTCGCGAAACTCAAGACGCTGCCGCAGGAAGTGATCACGGCGACCGGGCTGTTCAGCGACGGCGACCTCTTGGCGGCGGAGAAAATCATCCGCGCGTTCCTGCTTGCCAACGGCGATCACATCGAGGCGATGCGCCTGCTGGCGCGGATCGGCGCTGCCCTCGAGGTGTTCGACGACGCGGAGTTGCTGCTCGAGGCGGTGCTCGAGCGCGTCCCCACCTACGTCGCTGCCCGCCACGATTACGCCACGGTGTTACTCGGACGGCACAAGTACCAGCAGGCCCTGGCCGAGCTCGACAAATTGTTGGGCGTCGATCCGGCCAATCGTCAGTACCGGACGCTGCACGCCGCCGCCATGGTGGGCCTCGGCGACCATCCCCGCGCCATCACCCTCTATCAGGATCTGCTGCGCGATGCGCCGCCGGGATTGCCCAATGCTGCCGAACTGCATCTGTCGATCGCGCATTCGCTGAAAACACTGGGGCGCCGGAATGATGCGATCGACGAGTACCGGGCGGCGGCCCGGGAGCGTTCGGATTTTGGAGATGCGTACTGGAGCCTCGCCAACCTCAAGACCTACCGGTTCACCGACGCAGAGCTCGCGTCGATGCGCGCAGCGGAGACCGGGCCTCTGACCAGGCTCGTCGACCGCTACCACCTGTGTTTCGCGCTCGGCAAGGCCTATGAGGACCGCGGGGAATACTCTGAGTCCTGGCGCTACTACGAGCGCGGCAATGAATTGAAGCGCGCCGAGAGCCGCTACCGTCCGGAAGTGATCGAGCTCAACACGGCGAAGCAAAAGGCGGTCTGCACCCGGGATTTCTTCGAGCAGCGCACGGACTTTGGCGCCGCAAGCACGGCGCCGATCTTCGTGGTCGGGCTGCCGCGCTCGGGTTCGACGCTGATCGAGCAAATCCTGGCCTCACACTCCGCGGTGGAGGGCACGCAGGAGCTCGCCGAGATCCCGCGCTACGTGCTCGAATTGCAGGGCCGCGAGCGGGATTTCGAGTCCCCGCGATATCCGGCCGTGCTCGCGCAACTTCCCATAGGGAAATCCGCGCGCTTTGCCGAAAGGTATCTGGACGACACCCGCGTCTATCGGACCGGCAAGCCGCGGTTCATCGACAAGATGCCGAACAATTTCCGGCACATCGGCTTCATCCACCTGATGTTCCCGAATGCGAAGATCATCGACGCGCGGCGTGAGCCCATGGCCTGCTGCTTCGGGAACCTCAAGCAGCTCTTCGCGCGCGGTCAGGAGTTCGCCTACAGCATCGAAGACATTGCCCGCTACTACCGTACTTACCTCGAGCTGATGGAGCACTGGGACGCCGCGCTGCCGGACCGGGTGCTGCGTGTCCATCACGAGGACGTGGTCGACGACCTCGAGCGCAGTGTCCGACTCATCCTCGACTTCTGCGATCTGCCCTTCGAACCGGCCTGCGTCGAATTCCACCGCACCGAACGCAGCATCCGTACCGCGAGCTCGGAGCAGGTGCGCCGGCCCATCTTCCGCGAGGGCCTCGACCAGTGGCGCAACTTTGAGGCCTGGCTTGGCCCGCTGCGCGTAGCGCTCGGCGACGCACTCGTGCGCTATCGCCGCTAGGCCGCTCCCGCGAGGCCAAAACCCAAGATGCCCTCCGGACGCAACGAGCCCTGTCCCTGCGGCAGCGGCCGCAAGTACAAGCACTGCTGCGGCAAAACTCCAGCCGACGGATCCGCCCCGAAACGGCCGCTGCCGGATGCAAGGTTCGCGCGTGTGCTACGGCAGAACCAGGACAAGGACGCGCTGGCGGCGCTCGAGTCGGCCAGCCGCTCCCTGCCGGGCGATGCTCAGGTGCATTATCTGCTTGGCCAGGCGCTCGAGGAGCATGGCCTGCTCGAGCGGGCAGCCGAGAGCTTCGGGCGCGCGACCACTCTCAACCCTAAGTTCGCCGAGGCGCACAACGACTTGGGCGAAGTGCTGCTCCGGCTGGGACGAACGGACGCCGCGATCGCGAGCTGTCAGCGGGCGCTCGCGCTTCGGCCGAGCTTTGCCGCGGCCCTTGGCAATCTCGCCAACGCCGAGCGCGCGCGCGGCGCGCTCGCCGCGGCGATCG
>Ga0137407_10001558_pt1 | contig 14969 bp, 9 predicted proteins | sample CZOMad2_2_16fung_FD_108410 | JGI IMG/M metagenome (GOLD analysis project Ga0137407, IMG submission 108410) | Vadose zone soil fungal communities from Angelo Coast Range Reserve, California, USA - CZOMad2_2_16fungal (Illumina Assembly) | ecosystem: Environmental > Terrestrial > Soil > Vadose zone...
GAACGCCAGGCGGAGAAGGAAGTGGTAGCAGCAGAGCGGCGCGCGATCAAAAAAGCAGCACGCCGGCATTTGAAACAGCAACTGCTAGAAGAATTGGAAGAAAATGGTTAATGGGTGTCACCGACGCGGGCTATGTTTTTTCTTTGCCCTTTGCGATATGGTCCTGGGCATTACAATTGGTCTCATGCGTCTGATCAATTTGTCTGTGCCTTGTTGCGCGTTGGCAGCAGTCGCTATCAGCAGCACAGCAGCGCAGTCGCCCGTGCCGCGAAATCCCGATGTGTCGAACAAGGCGCTGATCACAAAGTCAACGCCCAGCATAAACGAAAACGCGTTCAAGAGTCAGAGTGCGGAGGGGGCAGCAGCCGCCCTGCACAAAATGGCAGACGAGTATTATGCGTGGCGGAATGAAAATTATCCTGTCCGCAGCAGCGACGCAGCACTGCACACGTGGGACGATCGGCTGACCGATTATTCGCCGGCTAAGATCGCGGAGCGCGCACAGCATGTCCGTTCCCTACTAGACAAGGTGCGTGCCATGAAGACTGACAACTGGCCGAAGGACGCGCGCATCGACTGGATTCTTTTTCGAGCGCAACTTGAGAGCGTCGATTTTGGTGATCGCATTCTGAAGTTTGAGCAGACAAATCCACAGACTTACACGGGCGAATGCACGAGCGCCATTTTTTCGCTGCTGAAGAAAGAATACGATACGCCGAGAAAACGCGCGGTCGCTGCCACCGCGCGGCTCAAGCAAATGCCGGCACTGTTGAAGCAAGGCCTGAGTAATTTGCAAAGTCCGGTAAAACTCTACGCGCAGCTCGCGATCCAATCGGCGCGATCAATCGATCCGCTTTTGAACAAGAGCTTGATGGCGCTCGACGTGGACCTTTCGCCTGAAGAGCACAATGACCTGATCAAAGCTCGCGAGGCAGCGTTGGCTGCTTTGCATGGCTACGCTGACGAGCTGGAGAAACGTCTACCGCAAATGGTCGATTTCTCGCCGATGGGCGAAGGCAACTACAATTATTATCTCAAACATGTTTTGCTTCTGCCGCTTAATGGCGGGGAAGTGGAGACGATCGGACGCGCCGAACTCGCGCGTTACCGCGCGCTCGAGGCTCTTCTTCCCGATCCGAAACTGGCTGATCCCGATCCAAAACGCGCCGCACATGTTCCACCTGATCAGGAATCATTTCTAAAAGCGTATGAAAGTCGCGAGGCAGAAATGATTAGCTTTTTGAAGGAGCACAATCTTATCACTCTGCCGGATTATCTTGGACCGTTTCAAATTCGACAGTTGCCCGAGGCGTTCAAGCCGACGAGCCCGGGCGGCTTCATGAATCCTCCCGGAGTTTACGATAAAGATCCAACCGGGTTCTTTTTCATTCCGACCTACAATCCAGAGTCGAAGAATTTTTACATTCGCGCGGCAATTGAAGATCCCCGGCCAATCCTCGGACACGAAGGAATTCCCGGGCATTTTCTCCAGCTTTCAATCGCAAATCATTTGAACGATGAAATCCGCCGGCAGCACGAGGACAGCGTTTTCGTGGAAGGCTGGGCGCTTTATGGCGAAGAGATGCTCATGCGCACCGGCCTTTATCCAAACAATTCGCCGGCACAGGGACAAATCCTGCGCCTGTCGCGTTATCGTGCCGCGCGGATTGGCGTGGACGTTAATCTGCACACCGGCCGATGGAGTTTTGAACAAGCCGTTAAATACTTCATGGAGGCCGGCGGATTAGATCGCGAAGCAGCCGAAGGGGAAGCGGCTGGCGCGGCCTCAAGTCCAACTCAGAAAATCAGCTACATCATCGGCAAATGGCAGATCATGAATCTGCTTGGCCGCTACAAAGATCGGCAAGGCGCAAATTTCCAGCTTGGTCAATTTCATAATGACTTAATCAAAAATGGCAGTCTGCCAGTTTCGGTAGTCGAATGGCTTTTGCTCGATGATCCGGCGTCCCTGCAACAAGCGACAAAATAAGCGGCTACAGATATGGCTGTGAAGGCTGCACGCTAGTCACAGACCCATCAGACTCTGCTGGATGAGACAGTTTGCGTTCCGGGAAAACATCGACCGGTAGTTTGCCGGACTCACGAACCCCGTCGGCTGCCGCCACCCACCTGGCGGCGCGATCGCGCAGCTCCGCGCCCGAACTCAGGCGAAGCTTATGTTTGATATTTTCGCGATGGCTCTCAACCGTTTTCACGCTCAAATCCAACGACTGCGCGATTTGTCTGGTCCCAAGACCTGAGCCCAGCAATTGGAAAATGTGAATCTCGCGATTGGACAGGTTTTCAAGAGCGTTGGCAAAGCGCGAGTGGTTATTTTTCGACTGCCGCTGGAGCGATTTCCTGAACCCGCTCAAGGCTACCTCGCGGCTGACATAAATGCCCCCCTTCACAATATCGCGGATGGCGGCCACTAGCTGTTCTTTGGGAGCTCTTTTCATCACATAACCATTCGCGCCCGCGCGCATCACGCGCTCGGCAAAAATCGCTTCATCAAGCGCGGAGTACACCAGGATTCGCAGCGCTGGGTTTTCGGCTTTTAGCTGCTTGACCAATTTCAGGCTGTCGCCGACCCCTAGCCGCAACTCCGTCAGCACCAATTGCGGCTGGCATTCAGCGATTTTGCTCTGCGCGTCCGCTATGTTGTCTGCTTCGCCGCACACCACCATGTCCGGCTGAGAATTCAGATAAGTGCTGATCCCACACCGGAGCAGCGGTTGCTCGTCTAGCACCAGGATTCGGATTTTCGCGGGATGTCCGCCAATATCAGTCATGCACTTGCCTTTGAATTGTTCGTTCTCACCAGAAAAAAAGTAAGCAAACAGGGCTCCGCAGTTTCCCGCGGAGCCCTCGCGCGCCACCTCGCGCTGTTTGGGGAAATTTCTTATGTTTCTGTAATTCCGGACGCGCCAGTGTGTAGGTAGTGTTCTTGGGTTACTCAGCGTTATTGGGCACTATGTGGGTCGGATTCCCAGAAAGCGTGTTCCCGTCCATTGCCGGTCGGTCGATGCCGGTGTGATTAAGCCGTTCACTGTCATTCTTTGGCACTTCAACGTAGTCAGCAATTTTGGTTCGATCGGGGTGGTTTGGTCTCGATCGGGGAGTCGATCTCCACTTTCTTCTCCGGGAACGGCGGGCCGAAGTTCCGAAAAAAATTTGGAATTTTTAGAAGGGACTGCCGATGGATCGACACGTGGTCGAAAATCGTCGGTCAGGTCAGCTTACAGGTTTACGAAGTCGATTAAGAAGTAGGAAACCCATAAAGCGAGCAGGACAAGCAATCCCGCCCTCGTTTCTGGTTTCCTGGATTCCAACTCTCCTCTGATTCTTTACTGGATTCCTGTCTTCCTGATTCATTGTTCTTTTGCCAGATCCGAAACCAGGGCCGAATGCGGCGAGATTCAATACGACCATGATAAGCGCAAAGAGATACAAGCCCATTGTCAATCCAATGGCGACATGCATTGCCAGAATGCAAATCAGCCAGAAAAACCGAGTCTTTTTCATCCAAATAAAAAATGGATAGCCGACTTCAATTAGACAGATTGAAATCCCAAGGACGATCAGAACGTATTTGAATCGAACAAGCATGTCCGGTGAGATGGTGTTAAAGGGGGGTCGCGTCAGCGCGCGCCAGAGATTTGTTCCGTCCCACCACCCGCTGCCAAGGCATTTTGCCAAACCGCCGATAAAATAAACAAAACACAGGTGCACCTGTAAAACGCGTCGCCAAAAGCCTAAGAGTTGCGGATCCTTTGCTTGTGTTTTGACCATCCACTGATCGGCAGAGTACCGATCTGGCAGGGGCGACAACATCAAATAAAAGAGTCCCGTGGTCATGAAGTTATCCGCTCCGTACGCGAATAACCCGCCACTTTCAGCGGCGCACAGGTGAAGAAACCAGGAAACGATCGCTGCAGGGCGGCAGAAAAGTCCTAGTAACAAAAGAAATCCCATGCAAAGCAAGCAAGCCCAGGTAACAGAAAGAACCGTCTCTTCGCTGATGTTAATGTTGCGGCCCAACGTGACGAGCCAGCCAAGTTTCGGAATGAAAGGACTGTCGAAGGTGGCAATGGCCTCGCCCAACTCGCGGCTCACAAGACCCTTGCCGGTGCCAGCGAACAAGTAATGCCAGTCGCGCCGTAGAAACACGGCATAAATGACCACCTGTAAGCCGAGGCCGACGCGCAAAACGGTGAGCCAGGTGTCGGTTTGTAGCGGAAACAGAAAGTCCATCATCTGCCTCCACCATGTTCGTAGCCATGTCATGGCGCCGTTGACTGCTTTTCTTCATCACGAAGGGTGAAGTCGTAACTGAAAAGAGGTTGGAACGATTCTTTTTTCCCGTGTTTAAAGTCACTGATGCCCGGCATGTTCACCGATCCGAAAATGGCCCGAATCTTTTTCACATCCGGGTGCTCCTGCCACACGAACAACGCGAGCATTTTTAACACGACCTCCCGGAGCGGCTCGTAACGGGCATCCGCCAGTCTGTTTAACAAACTGTTCAGATGGAGAGCGGCTGCTCGACCTCTGACATGCGGCGAATCATATTCTACTCGTCCGTCTTCGTAATACAGTTCCAGGATCAACCTGTGATAGCCGGGAACGTTTGGGGCAAAGAAAGTGTATCCCGCCTGGATACCGGCGGCATGCAGATAGGTCGCCACCCCGTACCGAACCGGACTGACCGCATCCGCCTGCTTCCCCAGTAGCCATGCTGCCACCAGCTCCGCCTTGCCCGCGTAATTGTTGAGCGCTGACGGCAAAATCGTGGCGCCTTCCGCGATAAGCGACATTAATCCGGCAAAGCAAACCGCCGTTATGAGAAGAAAATGTATTCCAAACCAGGCCGCATAAATGCGCTTAGAATTCATCTGCTAGGATGCTAACGCACATTGCGTCTTCAGCGACTGTTTTCAGTCTCCCCCTCGAAAACGTTGGGCCAAATTAACGATAGGCGTTTTAGCGTCGTCATGAAAAGCCTATCAGCACCGTCGCACTCCAAACGCAAACGACGAATGCCCGTCAGCAATAATTCCGTGCTTTGAAGTGTGGCAACGCTTTGCCGCGCTGCAAAAGACTAAAGAGGTACCTTCAGTGCTTTGCTGAGATACGATTCTGAAAGCTGTTCGAGCCGATCCAACCAAACGCGCGAGCAGATCGCGCTGTTTTCACCGCGCAAAACAGATTCTTAACCTCACGAAAAAACGAGAAACTTTGAGCCAGGCTCCAGTACACCGATCGCCCCCGGTACACAACACGACCAGCCCCGAACACCGTCGGAACTGGCCCCGTTTTCGTTAGCGAGCAGCAGGCTTAAAGTGCCGCTACGATCGATTTCAAATTCTCAGTCGTGGCCTTACTCTCAATAGTTCCGGGCATAACTTGCTCCACAAACCAACCTCCAGCGGTCCCGGGGGTGGCGACGCAAAACAACGTGGCTTTATCAGTTTGAATGCCCTTGAGGGAACGAGCCACTGAGTTTTGGTTCTGAGTGGGCGCATGCATCGTGAGGGTGCTAAGCCCAACAATTGCTGTAATTACGAGCCCCGCCGCGAACAAACGTTTGGTGGTACTAACTAAGTATTTATTCATAAGCTGCGATGCTCCGGCGCTTTGCCGCTTGTGTCAACGACAAACAACTTATGGGGTAGTGTTCAGATCGGCCGCCGGATGAGTAGATGGAACGCGTTGGCCCAACGCGCTGTTCCCGAAATTAACGGCTGGGGGCGGCGCCCTTTCGTAGCGCCGCCTAGTGCGGCGTAACCGAAGCCACGATCTTATCAAACCGCGGGTCTCCCCGCAGCGGGTCCCAAAGCGGACTGAGACGCAAATGGCCGTAAGTAATGTGGCTGCCCGGCAGATTCGCTGCAGCAGCCAATTGTTCGATCGCGCGATCCTTCTCGCCCGACCAGGCATAAATGACAGCCAGGTATTGAATCAACATCGCGCCATCGATGGCACTTTTCGTGGCCGGCATCAGCTCAACGGCGCGCTCGCCTTCGCGAATGGCGTCCTCCTTGTTTCCAAGAGCAGCATCAACCACACCCAGTGCGCAAAGAGCCGCTGCGTAATCGGGTTGGTCGCGCACTATTTGGCTGAGTTCTTTCCGCGCGCTAGTGAACGCGGCCCGAGCTGCCGGCTCGTCGCCGCGAAGCCGGGCCACAAGACCCTGGCACCAACCGTTAGGGAACGCGATGTTTTCGTCGCGGCACCCGCCTGTCGGCATGGCTGCCAGCGCGTGCTCGGCGGCAGCTGGATCCCGCTCACTTAAGGCGAGCTCGAGCCATTGGATAACGATAGCGGGCACTGCGTTGGGATCTTGGGCCAGCACCGTCTCGATTGTCGCATGTAGCGGTTTTGGATCTGCGCGCCATTGTAGATCAACCCAGGCCCGCTGCACTTTTGTCTGAACATCTTTTGGAGCTGTGGTCAGAAGGTCATCAAGGATGGCGGCCGTTTCTTTGTAGCGGCGTAAAGCTTGGCAAGTAAGGGAGATTTGCTGGCGTATGACAAAATTGCGCGGATCCAATTCCAGCGCCTGCTTGAGTTCCTCGAGGGATTTTTCCCAGTGGCCCTGCCGTCGGTCGATGTAGCCAGCCATGAGAGGAATTCGCGATTCGTTAGGGAGCGTGCGCCGCGCAACAGCCAGCTCCTCGCGGGCGCGGTCGTAGTTCTGATAGGCCCAATACAGATGTTGAGCGAGGGTGAGGTGTGTCTCTCCAGAATCGGGGTGCAGACGGCGAACTGATTCAACGGCTGTTTCCGCCAATTTAAGCCGCGCATCGGTGTGATCGAACCCAAGGAAATAAGTCCGGTCATGCGCTGCCGCAAGCTGACCATAGGCATCAGAGAACGAAGGGTCGCGCTCAACAGCTTGGTCGAGCAGTTGCGCGGCTTGGAGCAAATCTTCTTTTGCCCGCGTGCTAAACGAAGCGCCATTGATGAGGTCTTTGGCTCGCAGGTACAGATCGTACGCAACAAGATCCGTAGTTGGGGGCTCCTGGATGGCCGCTTTCTCTGTAGATGAGGTTTTGGCTCCAAGCCGATCTGCGACTTTTTGCGCGATCTCGCTTTGGGTGGCAAACACGCTCGCGAGCGCCTGATCGTATTCCTTTGCCCAAACCCGAGAAGCGTTGCGTGTGTCAATCAACTGAACATTAAGATGGAGCTTACCGGCATCCCTGCGCACGCTCCCCTTCAACACGTAAGCCACATTCAGCGCACGACCGATTTCCTGTGTGTCACCCACGCCACGATATTTAGCCACGCTATTGTGACTGATCACCTTTAGATCGGCCAGTTTCGCCAGTTTGGTGGAAATACCATCGTAAACACCGTTAGCGAAAAGCGCGTTTTCTTTGTCAGGGCTCAGACTTTCAAAGGGCAACACGGCGATTCCCGATTCGGCTGGCTTGGCAAATTGTCCTTTCCAAATCAACGCGCCGACCGCTGTTCCCAATATCAGCAAGAGCGCGGCCATCCCAGCAACAAGGGGATTGCGTCGCGACCAGCGCCACACGCGCGCAGGCGCTGACACCGGTCGCGCAATGATGTGGCGGCCTGCGAGCCAGCGTTCAAGGTCTTCGGCCAGATCGCCGGCGGAGCGATACCGCGCGTTTGATTCGTGCTCCAGACATTTTGTGCAGACGGTTTCCAAGTCGCGGTCGAGAGTTGGCGCGAGAGAGCGCAGTTTCGGCGCTGGCTTTTCCGAAGCTTGTTTGACAACAGCAAGCGCGTGCTCACCCAGGAATGGCGGGCGACCGGTCAAAAGACTAAAGAGAATCGCGCCGAGACTATAAATGTCCGCCGCGGGTGTGAGTTTGGCCGCGGGCCCGTTCGCTTGTTCGGGCGCAATATAGCCGGGCGTACCGAAAATCGTCAGCGTCTGCGTAAGATTGCTCGTCGTGTCGAGCCATTTGGCTAATCCGAAATCGCTCACCAATGGTTCGCCGCGCCCATCAAGCAAAATGTTTCCCGGTTTTAAATCACGATGAAGAATGCCTTGCTCGTGCGCGTATTGGACAGCGCGCGCGACCTTTGCCATTAGCCTCACGATTCGGCGTGGATCGTTGCGCAGAGCCGGGCCTGCGTCCACCAAACTGCCGCCGACCGCAAATTTCATGCTGAAGGAGGGGAGACCGTCTTCGTTCTCGCCGACTTCATAAATGGGCAGAATGTTTGGATGATCGAGCCTTGCTGCAGCTTCAGCTTCACGGCGGAAACGCACCAGCGTCTCCTGGGAGTCCGCGTGATAAGTCAAAATGCGCTTCAGCGCGACGATGCGGCGCGAGTGTCGTTGGCGGGCGCGATAAATGACGCCCATTCCGCCACGGCCGATCTCTTCGAGGATTTGATAATTGCCCAGCCGCCAACCGGCGTCGCGCACATCGATTCCAGCCAGTTCGTCTTTAAGCACTTCATCGTTGCAGGTATCAGCGTCCAGACCCTGATGGAGCAAACACGTCAAACAAAGACCGCCCCCGACCCGCGATGTCGATCCACATTCTGAACACGGGACCGGATCTTTCCGGGGCCGCGCCGAAGTAGAAGGACCGTTCATGCGTGAATGTTTAAAGATCTACAAGTATTGCAAAGCGATAGCGGAGAATTGGGGGTTCGGAGACATTCAGATTGTGGATCGTAAAGCACGAATCGTCAATCGTGAATCATCAATCGTCAATCGGTAAATCTCTTAGACCGTTAATCATTTCGCGGCAGTCAATGCCGAGAATAAATACCGAAGTTCGTCGTCGATTTCGTCGGTTTTCTCGACGGTGCGGGCAACTTCTTCGCGAAGCAGCGCGCGATAGCGGCCGCGCAACCGATGGACGAGACTTTTCAGCGCCTCTTCTGATAACCCGAGCATCTTAGAAAATTTGGCGTAGCGAACATCTTCCCGCTCCCCCATGAGACAAACGCTCAACACATCAAAGACGCGCCGCCGACCGCGCTTTTCGCATTCATCGCCCAACCGCCGCAAGGCGCGCTCGACCACCGTTGCCGCCCAGCGAACATCAAAAATGCGTTGCGGCGACCAGTTCTCCGCTTCGTGGATTGGAATAGACAACCGCGATGGCGCCTCCGCCATCCAATCATCCCAGGAAACAAATTGTACGTCGCCGCCGCGTTTTCGCGTGTGACGCCTCTCAGCGGCATCGTGCAAGAAATCCTGTAACGCCCTGAGCATAAGCGAACGAAATCGTCCACGGTTCTTATCCGCACGGTGAAGGAGCTGACCTTTAAGCACTTTGAGAAAAAAATCCTGCGTCAGGTCCTGAGCGTCGGGGACGGAATGGCCCTGGTGGCAGATGAAAGCGAAAACCGGCCGCCAATAAATTTTGCAAAGCTCGGCGAGCGCTTTGCCCACTTTCTGCTCGCCGCCTTCCGAATCCGCGCAAGATAGAATGACGCTCCACCGTGTGGTTACGAAGCGGTCGGGACTCTTCCGTCCTCTGGTGGGCGTTTTCGGCCCTCGGCTGGGGGAATCGAGGTTCACAGCCGGCACCGTGGTATTTATGTAGTTTGCAGGCAAGCTTAAAATTTCCCCCCGGGGGTCGAATCGGTCGATCGCGGCTGGGAAGTTTTTGGTTAGCGCAGTGATTTTCAACGATCCTACTCCGGAAATTGCGAGGCGAATTTTGGGGAAAAGGTGGATAATTTTTCAGAAGCGATCACGGATACGCCAGCACGGATTTGCTGCTGAAGCTTTTAAATATTGCGACTCTGTCGTTCCCGAAGCACACGCTTGGGAAGTCATAAGATCAATGTTAGCAGAGCGGTGCATTTTTGCCAATCAGATGAGTTTGCTGAGTCAACGCGTGATTTTCACCTACGAAACGATTTGAGACGCCCTAGTCAATCGTCGGGAGTCTATCAACAGGACAGCTTTCGTCGCGACGCGCGAATTCTTTGACCGATTGTTTCAAGGCGCGACTCAATGACTCGGCGGTGCCTTAATCGGGTTGTGCACCGCGCCAGGTTGCGCAGGCCATTAATTGTCAGATTCGAGCTCAGGCCAACGCGCTGCCATTCACAAAGTTCAGATGGACATAATTGAAAACTCTCGGCCTGCCTAACCTTTGCAATACTCGGTGATAAGCGCAGAGGCATCGGTCGCCCCGCCGGCCGAGGCCGTCCGCCAGTCTTCGCAGGCGCCCGTTTTGTCGCCCAGATAGAGTTTGGAAATGCCGCGGCCGACGTAGATGCCAGCGTTGTTCTTGCCGGGATTGAGCTTGAGGGCCTGGTTGAAATCGGATAGCGCTTCGGGAAAAAGTTTGAGGACATTTTTGACCACGCCGCGGTTTTGATAGGCATCGGCGAAGTTTGGATTGAGACGGAGCGCGGCGTCGAGATCCGTCAAAGCCTCCTCATCCCTGCCGAGTTGATGTTTCACCGAGCCGCGATTGCTGTAGGGGTCGGCAAAATGCGAGTCTAGTTCGATGGCCTTGGTAAAGTCTTCGATGGCGCGCTCCGGCTGGCCTCGGGCGAGATAAACTGTGGCGCGGTTGTTATAGGGTCGCGAGTAATCTTCCTTGATATGAACGGCCAGGCTGAAATCATTCACAGCTTGGTCCAGCCTGCCGAGAAGGCGATTTGCCAGGCCCCGGCTGTTATAGGCTTCCTCGTCCTTGGGATCCACGTTTAGTGCCTTGTCGGCGTCTTGAAGGGCTTGCTCCGCCTGGCCGAGCATGGCTTCGCTGCCGGCGCGCTTGGAATAAATGCGCGGATACAATTTGTCCATGGCCAGCAGGCGATTGTAGTCCGCGATGGAGCCGGTGAAATCGTTGAGCACATACCGCAGATCAGCGATGCGCAAAATGAAATCCGGGTTCGGGCTATTGGGATTGATGGCCAGAGCCCTTTGGAGATCAGCGATGGCTTCCTCTTTTTGGCCGAGACTTCCACGGGTCACTCCGCGGTTGGCAATGGCCACCATGTATTTGGGGTTAAGTTCGACGGCTTTGTTGAAGTCCTTGAGCGCCGCCTCGTGATCCCGCAATTCATTGCCGTAATAGGTGCCGCGATTATTGTAACAAAGCGCGTTCCGAGGCGTCCTCGCTATTGCTTCAGTGAAAAACGTAGGGGCGTCGCGGTAAAATCCCAGTTCGCGGAACGATGCGATCGCGCAATAAAGCAAAACAGGCACGGCGCAGACGGCAACGCCGCGAAAATATTTTTCGTTTCGAACGTTCAACCGCCTCAATAATTCCGCCAGCACAATAATCAGACCGATGCTCGGCAGATAGGCGCGGTGATAGAGATAATCGAAAATGTATTGAGCGTCGGAGTTTCGGAAGATCATCACCGGAAGAATGCACAAGAGCGCCCACAGAAGTCCGAGTTGGACCCTTCTATCAGTCCACGCGCCCATGCGGAAGATCACCCAAACGAGAAGTGCAGCCACACCCACACCAATGGCGGTGTCGAAGAAAGTAAAAAGGGGCGTGAGCTGAAAACGAACCGGCACAAAGAATTTGCCGAGCAGCTCGGGCATGATCCGCAGATTCTGAATGAGCGCGGTCAAACCAACCGAGTTGTCCCCGACCACGTGCAGAGCTGAGCGCAAATAGTACCAGACTGCGCCGGCAATCAGCCACGCTACGAGATAACCATTGATCAGTTTACGCGCCGGCGTTTTGCGAAACTCAACATAATAATAAAACAGACATAGCGGCGGTACGGCCACGGCGGTTTCCTTCGATAGGAGCGCGAGAAGAAAAGTGAGGCCATGGCAGACGACCAGGGCTGGGCGGTTCGCGCGGAAAGACTTTATGAACAGGATAAAAGAGAGGATGGCGAAGATGGTCAGCAGCAGATCGCCGCGTGTAGGCACCCACGCCACCATCGGCACAAACATTGGGTGCAGGGCGAAAAGGAGCGCCAGCAACAAAGAGAGAGGCCGTTGGTAACCCAAAGTAACCAAAACCCAGAACACGCATAGGCTGCTTGCGATATGCAAAAGCAGGTTGGTAAGATGATAGATGAACGGTTTCGGCCCGCCCACCAGAGCGTCGAGCATGAAACTGACCGTTTGAAGCGGACGGTAAAAAGTTCCATTGGTCCCTAAAAAGGCATCGGTGGCGAAGGCCAGCTTAATCTTGGAGATATCACCGATAATGAAATAGTGCTGCTTGAGAATTTCCCTGTCATCAAACCCAATGAACTTGAAACTCGGCACTGTGGCGTAAACGGCCACTACGGCCAGAGCGATGAATAATGGCGAAAAGCGCAGCCAGCGAGGAATGGGTGCGGCCTGGCGTGGCGACGCAACCCGCGTGGCTTTGCGGGGTAAGGTCGTTGCCGCGGTGCGCGACTGTTTTTTCATCGAACGGCTTGAATGAGTGGGATAGCTGTGGCGTCGACCGATAGAATATGCCGATTTCACGGGTTGAGGAGAGGATTGTTTTTAGTGTGTCGTACCCGCGACATCCGCGTAATCCGTAGTTAAAAGGCTTCGAGCTTCGGGTCGCCGCTCTTCGTGCAGCCTAGTCTACGGTGGCCGTTCTATGATTGGGAAAGAGCCGCTACTTTTAATGAGTAACGGCTCCTGAGCTAAGGCCGGCTCGGCTTCCGCACGATCGGGCTTAATTGATTAATTAGGACAAACCAGCAACATCCCGCATTCGTCAAAGCCCTTATTCATCGAGTCAATCGTCCCATTAATGTCCGTGAGGCTGACTGATCCCGTCGACTGTCCAGCCAACGCCCAGTTCGCGAGGTCCAGGAGACCGGAAACCTTGCCGCGATGCGACGAGTCGGGGACGTATGTAGGATTTGACGTCGCGTCGATGACGGCTTGGGGGATGAGCCAAGTGCCGCTCGTTGTGCAAAACTGGCGGTACGCAACGCGCTTTACCACGACCGGCGTGCCGATAGTCGTCAAATCCAGATTCGCGAAGGTGGGATCAAGCCGGACGTTGAGCCCCAGAGCGATCGTCTGCCCGAGCAACACGTTGTTAAACTTGCCATTCTGAATTGGAATAGCCGGTGATCCCGAAACGTTACAAGTGGTTGGATTCTGGAGGGTCTTTTCGCCAGATCCCCAGTTAGGCAATGCGCTTGCATTTCCGTTGCCCGGCAGTCTGGTTATGATGCACTGTGCAGCACTTAATGGAATGTACAGTGACCGGGTTCCAAGTATTCCTACTCTCAGAAATTGCGGGTTCGGATTTGGTGACCCGCAGCCGATGAACGTAGGATCGCCAAGCAGCGCCTTAATCAGCGGAAGCGTCCCAAGGTTATTGTAACAGCTATTAGGGTTCGTGAACACTCCACCCGCATTGCCATAGTTGCCCTGGGTGACTGCGCAGAACGTTGGACATGAGCTTATGGTAATTGAGTCGCTCTTGGTGCAGCCATTGGCGTCCTTGACCGTGATGGTGTGTGAACCTGGCGCAAGGCCGGTGAAGTTGTAAGGCGACGTAGCTGTTGTGTAGGCGCCGCTATCTATTTTTATCTGATACGCCCCTGTGCCACCACTGAAGGTGGCCCTGATCGATCCAGTGTTGCCGCCACTGCAAGCCGTAACCGAAAGGCTGAGTGTTAACGCACCGGGCTGAGTGATGGTGCCTGTGGTGGTCGCGGTGCAGCTGTTGGCATCCGTTACCGTGAAGGAGTACGTCCCTGCGGAACGGCTAAACGTGCCGGTACCGGTGTAAGGCGCGGTACCGCCGGTCGCGCTCACCGTCACAGTTGAACTGCCACCATTGCACAGAATCGCTGTCTTGGACGAGCTGGCGCTCAACGCAGTGGGCTGAGTGATATTGCCCGTGGTGGTCGCGATGCAGCCATTAGCATCAGTTACCGTATAGGAATACGTGCCCGCAGAACGAGTAGCCGTGCCCGTGCCCTGGTAAGGCGGCGTCCCGCCGGTCGCGCTTACTGTCACGGTTGAACTGCCGCCGTTACACAGGATCCGTGTGTTGGACGAGCTGGCATTCAACGCAGGGGGCTGAGTTATGTTGCCCGTGGTAGTCGCGGTGCAGCTGTTGGCGTCGGTCACAGTATAGGAATACGTGCCCGCAGAACGGCTGATAGTGCCTGTGCCCTGGTAAGGAGGCGTCCCGCCAGTGGCGCTCACCGTCACCGTTGAGCTGCCGCCGTTGCATAGGATCGGCGTGTTGGATGAGCTGGCTGATAGCGCAGCGCTCGGTTCAGTGATCGTTCCGGTCGTGGTCGAGGTGCAGCTGTTGGCATCGGTTACCGTGTATGAATACGTGCCCGCGGCATGCGCGAAAGTACCAGTTCCAGTGTAAGGCGCGGTGCCGCCAGTCGCGCTTACGGTGACTGTTGAACTGCCACCATTACACAGGATCGCTGTGTTCGACGAGCTGGCGTTCAACGCACTGGGCTCAGTGATGTTGCCCGTGGTCGTCGCCGTGCAGCTGTTGGCATCGGTTACCGTGTACGAGTACGTGCCCGTAGAAACAGTAAACGTGCCTGTGCCGCTATAGGGCGCAGTGCCACCCGAAGCGTCAACGCTCACCGTAGTGGTCCCACCGTGACAGGCGATCATGCCATGCGTGTTGCTGGCCTCCAACGCATCGGGCTCAGTGATGTTGCCTGTGGTCGTCGCCGTGCAGCTATTAGCATCGGTCACCGTAAAGGAATAGGTGCCCGCTGAAACCGTGTGTGGACCAGTCCCGCTATAGGGCGCAGTGCCACCCGAAGCGTCAACGCTTACCGTAGTCGTCCCGCCGTGACAGGCGATCGCTCCATGCGTGTTGCTGGCCTCCAACGTATCGGGCTCGGTGATCGTTCCCGTCGTCGTCGCGGTGCAACTATTGGCATCAGTCACCGTGAAGGAGTAGGTGCCTGCCGGTACGTTGGTGTGCGCTCCGTCACCAGTATAAGGCGGAGTGCCGCCGCCAGCGGTCACCGTCACCGTTGAACTGCCGCCGTTGCATAGAATCGCTGTGTGGGTCGAACTAGCCGTTACGGCGCTC
>Ga0137407_10001559_pt1 | contig 14967 bp, 15 predicted proteins | sample CZOMad2_2_16fung_FD_108410 | JGI IMG/M metagenome (GOLD analysis project Ga0137407, IMG submission 108410) | Vadose zone soil fungal communities from Angelo Coast Range Reserve, California, USA - CZOMad2_2_16fungal (Illumina Assembly) | ecosystem: Environmental > Terrestrial > Soil > Vadose...
CGGTGGGATCTTGTCGCCAACCAGATCAACCAATACGTCGTGGGCGCCGGCTATGTGGACGACTGCTTCGTGCTGGCGGCCAACTACGTCACGTCCTTCTCCTACGCGACGACGACTTCACCGCCAATACTTGGCCACGCTTTCATGCTGCAGCTCGGCCTGCGGACTCTTGCCAATACCAACGCGGCATCGCAATAGAACCGGCTTGGGGCCCGCGCTTTGGAGGGCGGATACTCGGCACAACGTTGCTGCAATCAGGATCGGGCTAACATAGTAAATATGACCATGACCACGCGATTCTTTCGTCTGCTTCCAGCTTTCATCCTGGCTTGTGCCCCGGCCGTGATCGGATGGCAGTCATCGGCGCATGCGCAAATCGCCGTTATGGTCAACGGCGAACCCATCACCAATTACGATATCGACCAGCGCAGCAAGCTGGTTTTCCTGAGCACCAAGAAGGTGCCGGATCGACAGCAGGTGATCGACGAACTGATCGATGAAAAGGTGAAAATCCGGGAGGGGAAGAAATTTGGCATCGACCCTTCGGCCACCGACGTCGATCAGTCTTACACCTCGATGAGTTCGCGGATGCGAATCACGGGAGAACAGCTGACGAAATCCTTGGAAACCCAGGGCATTCGACCCGACACGCTGAAGGCGCGCCTGAAGGCCGACATGGTTTGGAGCAATCTGATCCGCGGCCGATACAAGGAGAGCCTCCATGTCGGCGAAAAGGACGTCCAGGAAAAAGCCGGTGACGAGAAGTCGGATACCCAGAGCTTCGAATATAAGATGCAGCCGATCGTGCTGATCGTCCCGCGAGGATCTGCGGCCGACGCCGTCGAAACAAGAAAAAAGGAGGCCGAGGCCCTGCGCGCCCGCGTGCAGACCTGCGCCGAGGCCAACTCGCTCTTCAAGTCGATGCAAAATGCGGCGATAAAGGAGCCCGTGGTCAAGACCTCGGCCGACATACCCCCTTCGCTTCGTGAGGTCCTCAACGGCACTCCGGTCGGCCATTTGACCCCGCCTGAGCTGACAAAGCAGGGCGTGGAGATGGTTGCGTTGTGCGGAAAGGACCCGACCACCGTCGATACACCAAAAAAGAAAGAGATTCGGGAAAAGATTTATGTCGAAAAATACGAGGCAAAGTCGAAATCGTACCTGCAGGAAGTCCGCAAGGCTGCGATGATCGAATATCGTGACGTATCGTCCAGCGACGATCTGCGCCCGACGCCGTCGAAACAAGAGAAAAGAAGGCCGAGACTCTGCGCGGACCCATCCAGACCTGGGCCGAAGCGAAGGCGTTCTTCGAGTCGATGCAAAACGCGGCCATGGAGGAATCCGTTGTCAACGCCTCGGCCGACATACCCCTCCGCTTCGTAACGTGCTCGATGGCACTCCGGTCGGCCATTTGACCCGTCCGAGGAGACAAAGCAGGAGATGGTTGCGTTGTGCGGAAAGGACCCGACCACCGTCGATACACCGAAAAGAAAGACATCCGGGAAAAGATGTATGCCGAAACATACGAGGCAAAGTCGAAATCGTACCTGCAGGAAGTCCGCGGAGCTGCGATGATCGAATATCGTTGACGAATGGCGAAGCCCCTCGCGCTGACATTCGGCGAACCTGCAGGTATCGGGCCCGACATTACCATCAAGGCGTGGCTGCGCCGCAATGAGCTGAAGCTTCCACCGTTCTACCTGCTCGGCGATCCCGACTTCCTCGGTCGTCGCGCAACGGCGCTTGGTCTCAATCTCAGCCTCGCCAAGGTCCGCCCCAAGGACGCTCGCGATGCGTTCGCAGACGCCCTGCCGGTGGTCGCCACAGGCCACCCGGCAACGGCGCAAGCGGGTACGCCGGACGGCAACAGTGCTGAGGCCGCCATGGCCTCAATTCGTCAAGCTGTTGCCGACGTCATCGCGGGACGGGCCAGCGCGGTTGTGACCAATCCGATCGCCAAGAACGTCCTCTATCGCGCCGGGTTTCGGCACCCCGGTCATACCGAGTATCTCGCTGAGCTCGCGGCGACGGAAAACCATACGCCTCAACCCGTCATGATGCTGTGGTCGCCTGCCCTGGTCGTGGTGCCGGTGACGATCCATGTCGCGTTGCGCGATGCGCTTGCGCAGCTTTCGAGTGACCTGATCGTCACGACAGCCCGTATTGTGGTGGCGGCTTTGAAGGCGCGCTTCGGCCTTGCCAATCCGCGCCTTGCTGTATCCGGTCTCAACCCGCATGCCGGCGAGGACGGTTCGCTCGGTAGCGAGGACAAGACCATCGTGGCGCGCGCCGTCGAAATCCTGCGTGGCGAAGGCATCGAAATCAGAGGGCCGTTGCCGGCGGACACCATGTTCCACGCCGCGGCGCGCCAGACCTATGATTGCGCGATCTGCATGTATCACGATCAGGCGCTGATCCCGATCAAGACGCTGGCATTCGAGGACGCCGTCAACGTGACGCTGGGACTGCCTTTCATTCGGACGTCGCCCGATCATGGCACGGCCTTCGACATTGCCGGAACCGGCAAGGCGAATCCGTCGAGCCTGATCGCAGCGCTCCGGCTGGCCGCCCGCATGGCGACGACACAACCGGCATGAGCGCTATCGATGACCTGCCGCCGCTTCGCGAGGTCATTCGCCAGCATGCCCTGTCAGCGCGCAAATCGCTCGGCCAGAATTTCTTGCTGGACCTCAACCTTACCGCGCGGATCGCCCGCGCCGCGGGACCTCTTGAGGATGCAACCGTCGTCGAGATCGGGCCCGGTCCAGGTGGGCTGACGCGCGCGTTGCTGGCAATGGGCGCGCGGCACGTGATCGCGGTAGAGCGCGACGAGCGCGCCCTTCCGGCTCTCGAGGAGATTTCGAAACGATATCCGGGGCGCCTGGAGATCGTCTGCGCCGACGCGCAGCATTTCGATCCACGCCCGCTGCTTGGGGCTAACCGCGCGAAGGTCGTCGCCAACCTCCCCTACAATATCGCAACCGCGCTCCTGATCGACTGGCTGTCATTCGAACCGTGGCCGCCCTGGTACGACATGATGGTGCTGATGTTTCAACGTGAGGTGGCAGAGCGCATCGTCGCCCGCGAAAACGACGAATCCTATGGCCGCCTGGGCGTCCTTGCTAACTGGCGCGCCGAGACGAAAATCCTGTTCGACATTTCTCCGGCGGCCTTCGTGCCACAACCCAAAGTTACCTCATCGGTGGTGCGCCTGGTGCCTCGCCTGACCCCGGAACTCTGCGACCGCCGCGCGCTGGAGCAAGTGGCGGCAGCGGCATTCGGACAGCGGCGGAAAATGTTGCGACAAAGCCTCAAATCGTTGGCGGTCGATCCGGCCCGGCTGGCCGCGGCGGCCCACATCGATTTGACCCGGCGCGCCGAAACTATTCCCGTCGGCGGCTTTGTTGCCATGGCGCGCGAATTGACCGATATACGCAGCACAAATTGAACGTCCCGGAGGAGAGCGCCCGATGGCGGTGATGCGACGCCAATCATTGGTCAAATTCGAAACGCCGCTGTGCGAAACCATCATTGAGACCCCAAGGCCGGTGGCGCGGGAAGTCCTGGTCCGGATCGAGCGCTGCGGATTGTGCCATTCCGACCTTCACATTCAGGATGGCTACGCTGATCTCGGCGGCGGCAAGAGGCTCGATACCACCCGCGGCATGACGTTGCCGTTTACGCTCGGGCACGAGATCGCCGGGATCGTTGAGGAAGTCGGTCCCGACGTCTCAAAGGACCTGATAGCCGCAAAGAAAGCGGTATTTCCGTGGATCGGTTGCGGCCAATGCCGCGACTGTCTCCGAGGCGACGAAACTCTTTGCCCCAAACAACGCTTTCTCGGCGTCACTATCGATGGCGGCTTTGCAAGCCATGTGTTGGTGCCCGACGCGAAATACCTGCTCGATTATGATCCGCTGCAGGTCAGTCAGGCCGCGACCTTGATGTGCTCCGGTGTAACCGCCTATGGCGCGCTGAAGCGCCTGGTCGACCGGCCGCGGCAGCGCAACCTGCTGCTGATCGGTCTCGGCGGCGTCGGAATGATGGGGCTCGCCTTTGCCCAAGCCATGTTCAAGCAAAAAATCTCGGTGGCGGATTTGAGTGCGGCCGCGCGCGAAGCGGCGCTGCAGAACGGCGCTGCTGTCGCCTACGATCCTTCCGAAGCGGACGTGGTCAAGCGCATCATCAAGGAAACCGAAGGCGGTTTTGACGAAGTCGTCGATTTCGCCGGCAACGAAAAGTCGATGGCCTTTGCCGTTTCCGTACTCGCGCGCGGCGGCAAGATCGTGATTTCCGGGCTGATGGGCGGCAATTTCAGCCTGCCGATGGTGCAGTGGGTCTACAAGCGGATGACCATCGAAGGCTTCATGGTGGGAACGCTGGCCGAGGCTCAGGAACTGATGGCACTGGCACGCGCCGGCAAGATCAAGCCGACGCCGATGAGGGAGGAGCCGATGCCCGATGTGCAAAAATGGATCGACGCATTGCGGGCCGGAAACGTCGTCGGGCGCATTGTGCTGAAAAACTAGAGTATCGGTTCTGATTGAATCAGAACCGATACTTTATTCCTTGTTTCGACGCGTTTTCTTAACGCGAACCGGTACCCACTTCGCTCGAAAACGCTCTCAACGGGCGGGCGTTTGGTCGCCTCGCCCGTTGAGAGCAAGGAGACTTTGATGGCCTCCCGAATTCATTGGACGCTCGGCGCTTTGGCGGCACTCGCAATCGCCTCGGCGCCGGCTCTGGCACAGAAGCATTACGGTCCCGGCGCCACCGATGGCGAAATCAAGATCGGGACCACCACGCCCTATAGCGGTCCTGCATCTGCCTATTCGGCGGGTTCGATATCGATCGCGGCCTATTTCGCGATGGTGAACGAGCAAGGTGGCGTGAACGGCCGCAAGATCAACTTCATCAGCCTCGACGACGCCTATAGCCCACCCAAGACGGTCGAGCAGATCAGACGCCTTATCGAAAGCGACGAGGTGCTGTTCCTCGTTAATCCCGTCGGTACTGCGACCAACATGTCGGTGCTCAAATACATCAACCAGAAGAAGGTACCCCATCTCTTCGTCGGCTCGGGTGCAACGATCTTCAATGATCCCGCGCATTTTCCTTGGACGATGAGCTGGACGCCGCATTACGCATCGGAAGGGGAAATCTACGCCAAATACATTCTTTCCGTAAAACCCGACGCCAAAATTGCCATTCTGTCGCAGAATGACGATCTCGGCCGCGATTATCTGTTGGGATTCAGGCGGGGGCTTGGGGACCGGGCCTCGAGGATGATCGTGTCGGCGTTGACCTACAACACCAGCGATCCGACGATCGACTCCCAGATCGTTTCGCTGAAGGCCTCGGGCGCGGATGCATTGCTGATTGTCGCGGTACCGAAATTCTCTGCCCAAGCCATTCGCAAAGCCTATGACATCGACTGGCATCCACTGAAATTTGTCGTCGGCGTGGGTTCGTCTATTGCCGGCGCCATCCGGCCCGCCGGGTTTGAAGCTGCGAAAGGTGTGATCTCGGCGGCCTATCAAAAGGACCCGGCCGACCCGCAGTGGAAAGACGACCCGGCCATGAAGGCCTGGAACGCGTGGATGGACAGCTACAACCCGCGGATCGACAAGAGCGACTATTACGCTCCCTACGGCTATAATATCGGTTTCGCTGTGGTGCAGCTTCTCAAGCAATGCGGCGACAATCTGACGCGCGAGAATATCATGAGGCAAGCCTCCAATCTGGACATGGAGCTGCCGTTGCTATTGCCGGGGATTCGCCTGAAGACCAGCCCCACGGATTTGCGTCCAATAAAACAGTTGCGTCTGGTGCGCTTCGATGGCGAGCGTTACGTGCTGTTCAGTGACGTACTCGCGAGCGAGTAGCCTCGCTTGGTGGGGCCGCCCAAGGGGTCAGTTTTTCGAGCCGCTCCTCGTGCCTTGGCCAATGCGGCAGGCCCGAATTAAGCCCCATGCTGTCCGGATTTACGGCGCATTGCGACCCAAGTTTTTGATGAGATTTGGCGTGCTTAGTATTGCGTAGGAGATACCCATGCCAAACCGAACGGCGAAATTTGTGTCAGCCATCTTCGCCAGCGTTCTCGCAGGCGCACCGCTCACAACAATATCGCAGGGCGAGGCTATCGCGGCCGACAATTGCCTTTCCGGTCCGAAAGGCGAGACACCCCCCGGCAGCCATTGGTATTATCGCATTGAACACAGCACCAAACGCCATTGCTGGCATCTCCGCGAGGAGGGTGACGGGCAAGCTGCACCTCAAACGCAAGCTGCCCCACAGAACATTTTGCCACCGGCGAAGTCGCCTGCCCCGCAAGCCAACCCAGCCACGCAACGTTCCGTAGACAACGCCCGCGCCGAGTTGCCGGCCCAGAGGAATCGCAATGAGGAACCGAATACCGCTTGGCCCGCAATTGCACAGGGAGTGACCGATACCTCGCGCGCGAATGCTACGGATGCAAGCGCGGGGTCAGCCGTCGTGGCTTCACGCTGGCCCGAACCGTCGGGCGTGAGCCCGGCGTCAAGTCCACGACCGGCACCGAGCAATTTGGCCGACAACGAGCCGGCAAATCCAATCGTTAGGTCCGCGCCGCCTGTCGCCGTAGTTACTCACGCCGCCGCGGATTCTTCGTCGCAAAATGAGCCCGGCCCGATCCCGAGGTGGTTCGTCGCCGTTGTCGGACCTGTTGCGTTTGGTAGCATCGCGGCAAGTCTTTTCTTCAAGTTTGGCCGCTCGCGACGTCAGCGACGAAGTGCAGTTCGTGCGCGCCAGCGTCCGGTCTGGGAACAAACCGATGACGACCGCATCGTGCTGTCGGACTATCCAGACGCAGACGTTGTTCCGCGCCGGCCTCAATTCGCGCGCGGTATCGATCAACTGAGCCCCGACGACCGAATGGCTGCATTTCTCGCGCGGACGTCCAGGCGAGCGCCGACGAAAGCATCGGCTATTTCTCCAACTGCCGCTGCAGCTCCCGCACGAACGTCGTCAAACCGGTACGACGTTCGCGCTTGAGCCGCTCGGCCTTCAGGATCGACTGCACCTCGGCGAATGCTTCGTCGATATCGTGATTGATGACGATATAGTCGTACTCCGCCCAATGGCTCAATTCGTGCGTCGCCCGGCTCATTCGCCCCCGGATGACCGCATCGCTGTCCTGGGCGCGGCTGTGAAGCCGCTTCTCGAGATCGCCCGCTGACGGCGGCAGGATAAAAACGCTGACCACGTCCGCCCGGGCCTTTTCCCGCAGTTGCTGGGTGCCCTGCCAGTCGATATCGAACAGCACATCCTGTCCCGCTGACAACGCCGCTTCGACCGGCGCGCGCGGCGTGCCGTAGCGATTGTCGAACACGGTGGCCCATTCGAGTAATTCGTCCCCCTTGGCCATCTGTTCGAATCTGGATTTATCCACAAACAGGTAGTCGCGTCCCTCGACTTCACCAGGGCGCATCGGCCGCGTGGTCGCCGACACCGACATCTTCAGACCCGGCATCCGCTCGATCAACAGGCGCGACAGTGTGGTCTTTCCGGCGCCCGACGGCGACGACAGCACGAACATCAATCCACGCCGCTCAACCCCGTCAAAGCCATGACCTCCAGCCGCCATCCGTCACTCCAGATTCTGGACCTGTTCGCGGAATTGCTCCACCACGTTTTTCATTTCAAGGCCAGTGTTGGTCAATTCGAGATCGTTGGATTTGGAGCAGCAGGTATTGACCTCGCGATTGAATTCCTGCGCCAGGAAGTCGAGCCTCCGTCCGACCGGTCCGCCCCTGGTAATCATCTCGCGAGCCTGCGCGATGTGCGAAGCTATCCGATCCAGCTCCTCGCGAATGTCAGCCTTTGTCGCGATCAAGAGCGCTTCCTGATTGAGCCGGTCAGGGTCGAAACGGTCGGATGATTCGAACAGCGCGGCGATCTGCTCGGCAAGCCGGGCCTTGATCGCGTCGGGTTTGCGGCCCGGCGCGGCTTCTGCCTTCTTTGCCAGTTGCTCGATCTCATCCATTCGCTGCGAGAGGATTTGGCCGAGCGCGACGCCCTCGCGCTGACGCATTTCAACCAGATTGGCGAGCGCCTGCTCGAAAGCCGCCGCAGCGGCAGCCCTCGCCGCCTTGTCTTCCGCCTCGTCGCTTTCCGGCTCGACGATTTCGATGACACCCTTGATCGCCAGGAGCCCGTCGATGCTGGGAGCGACCGCGTCGATCTTGCCGGCGAGCGCGCCTGCAACCTTCACGATCGACGCCAGAACCTCTTCGTTGATGCGAACCGTTGAAGCCGCATTGGTACGCTTCACGCTCAAATTGGCGTACACCGTGCCCCGCGACAGTACTTCACCGGCGCGCTTTTTCGCAAATGCCTCGAGATCGTCCCATCCCGGCGGCAGCCGCATGCGAAGGTCGAAACCCTTGGCGTTCACCGACTTTAACTCCCATTCGAACGCGTACGGTCCGCTGGCACCGTGGCTTCGGGCAAAGCCGGTCATGCTCGACAGGGCCATCGCGTAAGATTCTCCGGAAAAAAGGCACGGGCTTGAGATTCGCAAGCCAAGCATTGCGGGAGTTTAGCGCGTATTACGCAAAAGTGGAATTTGGTAACGGGGTTACGCGCTATCGCTGAAGCAACGGGGGCAAGTCCGTCGATTGCGCGGCGCCCTGACGGGCCGGCGAGGCACTCCGCGCGGGCTTTTTTGCCGCCGGGGGTTTTATCGTGGTGGCTGTCGGGTTGCTGTCGGGAGGTGCGGTCGCTGCGGCCGGCGGGGGCTCATCGGCCGGCTCGACCGTATCGTTCTGGATCTGCTTTTCCATGGCGCGAAGTTTGGCGACATTCTTCTGGTGCTGGTCGTAAGTATCGCTGAAGGCATGGCCACCGGTGCCGTCGGCAACAAAGAACAGATCGCGCGTTCGCGCGGGATTGGCAGCCGCTTCCAGCGAAGCCCGTCCAGGATTTGCGATGGGTCCGGGCGGGAGGCCGTCGACCACATAGGTATTGTATGGCGAGGGTTGCTGGATTTCGCTGCGCTTGATCGGCCGACCCAGCGTTCCCTTGCCGCCGACCAGGCCGTAGATGATGGTCGGATCCGATTGCAGCTTTATTTTCTGCCGCAGCCGATTGACGAATACCGCGGCAACCCGGCTGCGTTCATCAGCTTTGCCGGTTTCCTTTTCGACGATCGAGGCCAGGGTGACCAACTGCTCCGGCGTCTTGATCGGAAGGTCCGGACTACGACGTTCCCATATCTCCGCAAGCACGCGTTTTTGCGCCTGCTGCATGCGTGCAACCACCTGTTCGCGCGGGGTACCGCGCGGGAACTTGTAAGTCTCCGGCAACAATGTGCCTTCGCGCGGCTGCTCGCGCACAGACCCGGAGAAGATGTCGTTCTCGGAAAGCCGGGCCACGATCTGTTCGGAGGTCAAGCCCTCCGGAACCGTGACGGCGTGCTGAACCACCTTGCCTTCAACGATGGTGCCGATGACATCGCGCAGACTGGCGTTCTTCTGGAACAGGTATTCGCCGGGCTTGAGTTCTGAACGCGCCTTCAGCGCGAACACGCTGCCGATAAACGCCCAGCGATTGTTGTCGATCACGCCTTCACGCTGCAGAATATCGGCAATGTCGGTCACTCCCGCGCGCGCGGGAATGTTGACCACCTTGTCCTCTTGCAACGGGCCTTGAGCCTCGATCTTCTGCTTGCCGTAGCTGTATACGGCGGCGGCGCCGAGCATCAAGATCAATAAGAGGGTAATAATCGCGTTGCCGACAACGACGAACGGGTTGCGAGCGCGCTCGGATCGCCTTGGCGGCGGCGGAACCTGCTCGGGCTCCAGCGCGGCGCGCGGGCTGCGTGGCGAAATGGGCGGCCTCTCACTCATCGATGCAACCCTACGTCCTGTCGGTTCAATCGTGGCCTCGCAAAAATCTCTGCATCGGCCAGTAGTCTCGCCCGCATCTAGGAATTATCACCGAATGCGGCGAAACGGTGGACTTCTACTCGATAGGACACGCGTCAGTTGGCCACGCGTTGCAAGATCACAGACGCGTTGGTACCTCCAAATCCGAACGAATTCGATAGCGCGACGTTGATTTCGCGTTTGCGCGCCGTTTGCGGGACGAGATCGATCGCCGTTTGCACCGACGGATTTTCAAGATTAATCGTCGGCGGGGCGATGTTATCGCGAATCGCCAGGATACTGAAAATCGTTTCGATTGCACCTGCCGCGCCCAGTAAATGCCCCGTCGACGACTTGGTCGAGGACATCGATACCTTGGAAGCGGCATTGCCCAGAAGCCGCTCCACCGCTGCCAGTTCGATTTCGTCACCGACCTGTGTCGATGTTCCGTGCGCGTTGATGTAGTCGATATCGGAAGGGCTGATTCCAGCGCGCTTCAGGGCAGCGCGCATGCTGCGGAACGCGCCATCGCCGTCCGGCGTTGGCGAGGTGATATGATAGGCGTCGCCGGATAACCCGTAACCGATCACCTCCGCGTAGATTTTGGCCCCGCGGTTTTTTGCGTGCTCGTATTCCTCAAGCACCACGATGCCGGCGCCCTCTCCCATCACAAAGCCATCGCGATCCCTGTCGTAGGGGCGCGACGCCCTTTCCGGCGTTTCGTTGAAAGCGGTCGACAACGCCCGAGAGGCGCAAAATCCTGCCATCGACAGCCGGCAAATTGGCGATTCGGTTCCGCCGGCCACCATCACGTCCGCGTCCCCAAGCGCAATCAACCGGCCTGCATCGCCGATCGCGTGCGCGCCGGTCGAACAAGCCGTCACCACCGCGTGGTTGGGACCCTTGAGACCGTGCTCGATCGACACGTAACCTGAGGCCAGATTGATCAAGCGTCCCGGAATGAAGAATGGCGATACCTTGCGGGGTCCGCGCTCGTTAAGAAGCAGCGCAGTATCGGCAATGCCCGACAAGCCGCCGATCCCGGAACCAATCATGGTGCCGGTAGCGCACCGATCGTCTTCGGTGGCGGGATGCCAGTTGGCATCATCGAGCGCCTGGCGCGCCGCACACATCGCAAAGATGATGAAGTCGTCGACCTTGCGCTGATCCTTCGGCTCCATCCACTGGTTGGGGTTGAATGTGCCGTCCGTGCCGTCGCCGCGCGGGATCAGGCAGGCGATCCGACTGGTCAGATCGGAAACGTCAAACGTGTCAATCTTCCTGGCGCCGCTTTGGCTGTTGAGGATATGCTTCCAGGTCTGCTCGACGCCACAGCCGAGTGGCGAGACCATGCCGAGGCCCGTGACGACAACCCGCCTCATATTGACCACTCCAGGCCCGGATTTGCGGACCCTGACAACGAGCCGTTGGACCGTGTAATCACGGTCCGGCCAGCTTCGTCAGCACCGCGCGGGGGCGTCAGCTCTTCGCGTTCTTTTCGAGAAATTTTGTCGCGTCACCGACGGTCAAGATCGTCTCCGCGGCATCGTCGGGAATTTCACATCCGAATTCTTCTTCAAACGCCATCACAAGCTCGACTGTATCGAGGCTGTCGGCGCCGAGGTCGTCAATGAAGCTCGCGTTGTCGACCACTTTTTCGGGTTCAACACCAAGGTGTTCGACCACGATCTTCTTAACCCGCTCGCCAATCTCACTCATCGTTCAACCTCGTGCTTGTTCCATTGGACCCGACCCAAGACGTACGAGCCATCGTGGTCGTGAATTTCCTTCGCAATCGCGCATAGTCTTGATTTGGCCCCGTCATGGCCGACACGGACCCGGCGAACAACGGCAGGCTCCGCACCGCCAATATACAGGGTTTCAATGTCCTGCAATGGCGTTCTTTGCCCATCCGTTGGTGGTTCGGTTATCATACTTCCCAAGCCTTGACTATAAGCCTTGATCGGCTGCCACAAGCGGCGTTTCGCCTCCCCGAGGGGACTTGCAGCCGCCTCAGATCATGGCCATTCCGCCGTTGACGTGAATGGTCTGTCCGGTCACGTACGCCGCCTCGTTCGAACTGAGATAGACCGCGGCCGCGGCGATTTCTTGGGGCGTTCCGAGTCGTGCTGCCGGGACCTTGGAAAGGATCGATTCGCGTTGTTTGTCGTTGAGCGCATCCGTCATGGGGGTTGCGATGAATCCGGGGGCGATGCAGTTGGCGGTTACGTTGCGTCTGGCGTATTCCGCGCCCAGCGTCTTGATCATGCCGATCAGCCCGGCCTTCGACGCAGTGTAATTGCCCTGGCCCGGATTGCCGGTGACGCCGACGACCGAGGTGATCGCGATAATACGGCCGAAACGCTTGCGCATCATCAGCTTGGTTGCGGCGCGGGCCAGGCGGAAGGTCGCCGTTAGATTGACCTTGATGACCTCGTCCCAGTCTTCGTCACGCAACTGCACAAAAAGATTGTCCCGCGTGATGCCGGCATTGGCGATGAGAATATCGACCTGGCCCATGGCTTTCTCGGCCGAAGGCACCAACGCCTCGACCTCCGCGGCTTCCGAGAGATTGCAAGGCAGCACATGAACCCGCTCGCGCAGCTTGCCGGCAAGCGTATCCAGCGCCTCGCGCCGCGTCCCGGAAATGGCGACCGTGGCGCCTTGCGCATGCAGCGCTTGGGCGATCGCGCCACCGATGCCCCCGGTCGCGCCGGTGATGAGCGCCATCCTGCCAGTGAGATCGAACATCATTGTCTCCCCCCGTTCAGGCAGCCCGCACGGCAATGAGCGCGTCTTTCGCCGCGGCGATATCACCGGGACCGCCGACCGAAATCCCGACCGCGCCGTCGGCGATGCGCTTGACCAGCCCGCTCAGTACCTTGCCCGCGCCGATTTCGAAAAACCGCGTGACCCCTTGGCTTGCCATATAAGCCACCGACTCGCGCCAGCGCACCGTCCCGGTGACCTGTTCCACCAGGCGGCGCCGGATTTCGTCCGGCTCCGCAATCGGCGCGGCCATCACATTCGACACCAACGGCGATACCGGCCGTTTGATGCTGACACCGGCAAGCGCCTCCGCCATCGCGTCGGCGGCGGGCTGCATCAACCGGCAATGAAAAGGCGCCGACACCGGAAGTAACATGGCGCGCTTGGCGCCCCTGGCTTTGGCAATTTCGAGCGCACGCTCGACTGCCGCCTTGTCGCCGGAAACCACGACCTGCCCGCCGCCATTGTCGTTGGCGGCCTGACAGACTTGCCCTTGTGCGGCCTCGTTCGCCACTGCGACCGCGGCCTCATAATCGAGACCGAGCAAGGCCGCCATAGCGCCGGCACCGACGGGCACCGCCTTCTGCATGGCAAGCCCTCGGATGCGCAGCAACCGCGCGGTGTCGCTGATGCTGAGGCTGCCCGCCGCGGCAAGCGCGGAATATTCACCCAGCGAGTGTCCGGCAACAAAGGCCGCATCGGAGGCAACCGAAAAACCAGCCTCGCTCTCCAGCACGCGCAGGGTGGCCAGCGAAACAGCCATCAACGCGGGTTGGGCATTTTCGGTGAGCTGCAAGGTCTCAGCCGGGCCGTCCCAAATGGTGGCCGTCAGCTTTTCACCGAGCGCCGCATCGACCTCGTCAAAGACGGCGCGAGCGGCCGGAAACGCTTCCGCGAGCGCCTTGCCCATGCCGACCGCCTGTGAGCCCTGCCCCGGAAAGGTGAATGCTGCCGTCATCAATTCCCCTGGACTCCTAATTCTCACCCGCAATTCGCCAAACGCACAGAGGGCGAGAAAATATGTTTTCGTTCAATATCTTAGGGAGAATCCCGGGAAGACCCGGATTTCCCTTTGCCGATCGCGCTCCAAAGTCGGGGCCGAAAGACACCGCGGGGGCTGCCCATGTCAAGCGCCGCTGGTTCCCGTTCTGGCCCAATGTCCGTGGGGCACCGTGCTTTCGCTTGCCACCACGCTCAAAATCCGTATAAACCGCGCCATCCGTGGATCCCGGCCGGGAGCTGAACGGACGGTCTCAGCAATTTCACCGTATCGGCGATGTTGATGTGGCAGGGCCAGTCGGCCCGTCGTCCCGTGCTTCCGCCTTCTGAGCATATCGAGTCCTTTCCGAAGGGTTCGAAGGGCTTGCCGCCGGGGGATCGCGACAACACTGGAAAGGACACCCATGCCTCTCTATGAGCATGTTTTTCTCGCGCGTCAGGATGCGAGCACCCAGCAGGTCGAAGAACTGACCACCCAGATGACCGGTATCGTCGAGCAGGCGGGCGGCAAGGTCACCAAGACCGAGAACTGGGGCGTGCGTTCGCTGACCTACCGCATGAACAAGAATCGCAAGGCACATTTTGTGCTGCTGAACATCGACGCGCCTTCGGCCGCTGTCGCCGAGATCGAGCGTCAGGAGCGGATCAGCGAAGACGTGATTCGCTATCTGACCGTTCGCGTCGAAGAACACGAAGAAGGTCCTTCGGCCATGATGCGCAAGGCTGATCGCGATCGTGATCGCGACGACCGTGGCGGCGGCTTCCGTGGCGATCGTGACGGTGGCTTCCGTGGCGATCGTGACGGTGGCGGTTATCGTGGCGACCGTCCACGGCGCGGGCGTGACGATGCCGATGCAGTGATCGAGGAGTAGGACATGGCTGAAGCTGGTGCACGCCGTCCGTTTTTCCGCCGTCGCAAGACCTGCCCGTTTACGGGTCCGAACGCGCCGAAGATCGACTTCAAGGATTCCAAGCTCTTGATGCGTTACGTATCCGAGCGCGGCAAGATTGTGCCGAGCCGCATCACCGCCGTCTCCGCCAAGAAGCAGCGCGAACTCGCGCGCGCCATCAAGCGCTCGCGTTTTCTCGGTCTGCTGCCTTACGTCATTCGTTAAGACCAATCCTCAATCCGCGGCCTTGAGCGCCGCGGGTTGCAATCTTCATAAGGCTTCCGGGTCGTCCGGTTGCCGATGGTTGGGGTCGCTTAAGACCTCTAACCGCTCGAAAGGAGCGGGACAGCTGATGATCGCGACCGTTCTCATAGCCTTGGCCGCCGGCTGCGCGTCGGCGTTGA
>Ga0137407_10001560_pt1 | contig 14967 bp, 14 predicted proteins | sample CZOMad2_2_16fung_FD_108410 | JGI IMG/M metagenome (GOLD analysis project Ga0137407, IMG submission 108410) | Vadose zone soil fungal communities from Angelo Coast Range Reserve, California, USA - CZOMad2_2_16fungal (Illumina Assembly) | ecosystem: Environmental > Terrestrial > Soil > Vadose...
GCTTGAAGCCGTGACCCGACATGCCGGCGGCGATGAAGAAGCCACGAAGCGGCGACTCGTCGAGAATGGGCATCCAGTCGGGCGTGATGTCGAAGGCGCCGGCCCAGCCGCGCGCGTAGCGGGCCTCGGCCAGTTTTGGCAGGGCGCGGCTCGTGCGCTCGAGGGCGATCTCGGCCTCGTCGAATCCCGGCTCGGATCCCAGGAGCTCGGGATCCATCGGGTGCTGCGTCTCGTCGTCGGTGAGGGAGCCGGTGAGGGTCAACCCGCCCGTTTCCGGCCGGACATAGCTGCCACCGGCGAGATCGAGGTAGACCATGTGGGCGCGGCCGAAGCCGGGATCCCTCTCGAGAACGAAGACGGGGTGGCGGCCGATGATGATCGGCAACTCGACGTCGGCAAGGCGAGCCAAGGCAGGCGACCAGAGCCCCGCGGCGTTGACCACGATCGGAGCGTCGATCTGGTCACCCGAGGCGGTAGTCACCCCCGTCGCGCGTCCGCCCGACTGGCGGATTGCGATCACCTCCTGGCCCTGCTCGATGATCACACCACGCTTCCGCGCCGCCTCCGCATAGCCGGCGGTGACGGCCGTCGGGTCGCCGTAGCCCGAGCCGGGCTCGTAGAGCACGGCGCCGAGGGCGGAGGCATCGATGGTCGGCTCGACGCGGCCGAGCTCCGACGGCTCCAGGATCTCTGCCTGCACGCCCAGGCTCCGCTGAAGGGCGAGCGCCTTCTCGAGCGACGGGCGCATCGCCGCGTTGACGCCGATGAGGGCGCCCGAGCGGATGAAGCCGGACTGGCCGGCCACCGCCTCGCCGAAGCGCTCGAAGACGGCGAGGGAGCGGAGCACCATCCGGGTCGTCTCCGGCGTGGGGTAGAGCTGGCGGATGATGCCGACGGAGCGGCCGGTCCCGCCCGAGCCGATGAAGCGCCGCTCGAGGACGATGATGCGCCTGAGGCCAAGACCGGCGAGCTCGAAGGCGAGCGAGCAGCCGGTGACGCCGCCGCCCACGATGACGGCGTCCGCCGTCTTCACGGGGAGTCGAGGAGCCGGACGACATCTCCCTGCTTGATGGCGCCGGTCTTGAGCACACGGGCATACACGCGGCTCGAGCCTGGATGGCGCTTCTGGGACACGCGGGAGATGTCGCCGTCGGCGAAGCTCTTCTTGATGTTGAGGCAGGGAGAGGTATAGCGGGTGACCTCGATGACGACGCCGTCCCCCAGCTCGAGCCGCGAGCCCGGCGTCACCCGCTCCCAGTCGAGGCCTTCCACGGTGAGATTCTCACCGATGGTGCCGGGGGAGACCGGATGCCCATCGGCCTGGAGCGCCCGTATCTGCTCGAGGGCGAAGAGACAGAGCGCACGCTCGGGACCGCCGTGGTGCTCCAGGTCGCGATGCGCATCGCCTTCGAGGCCGAACTCGGTGACTCGCGCGGCTGGAACGGGCAGCTTGGGCACGCCCCCCGGCGAGATGTTGATCCGGGCGATGATCGATCGAGCCGTCACAGGAATACCTCCGTGCCTATGCCCTGCGCCATGGCGCGATCATACGCGAGGCGCGCCGTGGCCGCATCCTCGGGCGCCCAGCCCACGGACTTGAAGAGCGTGATCTGTTCGCCGGTCGCGCGCCCCGGCTTCTTCCCTGTTACCACCTCGGCCAATTCCGCCTTGACGTGGCGCCGCGTGATCTCCCGGGCCTTGATCGGGATGAGCAGGTCTCCCGCCTCCTCCCACGCGCCTTCGTAGGTGTCCACGACCACGTACGAGCGCCGGATGCCTTCGCTGTCGATCTCCCGCGTGGCGGGCCTGAAAGCGCCCACGGCGTCCACATGGGCTCCCGGCGATATATCTCGCCCGGAGAAGATGGGACGCGCGGAGGTGGTGGCGCAGGTGATGACCTCGGCCTTCCGTATGACCACGCGCCGGTCCCCCGTCACGTCCACGGGCACACCCAGCGCGTCGCGCATCCGTGCCGCGAAAGCCTGGGCGCGGACCGGGTCGCGTCCCACCACGCTCACGCTCTCCACGGGCAGGACCGCCTGCAGGCAGCGGAGCTGGTACTCGGCCTGAGTGCCCGCTCCGAAGCAGGCGACCCGCCGCGCATCGGCCCGCGCGAGAAGTCTGGCCGCAACGGCAGAGGCGGCGCCCGTGCGCACGGCGGTCAGGAAGCCCGCCTCCATGAAGGCGAGCGGCGCCCCCGTGTCCGGATCGCTCAGCACATAGGAGGCGTGGACGGTCGGGAGCCCGCGCGCGCGATTGCCGCCCACCACGGTGATGAGCTTGGCTCCCAGGGCGCGACGTCGCGCCAGCGTGGATATCATGCCGAGGTACACGCTGCCCTTGGCCATGGGCAGGACGGCACGGGGCAGAGCCACGGCCCGCCCGGCCGCCGCTTCGCGGAAGGCGGTCTCGACCGCCTCGATGACGGCGGGAGGATCGAGGAGCCGCTCGAGATCGGCGCGGGAAAGGACGAGCATCAGGCGGCGGGGGTGGCCTTCCGCTTGATCATGCGCTTGATCGCCGCCTCGAGGACCAGCTCGCCGCGATGATTCAGCACCTCGTGGCGATAGCTGACGATGCCGCGGTCGGGTTTCTTCGTCTCGCGCTTGTCGGTGATGACGACCCGCACGCGCAGCGTATCGCCCACGAGCACGGGCGAGACGATTTTGATGTCGCTGCCGAGATAGGACATGCCCGTGCCGTGGATGAGGCCGGTCTGCATCACCAGGCCCTCGGACAGGCAGAAGGTGAAGGCGCCCGGGGCGGGCTTGCCCTTGAACACCGACGAGGTGGCCACGTATTCCATGTCGTAGAACAGGGGCTCGTTGAAGCCGCACAGGTTGACGAAGGCGCAGATATCCGCCTCCGTCACCGTTCGTCCCAGCGTCTCGTACGCTGCTCCGATCTCGTGCTCCTCGTAGGTCAGCCCCTGCCTGATCATGCCGTTTCTCCTTTGACTTCTACTGCCCCCTCACCCTGCCCTCTCCCCAGAGGGGAGAGGGGTTCGAATCCCTCGCCCCCGGAGGGGGAGAGGGCAGGGTGAGGGGGCGCAGGTTGGCTACGCCTCGCCCAGGTAGGCGCGGCGGACTTCGGGATTGTCGGCGAGGTCCCGCGCGCTGCCCTCCAGCACGATGCCGCCCGTCTCGAGGACGTAGCCGCGCCCGGCGATGGAGAGTGCCATGGCCGCGTTCTGCTCGACGAGGAGGATGGTCACTCCCTGGCGGTTGATGGTCTGGACGGTCTCGAAGATCTGTTCGACCAGCACGGGGGCCAGCCCCATAGAGGGCTCGTCGAGGAGGAGGAGGCGCGGCTTGGCCATGAGGGCTCGGCCGATGGCGAGCATCTGCTGCTCGCCCCCCGAAAGGGTGCCCGCCACCTGGGTGCGGCGCTCCTGGAGCCGCGTGAAAATGGTGAAGACGCGATCGATGTCTTCCCGCACGGTCGGATCCGAGCGCGTGAAGGCGCCCATCTCGAGGTTCTCCAGCACACTCAGGCGATTGAAGATGCGCCGCCCCTCCGGGACGTGGGTGACGCCGCGTCGCACAATTGAGTGGGAGGCGACGCCCACCAGCGAGCCGCCCTCGAAGACCACGTCGCCCTCGCGCGGCGCGAGGAGCCCGGAAATGGCCCTCAGGGTCGTGGTCTTGCCCGCGCCGTTGTTGCCGAGCAGCGCGACGACCTCGCCTTCGCTCACCTGAAAGGACACGCCCTTGAGCGCGCGAATCTCGCCGTAGGAGACGTGGAGGTCTCGCACCTCAAGCACTGCCGGTCTCCGCGCGCGGGGTCCACTTCCGCCTTCCCAGATAGGCCTCGATGACACGCGGATTTTTCTGGACGTCGGCGGCGCGTCCCTCGGCGATCTTCTCCCCGTAGTCGAGCACGGTGACGTGGTCGGACACTTCCATGACCACGCGCATGTTGTGCTCGATGAGGAGAATGGTGAGGCCGAGGTCGGCCACGAGCTTCCGCAGGAGTGCCATGAGGCTGCGCGCCTCACCCTGCGTCATCCCCGCCGTCGGCTCGTCCAGGAGGAGGAGGGCGGGCCGGGAGGCAAGGGCGCGCCCGATCTCGAGACGGCGCTGGTCGCCGTAGGGCAGGTTGCGCGCCAGCTCATTGGCGCGCTCGCGCAGTCCCACGATGTCGAGCAGCTCGGCGGCCCGTGACCACAGCGTCTGCTCTTCGCGCCTCCAGGGTGGATTGCGGGTCACCGTGCCCCAGAAGCCCGCGTCGACGCGCGCGTGCATGCCCACCAGCACGTTCTCGACGGTGGTCATGCTCTTGAAGAGGCGGATGTTCTGAAAGGTGCGGCAGACGCCGAGCGTGGTGATCTGATCGGGACGGAGTCCGGTGAGCCGGGTGCCGCGGAAGCTCACCGTGCCTTCCTCGGGCACGTAGAGGCCGGTGAAGACATTGAAGAAGGTCGTCTTGCCCGCGCCGTTGGGGCCGATGATGGACGCGATCCGGCCTTCTTCCAGCTCGAAGTTCACTCCGTTCAGGGCGATGAGCCCGCCGAACCGCTTGGTGACGCCGCGCGCCTCGAGGAGCACCGCCATGTCAGGGCTCGCTGAGCTCGCGGACGCGGCGCTTGGCGGGCAGGATGCCCTGAGGGCGGAAGATCATCATCAAGACGAGGATGAGGCCGAAGATCATGCGCTCGTACTTGGCCGGCTCGAGCTGGGTGGGCAGATTGGCGAGGTTGTAGCCGAGAATCACCGTGCCCGCGTTGCGGAGCTCGTTGAGCCAGAGGGAGAAGCCCTTGAGGACCTGGAGGTTGAGCACGGTGACCACGGTGGCCCCGAGGATGGCCCCCGGGATGGAGCCCATGCCGCCCAGGATGATCATGGCGAGCACGCCGATGGACTCCATGAAGGTGAAGGACTCGGGGTTGATGAAGATCTGCTTGGCCGAGAAGAGGACGCCCACCGCGCCCGCGAAGGAGGCCCCGCAGGCGAAGGCGAGGAGCTTCATCCGCACGAGGGGCACCCCCATGGCCTGCGCCGCCGTTTGATCCTCGCGGATGGCTTCCCACGCGCGGCCGATATGCGAGTCCTCCAGTCTCCGGTTCACGAGCACGGTGACCCCGACGATGAGGAGCACGAGCGCGTAGAGGTAGAGCGGATAGATCACGTAGGGATTGGGCTCGATGCCGAGGGCGCGCAGGAGCGGCTCGAAGAAGATGGGCGGCCGATTGATGGGGGTGATGCCCTTGGGGCCATTGGTGATGTTGATGGGCTTGTCGAGGTTATTGGCGAGCACGCGGATCACCTCGCCGAAGCCCAACGTCACCAGGGCCAGGTAGTCGCCGTGAAGCCGCAAGACGGGCAGCCCGAGGAGGATGCCCGCTCCCGCCGCCACCCCCACCCCCACGAACAGGAAGACGAAGAACCACCATCCGGAGAGCGGGAAGTGGTTCCCGCCGAAGATCAGGTTGGCCTGGGGCGATCCGAAAATCGCCCAGGAGTAGGCGCCTACGGCGAAGAAGGCGACATAGCCAAGATCGAGGAGCCCGGCCAGTCCGACCACGATGTTCAACCCGAGGGCGAGGGCCACGAAGATCCCGACCTGTATCGCGATCTCCATGTAATAGGCGTTGATGGTGCCGAGGACGGGCATGAGGACGCCGAGGGCGATCACGGTCAGGAGAAGCTTCAGCCCCCGCGGCATGCGGGAGAAGTAGAGGAGGAGGACGGAAGCCTGGAACAGCATGAAGAGCACCACGGAGCGCGGGACGTGGGCGACGCCCCACGCGGTAAGCCCGAGCGCCATTACCACCACGATCGTCGCGGGCACCGGTCTCTCGAGCAGCCGCTGCATCAGCTGAACGGTCACGCCCGCTCCCTGACCACCTCGCCGAGGAGGCCCTTGGGGCGGAAGATCAGAATGAGGATGAGGATGGAGAAGGCGAGGATGTCCTTGTACTCCGCGCCGAAGGCCCCGCCGGTGAGCAGCGACAAGTACGAGGCGGCGAAGGACTCGAGGATCCCCAGCACCAGCCCCCCCAGCATGGCGCCCGGGATATTGCCGATGCCGCCCAGCACGGCGGCGGTGAAGGCCTTGAGCCCGGGAATGAAGCCCGTGTACGGATTGATCAGGCTGTACTGCACGCCGAAGAGCACGCCCGCGCCCCCGCCCATGGCCCCGCCGATGAGAAAGGTGAGGGAGATGATGCGGTTGACGTTGATGCCCATGAGCGAGGCCGCCGATTGGTCCTCGGCCACCGCGCGGATGGCCTTGCCGATCTTGGTCTTGTTGACGAGCGAGTAGAGTCCCCAGAGCATGAGAAGGGCGGCCGCGGTCACGACCAGCGACTTGACCGAGACGTCGATGGTGGAGGAGAGCTCGAAGCGCTCGTTCAGCACGTCCATGGTCGGATAGACGAGGTTGAAGGAATTGCGCCACAGGGACTCGAAGAGCCGGATGGCGTCCTGGAGAAAGAAGGAGACGCCGATGGCGGAGATGAGGGGGATCAGGCGCGGAGCGTGGCGCAAGGGCCGGTAGGCGGTGCGCTCGACGATGACCGCGAGCACGCCCGACACCGCCATGCCGGCTACGAGGATGAGGAGCAGCACGAGAACCCAGGGGAGGGCGTCGAGCCAGCCCGACGCCTTCATGCCCAGCAAGAGCTCGACACCGACGAAGGCACCCACGATGAAGATCTCGGAGTGGGCGAAGTTGATGAACTCGAGCACGCCGTAGACCATGGTGTAGCCGAGCGCGATCAGGGCATACATGAAGCCGAGGGTGATGCCGTCGATGAGAACCTGCGGGAAGATGCCGACCAGGAGCTCAAAGTCCATCGGCACTCGGTCCCAAGGTGGGAGTCGCGGGAGGGGCGGCGCGCGCGCCGCCCCTCCCGCAGGACATCGTGCGAGCCGCTACTTCTTGGCTTCGGGCGGCGCGATGGTGAGCTGCTTGACGATCTTGTTGTCGCCCCACTTCGCCGGATCGTCGCTCACGACGGTCAGCACGAAGTACTGGGCCTTGAGCCGGTCGCCCTTGGCGTCGAAGGCGATGTCGCCCGTGATACCGGAGAGCTTGGCCTTGCGAACGGCGGTGGCCACGTCCTCGCGGGACACCTTGCCCTTCTTGGCGGTTTCCTCGATGGCCTTGATGGCGATGGTGGCCGCGTCATAGGCCTCGGCCGCGTAGGGCTCGGGGTTCTTGCTGAACTTCTTCTTGTAGTCGTCCACGAACGCCTTCGCCTTGGGCAGCGCGGAGGCGGGGCCGGCGGCGGAGGTGTAGTTCATGCCGACCACCGCCTTGCCGGCGATCTTGGTCAGGTCGGAGGAGTCCATGCCGTCCGGACCCATGAACTTGGCCTTGATGCCCTTCTCGCGCGCCTGCTTGAAGAACGGCGCGCCCTGGTCGTAGATGCCGCCGAAGTAGATGACGTCGGGATTCTTGGCCTTGATGGGCGTGAGGATGGAGTCGAAGTTCGACTTCTCCTCGGTGCCCTCGAAGCCCAGGACCTTGATGCCCTTCTTCTCCGCGTCGGCCTTGAAGAACTCGGCGATGCTCTGCCCGTACTGCGTCTTGTCGTGGACGATGTAGGCGCTCTTGATCTTCATGCTGCCGTGAGCGAACTCGGAGCCGACCACGCCCTGCACGTCGTCGCGGCCGCACACGCGGTCGATGTTCGGATAGCCGCGATCGGTGACGACCGGATTCGTGTTGGCGGGGGAGATCATGACCACCCCGACTTCCTTGTAGACCTCGGAGGAAGGAATCGCCACGCCCGAATTGAGATGGCCGATCACCGCCATGATGTCCTTGTCGGCGATGATGTTCTTGGCATTGGCCACGCCGACGTCCGGCTTGGCCTGGTCGTCGAAGGGCACGAACTCGACCTTGTAGCCCATCTTCTCGAGATTGCCTTTCATCTTTTCCACGGCGAGCTGGGCGCCGAGCTTGATGCCCTCGCCCAGCGAGGCCTGGCCTCCCGAGAGCGGGCTCTGCGAGGCGATCTTGATGGTGCCCTTGGATTGAGCGTTCACGGGAGCCGTCGTGGGCAGCACCAGCGCGACTATGGCGAGGGCGCTCAGCACGTGGCGGATTCGAAAATTCCTCATTCGGTGTCCTCCTCCAAGCGGGTAGGGCGGGTTGGCAAGCGGCGCCATTATAGCCGTTCTGCCGTGCGCGTCAACGTCGGGCCGGAGTAGTGGTGCCTGCCGCCTCGGCGGTCAGGGCGTCGAGCTGGCGGCGTGCCTCGACGTCTCCGGGCAATACAGCCAGCGCCTCCTGGTAGAGCGCCATGGCTTCCAGACGGCGCCCGGCCTTCTTTTGTTCTGTCCCCTCGTAGGTGAGGGCCAGCGCGAAGTTCTTGGCGAGCTCGGCGAATCTGGGGTCGCGGGCATAGGCCGGGCGGAAATAGGTGAGCGCCTCGGCGTAGTGGCCTGCCTGAGCCTTGAGGGCGCCCATGTTCGTGAGCGCCCCCGTGAGTCCCGGGTCGAGCCTCAGGGCCACCTTCAGCATCTCCTCGGCCTCGGCGTACTTCTGCTGGCCGTAGAGCGCGGTCGCGACGTTGTTGACGACCGACGCCCGATTGGGCCTGAGCGACAGGGCCCGGCGATAGGCGGCCTCGGCCTCGGCGTGGCGCTTCTGATCGGTGAGGGAGGTGCCGAGGTTGTTCCAGCAGATAGAGCACTGGGAGTCGATGCCGGTGGCCCAGCGCCAGAGCGTCTCGGAGTCTTGCCACACCTTGGACTGGTCCCACGCGCCGATGGCGAGCACGAGCACCACGAGGGCTGCTCCCCCTGCCACGCTCCGAGCGATGATGGGACTCACCCGTCCTCGTGCGCGGGCGTTGAGCAGCCAGGTCAATCCGCCGCCGAAAAGAAGGGCGAGGCCCAGGCTCGAGAGGTAGCTGTAGCGGTCATGAGCCAGTTGATGCCCGGAATGCACGGCTCCACTGATGGGGAGGAGCATGAGTATGGAAGACATCCAGGCGGCGAGTCCGGCCGGCCAGCGCCGTCTGAGCGCCACCAGCACGGCCGTCACCGCCACGAAAGCCAGCGCGGGTACGAGGAAGCGCGGCGCCCAGAATCGGACTTCCTGCGGCAGCTCGTAGAGCGGCAGGAGCTCCACGGGCCAGAACCAGCGGGCGGGGTAGAAAATGAAGGTGTAGACGGTCATGGCGAGGCGCGCGCCCACTCCGTAGCGGGTGTACTCGGTGACGGCGGTGCCCCCGTACACGGCGCGCAGGGCCACCGCCGCGCCCGCCACCGAGAGAATCCCCCACGGAATCTTCTCGACGATGACACGCAGCCAGCCGGCCGCTCCGCGCGCCCGGCGCAACGGATACACGTCGAGCAGGACGAGGACGGCGGGCAGGGGCATGGCCGCCGCCTTGGCGAGGAGGGCCGCCCCGAAGGACACGAGCGAGACGACCTGCCAGCGCCGGTCGATCGCGGGGTGTTCCACCGCCTTGAGATATGCCCACACGGCGCCGAGAAAGAAGAGCCCGCACAGGACGTCCTTGCGCTCCGTGATCCAGACCACGGACTCGACGCGCAGTGGGTGCACGGCGAAGAGCAGAGCCGAGCAGGTGGCGCCGAGGGACAGGGCCCAGGGGCCGGGCTCGGCGCCGCCGGGCCGGGCGAGGGCGATCAGCCGCCGCGCGATCAGGTAGAACAGCACGGCGTTGGCACCGTGCAGGAGCAGGTTCAGGACGTGATAGCCCCACGGTCTGAGACCGCCCAGCACGTAGTTGAGACCGAAGCTCATCCAGGTCAGCGGGATGTAGTGACCGAGGACCGCCCCGGTCCACATCCAGGTGAGCTGCGCGCGCCCGAGCCCGTGGACGCCGGGATTGTTGACCACATTGTCCCGATCGTCCCAGTTCAGGAAGTCGCCGGTGACGCCGGGCCAGAAGGTGACGACGGCGGCGACGAACACGAGACAGCCGAGGGAGGTCGCGAGTGTCCGCGCGCGGGCGCCGCTCACCGGGTGGCGCCCTCGCCGGCTCCGCGGATCCGCTCCATGAAGCTCCGCGTGACCGCCGCGGGATCGGACGCGGCGCACACTGCCGAGATGACGGCGACCGCGTCGGCGCCCGCGCGAATGACCTCCGCGACATTGTCCACGGTGATGCCTCCGATGGCGACCAGCGGCACCGCGATATCCGGGCGCACGCGTCTCAGGAGCTCGGGCCCCACGAGCCGGAAGCCCGGCTTCGATCCGGTAGGGAACATGCTGCCCACCGCGATGTAGTCCGCGCCGTCATCCCGGGCGCGGCGCGCCTGGTCTTCGTCGTGGGTCGACACGCCGAGGAGCATGCCCGGGCGCAAGAGCCGTCGGGCCTCGCGGGCCGGCAGGTCGTCCTGGCCCACGTGGACGCCGTCAGCCTCGACGGCCAGCGCCAGGTCCACGCGGTCATTCACGATGAAGAGGCAACCGGCCTCGCGGCAGCGGCCTCTGAGCTCTTTCGCGAGCAAATGGAGCTCGATGGAAGGGAGGCTCTTCTCCCGGAGCTGCACCACACGGCAGCCTCCCGCGAGCACCGCGTCCAGAAGCTCCGGCAACCCGCGCCCTCCGGCGGCGCCCCGGTCGAGGATGACGTAGAGGGGCGTGGGAAGAGCCGCCGCGCGCAACGGCGTGACGGTCAGGGGCCCACTTCGAGGCGGGGCAGCGTGTGATCTCCGGAGAGAAAGGCGGGATCCGCGAGGAGCTTCAGATGATAGGGGATGGTTGTCTTCACGCCTTCCACCACCGTTTCCGTGAGCGCCCGGTACATGCGGGAGATCGCCTCGGCGCGGTCGCGTCCGTGGACGATGATCTTGGCGATGAGCGAATCGTAGAAGGGCGTCACCACCGCTCCCGGCATCATGTGGCTGTCCACCCGCACCCCGGGACCACCGGGGGGGAGCCACGCCGTCACCGTGCCGGGGGAGGGAATGAAGTGCTCCGGATCCTCGGCATTGACGCGGCATTCGATCGCGTGCCCGCGAAACTCCACGTCCTTCTGCTTGTAGCCGAGCGGCTCGCCAGAGGCGATCCGCACCTGCTCGCGGACGATGTCGATGCCCGTGAGCATCTCGGTCACGGGATGCTCCACCTGGATGCGTGTGTTCATCTCGATGAAGTAGAAGCTGCCGTCGCTGGCCACGAGGAATTCGACGGTGCCCGCCGACACGTAGTTGACGGCGTTGGCCACGGTGAGGGCCGCCTTGTAGAGACCCGCGCGCGTCTCGTCGGAGATGGCGCAGGCGGGACCTTCCTCGAGGAGCTTCTGGTGACGGCGCTGCACCGAGCAGTCGCGCTCACCCAGGTGCACGCGGATACCGTTGCGGTCGCCCAGCACCTGCACCTCGACGTGGCGGGCTTCCTCCACGAACTTCTCCAGGTACAGCTCGGAGGAGCCGAAGGCCTGGGCGGCCTCGGCCTGGCAGGTGGCGAAGGCCTGGGCGAGCATGTCGCGCGCGCGGACGATGCGCATGCCGCGCCCGCCCCCGCCCGCGGCCGCCTTCACAATCACGGGATAGCCGATGGCGTCGGCAAGCGCCTGCGCCTCGTCCACGCCTTCGAGGGGCCCTTCGCTGCCCGGTACCACGGGCGCCCCCGCCTGCTTGGCCATGGCGCGGGCCTGGGCCTTGTCGCCCATCAGCCGGATGGCCTCCGGCGCGGGGCCGATGAAGGCGATGCCGCAGGCGCGGCAGATCTCCGCGAAGGCGGCGTTCTCGGAGAGCAAGCCGTAACCGGGGTGAATCGCCTCGCTGTCCGTGATCGATGCCGCCGAGATGATGCTCGGAATATTGAGATAGCTCTGACGCGCCTCGGCGGGGCCGATGCAGATCGACTCGTCGGCCAGGCGCACGGGCAGCGAGCCGGCGTCGGCCTGGGAATGGGCGACCACGGTGCGAATACCCATCTCACGGCAGGTGCGGAGCACGCGCAGGGCAATCTCGCCGCGATTGGCGATGAGGATCTTGTGGAACATTGGGCGCTACCCGGCTACCGGCGCGGCTCCACGAGAAACAGCGGCTGGCCGAACTCCACCGGCTGGGCGTTCTCGACGAGGATCTTGACCACGCGTCCGGCCACCTTCGACTCGATCTCGTTCATGAGCTTCATCGCCTCGATGATGCAGAGGGTCTGCCCCTCTTTCACCGTGTCGCCTTCGCTCACGAATGGCGTCGCCTCGGGGTTGGTGGCCCGGTAGAAGGTGCCGACCATGGGCGCCTCGATGGTGATCCCGCCGGGTACCAGCTCGGCCGCCTGGCCCGCCGCTTCGGATTGGGAGAGGCTGGCCGGCACGGCGGCGGGAGGGGCCGCCATAGTCACCGGCGCATGGCCGCGGACCACCCGCACGCGCAGGCCCATGCTCTCGATCTCGAGCTCGGCCAGGTCGTGGGCCACGGCCAGCTCCACGACCTGTTCGGGCGTCCACTGCGGTCCCGCCGCGCGGCGGGTCGCCCGCGCCTTGCCGGCCACGGGCCTAGCCCGCCGCCGCGACGCGGCCCAGATAGTCCCAGCTGCGAGTGTCGACCTTCACGATGTCCCCCTCCGTGAGGAAGAGCGGCACCTGGATCACCGCTCCCGTTTCGAGCGTGGCCGGCTTGTTGCCACCGGACGCCGTGTCGCCGCGGATGCCCGGATCGGTCTTGACGATCTGGAGCTCGAGGAAGTTCGGCAGCTCGACGGTCACGGGGCTGCCATCGATGAAGAGGATGTCGACCTCGGTATTCTCCTTGAGGAAGTCGCGGGCGTCACCGACCTCGTCCGCGGAGAGGGAGATCTGGTCGTAGGTCCCCGTGTCCATGAAGTTGTAGCGGTCGTCCTTGTACAGGTACTGCATGTGCTTCTCCTCGAAGTCGACGAGCTCGACCTTCTCACCCGCGCGGAACGTATTGTCGATCACCCGTCCCTGCCGCATGTGCTTGAGCTTGGTCCGCACGAAGGCGCCGCCCTTGCCGGGCTTGACGTGCTGGAAGTCGACGATGCTGTACGGCTGCCCGTCGAACTGGATCTTCAGGCCCTTCTTGAATTCCGCCGTGGACACCTGCATGGAGTTATGGTCCCTTTCGTTTCTGGGTCTTGGCCTTGAGCGCCTCTTCGAGGCGCGCGCGGGCCTGCATGTCACCCGGGTTCTTCCTGCTCAGCCGAAGAAAGATCAGTGCCGCATCGTCGGCGAGCCCCTGCTCGAGACAGAGGGCGCCCATGCTCGCCGTGACGAACGTATCGTCGGCGAGCACGCGACTGAGGGGTGAGCCCGCGTCCGCGCGCCCTTCCGCTCCGAGCGCCTCGAGGAGCAGGCGCGACTCGCGATCTGCGGCGTCGAGCTTGACCACGCGCTCGAGGTGCTGCCGCGCCTCCTCCCAGCGGCCCACCTTGCGATGGATCTCCGCGGCCATGCGATGCGCCTGCACGTCCCGCGGACTCGCCTGCAGGATGACTCCAAGCTCGGCCAGCGCCGCCTCGGGATTGCCGTCGTCCAGATGCGCCTTGGCCAGGATCAGGCGCGCCGTCGTGTAGTGCTGGAAGCGGGCCAGCCCCTCCCGGCACAGATTGATGGCCTCACGCGTACGCCCGACCTTGCGATAGGCATCAGCCAGCGGGGCGAAAGCCAGGGAGGTCGGATCCCGCATGAGGCGCTCCTCGTATCGCCTGATGGCGGCCGCCGCCACGGGATCCTCGGCGATAGCCACCCGGCCACCCTGGGGTATCGGGTTCGCCATGCGCTTCCTTTATAAGCGCCGAAACCCCCTAGAGTCAATGCGTTCCGCCTCTTGCCGCCCTCGATGATGCGGATTCGGATGCCCTGCCGGAGGCGTGTCAGCCGAGATCGGCTACGGCTTCCAGGATGGTCGCCCGGGGTACGTCATAGACGAGACGGAAGGCGCCGATCTCGGGGGCGAGGATGAAGGGCACACGCCCCTCTTTGGCTTTCTTGTCTCGGCTCAGCGCTTCGACCACACGCTCGGGAGGCTCGCCCACGCCGCACACCGGCAGGCCCAGAGCGTCGAGGGCCGCGAGTTGACGCGCGCGCAGGCCCGGTTTGGCCAGGCCGAGACGCTCGGCGATGCCGGCTTCGGCGGCGATGCCGAGGGAGACGGCCTCGCCGTGGGCGAAGCGCTGATACCTGGTAACGGCCTCGATGGCGTGGCCGATCGTGTGACCATAGTTGAGCACGTGCCGGAGCTCGGCTTCCTCCTCGTCACGCTCGACCACGGAGGCCTTGAGCCGGCACGAGCCCGCGACGATGCGCTCCAGCGTGGCGGCTTCCCTCGCGCGGAGGGCAGCGGCGGCGCCCTCCACGTCCGCGAAGTAGGCGGCGTCGAGCACGATGCCGTGCTTGATCACCTCGGCCATCCCCGAGCGATACTCGCGCTCCGGGAGGGTGAGGAGCACGGCGGTATCCGAGATGACGAGGCGCGGCTGGTGGAAGGCTCCGATCAGGTTCTTGGCGCGGGCGTGATCGATGGCCGTCTTCCCGCCGATGGACGCGTCCACCTGAGCGAGGAGCGTCGTCGGCATCTGGACGAAATTGACGCCGCGCATGTAGGTGGCTGCCGCGAAACCCGCGAGATCGCCGACCGCGCCACCTCCCAGCGCCACCACCGTGGAGCCGCGGTCGAGGCCGGCCTCGAGAAAGCGGTCCCAGGTCGAAGCGGCCACCTCGAGCGTCTTGGCCCGCTCGCCCTCGGGCAAAAGCACCGGAGTGACATGGAATCCCGCCTCGGCAAGGTTCCGCGACACCGCAGCGCCATGAAGCGACAAGATAGTCGGATCGGTGACGAGGGCGACCTTGCCGCCGACCTTGAGGCGGGCGAGCTCGGCTCCGGCGCCCGCGAGAATACCGGCGCCGACAAGAATCCGGTACGAGCGTGGGCCGAGGCGGACGGGGATGTCAATCATGGGTCTTGCCGCGGAAAGGCTACCAGCTCTTCAGGTAGTCGAGGTAGCCCTGATAGTTTCGCCGGATCTCCTCGACGCTGTCGCCCGCGAACTTCTCGAGGAAGGCCTCGGCCA